>ERZ1292633.438-Hain-H41-02um-R1-438-length-49483-cov-13_pt1 | contig 49483 bp, 47 predicted proteins | sample MGYA00564406_ERZ1292633 | MGnify/ENA primary metagenome ERZ1292633 (study PRJEB36523, sample SAMEA6512639) | groundwater metagenome | collected 2019-01-08 | study: AquaDiva: Metagenomics assemblies of 32 groundwater samples | reverse complement strand
CGTATTCAAACATCTCTCCTTGGGAACAGTGTCTAAAAAAGTCAGGCCTTGCCAGGTGGCACGATGGAGCAGGTGTTGGCACAGGCTGTGATATCAAACTGGATCGGCAAAATCCTCTTTGCTCATATTCTGCGGGAGAAAGATGTTCGCGCCCAACGCGTTGCCACAATAGACGATACGACCACACCCACCGAGGCATTAGCTTTGTTCCGTGGTCTCTCAGAAGATTGCAATTTTTGGACCATCTTCTCGGGCAGTATCGGACTTGAAATCATCCCCAGCGGGGTCTGGAATCAGCTCAAGCAATTCAATAGACTCCTTTCCGACCTGAGGATTGGTTCAGTCGATCAGGGTCAGCTTTCACGGGTACTAGAAGCTACTGTAGAGGTGGCTGTTCGCAAGCTGCGGGGGCAATATCCAACCCCTATCGAACTGGCGCGCCTGCTCGTGAACCTTTGCGTTAGAAACACAGTCGACGACAGGGTTCTTGATCCTTGCTGTGGTAGCGGCACCATTGCGCGCGCGGCGATGGAGCAAAAGCTTGCGGCGAATGTTCCCTCTGCCCACGTGGCGGCAACGGTGTTCGCAGGCGACCAAGACCCACAAGCCGTCCAGATAGCGACGTTTGCGCTTGCAAAGCCAAGCCTGATGAACATACCTTTGCGTATATATCAACGCGACGCTTTCACGCTAGCTCCTGATACTCCTCTCGAGTTCCGCGATCCAACCAACGGTGCAGTTTTCACCGAAACGCTTGGGCAATTTCAGGCGATCACAAGCAATCTCCCTTTCGTGGCTCAGGAGGGCCGCAAGCAGTATGGTAATGCCCTCGATAGGGTAGTGGCGACCATGGGCGAGGAAGGAGAGCGCTTCACTCGCCGCGCCGATGTTGCCGCTTACCTCCCATTTTCGCTACACCCCTTGCTCACAGATGGCGGGCGACTTGGCGTCATCATCACCAATGCGTGGCTTGGCACGGATTGGGGCGATGCGTTTTACAATCTCCTTGGGCGCTACTATGACCTGAAATGCGTTGTCACATCCGGCGCTGGTCGCTGGTTTCAGAACAGCGAAGTGGTGACGAATATTCTCGTCATGGAAAAGAAGGCCGATCCCAACCAACCCAGCGGCGACATCAAGTTCGTCGTTCTAACAAGGCCACTAGAAGAGTTAGTGGAGGATGATGCGGTCCGAATCGCCGCTGCGCAGATCGAATTGGGTCAGACACAAAACGACACGATGACTATCCATGCTGTCAGTACGGCAGACCTTGCACAGTTCAGACCGCTCGGCCTTGGTGGGAACGCACAATTTGTCGATTGCGATTGGATTCTCTCATTGCCGCTGGTACCACTTAAGAGCCTCTTTACTGTGCGGCGTGGCGAGCGGCGTGGCATGAACAAGTTTTTTTATCCGACCTCTGGGCACGGAATTGAGCCTGACTACATCAAGTCGCTTGCAAAAAGCCCAACTGATTTCGCACGTCTTAGGTGTCCGGCAACGAAAGAAGCGTTCTCCTGTTCGCGCACGAAAGATGAACTCACGGCCCTTGGTCATACGGGAGCATTGAACTGGATTGAGCGTTTTGAGACGCCCGAGACCATCGCCAAACTGCAAACTGGCGACCTCATGTGGTATGAAATGAAGGCCGATGCGCTTACCGACCTAGTGATGTTCATCAACTATGGCGACCGTCTTTTTATCGGACGTGTCGATCCGCCAGCCTTTGCTGACCAGCGGCTTGTTCGTCTGGACCCCATCGGCGCGGTCGATATTGACCTTGCCCATGCCTTGTTGAACAGTGCCATTGCAATGTTCATTATTGAGGGCATGGGATTCGGACGCGGCCTCGGTGCACTGGATCTCAACAAGGACCGGATTGAGGATTTCATGCATGTCCTCGATCCTTCGAGGCTTGACCACGCAGGGATTGCTTCAATCAAATCTACCTTTTTACCTCTACTGCAACGGGACATTATGGATGTAGCCGACGAACTCGAACGAGCTGACCGACGGGCATTCGATGACGCAGTAATCGCTGCGTTCGGGTTGAATATAGAGCGACAACGCATCTATGATGCACTGCTCTCTTTGATGGGAATCAGACAAACTGCGTTGGAGTGATTTAAATATAGATGTGAAATCGGGTTCCAAACACAAAACCGACCCTCTCAGGTCGGCTTTGCTGGTCACGATTATTATCGGACGGATCCCGCACGCCTTGAGGCACGTGGGTCGCTCGATACTAAATTGTTATGGCGGAGAGGGAGGGATTCGAACCCTCGCTGGGCTTTTGGCCCACTAGGAGATTAGCAATCTCCCCCCTTCAGCCTCTTGGGTACCTCTCCGAGCGGCCTTATCTTACTGGGGTTAGTCATCATAGGCAAGAACTCGACAATAAAGCAATTTTCCCGTATCTTCGCTCTGCCATACGCCCGGAGAGGTGGCTGAGTGGTCTAAAGCACCGGACTTGAAATCCGGCGATCCGCAAGGGTCCGTGAGTTCGAATCTCACCCTCTCCGCCACCACAAAACCGACCCACTATGGTCGGTTTTGTGTTAAACTTGAAAGTGTAATTTTTGAGCGCCGCTGAAACATGTCCCGATGGTACGTATACGTCCTGCGCTGTCGGGACAAGAGTTTGTACACCGGAATCTCTACCGACGTGCTTGCGCGCCTGGAAAAACACAATGCCGGCAAAGGTGCGGCTTATACGCGCAGCCGGATGCCCGTCACATTGGTCTGGTCCAAGGCCTGCAAGACGGAATCCGCGGCTCGCAAGCGGGAAGCGGAGATCAAGAGATGGAAGAAGGCGGAAAAAGAGGCGTTCATTTCAGGAACGTTTGTTGTATAATGGCACGTATATGAATAACGAATTTCCCGTCGAATGGCTCGGACCCCTTGGTTGGATTCTGTTTGCATTCCCCTTACTCATCATTTGGAGCATTTTCTGGAAGGGCCTCGCGTTGTGGCACTCCGGCCGTCGCGGACAGGGCTGGTGGTTCGTGATCCTGTTGTTCGTGAACACGTTGGGCATTCTCGATATCATCTATCTCCTCGCGATCGCCAAAGTGAAAGCGGACAAGTTGTTCAGTAAGTAGACAAGCTGGCTATTTGGTCGGATAAATGATGAAGTGTCGCAATCATTATCTATGACCCCACAGGAATGGACCATGCAGCTGGAAATCGAAGGGTTTGGCGACATTCGCGTCTGCCCTATGCGCCCTTCGGATATCCCGCCCGAGCCGCATACGCATAACGAGGAAACCGTGCGCGTGATCCTGAAGGGCAAATTAACGATCACCGACGCGGACGGCGTCGCCACCACCTACAAACAAGGCGACCGCGTGGACTTCCCCGCCGGAACGACTCATGTCACGCAGACCGGGCCGGAAGGGGTGAAGATGATCGTGGGGGTGAGGAAGTAAATTCATGGGCGATCTCATTTACCTATTTCATAGGCTCACCAGAAGCTTTTTTATACGACCCAAACTATTGTTTGAGAAAGTATATAAAAGGAATCTCAGAAAATCACGGAGCGCCTTCTTTCCGTATTACAAACTTCATAACGAATGTCTGACCGAATTATTAAGTATAAAAGAGATTTTAATCAAAGAACACTTGTCTGGTGAGGATAAAGAATTTAATGAGGTGATTTTGTTATTACTTAGTAGGTCAATACAACATGTCGAGAGCATTTTTGTTGTAATAGAAAGGGGGCTTTACGGGGACGCATTCGTATTGTTACGCGGAATAATAAGCGATATGAATATGTTCTATTATTTGCACTTCCAACCTAATCTCGTAAGCTCCTTTCTCAAGGAGGGCTGGGATACATATCAAAAAGACAAAAATTTCCAAAAGGATTTTCACGAATCGAGAATCGCAGAGGTTCTGAAGCAGAACGGTATCAAAAGCGTGGATCAAGGATTCAAGACACTTAGTAAGGCGGCGCATGCAAGCAGATGGGGATCTCAACTTTACGGAACACGGATGAAGTCGAAAGACAATAAAGATCGTTTTCTTGTCAAACATGAACCTATGCTTGATCCTGAAAAGGCTACTGGTTTATTTAATATAGCTTCCTCGACTCATTATGATTTTTTGCGAATGATCATTTGGCATCGAATGTTAACTAAGTTGGACCTCGATTCTCCGCCCTGGATTAAGATAAAAAAATTTGTTGATGAGAAAGCGGAAGAGGTTATTGATCTAAATAGACACACCAATGAAGTTTTACTTCCATTATTCAAAATTTAAAAACCACCGCTCTCGGGGCGGTTTTGTGACGGTTACGCCTTCGCCTCATTCCGATCCGCGTAGTAAATCATCGCTTCGCTAATGATTTTCGCAAGACCCAGCTTGTACTTTTCGTAATACGCGGTGAAGCGCGGGTCGTCGATGTACATCGTGGCAAGAACCCCAACTCCCTCTCTCAAGAACCCCTCCAACTCCCCTTGTGCTCAAGTGGAGCGTCAAAAGAGACGGTCGAAACTCCTCCTATAATATAAGGGAGGTAGGGAGGGATACAGGATAAGGGAGGCTGGGAGCGTTCTGTATGCGGGGCGGTGAGGTGGTTATCCCCCGCTCGCCATCGTAAAAAGATTCACCTCTCTCGCACCCTTCTCCCGCAACAACTTCGCACATTCCCCTGCCGTTGCGCCGCTTGTCACGACGTCGTCGATTAACAGGACGCGTTTCGGAATTTCGCCGACGATCTCAAACGATCCCATCACGTTCCCCCGTCTCGCGGCGTGATCATCAAGATCCGCGTTCGAAAGCGACTGCTTGGCCCGTCGTAACGCGCTTCGTATCTCCGCCTTCGGCACAAGCTCATCGCGGATCAGTTTCGCTAATCTTGAGACATGATCGAATCCCCTTTCCAATACGCGTTCTTCCGACGACGGCACCGGAATGATGTATGACGCGTCCATCGACCCGTATTCGGCATTATAACGCTTCAGAAGCGCGATAAACGCCGGTTCGAGGCACGTGGCACTTTGATACTTGAAACCCGTGATCATCATACGCAAAACGGGATTCGCGTATGAGCCGAGACTTGTGACGCGGTCGAGGTTCGGAAGCTCGCGGCGGAGGTTTTCGACGCGGATCGAGTCGAGGCAGTCCGCGCAAACCCAAAACCCGCGCGATCGGCAGGCGATGCACGCGGGTGGAAAGACGAGATCAAGGATTAAGCGGCTGAAGCGTGACATCCGATGGAATCCACGTGTCGTTCTGTTTCACGAAACTGATGCGCAGGGCCACGAGGACGCTGGTTTGGCCGGTGCGCGCATCGTCGGTGATTTGTTGCGCCTGGATGACGACCGCCGCGTCGGTCCGATTGCCTAGCGGCAAGCTCCCGTTTTCGATGCTCGATGACAACGTGCGCATGGTTTGCGACCAGCTCGTTCCGAAGGTCGGATGGTCGCGCAGGAGCTGCGTGCGCCGCGCTTCCAGTTTGACTTGCAGCTCCGGCGTCACGGTCACGTACAGTTCGCGCAAGCTGTCAAAGCCGTCGGCGTTGGAGTAGGTTCCCTGTCTTGCGCCAAAGTCCATGGCCCGGCGGTTCAGCGCGGCTTGCGCTTGTCGCTCGCGCTCTTCGGGGCTTGTGGGATCCACGGTTCCCGTCGTGCCGGTCGGCGGCTGCGGGACGGCGTTCGAGGGGTCGAACGGCGTTTCCACGCGTGGTGGGAGCGTGGGTGGCTGTCCCGGCTTTCGTACAAAGGGCAGCGCAGGTCGGAGGATGAACCACAGGACGAGCGCGACGGCCGCGATGCCGACGACGACAAGGATGACGAAGATGTAGCGTTTGTTCATATGGTCAGGTAGTAGGCGGTCCGCCTTGCGCGGCTTCAAACTCCTTCTTTTGTTGCTCGATCTTGAGCAGTTGTTCCGGATTGGTCGTGACGATCTGGTCTTCCGTGTACGACGCGACGATCTGGATGGCGGCATGCTTCGCGCCCGCGAAGAAAATCCCTTCGCCGACGCCCGATTCAAGCAGCAGATATTTTTCGGATTGCGTGAGCAAAAACGTGCGCGCGACGAGGTCGATCGAAGCCGGTGATTGCTTAAGCAAAAGCTGCATCGAACTGTTGGTTACAATGGCCTGACCGTACGGTGACGTCAAAAAATCGTTCACGTCCTGCGTAATCGTCGTAATGCCAAGGTAGTATTTTCGGCAGCGCTTCACGAGCGCAAAGATAAATTTTGCGGAATCCTCGTGTTGCATGAGCCACCACGCCTCGTCGATGACGAGAATGCGTTTTTTACGCTCGGAACGGACCACGTTCCAGATGTAATTCACGATGGTGTAGATGGCCATCGGACGTAATTCGTCTTCCAGATCGCGCACGGAGAACGTCACGAGCTGGTTGTTCATCTGCACCGTTGTCGGTGAGTTCAAGAGACCGGCAAACGTGCCCTCGGTGAATTTCTTGAGCTTCACGACGAGATCGGTCGTGCCTTCCATCCCCTCGAGAATGTCCTGGAAGTCTTGCAGGATCGGCGGCTCGACGCCGGCAAGATCGACGCCCGGAACGATGTCTTTTTTCGCGTACGTTTCAAGCAAGGCGCGGTCCAAGATCGAGTCTTCTGCGGTCGTGATCTTGCCAAGCATGAGACGCAGCAGGCCCTTGATCGTGATCACGGCGCTTCGGATGATGTCTTCGACCGTGGTCGATTCGCCGGTCGGGCGCGGCAAGTCGAACGGGTTGATCTTGGAGCGTGACGCGAGGGAAATGTTGATGTACGTGCCGGCAACGGCGTCGGAAAGCGCCTTGTATTCCATTTCCGGGTCGATGACGATCACGTCCACGCCAAGCATCATCGAGCGAATGATCTCGAGCTTCACCGTGTAACTTTTTCCCGCGCCGGACGTTGCAAAGATGATGGCGTTTGCGTTTTGCAGCGAGAATCTATCAAAAATGATCAGCGAGTTGTTGTGGCGATTTACCCCGTACAAAATGCCGTTGTCACTCGTGAGTTCCGCGGACGTGAACGGGAAAGACGACGCGATCGGCGACGTGCTCATGTTAAACGTGATTTGCAACTCGTCGTTTCCAAGCGGAAGCGTCGAGTTGAAACCCTGCTCCGCCTGGAAATACGCGCGACGCGTGTAAATCAGCATCGAGGCGAACGTGCTTTCCACCTGACTCGTGACGCGCTCCAGCTCGTCCTTGTCGGTTGAGTAAAACGTGCAATAAAACGCGAATTGGAAGAAGTGCTCGATGCCCTGCGTGAGGTCGTCGCGCAGCTGCTCGATGTCGCGCAAGGCGGTTTCGGAAATCGGATCGCGCGGCTTGCCGGACTCGGCGTCGGACGAAATCTGCGCTTCCAACACGCCGACTTTCTTTTTCAACTGTTTCAGGATGATGTCCGCCTTGATCGGATAAAAGAACATCGCGACGTCGAGCTGCGTGGACAGGTTGATGATCGGTGAGGCCCAGCCGACCGTGACGTAACGCGGATACGTGACGACGAACAGCGTACGGCAAAACACGTCGCCGAGACGCACGAACGAAGGCTCGATGTTCAACGCGGCCGGCGCGATCAAATCCTTGATCGACGCCACGCCGCGTCGATAAATCCGCTCCTCCTCAAGCGCGACTTTCTGCTCCTCTTGTTGGCGCATCTGTTCATCCTTGGACGGACCCTTTTTCAACTTCACGCCGTCCTTGGCGATCTGTTCGGCATCAATGCCCTGTTTTTGTGTCGTTTGAAAAGCCATAGCGTCATTTTACATTAAAGATTGGAGATTGAGGATGGCTTCTCCGGATCCAGAGCCTTAAGGTGTCGAACCAGCCTTCCTCAAGCGCAAAATCTAGAAGAAATTCTGATTCCTTTGCGGAACCGTATGCAATTTGAAAGAAATTTCTGTAACTTTTACCAGGACCTCTTGAGTACCCCTCTACGATATTCAGCGGGATGGAAAGCGCAGCTCGTCTGATTTGTGAGATAGATCCGTGCATCTCCGATTTTGGAAAATCGCGTGACACTCGATAAATGTCGTGGGCAAATCTTTTTGACAGCCCGACGAGTCGCTCGCGATATTCTGTTTGCATATGACTTTCCCAAATCCTCTATCCCTCAATCTGCAATCTGTCTACGTCCGTCATGCGTTGCGTTTCGAATAATTGCGGGTTGTACACCGTGTAATACAGCTCGATCAGGCTTTGCGTATCGAGTTGGATCGCATTCAGTGACATGGAGGAAAGCCCGCCCACGATTTGGTTGATGCGCAGCCCGATATCAAACTTCATCTTTTGAAACTTGTCTTCCGAGAGTTTGCCCGCGATGGTCGGCGACAACACATCGCCCAATCGCTGGAAAAACCCGCGCTGCGTCCCGCCCCCGCTCTTGTCCAGCGGGCTGTACGGGACGATCACGTAAAACCGTTTCTGCATGATGTCGCCGAGCTTTACGAGTTGCAACACGAAGTCGCGATAGTCCTTGATCTGGCGCTTCAAAAGATCGTTGTTCAGAGTCTTTTCGCTTTCCGTGATCTGGTTCATGTAGCTGTCGATATTCATGCGTCGTGACTGGATCAGTACCTGGATCGGAAACTCAAGCGCGTTCAGGAATTGCATGTACGCCTGTACGATGGCGTTTTGCTCGTCGATGGATTTCAGCGCAAAGTTGATGCTGGATACGAGCAGGACCGAACGGATCGTCCCGTCGCGCAAAATCACAAGATCATCACGGATTTCCGCGATATCGAGGTATTTCTGGGAAGCGACGCCGGGTCTGGCCCCGGCAAGTTTTTTGCTTTGCATGTAAGAGATCTAGAGGTACGATCCATGATCCCTGAACCTTGATCCCTGTAGGAATCCGGGTTCAAGGTTCTAGGTTCAAGGTTCTTCTTCAGGATTATACACCCCGCCCGTGTTCACCGTGAGGGCGAGGTCGCGCAGGCGCGTGGATTCCGGACGGGTTTTTGTCGGTGTCATGGGTTTTGGCGCTTCCGGCGGCTTCGCGATGAAGTACTTCAGTTGGGCGTTATCCATGTCCTTATTCCAGACGCGCTTCTTTGGCCGTGTTTGCGTCTGGAGAAAGTTCACGAAGAAAAGATGAAACGGCTGGCCGTTGATTTTGAGAAAAGCGAACGTGCCCGCGAATGCGGCGATCATGACCGTGGAAAAGATGAAATACGGGAGCGTGAACAGCCGATAGGCGATGAATATGAATAGGGTTGCGCCAAGGCAGATCAAAAACTGGCGGACCGTGATCGGGCCGAGAATCTTGTCTTCGTTATCGATAAATTGCGGGACGACAAATTTCTCGGGCATGAGGATAGTATAGCAGAGAACAGAGAACAAAGAAGGCAAAGAGCAGAGAGCAAAGAGCAGTTCCTGATAGAGGCTGCTCTTTGCTCTCTGCTCTTTGTTCTCTAAAATTGGATTCTCCCGTTCAACGCGATGATCGCTCCCAGTTCCTCGGCGCTTGGAAGCCTCGGGTCGATTTTCCGCTTCTCTTCCACCAGCTGTGCAACGGGTTTTCCCGATGAAAAGCTTTCGGTGATAAGTTTCAAATACTGTTGCTGAAGCGGGCTTCGCCGCCACGCCTCGACGCCGTCGGTCCATCGGTCAAAGGACTCTCGCTTCAGGGTATCGAGCTTTTCGATGACCTTTTCGGCCGCCTGTTGCGGATCACGGGACAAACGCCGGAATGCCTCGATATCCATTCCGCGCAACTCGTCCGCCAGACCCGTAAGCCTGGTCCCCGGTCCGGTGATCCCATCCACGCCGCTTGGCGCCATTAACGTAGGCGCTCCGGCGACGATGGGCCGCTCATTGCCCCCCGTGACAATGTTACGCAACGCGTCCTCGTCTTTGGAGCCCATAACCTTCTCCCTATACCACTCGGCATGTTCCTCACTCTCGCGTTTTTTGCGTTCCTCGACTTTTGATTTTTGTTCCTCTTGAATTTTCAGAATTTTGCCTTTTGCTTCTTCGTCCACCGCCGCGCGTTTTTCGTTATACGTGTTTTCGATGACTTGCGCGATCCGTTCCGCTTCCGCCGGGTCAAATCCCATCCCGCCCACCTTTTCCTCGCGTTGGAGCATGGTCTGGATTTGTTGGCGGTTGCGCACGTCACGCATACGCGACGAGATGAGATTTCGCAATCGCGTCATCAGATGTTCGTCCGGCGTCGCTTGTAAAGCGATGTTGGTGACGGTTTGATCGACCGCGTCTTCGAGGATCGGGTCGAACTTCCGCTCCCGCTTTTCCCCGATCATGCCTTCGGTTTTCTTATCCCCCGTTTTCGCCGCGCTCGACGCGATCGTCGCCTGATCCGCTTCCGATTCACGTTCGTAATCCTGCAGCCATTGCGCGAACGTCGTTTCCGACATGACTTCCGTTATCCCTAAAAATTCCTGCATCTTTTCAATGAATGCCTCGGCTTGCTGTTTCGCAAAGCCGAGGCCTCCTTCGACTTGCTGGCGTTGGAGAATGTCGAGAACCTGCGCTTCCGTGCGGACGCCTTTGATGAACGAGATAAACACGTCACGTAGACGTTTCACCGCATCCTCGCCAAGCAGGCTGATCTTTGCCGCGCTCGCGATTCTGCGAACGGCCACGCCATACGAAACGGGACGCAACGAAATACGCTCGATCGACTGGATCTCGCTTTGCGGGACATTCAAATCCGTCAAACGACTCTCCACGTCCCAGACCACAAGATCCGCCAACGGCAGGACGACGAGTTGCAAAATCTTGCGCTCCACGTCTTCCGACTTTCTGTCGCCCGCCATCGAGCGGATGCGGTTTAAGAACTCGCCGCGCGATGTTTTCAGAAATAACAGGTCCCACACCACATCCATCACGCGATCCCATGCGTCGTTCTCGTACGCGAGCTCCGTCTGCGCGCGCATCTCGCGCTCGCCCGCCTCGGTGCTCAGCAAATACGCCTGGACGGATCCTGGCTGTTCGTCAAAGAATTTCAGCCACTGGTCGCGTTTCATACTGATAGGGGTTACGTCTCACGTTCCTCGACCACGACTTTCCACGCGCGCGGAAGCTCGTTTCTCGTTTGCTGGTTCGTGCTGTTGAGTTTTCCTCGTACTTCGCGGACAAGGTCTTGAACTCGCTGTTCTTCCGCGGACACGGCAGCTCCCGGCGGTCTTCGCTTCACGTCCGAGTCGATCGATGACGCCGTTTCGACGATCGTCATCATCGCCTTGTCCTGGCCTTTCGTCGTCCGGCCCTGAGAACGTGCGGTGATGTACTGCTGCAAGGCGTTCGAAACGGTCGCCTCGGCGATAAGCTCTGTCTGCTGGTTTCCCGAGAGTTTTTTGATGTCCTTGCCCAGGGAAGAAACGATCGTGAAGTTGCCGACCGCCACTTGTTGGCCGAGTCTTTGCCGAGCGGCGGCGTATGCGGACGCTCCTCCTTCGTCGACGGCATCTCTGAAGCCGAGTTGATTGATGGCTGATTCCGTCGCCGCCGCCAACGCCGCCTGGTTGGCCGGCGAGGGTGTTTGCTGCAACGCTTGGGCAGCCTGCTTCAGCTGCGTTTGCGCCTGTTTCGCGCTTGCACTCATGACGGGCGCAAGCTGCGCATTGGATAGGTCGGCCATCAAGGTGGCGCTCGTATACTTTTTTCCCGTCAGTTTCTCGCCTATGCCAGGCAACGCGGAAATCGCGCGTTCGACCTCCTGCGCAGCCGCTTCGCCCTTGCTCGCGTCTTTAACCGGCATTTTGAACATTTTGGCGGATCCTTTTTCATTCTTGCCGATCATCATTCCGTTCAATTCCTGAACATTAACGTTCTGTCCGGCGGCCTGTTGACCACCGACAAATCTCTCGACCATCTCCAGGTTTTCCAAGGTGCCCTTGTCCGTGATTTTGTCTTTGAGCGCATCCATCCTCGCCCGGTCGATGTTGCCGAGATTCCCTTGCGCGTCCACTTGCGCGGCCCCGGATTGCACGAGGAGCGCAGCGTGCACACCAACATCTCCCTTGGCTTGTGCGGACATGCCGTTGAGCGCGGTTTTGTCCGCAAGGAGCTCCTTCGCGACGTCTTGTTTGTGTTTCGCGATATGGGGGTTCTTCTTCAGCTGTTCTTCGATCGCACGAACCTGATCCTCGTCTCCGGCTCGCCTCGCGCCGTGCAGGGCCTTATCGAGGAAATAGGATTGACGTGACGCGACCTCACGATCCGCGTACTGCTGCGCCATGTTCTTGATTTCTGACTGGGACTTGCCAAGCTCTCCGTTGACCCATGCCTTGGCGGCATCACCGGTTAAACCCTGTGCTGTCGCTTTGGCTTGGAGTTCTTTCTTTTTCATCTCCGTCATTTGACCGATAAACGACGGCATCACTTCGTCCTTAATCGCCTGCGCGTTCTTAGGCGCGGCACGCTCCATCATCTGTTGTGCATACGCCATCTTTTGGCCTTTGGTGGCGAGCAATCCGGCCGGTGTCCCGCCAGCCATGATAGCGCGCTGTGCCGGCGTCATGCCCTCAAGACCTCCTTGGAGCTCCTTCGCCTCTTCGAGATCCAGACGACGGTTCTTTGTCATCGCAGCCGCGAGAGGCTTGCGCAAAATCGAACGCAAGACCGGGATTTGACCGACGGTCGCGGCCGCGCCCGTTGCCGCTCGGCCCGAAATGTCGAGGCGACGGTCCGCGTAGCGTCCGACGCCTCGCGCACCGTAGTACGCGCCGACAAACGGCGCCGTGGCCGCGAGCTTGCCGAGCGCCTTTGAGGCGGACGCCGTCTTCTTCGCGAACGATCCGAGCGTCTCGCTAATCGCCTGCGCCGAGCTCACGGCCGCATCCAGACCCATGAGCAGGAGCGTAATGCCTACGATGAACGAGGCGATGTCCTGGCTGTTGCCTACCGTCGTTAAAAAACTGACCGTCGGGTTCGACACATCAAAATGAAGCGCCTTCGACAGCCCGCCGCCGCTTCCGGTAGATTGTTGCGTGACGGCAAACGTCAACCACAAGAAAAACGCCATGATCGGCCCGCCGGTAAGCAATGCGCTCAAGCGCGACCAGTATTTGCCGGTGAAGTTATCCATGCCCTTCTGTAGGCGCGCCGGCAACGCCGTCGCAAACAGAGCGATCGGTGAGAGGATAAGCGCGATCCACAATCCGACGATGCGAAAAATCAGATAGCCGACCATGATCACCACGACGCCGAGCGAAACCGACAGCATGAAAATCGCGAGCATGATCGACAAAATGAGGTTCATCTGGTCTACGGTTCCGACGGCCGCCTGCGCCGTGGCCGACGCATCCGTCCCCGCTCCGGCCGTCGGTGGAGCCATCTTCAACACCGAATCGAGTTTGAGCGCGGCGGCAAGGTTTCCCGGACCGGCGGATTGAAACGCATTCACGAACGTCAGCATTATCACCTGTGAAAAATCGACGAGTAGCAAAATGAGTGTTTTTGAAAAATTGATAAGAACGGCCATCAGCAACAACTTTGGCAGGACGCGCTTGTAGTGAAAACTTCCTTCGTCGTATCCGATAATAGTCGCAAAAGCGGAAACCAACAAAATAACGATAAAGAACATGTTCACCAAGTCGCGTACAACGACCCAGCCCCTTTCGACGACAATGGTATTGCCGAAATCGTTGTAACTTGCGAACGAGATCAGAATATCAACGAGAAAAACCAGCAATTTTCCCAACAGACTTGCGATGATCAGAAGGGTCTCGGCAATAATCTGAAAAAAGACACACTTTATCTGATCAAAACTATTGCCGGCTTCGGAACAAAGCGTGCCCGCGGGTTGAACGGCCGACGGGGTTTCGGGTGCTTCGGCTCCCGGCGCGGGCTGCGCGTACGCCACGGGAATCGCCAGGGGCGAAATGCCGGCAAAACCAATCCCAAGAAGGAACACGATCGCCACGAAGGGCCTGTATCGCCGCCACAAAAAACGGTGCGTATGCGCGGAGGGCATATTCTTGTGACATGATAACATGAAACATAGATCATAGAACATGGGAGCATCGGTAGGGGCACGGCATGCCGTGCCCCTACCGATCGACACACGGTTATTCAATGTTTGATGTTCAATGTTCTATATTCTATGTTTGATGTTCAATGATCAATGTGTTACATTCGCTTACGATTTTTGAAGCGACATGACGACCCTATCCGTCAATTTTTTAGGCCCGAACCACGACCGGAATGCCCATCGTAAAACCTGGCTCCTGGTCGCGGTTTTTTCGATCGCGGTAACGCTCGTTTCGGCTGCGGGCGCGGCGGCGTCGTATCGATCCGTCCAATCGGGCCAAGGCGTGATGGACGAGTTTGTGCGCCTGCCGGTGATCGGCGATATCCGCAGCTTCGTGTTCGGCGAAAATTCCGGAGAGATCACCGTCGCGGGCGTAAAACGCGACGAGAATCGGATGAACATTTTGCTGCTCGGCATCGGCGGCGCGGGGCATGACGGTTCCCTGTTGACGGACACCATCATCTTTATCTCGATTGATTTAAAGGAAAAACGCGTCGGGATGATTTCGATTCCGCGAGATACGGCCTGGCGACGTCCCGACGGGATCTATGAAAAGATCAATGCGGTTCATGCATGGGAAGAGCAGGCGAACCCCGGGAAAGGGGCCGTCGGAACGGCGGAAAAGTTTTCCGAAGCGTTTGACGTCCATATCGACCATGTGATTCGCATCGACTTCCGCGGATTCACCGCGTTCGTGGACGCGCTCGGCGGCATCGATATCAATGTGGAACGATCGTTCACGGACGCCGAATATCCGACGCCTGATGATTTGTGGCAAACCGTGTCGTTCAAAAAGGGCGAGCAGCGCATGGACGGTTCCCGGACGCTGATCTATGTCCGCTCGCGCCACGGAAACAACGGTGAAGGCGGCGACTTTGCGCGCGCGAAGCGTCAGCAGCTTGTGCTCATGGCGATCCGAGAACGCCTGCTCTCGCTCGATACGCTCACCGATCCCTCAAAACTCGCCAACCTGTATTCCGCCGTGACGCGCCATGTGCAATCGGACCTGTCTCCGTGGGACGCCTTTCGCCTCGCGCCGATGCTTGAGGATTTTAGCCGCGACAAAATCGTCAACCGCGTGCTCATGGACGCGCCGGATGGAGAGCTTGTCGCCACAAATCTAAACGGGAACTTCCTCCTGTTCCCAAAAGGCGGAGACTGGTCTCGCATCAAGGCGCTGATTGCGGATCCGTTGAAAACAGACGCGGATCTGGCGGCCTCGGTCCCCGATCTGGCGAACGTCGAGATCAAAAACGGCACCCTGCGTAACGGTTTGGCATTTGAAGTGGCGAACGCCCTTTCCCTGCAGGGCTTTACCGCGGAAAACATGGGCAATGCCGCCCGACGCCAATATAAGCGCACGATGATCTTTGACTTGACCGGAGGCAAGAAATCTGCCGAACTAGAGACCTTACGCCTCGCGTTGGATGCGGACGTATCGTTAACGAACGCCGAAACGCTCCAAGACGACTCATCGCGCTTCGTGTACGCGGAAGACTTGAGCAAGGAGCAGATCGGGAACGCGCAGACGGATTTTCTCGTGATCCTGGGCGAATCGGCGTATCCGTTCGTCGATCAGATCTATGCCACCAATACGCAATCGTGACCTTCCTCTCGTCGCCATCGTCGGACGCACCAATGTCGGAAAATCCACCTTGTGGAACCGATTGACGGAAAGCGGCCGCGCCGTGGTGAGCGCGGATGAACATACGACACGCGACCGAAACTATGGTCGCGTGCTTTGGCGCGGCGCGTCATTCGCATTGGTGGACACGGGCGGCATGGACACCCAAGCGGATGAAATCGGCGAAGGGATCAAGCGGCAGGCCGATCTCGCGATCAAGGATGCGGATCTCGTCATCTTCGTCATCGACGCCCGTGCCGGCATCATGCCGCAAGATAAGACGCTTGCGCTTGAAGTGTTGAAGACAAAGAAGCCCGTTTGGCTCGTGGCAAACAAGGTCGATACGTTGAAATACATGCCGCAGGCGACGGAAGCGACGATGTACGCGCTTGCGATGGGCGCGCCGCATCCCGTAAGCGCCGCGACCGGTCTCGGCGCCGGCGATTTGTTGGATGAGATCTACATCGAGCTTGATCGTCTCGGCAAGCCGCCGATCCCGTCGGAAGACGAACGCGGCCTCAAGCTTGTTCTCGTCGGTCGTCCCAACGTCGGCAAGTCTTCGCTCGTGAACTCGATTCTCGGCGAGGAACGCGTCATCGTATCCGCCATCGCGCATACGACGCGTGAGCCGCAAAACACGGAATTCGAATTCGACGGCAAACCCATCACGATCATCGACACCGCCGGTATGCGCACGCGCTCGAAAATCGAGAAAGGCGTGGAAAAGGCAGGGGTCGACCGCAATATGGGTGCGGTGCAGCAGGCGGATGTCGCGCTGCTTGTCTTCGACGCGACACAAGATCCTACGTCCCAAGACCGGCATCTCGCCGGCATGCTCGAAGAGTCGAGCAAGGGACTGATTCTGGTCGCAAACAAGTGGGATCTCGTGCCGAGCAAGGAAACGGGTACGCCAAAGCATTACGAAGCGTTGATTCGACAGCTATTCCCCTTCTTAAGCTGGGCGCCGATGGTGTTTGTCAGCGCGAAATCCGGTCAACGAACCATGGGTCTGGTCAAAACCGCGCTCGATATACAGGAGGAGCGCTATCGTCATATTGACTACAACGCCGTGAATCGTTTGCTGAAAACGTGTATCAAAAAGATGAAACCGCTTGCGAGTTACGGCCCCCAATCGCCTCGCATTTATGACGCGGCACAAGTCGGACATGCGCCGCCGACGTTTCTCATCACCGTCCACGGCGACAAGGAAAACCTGCATCCGAACTGGTTGAAATTCTTCCAGAAGCATTTGCGCGAGAAATTCGGTTTTTTCGGCACGCCGATTGTCGTGAAGGTTCGTCATTTGCCGATCGCAAAGACGTCCAAGGCGCGCAACGTCCAGGGTCCGGGCATGGAAGCGGTGGCAGGCAAGATCCGCGAGAAGAAAAAAATGGTCAACCTGACCATGCGCCGTCAGAAACATGGAGGGCGGAGGTATTAAACAGTAAACAAAGAGCAGAGAGCAAAGAGCAGTTGGGGTCACCCTGTACTGCTCTTTGTTCTTTGTTTACTGTTCTCTGCATGAAACTCATCGTCGGCCTCGGGAATCCGGGCAAGGAATACGAAGGAACGCGGCATAATGTCGGATTTCGAATTTTGGATGCATTGGCCGATAACCCATTTAAACACGAGGCGAAATTCAAAGCCGAAGTGTCGGAATGGCGTCTTGGCTCCGAAAAAGTCCTCTTAGCCAAGCCAACGACGTTTATGAACCTTTCAGGCGACGCGGTTCAAGCGCTTAAATCGTTCTACAAGCTTGAAAATCAGGATATCCTCGTCATTCAGGATGAAATGGACCATCCGACCGGGATTTTTGCCTTTTCGATAAACGCGGGACCGGCCGGACATAAAGGCATTGATTCAATCCAGGAACGTCTTGGAACAAAGGAGTTCGCACGTTTGCGCATCGGTATCGGACGTCCGAGCGTCGGCACAAAGGAAGATTTTGTTTTGACGCGGTTTTCCAAAGAGGAAGAAGCGAATATCTCCTCACGCGAAGCGGATCTCGCACAAGCGATAAAAGACTGGATCAAGAAGGGCTTGACAAAGACGATGAATGTGTGGAACGGGGTATAGAGCGGGCCGCCGGCCTGACGGCTCATACGAACTTGGTAATTCGTGGTGAAGGGGTTTGATTCCCCTCGGCGGCTCCCGCATAAGAGTATTGACAAAACAAAAATGTGACTGTACTATGTATTCATTACCAAGTTCGTAGCCGCAGGCTCACAAACAAAACTCCCTTCACGGGGGTTTTGTTTTATTTACTCTTGACAAGTCGTCCGACACATGGAACGTGGTGAAGGGTGACGCATAACGAGATCGAATTCGTTTCGAAAGGAGACACCCGCTTCCCGCCGCTTTTGCGGGAGATTTCCGATCCGCCGAAGGGATTGTTCGTTCGAGGCGTTTTGGAAGAACGTCCGCTTATCTCCGTCGTGGGTACGCGACGCTTCACGTCATACGGCCGACGCGCGACATCGCATATCGTGCGCGATCTCGCGTCAGCCGGTTTCGGGATCGTCTCGGGACTCGCCCTCGGGATCGACGGCGAAGCGCATCAGGCCGCGCTGGACGTCGGCGGGTATACGATCGCGGTTCTCGCCACCGGCATCGACGAACCGTCGATCTACCCGCGCGAACATTTGCGTCTCGCACATCGCATCCTCGAATCCGGCGGCGCGCTTCTTTCGGAAAACCCTCCAAAATCACCATCGGTAAAATACGCATTCCCGAAACGGAATCGTCTCATCGCCGGCCTCTCTCCCGCCACGGTCGTGATCGAGGCGAGCGTGAACAGCGGCTCGCTCATCACCGCGCGACTCGCGCTGGAAGAGAATCGCGAAGTCCTCGCGGTTCCGGGTCCGATCTGGAACGCGACATCCGAGGGGTGTCATCATCTCCTCAAACTCGGCGCAAAACCCTGTACGTCGGCCGAGGACGTCATCCGCGCCCTCAATATCGATCGACCCGCTCTTGTTATGGAAACAAGAGCGGCGCTCCCTCTCACGGCGGACGAGAGCCGGCTCCTCTCACGCCTCGACCGTCCGCTTCACATCGACGAGATCTCGACCTTGGAAAGCGCTTCTCCCGCGGTTATCGGATCACGGCTTTCTTTGCTTGAATTAAAAGGATACGCGGAACACCTCGGCGGACAAATTTGGCTAAAGAAAGGGACTTTAGCCAAAACAAGCGTTAAATGATATATAAGTTAACCTATAGCCAAGTAACCTTTAACCATTATGTAGAGGTTATAGGTTAATGGTTACAGGTTATCCCCCCTATGCATCTAGTCATCGTCGAATCACCGACAAAAGCAAAAACAATCCGCAAATATCTCGGACCCGACTATCACGTCGTGGCTTCCATGGGCCACGTGCGCGATCTGCCCGCCTCGTCTGAAGAGATTCCGGAAAAGTTCCGCAAGGAGTCATGGTCGCATCTTGGCGTGAACGTCGATGCAAGCTTCGAGCCGCTTTACATCGTCTCCAAGGGGAAGACGAAGGTGATTACGGAGCTCAAAAAATTGATAAAAGACGCCGACGACATTTACCTGGCGACGGACGAAGATCGCGAAGGAGAAAGCATCAGTTGGCACTTGTTGCAGATTTTGAAGCCAAAGGTTCCGGTAAAGCGCATGGTGTTCCACGAAATCACCAAATCCGCGATCGAGAACGCGCTTGCGCATCCGCGCGACATCAACGAGAAACTCGTCCGCGCGCAGGAGACGCGTCGCATCCTCGACCGCCTCGTCGGTTATTCGATTTCGCCGGTGCTTTGGAAAAAGATCACCTACGGACTTTCCGCCGGCCGCGTCCAATCTCCCACGCTCAAGGCCCTCGTCGATCGCGAGCGATTACGCCTCACGTTCAAGAAGGGTTCGTATTGGGACGTCGTGGCGCAGCTGAAGCAGGAGCTGAAATTCGAGGCCAAGCTCGTGGCGGTGGACGGCGCGCGAATCGCAAGCGGAAAAGATTTTGATGAAAACACCGGTGCGCCAAAAGCGGGTTCCCAAGTCATACTCCTTGACGAAGCCGCATCCAAGGTTGTCGCCGACCGCGCGCGCGACGCCGCATGGTCCGTGCGCGAGGTAATCGAGAAAGACGCGCGACGCAAAGCGCCGGCGCCGTTTACGACCTCGACGCTCCAGCAGGAGGCAAACCGTAAACTCGGGCTTTCCTCGCGCGAAACGATGCGCGTGGCGCAGTCGCTTTACGAGCACGGGTTCATCACGTACATGCGTACCGATTCGGTGAATTTGTCGGGCGAGGCGATGAAAAACATCCGCCTCCTCGTCGCGAGCAAATACGGAGACGAGTATCTCGGGTCGGAGCGCGCGCATGCCGCTCAACCCGGCGCGCAGGAGGCGCATGAGGCGATCCGCCCGTCGCTCGCGTTTACCCCGCCGCAGGACGTGGAATTGTCGGGAGCGGAAAAAAATCTCTACGAGCTCATCTGGATGCGCGCCATCGCCTCGCAGATGAAGGACGCCGAGCAGCTGCAGGTGACCATCGTGTTGAATGCGGCAAACGCGACCTTTCACGCGACGGGGATGCGCATCGTCTTTCCCGGTTTTTTACGCGCCTACGTCGAGGGCGCGGACAATGCGGAACATGCGCTGGAGGAAAAAGAGCGACCGCTGCCGGCATTGAAAAAAGGCGATGCGCCGGAGTGCCTCTCGACCGAACCGCAAGGTCACGAAACCAAACCGCCTTCGCGCTTTACCGAAGCCGCGCTTATCCAATACATGGAAAAAGAAGGTATCGGTCGCCCGAGTACGTACGCTTCGACCATCAGCACGTTGCTTGATCGCGGATACATGCGAAAGGTCGGAAACGCGCTGATCCCTACGTTTACCGCCATGGCCGTCACGCAATTGCTCGAACGTCACTTTGGCGATCTCGTGGACGTGAAGTTCACCTCCAAAATGGAGCAATCGCTCGACAGGATCGCGGAAGGAAAGGAAGACTGGCTCCCCTATCTCCAATCATTCTTCCTGGGAAGAAGCGGTTTGCGTGAAAAGATCGAACAGGAACTGGAAAAGATTTCTCCGGAAGAAGCAAAAACGCTTTCCATGCCTACGTTGAAAGGATACCGCGTCAAAGTCGGAAAATTCGGCCCGTACGTCGAATCGTCGCTTCCAAACACCGGCGCCGAAATTAAAGCGTCCTTACCGGACTCGATCGCTCCCGGAGACATGAGCGAAGACGTGGTCAAAACCGTGCTTGAGGACGCGCAAAAAGGGCCGACATCTCTGGGAGAAGATCCTAAAACCGGAAAGACGATTTTCCTACGCACGGGTTCGTACGGTCCGTATCTGCAATTGGGTGAAGAGGAAGAGATTCCGCCGGCGCCGGGCAAGAAAAAATCCACCATCATCAAGCCAAAACGCGTCAGCATTCCTAAAAACGTTCCGCTTGAGACGCTTGACAGAACGCAGGCGCTGAAGATTCTCGAATTACCGAGACTGCTCGGCGTACACGCGGAGTCCGGCAAGGAAATTCGCGCCGGTCTCGGGCGCTTCGGACCCTATATCGTGCATGACGGCGACTTCCGGTCTCTGAAGAAGGAGGATGACGTTCTCGAAATCGATTTGGCGCGCGCGCTCGCGCTTTTCGCCATCCCTAAAGGAACGCGCGGCCGTCCGTCTTCGGGAAAAGAGCTTGGGAAGCACCCGGAGGATAGCAAACCAGTCACGTTACACAACGGCAAGTTTGGCCCCTATGTGAAGCACGGTACCGTCAATGCGACGCTACCGAAGGAGCTGCAGTCCGACGGCGTCACGTTTGAACAAGCGCTAGAGCTTCTCGCGAAAAAGCTGAGTACGAAAAAACCACGAAGAAAAAAGGCGGCAAAAGGCTAATGCGCACTTCTCCCTCCGTCCCCGCCTCCGCCAAGCGTCAGGTCTTTCCAATTCTTGTTCACGAATCGCTCGATAAAATTCGGCTTTCGCTTTTCCACCTTTTCGCCCGGCGTTTTATACGCTTCGATTTTCGTGAGCCCCGATCCCGGAGCGCCGCCACCGTCGTACATGCCGCCCCCTCTCGGCCCGCCGATCTCCGGCCCTTTGGGTTTGCCGCCAAACGGTGAAGCCTGCGCATCAAATCCTCCGCCGACGCTTCCGCCCGTTTCATCGCCGCCTCCCGCCGAAAGCGCCATGATCTCCGGCAGGTTCATGTAATTCTGCTGCATAGCCATCGCTCCTTTCTCTATGACGGTCGCGTCCGCCGCGAGCTTCTCCGCCTCTTGCATCAATGAGGCGCGCTGTGGATCGCCCTCCGGCAACGACACGGCTTCAAGCAGTTTTTGTGCATGTTTGTTGGACGCCTCTCCTGCGGCGTGTTTCCCCATGAGCGTCTGTACGTAAAAACGTTCGGCCTGGCTAAGCCTGGACACATCATTCACTTTCATCATCTTCATATCAATCGGCACGTTGTGTTCCTCACAAAATGAGGTCAGCGCCTCGGCGTTTTCCTTCATCACCTCCTCTGCGACTTTTAACTGCTCTTCCGCTTCAATCGTCTCTTCGCTTTTCTCGACCGCGAGCATTTCTTCCGACTCCCGACTCCCGACTCCAACTTTGATCGTAGGCATCACACGCACGACTTCCGGGCTCACATCGTTCGCCGGAACCGGTAATGCGCCGAGGAGCGACTCGATGCTTGCGAGAGCCGTTTTCTCGGCTGCATCGATTTTTTGAGTCGCCATCGTATTCGCCTCTTCAATATGCGCAGCGACCTCGGGCGCGGCCTCGGCTTCCTGCGGTTCCACCGCGCCGAGCCTCTTTAGCGCCGCCCGCTCTTCCTTTCCCCGTCCTTTAAAAATGCTCACGATTTTTTCCGGAGAACCGCCGTTCAAAGCTTGCTCGACGGGGCTTTCTACTCGCTCCGCCACCGGCTTTCGTTCAACCGACTCGGTAGCCTGAGGCTGTTCTTCCTGGAGTTGCCTTGCGACGCTTGAGGCTTGGGCCATAGGGATATGCCCATATGATAGCAGTATTTTTGACCTTTGCCATCATCCCTTCTATCCTACCCTTTATGTCCCCAAAGACCGTGAAACAGACGATCGACGCGCTGATCGAGCGCGTCCTTTCGTATGACACGAACGCGGACGCGGACACCATCCGCCGGGCGTATGCCTTCGCAAAAGAGGCCCATGAAAATCAAAAGCGCGCCACGGGAGAGCCGTATCTCATCCACCCGTTAGCGACGGCGATGTACCTCGCAGAAATGAGATTGCCGGCTCCGATCATCATCGCGGGCTTACTCCACGATGTCCCCGAAGATACGTCGCGTACGCTGGAAGAGATCCGAGAGGCATTCGGTGAAGACGTCGCCACGATGGTTTCCGGAATCACCAAGCTTGGAAAAATCAAATATCGCGGGATGGAGCGCTATATCGAAAACCTTCGCAAGATGTTTCTCGCCATGGCCGCCGACGTGCGCGTGGTCTTCATCAAATTCGCCGATCGGCTACACAACCTCGAAACGCTTGATTCGATCCCGCCAAAAAAACAATTCCGGATTGCGCTTGAGTCGCTCGAGATTTACGCCCCGATCGCCAACCGATTGGGGATGGGCGAGATGAAAGGCTTGCTGGAGGACGGCTCCTTCAAATACGTTTTGCCGAAGGAATACGTCTGGGTAAAAGAAATCGCGGCTTCGGGACTCGCGGAAAAAGAAACGTACCTGAAGCGGATCATAAACAAGACGGGGAATATCTTGCGCGACGCCGGGCTCAAGGATCTTGATATTCAGGGGCGCAACAAGCACCTCTACTCGCTGTACAAAAAATTGCTAAAAAACGAACGAAACATCGCCCGCATTTACGACCTCATCGCGGTACGCGTCGTCATGGATTCGCTGGCGGACTGTTACGCGGCGCTTGGGATCATCCACGCGGAGTGGACGCCGCTCAAAGGCCGCATCAAGGACTACATCGCGCAGCCAAAGCCGAATGGATATCGCTCGCTGCACACCACGGTTTTTTGCGAAGATGGCGAGATCGTCGAGTTCCAGATTCGCACCAAAGAGATGCACGCGATGAACGAGTATGGTATCGCGGCACATTGGTCGTACGATGAAAGCGGCAAAGTCAGCGTCGGGACGGGTTCAAAGGAACGGCGACCCGAATGGGTCAGGGAACTCGGAGAAATCCAGCGCGAGATGGAAGACCGCAAAACGTACATCAAATCTCTGGAAGAATTGAAAATCGACGTTTTCAAGGATCGTATTTTCGTTTTTACGCCGAAAGGAGACGTGATTGATCTGCCTGAAGACAGCACCTGCATCGATTTTGCGTATGCTATCCATACGGAAATCGGAAATACGACCGTCGGGGCGAAAATAAACGAAGAGGCAGCTACGGTCGACCGCATCCTAAAAAACGGCGACATGGTCGAGATCGTGGTCGACAAGTCACGCAAAGGACCCAACCCTGACTGGGCGAATTTCGTGAAAACGCGCCATGCCAAATTAAAAATCCGACAAACCTCCCAATCAACCCTCAGTGCCTGGATCAAAGGGATATTGCCGGGGAAGTGATCCGAAATTAAAAAACAGAGAGCAAAGAGCGGTTTCTGAGGGAGCTGCTCTTTGCTCTTTGCTCTTTTTTCACTTACAAATCGTTCTCCGTCAACCGTTTGATCAGGGCGCCCAGCTCTTCGTCCGAATCGAAATGGATTTTGATATCGCCGGTTCCACGCGCGGATCGGCTGACGGACACTCTCGTTTTCAGCGCCTCGCGCATGCGTGATTCCGCGTCGGCGATGTTTGGGTCTTTCGTTCCGGGAACGCGCTTGCGTACGGAGACTTGGGTTTCGGTTTGGCGCACGGTAAAATGACCGGCCAACATGGCCTGAAACAAGTCCATGCGTTCTTTGTCCGTCGGCAAGGACAGGAGCGTTCTCGCGTTGGATGAGGAGATCTTGCCTTCGACAAGGGCGTGTCGGACCTCCTCCGGCAATTGAAGCAAACGAATGATATTCGCGACCTGCGGCCGGCTCTTCCCGATCTTTCGACCGATGTCTTCCTGCGTCATGTTGAATTCGTCCATCAGGCGCTGATACGCGTTTGCCTCTTCGACCGGATTCAAATCAGAGCGTTGGACGTTTTCGATAATCGCCAATTCGAGCTTTTGCAGCTCCGTCGCTTCGCGGACAAGCGACGGGATCGTTTTCAATCCCGCGATCGTCGAGGCGCGCAAGCGTCGTTCGCCGGCGATGAGCTGGTACGTCCCGTCGGGCATCGGCGTCACGATGATCGGTTGGAGCACGCCGTGCTCGCGGATGCTCGAAATAAGATCCTCCAGCTCGCCGTGATCGAAATGCGCGCGCGGCTGATGCGGGTTGCGCTCGATCGACGAGATCGGGATATCGAGTACGCGCTGCCCCGCACCGTATGGTGCAGGGCGCTGACCCCGGATATCCGAATCTCGAATGCCGGATCTCTGATCGACCGATTCCCGATTCGTTATTTGCGGTTTCTGCGGAATAATCGCGCCGAGTCCGCGTCCCAATCCCGACTGTCTTTGAAGGATCATAGTCGCGTCTATTATACGCCACGGATCGCGTACCCGCCCGCTTCGCGTTCAAGAATTTCCTGCGCGAGATATTCGTACGCTCTCGCGCCTTTTGAATGCCTGTCGAAATGCACGATCGAACGACCAAATGAGGGCGCTTCGGCAAGTCGTACGTTACGTGGAATGATGGCCTTAAAAATGTTATTCGGAAAATATTTGTACAATTCCTGCACCACGTCATCGGATAGATTCGTATTCGGATTGTACATCGTGATCACGGCTCCAAGCACGTCGATCTCGGGACGGATATTCTCTTTCACGAGATTCACCGTCTCAAGCAGCTGGCCGAGTCCTTCCAATGCATAATACTCCGCCTGTACGGGAATCAGAATTTCATCCGCGGCGACGATCCCGTTGAGTGTGATCATGCCGAGCGTCGGCGGACAATCGATCAAAATGAAATCGTAGTCGTTACGGATTTCCATGAGCGCTTCACGGAGCTTGAATTCGCGACGCTCCATCTCCACCAGCTCGACGTTCAATCCCGCAAGCGCAGTCGTTGCCGGCACGATATGCAGTCCCTGATGCGCCGTCGGTTGCGCGACGGCCTTCATCGGGAGTTGCCCGAGGATCGCCTCGTACACGCCGCCGTCCAGCGTGTGGTGATCGATGCCGATGCCGGACGTCGCGTTCGCCTGCGGATCAAGGTCGACTATGAGGACGAATTTTCCCATCTCCGCCAAATACGCGCCGAGGTTAATCGTCGTGGTCGTTTTTCCCACTCCGCCTTTTTGGTTGACGATCGAAATGATACGGGCCATAGCTCGAGTCTTCGCCATCTTACGGTCATGACCTCTTAAAGTCAAAGCCCCAAGGCGCCGTATTTCGGCGCGAGATTCAGACGTTTTTCCAAGTGCGTTAAATGCTTCTCTTTTTCCCGCTCAAGCCGTGACGCGTCAAACCCGTATTTATCCAGGACCAAAGCCGCGTAGTTCCCGCCGAGGTAATGCGGTAACACGACGTAGTTTGCTCCGGCGCGATACAAGATCATCGCCTCATCCGGGGACTGGGCCATGGAAATAAACATCGCCTGCCTGTTCCGCTTTCGCAGTTTGCTCAACAAGGAGAGGTTCGTTTCAAGATCGGGTACCGTTGAGATCAGCATCGTGAGCGATTTCAAATCGAATTCGTCCAATAATTCATTATCAGCCGCGTCGCCGTACATCGCGGGGACGCCTCTCGCATGAAGCGACTCGATGACGGATGGATCAAAGTCGACGACAAGAAACGGCTTTCTTCCGCGTTCAAGCAACGGGAGAAAATCCTGTCCGAGGCGGTGAAAGCCAAAAAGAAGCGTCTCGGGTTTAAAACTTGGTCGCGTTTCCGCGATGGGGTTCCGTCTTTCAAAGAAGCTAAGCCCTCGCTTCAGGCGCTTGAAGTACCACTCAGACGAGTTCATGACGAGGCTTGAGCCCGTAAACGTCACGAGTCCGATCACCGTCACCAACGTGACGACGTTTGAGTCGACATGTCCAAGCGAGCGCGCAAGCAAGATCAGCACCAGAGAGAATTCGCTGATCTGCGCCACGGTCAACCCGACAAAAAACGACGTCTTTCTGCGATACCCCATCGCACCGAGAATCGTCATCACGATGAGCGGGTTTCCGATCAAGACGAAGAAAGAGAAGACGAGAATCGGCAACCAAAGCGCTCCCGTGTTTCCGAACGCAAGCTCCGCGCCGAGAATGACATAGAACAGGACCAGAAAGAAATCGCGCAGCAGTTTCATTTTTGCGCTGATCTCGTAATGATACGGTGACGCGGCAAGCGCGACGCCTGCAGCCAACGCGCCGATTTCGATGGAAAATCCGAGCAGGTGGAACGTGGAAGCGATCCCCATGCCCCACGCGACGGAAAAAAGCAGTAAAAACTCCTGAGATTTCGCGAACACGGGCGTAAGTTTGGGCAACACGAACGTGGTCGAGAACCATAACGCGGCCACCAGTGCCGTCAGCTTGATCGCCGCTTCCGCCAATGCGAGGAGGTTTCCGCCTGCCGCCGTCGTGGAAACGAACAGCAAGATCACCGTCGCCGCGAGGTCTTGGACAAGTAAGATGCCAATCGCGATCCTGCCATACAGCTTTCCAAGATCACGTTTGTCTTGGAGGATTTTCAGGACAATGATTGTACTGCTGAACGTCAAGGCGATGGCAATATATAGCGCCGGAATCCATGAGAATCCAAACCCGAGTGCGATCAAAAACCCGATCGCGGAGGTGAAAATGATTTGCCCAAGACCCGCGAGAACCGATACGCGTCCGACGTCCCTTAACGCGATCGGATTCAAACTCAAGCCGACGATAAAGAGAAGCGTCGTAATGCCGAGTTTAGAAAAAACGGTGATCGCATCCGGATGCGCGAGCCAGCCAAAGACCAACGGACCGACAAACAGACCGGTCAAAATGTGGCCAAGCAGCAACGGCAACTTCAGGCGTTGCATGATCCATGCCATGCCCGTCGCCGCCGCAAAGACGATTCCCAACTCAATGAACGTTTCCATGATGATCAAAAACAAGTATACCAAAATTGTCACGTAAAATCTCCGCAGCGACTCGGATCAAGTAACACGTAAAAACCCTCGCGTTGGCGAAGGCCTTTTACGTGGTTGCGGGGGCGGGATTTGAACCCGCGACCTCTGGGTTATGGGCCCAGCGAGCTGCCTGGCTGCTCCACCCCGCTATGAATTCGTGCGCTTGAGTGTAGGGCAATCTTGCCATTTCGTCAAGATTGCGCTAATCTTCCGTCGCTATCACGTGCCGCGATGGCGGAATTGGTAGACGCACAGGACTCAAAATCCTGCGATCGCAAGGTCATGAGAGTTCGATTCTCTCTCGCGGCACCACACAAAAACAAGGCCTTCCGCCTTGTTTTTACTTAGACGATCAGGTTCACGAGTGCGGCGAGGAACATGACCTGCATGGCGAATCCGGAAGCCAGCGTCATGTCTTTTTTCTCGCTCACCATATTATGGAAGAAGAAATGAAGCCGATGGAACCATCGTAAACCCTTTACGCGCCACACTTCATAGATCGCCACCAACAAATCGGGAAGAATGCCGCCCGCGATGCCAAGACTGACGGTCAAGCGATTTGTCGGGATATCCGCGTTAAAAAGAAACAGAATAAAATACACGGCGATGGCGGCATCGATCATCACGTACGCCACCGCCTTTTTCACCCTTCGTCCGGACATGTAGTCTTTGTACTGCTTGGTATCTCCGTGCGGAATGATATCACTCAAAAAATGCGATGCGATGCCAATCGTAAACGCGAGAAAATGTTGTCCCGGAATCTGCTGGGCGATTAACGCCCCGATGGCGGCATGAGTCGTGAGAAACATACGTCCGCTTGCTGCAAAAATGATAGCACGGGGTACAAAAAAGCGCACTCTTGATGCGCTTTTTTCATGGTAGCGGGGGGCGGAATCGAACCGCCGACCTCGGGCTTATGAGTCCCGCGCTCTAACCGGCTGAGCTACCCCGCCTTATGTTTTTCGCGAGCGAATACTAGCAAGATTCTTGAACCTTGGCAAGGATCGTTCGTGCCGTCCGTTCCCACGAAAACAACGTCGCTCGCACCCGCCCTCGCGCTCCGTCCGCACGCCCCAAAAACGCGGCGGATATCGTCCCGATCCAACCTTCGCGATCCTCCGGGTCAAGGAGGATTCCCGCGTCACCGACCACTTCCGAAAGTGCGCCTCGGTTGGAAGCGATCACCGGCACGCCTAGCGTCATCGCTTCAAGTGCCGACCGACCGAACCCTTCGTGCAACGACGGGAGCAATAGGACGCGCGCACCGGCGAGGAGTCGATCCCGATCCTCGTCCGTCGCGATTGGAACGCGGTCGAGCCAGTCACGCGACGGAATATCGACATTCCCCCATCCCGTTTTCCCGACGATCACCAATCGAACATCCCGTCCGATCGCCATTTGTACATCCTTCCAAAGCTCGACGATGAACGGGATGTTTTTTCGTGGTTCGACGGTGCCGATCATGATCGCATAATCTCCCGGCTCATTCCAAGGGGTCGAAACGCGAACGCCTTGATACGTCACCGTGATCTTCTCCGACTCGATTCCCGCCATCTCGACCAGCGTCCGCTTCGTATCCTCGCTCACCGCAAACACGTGGGGGGCGCGTCGCACACCGCGCAGAAAGAGACTCGTGGTCACAAAACGCCTCGACGGAGATTGCGGAAACCATTCGGGATGCGTAAAAATCGCGACGTCGTGCACCCATGGAAAGGCGGGAACGGGGAGAAGCGGCGGAACGGCTCCCGAGACGGCAAGGAACGCGTCGATCCGTTGATCTCGCATGCGACGCGATAATTCCCATGACCGCATTTTCCCACGAACCTCAAACGTTTCCGTGCCGTATTCGTGAGCGTACGCGCGCAACGTATCCGCCAATTCATTTGACGCATGCGCGACACCGGCGCCGACGAACCCGTCCGTCGACACATGTCTCAAGTCGATACCGAGCCGGATCATTGCCACTCGTACGCGTCAAACGCCCAATACGTAAGCGCCTTCACGTCCTGAAAGCGCGAGTAATGCGTTTCACCGCCGAGCAGGACGACGAGGAGGCGTTGGCCGTCTTTCCCTTCCGTCATCAAGGCGTAGCAATGTCCCGCCTCCGGCAGTGTTCCTGTTTTCGCTACGATCATTTTGTACGGCTCACTATTAAGTTCCGAAGAAAACAGTATATTCGTGGTTTTGATGAGATACGGTTTTTTTACGCCGATCAAAGTCACGGATCCGCGCGACATCGCCTCGGGAATCTCCGGATATGCGGAGGCCGCGCGCAGCGCGAGCGCGACATCCCGTGCCGTCGCCGTGTTGCGAGAACCCTCTCCGGACGCGTCGACGAAGGTCGCATGCTTCATTCCGATCTCCTTTGCCTTCTCGTTCATCTTCTTGACGAACGCGTCCGTCCCGAGACCGGTGCGCGCCAACGCCTTTGCGGCCTCGTTAACGGAGCCGACCAGCATCCCCTTAAACACGTCGGCGGCCGTAAAACGTTCGCCGGTCGGTAAGATCGTTCGTCCCACGCTGACACGATCCGTCGGTTCGATGTCGATCGGCGTTGCAAAGTCGGGTTTCGCATCGAGATATGTCATCGCGGACACGAGCTTGGTCAGGCTCGCGATCGACAAAACTTCGTCCGCGTTTTTTTCAAACAATACCGCGCCCGTATCCGCATCCATAACGATCGCGGCCGACGCGGCGATGTCGATGCCGAGCGACGATATTCTCCGTTTCACCGGCGTACGCGAAACCGCCGGTTGGGAGAGCGGCAGACGATTCCAGACATACGCATTCAACGTAGGTTCCTGGATCGTACGAAGCGTAAACGCGCTTAAAATCGCAAGCAAGGCGCTTGAATCCATGGCGGGATATTACGCGGAATGCTCATGAGAGGCAACCAACTCCTGCAGGGCCTGCTCGACGGCGGAATGTCCGCGCAGCTCCGAATAATCCGGTAGTTCCTCCGCTCCGGACAAACCGATATGTTTGAAAAACGCCACCGTCACGCCGTAGGTCGGCTGGCCGAGTCGTGCGTCTTCCTTGTGTTCGACGAGACCGCGCAACATCAGATTTCTTAAAATGAGTGAAGATTGTACGCCGCGAATTTGTTCCAGCTCCGGCCGCGTCATCGGTCCTCGATACGCGAGGATGGAGAGCGTCTCAAGCGACGGTTTGCTGAGTTCTCCATGCAGCTCCTGCTTCAGCGCCGCGCGGACGATTTCGGCCGCATCCGGATGCGTGACGAGTTCCGCCGTCTGTCCGCTGCGCACGAGTCGCGTTCCCGAACCGGAGGACGCGAGACGTTCCTGCAAAGCGTTCAACGCGTCCTCGACCTCCGGCGGTTTTTGTGAAACCGCTTCCGCGATCTTTCGCGCGGACATCGGTTGCGAGGTGGCGAAGAGCAAGGCTTCGATCAAGGCGTCTAAGGTCATACGGCGTTCGTTAAAGTGAGTGTAATATCGGAAAAATGTCCGTCCTGTTCCACGCGCACGATGCGTAGTTTGATCAATTCGAGCAAGGCCAAAAACGAGATGACCATTTCATGCTTGTTTTGCGACTCCGACAGAAACCGGTGGAATGACGAATGCATGAGGGTTGATACGCGATCGCGTAATTGGCCGATTTTCTCTTCAACCGTCATCGCGTGTTCCAGGGACGTTTTTGGCAATGCGATCAACGGCTCGAGACGCCGCGCCGCCCGGTGATACAGTTCGCGCAGCAGGTTTGGCGTCACGCCGTTCGGCGGCGTGAACACGGGCGCTTCCCGTTTTGGCGCGCGGTAGATGCGACCGTACGAGGAGCGGCCGGCATTGGCGAGTGCCGCGATTTTCGCTGCCGCCTGCGCGAACGCCTTGTACATGCGCAGTTGCGTTTCGAGATCCGGGCCTTCTTCGAGCTCCGGATCCGTGAGCGTCGGGAGAATCGCTTTTGATTTCAAGTACACCAGACGCGCGGCCACGATAAGAAAATCGGCCAGCTCTTCGGGCGGAATCTTTCCGTGATGCTCGCGTACATGTCGCACGAAAGGTTCCGTCACCTGCAAAAGGGATACGCTTGTGATCTCGAGCTTCTCCGATTCGACGAGCTGAAGCAGGAGGTCCAGCGGCCCCTCGAATTGCTCGATGCGTACGGAATAGGGCATGAGTAAACTTAGAACTTAGAGCTTAGAACCCAGAACTAGGGGATGGATCGCTTCATAGTTTTTGGTTATGAGTTATAAGTTATAAGTTATGAGTTTTTTCTGATCTGGATGTGCGCTTCTTCGAGACGCTCTTCCTCGATTTCGCTCGGGGCGCCCATCAGCAGGTCGCTGGCGTCTCCCGTCTTCGGGAATGGGATGACCTCGCGGATATTCGGCTCGTTCGCGAGGATCATCACGATGCGATCGATACCCGGAGCCATACCGCCATGCGGAGGCGCGCCGAATTCAAACGCTTCAAGCATGTGTCCGAAGCGCGCCTGAATAACATCATCGGGCAGTCCCAAGAGTTGAAAAATCTTGTTTTGCAATTCGCGTTTATGAATACGGATTGATCCTGATGACAGTTCGTAGCCGTTCAGCACCAAGTCATACGACGAGGCGCGCACCTTCATCGGATCGCCGTCGAGCAGCTTCACGTCTTCAGGATTCGGCATACAAAAGGGGTGATGTGCCGCTTGAATGCCTCCGTTGCCGTCATCTTCAAACATCGGAAAATCAACGATCCAGCAGAACGCGAGTTCGTTCGGATCATTCTTGTCTTTGCGCAGATCCGGCTTGTCGTTGCCGTATTTCTTGATGGCATCGGCGTAGGCGATGCGCGGAAACGGTGTCTCCGTAATATGTTTTTCCGGAGCAACGGCTTTCACCATTTCGATAAACATGCGCTCGTTAAGCGCAAGGACGTCTTCTTGGTCGACGAACGACATCTCAAGATCGAGTTGTGTAAATTCGGGTTGACGGTCGCCGCGCTGGTCTTCATCACGGAAGCAACGTGCGATCTGGAAATATCGCTCCAGTCCTCCAACCATCGCCAACTGCTTGAACTGCTGCGGAGATTGCGGTAACACGTAGAACTTGCCGGCATGCAAACGCGAGGGCACTAAATATTCTCGCGAGCCCTCCGGCGTGCCTTTGGTGAGGATGGGGGTCTCAATCTCCAAGAAGCCTTCATTATGAAGAAATTCTCGGAAGAAACGGATGACGTTGTCACGCAAGACCAAATTTTTCACCATGCGCACCGAGCGAAGATCAAGATATCGATACTTCAAACGCAGTTCTTCGTTGATGTTGGACGTGTCATCCAGTCCGAAGGGCGGCGTCTTTGCGGCGTTCAGGATTTCAATGTCCCTTGCGAGCACCTCGACGGTTCCCGTCGGACTGTTGGGATTCACCTGCTTTTCGCCGCGCTTTTGGACGATTCCCGAGATCGCGATACAAAACTCGGGTCGCAAATCCTTCATCGCCACTTTCCCCCGCTCGGAAAGTTCTCCCGGCACGAGGACGACTTGGGCCACGCCCGAACGATCGCGTATGTCGATAAACGCGAGTTTTCCCATGTCGCGACGGACATGAACCCACCCTCGGAGCTTCACTTCCTCACCGACCTTCGCGATCGTGTCGCGGATCATCGTCCTTTGCATAGGCCCTTATCTCACCAAATTCGCTAGCGCGCCGCAACCGGCAGAGCTAAAACGGCCAAATCCTTAGGATCCAGGCCATAGGCCCGGACTTCGATGCTTCCGACGAACCCCGGAGACAACACATGCTCCGCTTCCCACTCGTCTCCGTCTACCCGTGTGAATGGAGCGGCTTTTTCCGGGCGATTGATCTCTCCATCGACGACCGAAACCGTATACAAATCCGCGCTCGTGATGGTTCCGCGTATGATCGCCCGAAACGTAATCTTGGTCCCGGAGGTTGCGTAATATGTCCCGTTTGTGTTTGACATGCCCTTCGGCTCGACCTTTTCGATAAACGGCGAGTTCTCTGACGTGCGCACGACTCCGGACGGCGAAGATTGATCCAAGCCTTCATAGATCGTCCCCGCGAGAGATCCTCCGCTTTGTTGCCGGAAGATCACCGCCGCATCGACCAAGTTCCATACGATGGTGCGTTCGCAGTCTCCTCGGGATCCCGCAAGGCACTCGCGATAACGCGTGACATCCTCGGATGCCACGTAGGTGAGATACGGCGGCAACACGAGCGCCGCCACGGTCGCCGCCGCCCCGATCCCGATCCAAATTTTCAACCACGTCATGTTCATACGCGGATATGATAACACACTACTCGACGATCCGAGCCGCGACGAGTGGGGCGGGAAACGCGGACGAGATCGTCGCGCCGACCCCGTCGCGATACAGGAGCAATGTTACGCCTTTGGAGACGAGCAACTCTCCGGTTTCGAGCCAAAGGAGCGGTCGACCCTCGCCGGAAAACGCGCCATCGTCGCCCGGCGCGGCAAATCCCTCGTCATGCCAATAAGCGTGATTGTTTCCGTCCGAGACCACGCCGACGATGACGCGTTCCCGTTCCGATCCCACGACGGACGACGAGCCGTCGAAAGAGACGCGAATCAACTCGGACGGTCCCGAGAGCTCGGACTCGATCCCCTCACCTGCCGTAAACGTGGAAATCCACGCGGCGTGTCCGGAAAATCCGATCACCGTGCCGTTCTCGGGTACGTCCTTCAGAGTGACGATGCGACCGTCTCTGGAGACGTTCAGGATACGAAACCGATCGGTTCGCGCCAAAACGGCGGCATGCCGATCGTCAAACATTCCGAGCACGCGCGGTTCCGTGTATGCCTCGCCCGTCGGCGCGCGCAGGACGACGTTCCACTCGCCTCCGTCGGTCAACGTCACGCCGCGCTCTTCGTGAGGAACCGGTTTCAATGAAGTCGCTTCGTGTAACGATTCCACGCGCCAACCCTTTTCCACCTCGACGGGAACGGTTTCTTCCGTGGCAAGATCAATCGAGTAAAGCGTGTCCCGATCCGCTTTCGGCACACGCATCCCTACGTGAATCCGTACGGACGCTTCCGTCGCGAACTCCGTGGTGGACGTGGCAACGCCTTCATCCGACACCGGGAGGTCGCGTGAACTCGTATCGCTTACCGCAATCGCGACGCTTCCCATCACGACGCCGACGAAAATCGGTACGAACCAATTTGTTTTTCGCTCACGACTTTTTTTACGAGGCGACATGGGAGCAGTATAGAGAGCAGTGAACAAAGAGCAAAGAGCGCCAAGATCGTCCATGGCAAATCCTCTTACGTCAAAATGGCGGCGATGGTCGCCGGGCCGTGCGGGCGTTCTAAGAGCGGTGTCTGCTCGAGCGCGGCTTCAACGGCGGCCGCCGCCTCGCGAAACACGAGACCCGGCGCCGTGACGGAAAGCGTGAACGATAATGGCGTGCTCGATAATACCTGCAACAATTTTCTTGCTTCGATGCCGATTTCCGCGTGTGTAAAAGACGGCGCATATCCGAGACGGTCCATAAGCCGGAGAGACGCGGCCGCATACAGGAGACGCGCACGCTCCGGACTCGGTTCGCGTATCGCGCGTCGCCAGGTCGCCGCAAGCTCTTCGAGCAAATCGAACACGTCGCGGTCGGCGACGCCCGGTCGCGTAAGACGATCGACGAGATTCGCGAACGAGCCGAACATCGCCATCGCGCCAAGATGCGAACGCAAATCGGTTTGCGCGGAAACGGCATGCGCGACCGCGAGCTTGTCGAACGAGGCGCCGACGGCGATCATCACGTCCGCCTTCGTAAGCGGCTCAAGATGTCCGTGCTGCTTTGCCTTCCAGTTGCGCACGCCGCGCGCCACCGCCTCGAGCTTGCCGTGTTCGCGTCCGTATAACGTAATCCACGCATCGTGTTCACGATACGGTTCCGATTTCAGCACGTACGCAATATCGCGAAGATAGGGCATGCCTCGCTTTTCGTTATTCGCTATTCGTTATTCGATCGAGATACGCTTGCAGGATCGCCGCAGCCGCCAAATCGTCACGCTTCCCCCTCTGTTCCATTTCCTTCACCTGATCCGACGCGATTTTCGACGTCAGCGTTTCGTTTTGTTCCACGACGTCGAATCCGTCGAGGCGAAGACGATCGATAAAACGGCGGATCTCCTTCGCTTGTTCGGTTTCACGACTCTGATCCGCAAGCGGCCGCGGAATGCCGACGACGATCTTCTCGGCCCCCTCACGCGCCAGAAGCTCATGCAATTGCAAAAAAACGTCTTCCGGATCGATATTGGCCATCACCTGCCACGGCGTTGCCACCTTGGTGACATCATCACCCATGGCCACGCCGATACGCGCGGATCCGTAATCCAAGCCGAGTAGTCTCATGGGAACAAGTATCACGTATCACGTAGCACGTAGCAAGGCCCTATGAAAAAAAACCGAGCATGGCTCGGTCAGGTCTTCGAGACGTCGTCCGCGAACATCGCGTTCTCGACGCGCTCGGTGTCGTGCAGCGTGCCGGGCGGACGCGTCTTGCGCGGCTCTCCGTCCGGATCCGGCGGCTTGATCCTGCGTGTCGGCGGACCGTCTTCCGAACCGTAGCCCGACGCGTATGTCTTCCCGTCCCAATCATCGTACAAATGTCCCATCGAATCCTCCCGCAGTCCATCAAGCATCACACGCAACCCAGCCTTTATCAACCCCCCCTTGCTACGTGCTACGTGCTACGTGATACTCAACCCATGGTCGTCTACCCCTCTTTCAAACACGAGCGTAATTTGATCTCGCAAGGGTTGACGTTGCTCGCGGGCGTGGACGAAGCGGGATGCGGATGCTGGGCCGGTCCCGTTTACGCGGCTGCCGTGATTCTGCCGCTTGACTCGCGTATCGGCATGATTCGCGACTCAAAAACGCTGAACGAAAAACAGCGCGTTCTCATCGTCGAAAAGATCAAACTCAAGGCGACCGCTTGGTCGATCGGTATCGCTTCCGCACAAGAGATCGACGAACTCAACATTCGACAAGCGACGTTCCTTGCCATGCGTCGCGCGCTCGAATCTCTCACGATGCAGCCTCATGCCGTCCTGTGCGACGGTTTCATGATCCCAAAACTCGCCATCCCCTGTCGTCGAATCGTCAAAGGCGACAAGTATGTGAAATCGATCGCGGCCGCATCTATCGTCGCAAAAACCGCCCGTGACGAAGAGCTAAAACGCTTGGAAACGGTTTACCCGGGATACGGATTTGCGACACACAAAGGATACGGCACGAAACAGCATCGATTCGCATTAAAACAACTGGGTCCGTGCGCGATCCATCGAATGAGTTATCGACCTCTGAAACAACCGGTCACGTCTTGACATATAAGCTTTATTGCGTATAATCGACTTCAGTTCGCTGACAAAATAAGTGAAAAAGGAGGGCGCATGCCCGGACGAGACCACAGATCATCAATCACGCTGCCGATCGTCGAGGCGGAAAGCGAAGCCAAGACACGACTACAGGCGGACGGCACGTTGTGCACGAAGCTGAAGGGCGTCGTGACCGATGAGATGCTTCGTTCGGTCCAAAAGGATCTCGATCACTACCTCGACGGATCGGCTCCGATGGACTGGATCCTCGACTTCATGGGGATCAACGGGGTCGACGGGCAGTCAAACGAGGCGCTCCGCACCGTCTTCGGCGCGTTCAAGACGCACGCCAACGGTCGTCACGTCGTGGTGATCGTCAATGACGCGACCCGACTCCTCGTCACGTCGAGCTGCTTCGGAGCGAACGTCGGCGCCGCGGTCGTCGAGACGCTCGAAAAAGCCGTCGGCGAGATGGCGCGCCGTCGAACGGAGACGGCATGACGACGAAGCGCGAGCCGACGTCATCCGGTCTCGTCACCTCGACCCAGCACGATCTCATCAAGCACGAGATCTTCAGCATAGTCTCGGGTGACGAGCTGACGCCGGAGGGAGTCGCGACGCTCGCGTCCCGGGCGCGGCTACGATTCAACGAGAACATGGTCTGGTCGATCGGAGCGGTGGGACTCAAGCGCGTCCTTCGAGAGACGCGCGCGCCGCTCGCCTCCTTGTTCAACGAATTCCGCATACGCGGCGGCATCCTGATCGTCGTAATCGGCGCGGCGGACGGTTACGTCGCCTCGGCGCTGCAGATCTGTGCATTCAACGCCGGCAACGTCCCGCTCAAGATCGTCAAAAACGCGAGCGCGGCAAGCGAGTTGATCAAGAAGTTCCGTGCGGAACAGACGAAGTCCTGACTCTCCCCCGGAGAGTCTTTTTTTGCACAAAAAAGGACTTCTCCTGATGAGAAGTCCTTTTTGGTAGCCCCTACGGGAATCGAACCCGTCTTTTCTCCGTGAGAGGGAGATGTCCTAGCCGATAGACGAAGAGGCCGTGGGTGAACTTATAACTTAGAACCAGGAATCGGGGGTCATTTATTCATAGTTCTGGGTTCTAAGTTATAAGTTACTTCCTTTGCCACGCAACTCCCTGCCGCACGAGCAGCTCGTCCGCGCGCATCGGTTCGGCCATCAATTCCTTGATGACGCGTTCCATGCGAACGCCTTTCGTTTCCGGCGTCCCTTGCGACGCTTTCGCGAGAATGATGTCACCGGGTTGAATCATCTCCTGGATGAACATTCCGGCTTCCGGCGTGTCTTCGATGACGTGTACGCGTTCGGGATTCATCCCGTTTGCGCGCGCGCCTTCTGCCATGGCGCGGCCGAATATACCACAGCAAATCAAAACGTCAATCCCGAGTTTCGCGGCGTCGGCGCCGATCCTGCGATGCATGTCTTCCGAGCGATCGCCGAGCTCGCGCATCTCGCCCAGGCAGACGATTTTGCGCTGACCCTGATCGACGGGAACCGACGCGAGGTCCTTGAGAGACTGGAGCACGGACGCCGGCGAGGCGTTGTACGAATCGTCGAAGAGCGTTGTCCGTTTGATGCCGGGAATGATGCGCGTACGTCCTTTCACCGGATGGAAATGCTTGGCAAACGCGTTCGTCTGCTCGATCGAAACGTCCAACGCCTCGGAAACGGCCGTCGCGGCTGCATAGGCGTATGCAATCGAGGTGCCGTACACGCCGGGCAAAAACGCCCGGTACACGCGTTGATAATTTTCCAACTTCACCTCCAAACCCGTCGGGACCTGACCGTGCGGAGTCGGCTCGGTGACGATGCGGACATGTGCGATCCGCACATCCGACCCGTCGGCCTCGCCGTACGTCAGTGAATGCTCGTTGGTGAGATGCCGCATGGCGAATACTTTCTTGTCGTCGGCGTTCAAAACCGCGTTCCCACCTGGCTTTAACGCTTTCACGAGTTTCGATTTTTCTTCCACCAACTCGTCGAGCGATCGGTAATTGCCGGAATGAACGGGCACAAGCGAATCGTCATTCGTTGTGATCGCGGTGACGACGGCGATATCCGGCGGCGCGATCTTGATCAGATATTCCAAATCACCGGGCTTATCCGCGCCCATCTCGAGGACGAACGTTTTGACGCCGGTATTCTTTAGGCCCGCAGACGTCGTCCAGGCGTCGGCAAGCAGAGCGAGCCACGCCAAAGGACTGCGTCCCGGAGCCGGATGTCCGAATACGGTGAGCGGCAATCCAAGCTCGTTATTGAAACTGCCCTCCGTGACGCGCACGCGGTTTTCCGGAAGATCGGCCTGAAGCATGGCGCTGATCGCCTGCTTGGTGGTGGATTTGCCAACCGAGCCGGTGACCGCGATGACAAACGCCCCTTCACGTTGAAGGGTTTTACGCGCCGCAAGGCCAAGCCACGTTTGGAGGGTCGAGAGCATGAACATAGGGACTTTTAATAAATCACGAGACGCGCGACTCGGCAAGCGGGCTTACGATGGCGTCGTCGTGGCCGAGGTCGGCGGTTCGGGCGGAAGCGCCGGCGGTTGCGGCGCGGGCGTATCCGTGATCGGCCGCTCCGGCTGTATCTGGAGATATTTTAAAAGGAACGCGGCCATGTCGCCCCAGACCGGAGCGGCGGACGCCTCCGCAAATTGCACCGTGCGCGGGCGGTCGATTTTCACCATCATCACGAAGGCCGGATGATCGCTGGGCGCGTATCCCACGAACGAGCCGATCGTCGCGTCCGCCAGATAGCCCGGACCGTCCGGGTTCGGGATCTGCGCCGTGCCCGTCTTGCCCGCAACGTAATATCCGGGAACCGACGCGCGTCGGCCGTGGCCATACTCGACCACGTTGACCATCATGCCCGACACGAGCCGCGCCGCTCTTGTCGAAACGACCCGTCGGATCTCCGACGGCGCGGTCACGATTTTCGTTCCGTCCGGCGCGATGATCTCCTGCACGAGATGCGGCCGCATGAACGTGCCGCCGTTCGCAAGCGCCTGAAACGCGGACGTCATCTGAAGCGGCGTCGTGGTGATTCCCTGCCCGTAAGACGCCGTCGCCGCGTAAATCTGTCCCGGATTATCCAGCGGACGGATGTCCCCCGTCGATTCCGGACCGATCTCGATCCCGGTCTTTGTTCCGATCCCGAACTTCTTCACATATTCACGGAATCGTTCTTTTCCAAGTAATCGCTGGACGAAAATTGCGCCCGTGTTGAGCGACTTTTGAAGTACGTCCGTCATGGTCTGCACACCATGCGCCTGCTTGTCCGAGTTTCGGATCGTAAAATCGTCGATCTTTTCTTCTCCCTTGTCTTCGTATGTCGTGTGCGGGTTGATCAACTCAGCGTCCAAAGCGGCCGAGAGCGTAATCGGCTTGAAGATCGATCCGGGCTCGAAATGGACAAAGACGGCCGGATTATTTAACACGCCGACCGATTCGATGTCCCCATAATGCGCGGGATCAAAATCGGGTGCCGAACACATCGCCCAAATCGCGCCGGTTTCCGGATCCATCACGATAATCGTACCGCCGTCGGCCTCGAAATCCTTCACGGCCTGGCTGATCTTGCGACATGCCTCGTATTGGATCGTACGATCGAGCGTCAGAACGACGTCCGACCCGTCTTGCGCCTGCCGAAGTTCCGTCGTGCCGATGGAAAGCCGCCGGCCTGCGGCGTCCGTCTCGACCTGGATGGATCCATACGTGCCGGCCAGTTCCGCGTTCATAGCCCCCTCAATACCGTAATGTCCCACGCGTTGCCCTTGATCGTTTTCACTCACGAACCCGAATATCTGCCCACCCAACCCCTGTTCCGGATAGAAACGGCTGGGCGCCTTGAAGATCCCGACGCCGGGAAGCCGCTTATCGCGGAGCGCCTCGGCTTGCTCCATCGGCACGTCACGGGCGACGACGCGGTACGTGCCGGTCGGCGAAGAAAATACGCCAAACAGATCGTCGAAGGGTTGGTTCGTGAACTCGGCCACGATCATCGCGGTTGAGCTCGCATCCGTGATCTCGCGCGGAATGACGAACACCTGCCACACGTCGCGGTCGCTCGCCACCGAATGCCAAGTGCCGTCATACCTGTCTTTCAGCAAGATGGATCCGCGCGTTGGCACGAGTTGCGCGGCCGCGCCGTGTTGGTCGGAGGCGAGGAGTTTGTAGGTTTCATGCTCCATGACCTGCAGTTGGAATAAGCGAGCCGCGACGGCGAAGAACCCAAGCATGAACAATCCACCGACCAACCACAAACGGAACCGGATATCGGGTTCGTTGGATCGTCGCGTGACGGGCCGATTTCGCACCATCGAGTCGATTATCGAATAACGAGTAGCAAGTAGCAAGTCGGGAGTCGGGAGTCGGGACTAACAAATCTCCGTTATTCGTTAAGGTTCATCTCAAAAACGGCGCGATAGACGGCCGTTCGAGTCACGATACCCACCAGTTTCCCGTCGGTCATCACCGGCATGCGATGAATACCACGGGCAAGCATGATCGCTCCGGCACGCATCAACGGCACATCCGGCTCGATATGCCAAACGCGAGTCGACATGAAGCGCTCGACGGGATGATCGGCAATATCCGAAGCCTTGGTTTCGCGCGCTTCTAAATCGCAATACATTTCCGGATTCTCGTAAAAACTACGGTAAAATGGATACAAAATGCGGAATAAATCTTTTTCCGATACAACCCCGACGACCGCCCCCTGTTCGTTCACCACGGGAGCGCCGCTGATGCCCTTTTCGCGCAAAACACGTTCGACGTCCCGATACACCGTTCCGATCGGGATCGTGATGACCTCCGTCTGCATGACGTCGCGTACACGCATATGTCTCAACTATCACATAGCACGTAGCACATAGCAAGCAGTAGCGGGACAAAGCGAAAGTCAGAGAACAAAGAGCAGTTTCCGACCGGAGCTGCTCTTTGCTCTTTGCTCTTTGTTCTCTGTCCCTGTCTTTGCTCTCTGCTCTTTGTTTTATTGTTCACTGCTCTCTATACTTACCCCATGTCTAAAACCATCAGACTCGCCTCATGGAACGTGAACGGGATCCGCGCTGCGGAAAAAAAGGGGTTTCTCGACTGGTTTCACGACCGAAAGTATCACGTCGTCGGCTTGCAGGAGACGAAAGCCGAGGTCGGCCAGCTGTCACCCAAGCTCGTTCATCCGGACGGATACGAATCATACTGGAACTCCGCGATCAAACGCGGATATAGCGGTACGGCGGTGTATACGCGTTTATCGCCGATCTTTGCCGAGACGACGTTCGGTGATCCGTTTCTTGACGGGGAGGGCCGCATCGTCTTGATCGAGCTCGAAGCATTCTATTTTTTCAACGTGTATTTCCCGAATGGGAAAATGAATGAAGAACGCTTAAAGTTCAAAATGGAATTCTATAAACGATTCCTCGATTTGATGGAATCCTTCCGCGAAAAGAAACCGATTGTCGTATGCGGCGACGTAAACACGGCACACACGGAGCTCGATCTTTCTCGCCCCAAGGAAAATGCGAATATCAGCGGCTTCCTCCCGTCCGAGCGCAAGTGGATGGATACGCTCGTCGACGCGGGCTATCACGACACGTTCCGTCTATTCGAAAAAGAAGGCGGTCATTACTCGTGGTGGGACATGAAGTCGCGAGCACGAGAACGGAACGTCGGTTGGAGAATCGATTATTTCTTCGTCAGCGACGAACTCAAAAAGAACGTCAAACGCGCTTGGATCGAAACCGACGTGTATGGATCCGATCACTGCCCGGTGGGAATCGAGCTAGCCTTTTGAAAGTCAAAGGTCAGAAGTCAGATGCCAAACAAACCATATCAGATGTTAGAAGTCAGATGCCAAATGTTTTGGGATAATTCCCACATCTGACATCTGACATCTGACTTCCCACATCCGGCATCTGACTTCTAACTTCTAACTTTTCCCGACGAACACCTCGTAAAAATGCATGTAGTTTTGCGCGATGGCCTCGCTCGCTTCTTCACGCGTCGCTTTCCCTTGGTGATAGTACTGCAGCGCGTCCCAGAAAATCGTGCGGCCGATCGCGAATCCGACGACGCCTTCTATGTGTTGCCCCGCGCGTAACCACGCTTCGACTTTGACGGCGTCTTCTGCGCGACCAAGGACGACGAGACTCACCTCGTCTCGCCCGTCGACTCGCGCTTGCTCGACGACGCGTCGATAATCGTCGGCGCGTTCCATGCCCTCGATTTTCCAGATATCCGGTTCGACGCCCGCCGCTTGGAACTGACGCACCATCTCGACCGTGAGCGCCGGCCGAATGTCGCGATCGAACGCGTCTTGCCCGATACTCGCTTTTTCGTCTTCAGTCGGCAGGACGAGCGGCTCCGCAAGAAATCCCCGCCTGTTCGCATGACACCATGCGCTTAAACGCTTCAATCGATCGAGCTGTAACGCATTCTCCCGCGCATCGCCATCCGGACGATATCGGACAAGGACTTTTGCGAAGACCGGTTCGATCGCCTCGATGTGCGCGGCGAAGTCGTCGCCGTATTGGAATTCAAACACCTCTTTCCCGCTCTTTTCCGTCGTGAGAATCGTGATCAGCCCCCGTTCGTGCGCATCGCGCAAAATATCCACGCCGTAATCCTCGTCAACAAGAATCGCAGCCGCGTCCTGCGGAACGCCAAGTTCGATGCCTCGTAAAAATCCCGCGTAAATAATCTTTTTAAAATCCACAATTACCTCTTGCTCTTCTTTTGTCAGCCCGTCCTTTTTCTTAAACAAATTTTTTGCAAAAAAAGAACGGTGGTCAAAGGCGAGAATGTACAATGGATGATTATATCCGGGCATATGCAACTAGTGTACTAGAAACCTACGCTCTCGTCTCGGAAAGATAGCTTCCTTATTTTGCGTACTCATACCGCCACAGGGTAACATGCAAAAATCGACTCCAGACACATGCGCCTCCCAAAACGCCGGTCACACATGATGCGCGATCACGGCCCCGAAAGCCGTGAGCTTACGCCGGAGGCGCTCGAACGACTCAAGCGGACGCTCGAACGTCTCCGAAAAGACGAGCGTCCAAAGATCGTCATCGACCTAAGCCACGCGCTCACGCTTGGCGATTTTTCCGAGAACGCGGAATATCAAGACGCAAAAGCGCGACTCGGCCGGATCGACGGCCGGATCTTCTCTTTGCAAGAACGTATCCGCAATGCCGTCGTCATCCGGGGCGGGACGACGGACGTGATCGGCATCGGCTCGACCGTCGAATTCCTGCTTGCGGGTAATGAAAAAACATACCGTATCGTCGGCTCGCAAGAAGCCGACCCTTCTCAAGGCCGCATCTCCTACCTATCCCCGCTTGGCGCCATCCTGATAGGAAAACGTCCGGGAGAACGCTTTGAATATCGGACACCGGGCGGGACGATCGAGCTCGTCAAAATCACGGCTATTCGCGATTCTTAGCCTAAAAATGAGAAGGTCTATTGACTTTCTTAAGTTTATCCGCTACTTTGATACGACAAATTCTACTCTTTCGTGAAACGTCGTCGAGCTTCTGAAGCGTTGCAATTTGCCACTTATTCGTAAACAGAACAACTCTGTGAACGGTATCATCAAGAAACTCACCGACCGCGGCTTCGGCTTCATCGGTGCAGAAGGCCAGGAGAAGGATCTCTTCTTCCACGGCAAGTCCTTGGTTGGTGTTCAATACGATGACCTTCGCGAAGGCGATGCGGTCACGTTCGAAATTGAACAGTCCGACAAGGGACCGAACGCTGTCAACGTACAGCGCGCCGCGTAATCGCGACGAAGAAAAATACCCGGCATACGTCGGGTATTTTTTTATCTCGCGCAAAAAAACATTAGCCTAGCTAATCTGGATCGAATACAGCGCGATGGCTAACGCGTTGCCTACGTTCAACGATTCAAGCGCCGACGCATGCTCGATATGTACCGACGTTCCCGTGAGATCAAGTCTGATCCCCTTCCCTTCCGATCCCGCAATGAGCAGAAGCGGCGCGTTGAACCGAGCGCTCGAAATCGGCGTGCTTCCTTTTCGTTTTTCCAAACGATAGATCGGACGGTCCATCCCTTTTAAAACATTCTCGACGGTGTCTCTCGCCACACTCATTGTTGGGACTTGGAACATCGCGCCTGCGGACGAACGTACGACTTTCGGATTCGTCACGTCCGCCGACTCGATCAGGATCAATCCCGCATCAAACCCGAGACACAGTCTCAAAATCGCTCCGACGTTCCCCGGATCCTGCACGCCGTCGAGCACGACGATCACGCGCTTTGCAAGCAGACTCGACATCTCCCACGTCGGAATACATACCACGGCCGCCTCCGTTTGCGGCGTCTCCGTCGTGACGAGTTTGTTGAAGATTGGCGTATCGCTTTCGCGAAACGTAAACTCGACGAGATCACCCGCCATCTCGATGACCTTTTTACCCTCGGCGAGACACAAGCCGGATTCATCACGGCCTTTCTTCGTCTGCAGTAAACGAATAAGTTTTTCCTGGGCTTTAGTGAGCATGAATGCGAGTGTAGCAAATAGGCGAAAGGTTGACCTGCCAACCGAAACCCCGCCCTTTTGGGGCGGGGTGCAGGTTGGCTCGCCCTTCTCCAAGACTTTCGAACGTTTGACTGGGCGGAGGAATATAAATATCCTACCGTAATTTTGGATCAGATGAAAGGATTGCTGGCCAAGTACCCCGAAGTATAACCCCGAATCTCCCACCTGTTTGCCCTTGTGGCGAGCTTTGTGCCGAGGGTAAGAGTTTGCCCACCTTTTGAACCCGGTCCGAGCCGTAAGACGAAATTTGAGAGCTTGGAACGATTTGCTTAACTTAAGCAAATACTAAGCAAAATCCTGCACCCGACAAAAGCCGCTCGACGTGAGCGGCTTTTGTTCTTAACGTTGCGGCCAGTTATTTGCCTGCGGCCTGTAAGTGGCTCAATATATTTGCAGACTGTATATAACTGAATTTCGGCGGTAATGCATTTCCAATCAAAAGAGAAATAGAAGTTTTTGTGATACCTTCGGGGAACTTATAATCTTTCGGGAATGTCTGTAAAAGCGCGGCTTCCCGTGCCGTGATCGCGCGATTTGCCTTAGGATGCAGGAAGCGACCCTTCGAAGGGTTGAGGCATCCGCCAGTTATAGTCGGTGAGTAATCGTCCCATCGCAGCCGGCCGTACACATCATTAAAACCGACACCCTCTCCCTTGTGGCATGCAAGCTCAAATCTTTTCGGCAGATCGGTGCGACTCCCACCGTTTTTCGGCGTCGCTTTTATGCGCTCCATAACTTCCGGTGTATGCGATGCCACTATTCGGTGAATGGGGTCTTTGGTTTTTGATACCGATTCAATATGTCCGATCATATCCCGTACAGTAACTTTCTCTCCGGTAGCGGGCGCAATATCAATATCACCCAACAACGATCCGACAACGACCAGACGTTTGCGTCGCTGTGGCACCCCGTATTTCTGAATACTTACAGATTTGAATTTTGGATTATATCCCAGTTTATACAATTCCAGTACCACATATTTAAATAAAGTGTAATTAACCAGCCCGGGAACGTTTTCCATCATGATCGTAAGTGGCTTGAGTTCTTTGACAAAACGCAGATATTCTAAAACCAGATTGTTTCGGTCGTCTCTTTTGCTACGTTTTTTGTTTAGCCGGCGCATGGAAGAAAAGCCCTGGCATGGCGGACAACCAGCCAAAAGATGCAGAGGACTGCCGTTAAGAATTTTCTTTATTTCGGCAGTATCTACATTGCGAATATCCCCCTCGAATACTTTTGTGTTGAGATGATTGAGACGATAAGCCGCAACCGAATCCGCATCGTTATCAAAAGCGGCAACGACATTAAATCCCGCACTCCTTAGTCCTTCGGAAAGGCCACCGCACCCAGAAAATAAATCTATTGCAAAATATTTTTTCATACTGTTGTTTGTGTTGGCGACGCCGGTGCAGAAGCGACCACGCTGACTGCACTGAAATCATCAAGAACTTTTTTTAAAATATCCTTCATGTGTTCCGGGTAGTCGGGTACCCCGTTGCCACCCATAGTATTCAAAATGTGCTGTATGACGGGTGTGAGAAACGGTTCGGATATCGTGCACACCCTTTCTGCGCCCGACCAATAGGAATACTTCATCGGATCTTCTCTTTTCTGTTTTTCCGTGAAGCTACTCCATGCCGCCGGCAGTGTAATCCTCGTTGATACCAAATCCTTCGGGACAGCTATAAAATTTTTAATTGCTTCGTCGACTGGGATAAAAGGGAGTACAAAAGGTCCTTCCGATAATTCCCCGATCTTTCCAAGCAAGCTTGAAACTTTGGCGGAAATTTTATCTGGCTTCACGCAAAGAGTCAGCCAATCTTTCAGCGTTGAGTTGGATTGATCCAGTTCGTGTAATGCCACCGTATTTATTATACCAAGATTTTTCTTCCAGAAGTAGCCAAGATCGCAATCTGCCGATAATACAAGTGAATAAGTACTGCCTATCTTCACGATATCGCCGCGCCTTACCATGTCATCTCCGGTTTCCTGCTGGAAGTACAGACGGTATGACCACACTTTTGCGGCGAGTGCCTCATCGGGTGCGACTGATCCGGCCGCTGGCTCCGGTATCTGGTCAACCAAATCATAAACATCCTTTCCCGCCAGGGATGTCCGGAATCGTTCGGTGAGGAAATCGACAAAATCTTTTTTACCGCCGTCACCGACTACGACATGGTTTTTTACATCATTGAGAGAAGCTTTGCCCATGTCTGAGAGAATTTTGTCGGCACCTTGCACCGCCTTTTTTCGGAGGGTACTTGCGAATTTGAAAGAGAAATTATCCGCATACATCTGCTCGGCTTTCTGTAAAAGCGTGTTTGTCTGATCTACTCCTGCCACGCTTTTATCCAGGTATTCAAGACGTTCTTTGTATTGTTGAAATTCCGGTTTGGCTAAAATCGTTTCAATCTCGGATTTCCTATCAGCTTTGGAAAATATAAAGACAAGACAAAATGTTCTGTCCAAGATTTCTTTAAGTATACTTTCGGAATCCGTTCCGGAGCCGGCTGACGCACCCGGGTACTCCCAATCAAAAACCACAAGGTCGGAACGGAAGAATCCGTTATCAATAGTGTTGATATAAAACGAGGGATTGGTAAACCCATATACTTCCCATTTCTGGCTTATGCCGTCGGTATCTTTCTGATCCAATAATGTCTGCGTCAGATTTTTAATCACTTCATCCGTCCACGTTTCCTGATTTATTAGAAGCTGCAAATTGGACGCATTTAAAAGTTCGGAGTCTTTTATTCCCGAAGCTTGAGCCTGCGGTCCGGCCGCCGGAATATCGTTATCAATAATGCAAACGGAGTAACGCATATGTTTATTTTTTTTCACCAATAGGACGTTCGGATGCGACCTTGCCGAAATCAAGAGTAAATTGCGCTCCGTCCATGGCCGATATCCTTTCGCGTCCGGTTGTAAGATATATATCTCCTCTCATGCTTTGCATATAATGCCTGCAGATATAAAGCCCGAGACCGCTCGGCGGAACTTTAAGGCTGTAGCCGGGCTGGAACAGATACGGCATTATCACTTCATCGATTCCGGGTCCCGAATCGGCCACGGTTACCGTCCGATGCTTCGGATCGATATGAATTTTGATTTTGCGGTTTTTGCGCGAAGCCATTCCTAACCAATAGGAGCTGTTATCAAACAGGTTTGAGAAAATCTGAATAAGAGCGCCGTAGCGTCCGTATATCGGGAAACTTTCTTTGGCGTTCACCTCGACATCTATGCCTACTTTCTCAAGACGTGAACGGAATACATCAACCACATAGCCGATAGGTTTTGCTATTTCAAATTCTGCTCGTGCTTCGTTTTTTATTGCCCGAAGTGGGCTTAACCGTTTAAGTTCGGACTGCAGGGAAGCAGAGGCATCTTTAAGATTCCTTAACTTATCTATATCCGGTTTTTCGGATTTCAACATATGCGAAACCCCGGCATAAAAATTGGCGGCTATTTTGGCGATTTCGTGTACCGAAACCGCAACCGCCATTCCATATCCGGCCTGCTCGGTCAGCAAATCCTGCGCTTCTTGGATCAAATCAATACTTTTTTGCAGATTTTTAAGAGAATTGGAAAGATTAACCAGCTTTTCTCCACGCTCACTTTTCCTACCCATCGGCTCAAGAATTTTATAAGGGTCTTCTTCAAATGGGTATTTTTCTTTGATTTCTCCAACCAAGGCCGCTCCCTGCCTTGCATAGTCTTTCAAAACTTTAGGATCACGCACGATGTCTCCTGTGAGATCGTTATATTCATCGCGTTTGCCTATAAATTTCGTCTCGATAACGGTGGCCACTATGGCATGCACAAGCTGTGTCAGGTCTTTGAAAGCCCTGTTTTCTATAAGACCTTCTCGGTTTGTTTTATCTATAAGGTCAATATTTTTTG
>ERZ1292633.435-Hain-H41-02um-R1-435-length-49708-cov-7_pt1 | contig 49708 bp, 32 predicted proteins | sample MGYA00564406_ERZ1292633 | MGnify/ENA primary metagenome ERZ1292633 (study PRJEB36523, sample SAMEA6512639) | groundwater metagenome | collected 2019-01-08 | study: AquaDiva: Metagenomics assemblies of 32 groundwater samples | reverse complement strand
AAGAAGAGGAATGTCGCAGACGGTGGTTCTCCTCACGCAGTTCCATGTTTTCCCGGAGGATGGCTTCGACCAGGCGTTGCGGCGGGGATACGGAAGAAGGCGGCGGCCCCGTGTCGGCCCCATTCGCCGTCACGCTGCGCATCTGTTGCTTCTTCCTGTCCGCGTCGCCCCGGCGAAAGAGTCGCAGGGGTCCCCATCCCAATAACAAGCTGCCATTGGATTTTGGCCGCTCGGCCACTCGCTGCCTGTCGTCCACGTGGGGGGTTCCAGCCGGCTCGAGACCACCAGGGTGTGCCTTCGAGGGCGAGTGGTTTACCGAGCGGTTGTCTGTCTCTGCCGATGTCGGCGAAGGAATCAATGCCGCGGCCGCACATTTGCCGCCGCCAGCCAACGACGGCACAACAAGTGGTCGCTTGGGGACACCGCCCTCCTCCCCCCCCGCATGGTCACTGTCGCCGACGGCGGGCGGCTCCTCCTGCACCAAGTCGTCGGTTCGTGCACCGCCTCTGTGCCACGGTACAGCGGAGTCTGCGGCCGTCGCGGCATCCAACGCGGCCTGCAGGGCATTTCTCTGCTGCGTCAGCGCCGTGATCATCGACTGCATGTCCCGGAGCGACGCGTCGGCCTTGCGCCTGTCCGCCGCCCGTGCGGCGATCAACTCGTCCCGCTCCGCCACCAGCCGTACGTAGCTGTGGCGGTCGATCATCGTCGAGCTCGCCGGGGGGGAGGGAGCGTCATCGGCCGCGGCGGCGCTCAGTGCGATGACGGCAGTCTGGACGTCAGCGACCATCGGCTCAAAACCGGCGGTAACCTTCTTGTCACAGGGCAGACGGTTTCGGTGATGCGATGCGAGACATGCCTCTAGAAAGCACACCGACTTGGCAAGCCGAGCCCCGTTGACGGACCACGCGTACGCGGAGTTGGTCGCGACCTCAGTTTGCCGAGAAAGCCGCGCGGCGACGCATCGCATGGACTGCATCGTGCGGTAGGCCGCCTGAAGCTCCCCGTTGGCGACAGCGAGCTTGGCCTCCAGGGCTCGCCCTTCGCAGGCAGCCTCTCGCAATGAGTCGTTCTCCATCTCCAGAACGCGGACGCTTGTCCCGTACTGCGCCATCGCGGCGCGGCTATCGTCCACCAGGCGCTGCAGGAGATTTGTTCGATCGGTCGTTTCGCGCCGCAGTTCCGATTCGACCGCCAGGCGCTCGAGGGTGACCCGCAGGTGCTCCTGCGACGCGTCATACGCTTCCTGCAGTTGACTGGTCACGTCGTCGTGGGTCACCGACAAGGGACCGTTCACGACGTTCGCAATTGCTGCCACCCCCTCGCACGGAACCCTGTTGTGGTGCGCCTTCCGTTGTGGCACGTCGATGGACGTATCGGCGGAGGCATGAAGCTTGTCGCTGGCGGATTGCAAAGCGGCGACGTGTCCTCGCAAAGCACACAACTCGACCAAGAGCGCCACTTCAGCCGCCGAGGGCGATGCCGCCGAAAGACAGCTGTCCCACGCGGAGGAGATTGCAGGAGGCGCGTCCCTCCCCGCCGTGGACGCCGCTCCTGCTTCTCGATGGGAGGTGACTGTCGCTAAAGCGTCGTAGGCACGCTGGGTCAGCGGCTGCAGCAACATAGTCGTGGACGTTTCGTGCACGCCAACACGGGCGGAGGCGTCTTTGGCATCGTCTTCAGAGAGTGCGCGACGGTGATGAGACGTTGTAGGCGCCGAGCCGAACATGAGGGCTTCAAAGTCGTCGTCGTCAACCTCGGATGCGCGGTGCATTGGACCCATCTGATTCACTCCGGCGGACTCCGCTGTTGTTTCCGTCACCGGCAGCGTCAGCCGCGCCATCATGCAGCCGCGCAGCGCCTCCCATCGTGACATCGCGCCGGCGTTGGCACACGAGGAGGACAAGGAGGAGGAGGGGATGAGCGGCGGCGGCACCGCGTCGCGATGAGCCGCGGCGATCTCCGCGTCGCAGGCGTCGGAGAGCAAGGTCATCGCATCCGCAAGCTCCGCGATCGTCTGCGACGATGACGGCCCACCGCTCGACAAGGCGACGGGGGGACCGCTATCCGCTGCATCATGTTGCCGATGCGGGAGATCGGATTCCTCATCGCCCGAGACGAAGCGCAACAGCCGCTGCTTCGCGAGCAAGGCGAAGGAGGAGACGTCGGAAGGGGGCGACTCGTCCACGTCGACCGGAGCGGCATCGCCGAATGCACCTCGCATCCGCCCCAGCGGCCGCCCACCCGACGGATGCGGCGCACCTCGGGGGGCCATCGCGACGGAGGCGTGGTGGTGGTGCACATCCGCCAAATGCTTCGCCAAGCGTGTCAACCGATGGCGGAGCGACGCGTTGCTTTCCGCTAACGCGGCGGTGGTTGAAATGAGCCGTTGAACCGCGTGAGGCGGCAGCAGCAGGAAATCCAACGAACGTGACGCCGCTGGCTCGTCGTCCTCCGCCATCGCAATCATCCCGTTCGCCCACGTCAAGGAAATAAACAACAAGCAACGAAAGGAACGTAAAGACGACGAGAGGGACGTCCGCGTTTTCTCTTGGCAGATTGAAAAGGGAGGCAAGCCAAAAATGCCTTGGTTAAAAGTGGTGAACGGATTTGTTCGATTCCCCTGTGTACCGTCGACTGACAAAGCACCGCATTGGCCAACGACAGAAACCCCCCACCTCCCCACCTGCGACACTGGCAACGCCAACGGCAAACTCGCGTGAAGCTGTTGGAGTGAGGCCCGAAGTGAACTCCTGAGATGCGAGTGATTCACTACGCCTCGAACGTGGTCATCGACGTTCCGGTGACGGCGAACTGCGCGGCGAGCTCCATCTTGCAGCGACCCTCCACCATGAGCGTTTCCGCGGCGACGTCGGTGGACTCCTTCCGGTACGCGTGCTCGCTGCGGTCTGCGTCGCGCAGCAAGTCGGTGAGCTGCGCCGACGTGGCATCGACCCTCGCCGCCCACGATCGTAGTGACGCCAGCAAGGCCTTCACGTCGCCTGGCACGCGTACGTCGCGCGAGGTCGCCTCGTGAACGTCCACGACGCGAGCCAGAGGGTCCAACTTGCCTCCAATGAGACCCTCCGTGATGACGTCGATCACCGTGTCCTCCATGTCACGCAGGTCGGGCATCTGCAACTCCGTTTGCAGCAGCGCGTACGGAATCTGCCGTGTGGCGGCGGCGAGGGAGACGATCGTCAAGTGTCGTAGCTTTTTGCGAATCACGGGTGTGACCAGCGCCTGGGCTGAAGGCTGCAAAGACGAAAGCTGGCCGTAGGTGCCGTACGACATGAGCTCGAGGAGCGCGCGGTGGGGCTCATCGGCAGGGAGTTGCTGGACCTCCGCGGCATGAAATAACTGACCGTAGAAGTACGTGGTGGGAGCCGTCAGCGCATTCTTCAAGTGAGCCGACAGCACCGCTCCCGACTTCCCGGCAATGACGTCGCAAAATGGCGCGGCGTCCATCGAGGGTACGACGGTACGGACGGAGGGTAAGAGAGAGAGAGAGAAGGGTCCTTCCTGGCCTGGTCTGAGCGCGCAAGGCGAGCGCCACAATAATACACAAAGAAAGGTTTGATTGCCCCGTTTCAATTGTCTCATGTCGCCATGGGACATGGAACGGAATCTGTTCGACACTTTGCCACACCGCATATTCACACAAGGTGGAACGGCACATCATTCACAACAGGTCTAACGGCCAAACGGATGGCCAGCGAGAGAGAGAGAGAGACCGAAAGACGATAGCGAAGCAAACCCACGACGTGGAGCGCGCGGTGTGCCTACACGGTTATCCACCGACCGGGCTGTCAAAGTAGAAAGGGTTGAGCGTGTCGCGGTTGGAGTCAAGGCGGTGATCGCCGAAGAACAGGTCGACGCTGTGTTGGTGCCGCGTACAGATATCCGTTAAGTACTCTTGCCTCCTCTGCACCCACTGAACAAACAACCCGGGCAAGTGGTTGATGGCGGCGTACTCGTCGTCGACGAGCGGCGACCGGTGGTTGAATGTAGGCACGAAAAAGCACAGAGAGTACTTCGCGCCGCGCACAAACGGCATGGTCGGCGGAATGAAGACAATGGACGAGTCGCACGTGCCGTTGCACAGCTTGTTGAATTGGCGAGTCAGCGTGACGTTCTGCACCGTGAGGGGAAACGAACCGCCGGTCGTTCGCGGCACGCGAGTGCAGTTGGTGGGCTGATTGGGGCCGGTGGCGAAGTACGCCTCCGACGTGGTTTGCAACGTCACGCGCGTGCCGGCGGGAAGGTGGAGACCCATGATGTTGAGCCAGGCGGGTTGGCGCCACACGAGCGAGACGATGCCAGTGCCGGTGCCATTCACCCCATTGATGCGAGGCGGCACGCGATCCTTGACGCACACCACGTCGAGGTGGTTGTAGCACGACGTGGTGATCATCTTCTCGTTGCCCCCCAGGACTCGAACGGAGGGGCGGCCCTTGGCGTGAAGGGCGACGCAGTCCTCCCCGTCTGGCATGCTGCGCTTCTTGTCCCAGTCAAAGAAGCTGCTGTAAGGACGGTGCGTGCGCGGATAAATGAACTCTTGCGGCGATTTGCGGTTCTTGGGGTCGTTGCGGATGGCCAGCCACACGGCCCGGCCACTTCCTCGCACGATAAGATCGAGCAAGTAGTCCATGGTGGTGCGGTTGTAGGCCATTGGCAACTCCGCTTGGTGGGCGTCGCTGCAGTAGTGGTCCGCCTCCTCGTAATTACGAGCGGTAAAATTGGTGGAAAAGAGCTTGTAGCAGCGATCGTCGAGAGTCCGATGGGACCAGCCAACGGGGCACCGGGGCTTGCCGCTGAGCGGCGGGATCTTCGCGGCACTGGCCATCAACATGCCCATCCCGGAAATGGCCAGAAGCAGCGTCGCGAGGCGAAGGAGCACGAAGCCCCCGCCCCTGGAGGTCGAAGGGCTGTGATGCTCTATCATGCCACAAATACGACGACAACGGAGAAATAATTGTTGCCCTTCCGGTGAAGAAAACGAACTACACAACAAAAGGAGGCTGCCACTCGAAACACTGAAATTGAAAAAGAGCAATATGTAGGGCGACCGTTGCAAAAAAGTGACGAGTCAGACTGTCGAAGAAAAACTGGCAAATAACATTTGTGTCTTCATCCGCGACCCTCCCGAGTCGTCAGTTGCTTCCTCCTGGTGCCGCCCGCGGGGGCGCTTGCTCCGCTGTGGCTGGCGTGGGTGAAGGCACCGGAGGTGAGGCGGTACCTGTCGTTGGCGCGGCAGCTCGCAACACTTTGTCGACGTCTGCTGCAACTTCGGCGGCCACCGCGGACGCTACCCGACCCATCTTCGCGGCCACATTCGAAATCCCATGCTGTTCGAGTCTGGCCGTTGCTTCACCCAACTTGTCGATGACGTCGTTGGACTTGGCAGCCCGATTGATAGCTCTGCGCAAAAACGCTGAGACAAGCCGCTCAGACATGGATAATATGGCAGCCGCGGATACTACAAGATGCAGTGGGCTGATGCGATTGAGCCGCAGATGCTGACCGCTGTGATGAATGATGAAAAGAATAGTATAGAAAGCGAGGCGTCTCTCTTTGTCGATCAAATCTGTTCATCGCTCGAATGAGGGCAGCACAACGGCGTCGTCCCAGTCGTCGCATCACAGGAGCCAAAAGAGACGAAAAAAAGAGACAAAAGGGGCGACGGACAAGTCGTCATTCAATCGCACCCCCTACACGGTCCGGGTATTCGAGTTTAGCACGGCGCGTTCCTTGGTCAGTGACACCCCTCACGAAGACTTCTTCATGATCGGGTCAAGGACGACGATTTGGTCTTCGGGGATCTTATACTGCGCGACGAGTACTTCCTGCAACTGGCCAATGAAGTCGCCCTGCACCTCGATCGCGTCCAGCTGACCAGGCAGGGACTCCACGGAGACGCCACAGCTGAACTGCTTCTTGAACTTTTGCACCGTCGCCTTGATATCATGCCCGTATAAATTCATGCCTGTCACAAACGTGGTGAACTTTCTTTTCGTGCGTGATCGCAGCTGCAGTGTCACCTGAACCTCAAACGGCTTTTTGCGACCCTTTTGCGCTGCAGGATCTAATGGATCCTCGCCGATGCCCTTCTGCTTACGGCCGCGCTCCTCCAACGCGGCCGCCTCCTCGGCGGCGAGTTGCTCGGTCAACCAGGGTCGGCATTTGTCGAGAACGCCGCTGAATTCACACATTTCGGCTGGGAAGGTGCAAATGGGACAGTAGGGCACTTTGATGGGCGCAAAACGGGTCACCTCGACGGGACCGCTCTCCCCCGAGGAAGCGGTGGCATCGGCCCCGGGCGGGGCTGCAGCGCCTCCCGTGGACCGTGTCGCGGCAGCGCCTCCCGTCTCCTCGGCCGCTTTGCCGCCGCCTCCGGCCTTCTTCGGAACCGGTTTGGCCCTTCGCGTCGTGGGAGCAGCGGCGGCGGCGGCCGCTGCGTCTTCATCCGACGAGTCGCTGTCGCTGTCGCTGTCATCATCCCCGGAAGAGGACGATGAAGACGAAGGCTGCGGCACGGCCTTGCCGCCCTTTTTCGCCGCCGGCGGAGCTTTGCCCAATGCTCGCTTCGGGAGGTGCTTCGGCGGTGCGGACGGAACAGGCACCGCCGTCGGTTCCACGGCCTCATCGGCGGTACGTTCGACGTCGCCGGCCTCCGGGGCAGCTGCGGGGACAGGATCCTGATGCGCCTTTGACCGCTTCGGGGCCATTGGGAGGTCCTAAACGCAAGGTAAATTGTCAGAGCAAATGGTCTACGTGCACATGTGAACCAGAAAAACGGAGGGTTTGTGCCAATCAAGGGGGGCATTGCAGAAGGGAGGTCAATGTGAGAGATCGCGTCAGAGGTCGTCGTGCCCGGAAGACCCGGCCGAGGAGGCAGCTCCGCTTCCTCTTTCGCCCTCTGCTGCGTCGCGGACGGGAGGTTGTTCTCTCACGTCCTTCGCCGCCCCGCGTGCCAGCCAATCCCGCCGCTGGCGCTTTAAGTCGCGCGCGAGGCGCCCCAGGATGGCTTGGCGCTGCGCCTGAAAGCGCAAACGCACGATCGTGGTGGTGCTCGAGGAGGAGACGACGGAGGAGTGTTGAAGCTCCGCGATGCGAGCGGCCGTTGCCGTGGCATTGGAAGTCGAAAATTCCAACTTAAATGCCGCGAGGACGTGGAGCCTCAGCATTTCAAAAATGCTCGCGAGCACGTCGTAATGATGATTCGCCCCGTGACCCGCCGCCGCCGCGCTGTCCAGCCAGCAAGTGATGAGCTGCCGCCGCACGGCATCGTGCCATGCGTAGGGGCTGTTCGCCGCCTTTGCGTCTAACGCGGCCGAGAAGCAACTGGCTTGAGTCTTCGCGGCAGCATCATCCAAGTTCAGCTGTGACGGCAGGAATGTGAGCAACGCTTGCGCGACGAAGAGCGGGGGCACCTCACCGTAATGCACGCAGACCATCGTACCCCGACTGGCGCCATAGCCGGCACGACTGGCAGCCGTGCGCAAACGCTGCAGTGCGATGACGGCCCGCCGTGTCCACTCCTGCCGCGTCGTCGGCACCGTGGCACCACTCGACATCGACATGGTGGCTGCGTCCCAGAACGGTGGATTCGCGAAGGCGGTTTTCGGCGCCTTCTTCTCGATGAACCACTCGATGAATGGGACGTTCTGGCAATCGTAGGCGTTGGACAGGCCCTCGCGGGAGGAGGGCAGCCGAGGCTGCTTCCCACCCGCCAAGAGGGTCGACTCGGGCGCACTCGGAACGAAGCCGTGATACTGGAAATAGATGTCATCCGAATTGTCGCCGTACGACTCGAATAGCTGCCCCTCGTCGATGGTGGCCGGCGAGTCCAGAGGTTGAGCCGCGATGGTGAGGCGGCGGTCGGACCGTACTTCAGCGTGTGGAACCACGCCGCCGGTGCCGGTGGTAACGACTCTGTGAGTATCGAGAAACTTATGGCTGCGGCCGAGCGGAGCGGTCTGGAATGACCGCAGCCGGTCCTCGTCATCCGGCTCGTGGTTGAACATGTCCGCCCCTGCGATGAGGTACTTTTTGCCCTCGATGTTCCAAGCCCTCGTGTCGACGAGGGTTGACGTCCAGTAGTAGAGGAGCCAGTCGATCCGCTGCCCCTTCTTGTGATTTTTCTGGTTGCCCTTCACTTCAGGCTGCGGCTCGTCACCGCTGAGCGACTCCGCCGATAGAACAAAGCCGTCCAACGACCGCTCGAGCGCCGCTATCACACCGCGCCGCTTGACCGCGTCGAAACTATCTTCCATTTGTTTGCGATTTTCACGCGCCGTTTCACGCGCTGACTTCGGCTCGATGAGCTTCATCTCAGAGGTGGACATGGCGTGCGCGGGAAACATCGAGCCAGGCTCCAGGCGGGGCAACGCGTGTATCCAGGGAGCCAAGTGCGATAAGTTGGCCGCCGCGAGGACCACTTCGGCAGCGAGCGCGAGCGCCACGCGGTTCGCTTCCACGGGTTCTTGTCGCAGCGCCGCCGCATAGGGGCGGTGTGACACACAAACGTCGCAGATACTGTGATCGAGCCGCACGCGCATGACGACTTGCTTTTTGGCCACCGTGACGTTGCGCGACGACAACAAAGACCTGACGAAAACCCCAGCACCGAACGGCGAGCGACGGAATACTATTTGAAATGGCGGTGCCACCTCCGCAGCCGCGGTGACTGTGGCCTTCTCGTGGAACCACGCGGTGAACGCCCGGAGCGCGTCGTCCGACGCACCGGAGGCATCGGCCGCGAAGGAGGCATCGGCTCCACAGTAAGTTCCCTGGTGACAACATAACGATAGGAGGAGCGCCAACGCGAGGGTGGAGGCGACCCCCGCCGCCGCTGCGCTGCGCGGACGGCGAAGGTGACATGTCGCGATGATAGACATAAAAAAAATGACTGACGTCGCACGGATCACCATCACGTAGTCCACCGATCAACGGCATCCCAAAAACAGAGTCGAAAAAGGTTTGCACAACACTGCGAGGCTGAACACATCACGCCGACACTAGTTGCGGGTGCTTACATGTAACGGGCGGCCAAAGCCAACACCGCGTCTGCGAGAGGGGCCCGCGCGGGTCTACGTTTCCTTGTTGTCCTCTACGCACAGACACTCTGATTTCGATCTCTTGGTCACACATACCACACAGAGCCTGGCGCCGTGGGCCAATGTCACCCGCCTGGCCGGCACGCGGCCGCATCGCAAGCCTCAGAGCCTCTCACCTGAGTCGACGAACGCGACGGCGACGGGGAGGCCCCCGCCGGCGTGTGGCGTCACGAGCCAGCTGCTGACGCCAAAGCCAACGTTCGAAAGCGACTTGGCGCCGAGTTCGAAGCAAAGCCGCCCCTCGCGAGAGGCGTACGGCCGAGCCACGCTTAACCCCGGGGCGAGGTGAACGATTGTTTGGTCATCCCAATGGGTCGGCCACCCAAACGCCTCGAGGCCAACGGGTTGTGGCGGGGGGGCGGCGCTGACACCAGCGCCCATCCCGCCGCCAGACGCGTCGCCACTTCCGGCTGCGCCCGCTCGTTCCCGAGGGAGGATCGCGCCGGGCTGCAAGCGGGCCACGGATCCTACGAGCCACGTGTCCACCGGCGCGTTGACGCCCCAGTTGTACCCCTCCAGGCGAAAGGCGAACTTGACATCCTGGCCAAAGGGGATGCTCGTGCGCATCTGCATCAAGTGGCCGCCGTCTTCCCACCGGCGCTGCGTGTGGCGGCGCGGGCAAAAGGCAAAGTCGCGAGTCACTCGGTTCGGCATTGAGCACAGCGACGCGGCTCCGCCTTGCACATTGAGGATCCGCAGGGCCCGGTTGGGATCCGCGCAGAATGGGAAGGGTGGGATACCCATGAGGTCGAGCGACTCGAGCAGCCGGCGAATGCGCGATCGAAGGCCTGGGACATCATCGAGAAGATCATCCAGGTTGAATAAGGATGGCGTGAAGCAGAATCCGTGCACCAGCGGCGTCACACGTGGTGGGAGTTGCGGACCGTACACGAGCGGGACTTGCTTCTGCTGCTGCTGCTGCGTGTAGGCTTGACGGATCGCCATGATCGACTGGAATTCTTTGCTGAGTTTCGCTTCGCTCGCCAGCACGCGCGCGAGGGTCATGCGATGCTCGTGAATCTGCAGGGCCTCCTGCTGCAATGTGGCGTTGTACTGCCGCAGAAAGATGCGCGCCTCCACCGACAGTCGCAACGAGGCCACGGGCGGGGGTGCCTTGGACGCCTTGGAGGAGGCCTTCATCGACGGCTCGGACCTCAACGACGCTTCGGACCGCAGCGCGTTGGAACTGGCGGCGGTCAGCGGCGCGGGCGGCTTCGCGTTGTCCCATTCCTTCTTCGCCTTGAGCCGCTCGGAGACGCGTCGCATGCCGCGCTCGACACCCTGCCGGATCATGTCGGCGTCGCTCAAACCAGAGTCGTTTCGCGGAAATAGCGGACTTGCGACGAACGGCGCTGCAAATGCAGAGAAGGATAGAACCTCATCGAAACTTTGAAACATGTCGTTGAGGCGCCACTGCCCAACGCTGGGAGGTGCGCCGCCGTCCGTGGCCACCGCGGCAGACGGCGCCAGGGCGGCGCGCACCGCTCTCGCGGTGGTCGTCCCACGATTCCCAATGTCCGTGAAGGCGAAGAGGTCGAACAGACGATCCAGCTGGTGGCAAAAAGTGTCCACATCCCCCCCGACAGGCTGCGGCGGCTGTGCCCCGTCTCCAGCCGAAGTTGGCGGGGGACGTGACGCGTGGGCCACGGCAAAATATTGCGCAATCGTGACGGGCAACGGCTCTGCGTGCAATGTCGACACGGCGTAGGGCTGCGGCGGGGGCGTGAGATAGGTGATGCTAGCGACGTCCGGCCGCTGCATCGGCGCTCCGTCGATGCGGGCCTGGATGGCCCACGTGGGGACGTCGCGATACAGAAAGCGAACGACGTCGAAGAGCGTCGCCGTTCCATTCGTAGAGTATTCGGAGGTGGCCAACTCCGCGACGTCCTTCGGCCCGAGCGCCTTTCGCCCGATCACGTTATGCATCTTGACGGCGTCTACCACAAGGTAGCGGCCACGGTTGTCGCATGGAAGGAGCGCAAACCACGCCTCGACGTCGATGAAGTCGGCTTCGGTGAGGCTGCCGCGAACCGCCGCGTCCAAAGCATCGACTGTGAAAAAGTACGGGTCGATCGGAAACACTTTGACGGTCAATTGCAAGAGATTGCGGCCGCTCGCGGCGGGGACCGCTGCCTTCATAGTCAGCCCTTCGTGCGTTTTGTAGGTTGCCGATCGCGCCACGCACGCGGGCGGCATCAAGGCATCTTCACCGCCCTCTGCGAGCGCGCCGAGACGCAATGCGGGTTGCTCGGCGGTCCAGGCGGGGGCCAACACTGGCAGGCGCAACGCGGCACGACGCCGCCAAAAGGCGGGCCCCACGCCGGCAAACGAAAGCAGCCGTGTCAGTGCCCCGACTGCAGCTGCCGTGTGCGCAGAAGGGATCGTCAACATGTCGCAAACCACGCTAAACGCCGCCTGCGAGACACCGTCATTGATGCGCTGCTGCGTGGCCGTGAGACCCCCGCGTCGGCGGATGAGCAGCCAGAGGACGAGAGACAAGACCTCCCATGCGTCATCGGCCGTCGGGATGCCTGCATCGCCGTTCGTGCGGCTGGCGACGGGGGCGACGACATCCGCTGCGTCGCCGGCCATCAGGAATGGCAGGAACCACTTGTGGAACGCACGCAGTTCGTCCAGCTGCAGTCCGGGTAACAGCAATGCCATGTTGCGAACGAGCGCGGCGACTCGAATTGCCAACACACATGCCGCCGAGGAGCGGTTGTGAGGGGCCGCCGCGTCGAGATGCCACCACCAGCAATCCGGCCGGAGAATGCATGGGCCATCGGGCGGTGGCCCTTGTGGGTCATCACTCATGACCTCAGACGCCGCAGGAGAGTCGTCAGAGCCGCCGTTGTTCGGTTGAGCGGTCGCGGGGAGGCCGCTTCGGCGTTGCCGCAGGCATCGAACGCAGTGGGCCATGCTGAACTGCAGCGCGTCCTCTAGCATGTCACTCCAGAACTCGTCGTCGTCGACGCCAAGCGGATCATCGTATGCCCTAACCGGCAGTCGGGTCGGTGGGGCTCCATCGCTGCCCGCGTCAGGGGCGCTGTCGCTGAGCTGGCTGGACGATGCCGTCGCGGAGCAAGCAGGAGGCATCGGTCGCGGCGGAGAGGGCGACGAAGTCGCAGCCACGCGAACGAGGAGGTCCACGGGGCACGATGCTGGCGAAGCGGGTGGCAGTGGGAGCCACGCTCCGAGGCGTGCATTGCGTGGGGCGGCACCCCCTGCGAGTGGGACCACATCGAAGAATGTCACACACAGATTCGCCGCCCGGCGCTGTGAGAGCTCGTCGACAAACGGCGGCAAAGGATCCCACGGCACGGCCTCCCCCGCTCCTCGGTCCGGGGCGTCGCCGTCGCCGTCGCGTCCCTCCAGCGTGCGGTCCGGCGACGTGGGACGGCCATCTGCTTGAGAGTAGTGAGAAGTAACCACATCCTGCGGCTCGTCTTTTGGTGGAGAGCGCCGGGACGCCACGCCGCCGGCCTCCGAGGCCGATTCAATGGGACTCACGTTCGCCGATGGGGCGGCGTCGGCGTTTGATTCATACACGGGCGCCGCTTTGGCCGAGGGTGGAGGAGCAGCCGCCAGCTCCTCCTCGATGGCGGCCTCCGCAAAGGTGGCACGCGGCCCGGGGGGCGTCGCCGCTGTGGCTGCCTGAACCGCCGCCCCATCGTGAACGTCGCGCGGCAGTTCCTCAGCAGCCGATGGCGGTAGCGTCGCGGAAGCGTCGACAGTGAGACCGGTGTCGCTCATTCTACACACGTGGACCAAGGAAAGGGCACACAGAGAAAGTCGTGTGGCGCACACGAACGGGGAGAGAGAGAAACGGAAGAGAAGGACACTAAAATAAAAACTCTGAGCGGAACAACCGGAATGGGGCGAATAACGGGGATCACAAAACGGCCAATGTCCACAGTAATTGAGAACCGCCAGTTGTCTGTGTTTCATGGCATAGCCACCAGTCACGCCAAAGCCACCGCGTGCGCCGTCTACGCGGCCGGACCCGATTTCGTCGGCGATGGCGCGGGTCTCTCAGATCCCCCGGCGGCATCCCCCCCGGCAGAAGACGACGACGACCCCGACGACGACGACGCCAACGCTGCCTCGCCGCGAATGCGTTGCAGCTCTTCCAGCGCTTCGGCGGACGTCGGACGGGCACTCGCGGATTCGCAAAGCAATCGCAGGGCGTAGCGAATCAGAGAGTCGCTGTACCCTTTCCCTGCCAGCTCGGTGGTGAAATTGTGTTCAAATTGCGGCTGACGGCGCAGCTGGAACATGACCGGGGCATCCTTGGCCGCTACGCGGGCCGTGCACATGGCGTGAATCATGCAGCCCACGCCCCAGACGTCCACTTTGGCGTTGTACCGTCGCATCATTTGCTCCGGAGCCATGAAATGGAACGTCCCTGTCTTCGTGTTGACGTACTGATCGGGCGTGGATTCTCGCGACAGGCCGAAATCCGTGAGCACGAGCCGGCGGCAGCCCTTCGAGAGAAGAATATTGCTGGGCTTCATGTCGCGGTGGATCACGTTGGACGAGTGGATGTGGCACAGCGCGGAGAGCATTTGCTCGCAGAAGAACCAGATGGTCGCCTCCGGGAGGCCGGCGGCGCGCTTTTGGAGAAGATCAAAGAGGGTCCCTTCCTCGAAGAACTCAGTCACGATGCAGATCGCCTTGTCACATCCCGCGGCTAGGGGCACCCCGAGCACGCCAATTGTCCCACCCCCGTTACGGACGCGGGAGGCGTTGCTTGTTCGCAGCGACGGAGAGGCGTTTCCCGTGCCCGGATAGTCCTCGAACAAGTCGAGCACCTGGATAACGTTCGGATGGCCCTGCAGCGACTGGCACAGCTGAAACTCGTTGTAGGCCTCCCGCGTCGCGCGGGTGTCGGGGCATGAGATCACCTTGACCGCGACGCGGTGGTTATCTGCCGCACGGGTCGCGAGATACACGTCACCGTAGGTACCTTTTCCCAGCTGACGGGAAATCTGATACTTTCCCGGCACCGCCTTCGCGGCTGTGCTCCGATCCGCGGGCGACGATGGTGATGGTGTCCCGGACGACTGCGTGCCGGTCGCCGACGAGCCGTAGCCACGCCCACCGTCTCCATTTGCCCCACTGGGCAGCAGCGGCTGGTAGGTCTTGTCCGCCCCTGCCGCATCCTCGGACGACGTCTTCGCCGCGAAGACACAGCGATACAACATCACGGCCGCAATAATGGCCGCGAAGCCGATGAGCACGCCCGCGACGACGAGGGTGGTGGTGTCGGCCATCGCACACGAACAACAAAGCCGCGCCGGCACGGAAGGGTGATATAGAAAGAGAGGATAGAAGCTGGAGAGAGGGAAGCGGTCCGATCGTTGAAGTGACAGCAGCGTTGATTTCGCTGCGGCCGGGTCACGTGGGATTCTCGACAATAACATTTTCCAGCCGCGGAAACGGCTCATTCCGGTCATGCAGGGGGCACACAGTTAGGTAGAGGGAGGGCGCGCCGCGGAAGCCAGAAGCCGCTGCTGCAGCGGGCAGGATGGCTCGAACCATCCGCGGTACCGCCTCTAATTACGCCGCGCGATTTACTCGATAGTGGTGGAAACGACGGGGAAAGGAAGGGATCAGCTCGGCTCAGCCCCCACGACATCACGCAGCCGCCGATGACGCGGCCGCCGTGCGATGGAGTAAGTAGTTGATGAAGTGCAACTGTTCTTCGAACTTTGCGCAGCGATCCGCATGGCGGCGACCGTACGCGACGAGGGCTTCGACAACCTGTTGGACGCAGGGCATGTCGCTCAGCGCCGTGGCTGAGAATGCGCGGAGGCAACACCCGATGACCTGGGATGCCACCATCGCAAACCGTGCATTCGTGGACCACTCCCGCGTGAAGTCGAGCAGGCGCGCCAAATCGGCTTCTCCAAGCCGCTGAATCACGACCAGCATCTCGCGGTCGCATGCCGTTAACGGCGCCATCGGCGCAGACAGATCATCGTCCGCGTCGGCCTTGGCCTTGGGCGGCTCCGCGGTGGCTGTCATCCACGCGGTGATCACATTGCGAAGGTAGCGGGGATGATTGAGGGTTAACGCGAGCTCGAAGGCAGCCGCAAACTTGCCGTGACGAAGGGCGTTGGCGAGTGTCTGCTGCGCTTCGAGCAGCGACGCGCGTTCGGAGAGTTGCCGGGCGACCTCGTTGGCCGTGATATCGTCCGTGCAGACGATAGTACCGTCCGCAGCGCCGGAGAGAAAAACAATGTCAGCCAGCTTGGAGGCGGCCGCCTCTCCCACGGCGGCAGCCGACGTGGGTGCCGCTGCAAATTCTTTGACCGCAAGGGCGAACACCTTGTCGTCATGCGTGGGCTGCGCCGCTACGATTTCACCTGCGGCCACCGCCCAAAAGCGGAGCAGTCCTTCGGCATTGCCAGTCACGAGCTGCAGCCCACTATTGAAAAAGGCGACTTGGTGCAGCGCGGTCTTGTCTGGCGGTTGCAGGCACTTCACGCACGACATGGACGTCACAGACCACAGCCGCACGGTGGCGTCGCTTGACGCGGACGCGACGACCTTGTCGATGGGCGAAAACACGACCTTGTTGACGGCGCGGCGATGGCCCTTGAGCGTGGCCATCCGCGACAATCGCCCCTTGCCCTTCAGTTCCCACAACATGACGTTCTTGTCTTTGCCTCCAGAGGCCGCGAGCAGCCCGCTGGTGCTCAGGGCAGTTGTGTGCACGGGTCCGTCGTGAGCGGCGTCCATGCGGTGCAAGAGGGCGAGCTCCGATGGCGGCACGTCGCTTCCCTTTGCGATCACGCCGGGGCTGTCGGTCGGTTCGCCGGAGACCGCCGCCGCAGCTTTGGTCAGGTCCCAGCACAACAAGGCTCCGCTATTCGAGCCCACAAAGGCGAACGCGGCCTGCTGACTGCCCGACTGCCAACCCAGGGCGCTGCAGCCAAGATGCTCCTCCGCGGTGCCTGGCAACGTGCCGATCGCGACGCAGCGGCCGGACGAAGTGCTCCAGCAGCGAACGGTGCGATCCTTACCGGCGGTGACGATCAAGGCGGCGTCGGGAGAGACGCTCGCGGTGAGCACGACGTCCGTGTGACCTACGAGCTGCCGGACGGCCGCTGCCGAGCCCATGGGCCCTTGAAACAGATGCACGATGGTGCTGTTGGACACCACGAGCCTTGGAAGGAGCCTCCGGACGTCTCGACGTGCAGCAGGGGGCGTGGGGTCATTCGGAATCCCAACGTTGCCGTCCGCGAGCAGTCGATCGAGCAGCACGACGTCTAAAACCTGATCCAAGCAGGCGACGACGGTGCGTGTGGGTGCGATCGCGATGCGATCCGCTCCGGCCGTGGGCGTGACGCCATGGCACGTCACAAATGACAGCGCCCCTGTGGCGACGATTACGTCGAAGGTCACGTCGGTGGAGTCCCCGATTGATGATGGATCGTCGGGCGCCACTTGGGGAGCGGTGGCCGTCGTCGGTTCGGCGTCGACGTCACCGGAACGGCTTGATAGTTTTCGTTTCGATTTCTTCAGCTTCTTACTGTCTTTGGACGCGGCGGTAGAGGGCGCTTCGTCGTCTTCTTCGACGACGTTGGCGTCGCGGTGAGCAGCGGCTGCTGGTGCGATGAGACGCCGAGGTGCCACCGCGGGGAGCACGGCGATGGCCTTGACGCACCTTTCATCGTTATCCTCGGTGGAAATGGTGGTCGTCGTCCGCTTCCCGAGGCGGCCGCGCACGACGATGCGCTGATCGGCGAAGAATCCGGCTAGCAGCAAGTTGCCATTCTGGCAGCCCAGGAGCACGTTGCGGCTGTTGACGAATACCGCACTGCAAACCGGGTCGGGGACGACGACGGCGCGAAGCTCAACGAGGTTTTTCGCCGAGTAAACTGTCAGTCGTCGATCTCGAGTCGCGACGGCAATTTCGAAGCACCCTAAAACCGCGTCCAGCGCCTCAGCGACCGATTCCCCAGTGACATCCTCGACGATAGGCACTGGTGCGACCGTTAGGAACGAAATCGCGTCAATCGGCGCGTTGTACGGTTTCGCCGTCGCCAGCACTTTTTTCCGCTGAAAATCGATGAGCGACATGGTGCCCTCGAACGTGCCGGCGCAGAGGAGACGGTCGCGCTCCTCAAAGCACAGCGACGTCACGACGCCGCCCGCGCCGACGAATCGGTGGGTGAGGTGGTGGTGGAACACGTCCCAGACTTTGAGGCCGCCGTCGGTCGCCCCCACCGCAAGGTGGCTGGCGCCGAGGCGTGCGAACGCAAGACAGCCAATGGCGTGGTGGTCCGCGGTCCAACTTTTAATCGTGATCAGCTGAAAGGAGCACACGAACGCGTCCTGCGCAATCGACAGCCCCGCGCTCAGCTGCGTCGAGGACGAGGCCACCGACTCGCCAGCTGGTTCTTCGCCGCCATCGCGAGTGGACTTTCGTTTCTTCCTTGAAGGCGAAGCCGGCGACGCCGCTGGCCGTTCGCTTGCTGGCGTTACCGTCGCGGCCACCTCCAACACGGCGACTTGGAGGGCACGTGTGCTCAGGGCGACGTACCCAAGCGTCTGGCGTCCGGTCATGGGATGTCCCCCCGGAGAAACTACCACTGACGACGAGAGCTTCGCGGCAGTGGACAGGGATGCGGTCGTCGTGACTTGCAGGATAACGTCGCCGCCTAGGACGGTTTGCCGGGTGGCGAGAAGCGACGCACCTTCCGCGTCCGTGAGGTTCAGCGTGTCACCGTTAGCGCAAGCGACGAGGGACACCACCGACGACTCGTGGCCGCTCCCCGACGCCCCACCGTGACGCCCGGGATGCACCACGTCGGCCCGCAGCGCCGCTATGGGTCCACCCGAGTACAGCGGAGCCTGGGTCCAGCGCGACCGAAACTTGTTTCTCCCTTCCGCCAAGGACAATGACATCAGAGAGTTCAGTGTTCACCAAAAAAATCAAAGCTATGGAGGGAGGGATGAACGATCGATGATGAGTCAACTAAATTATCATGTCCGCATCCCATGGCGAGGTGGGTGGCCGCAACGCCCAGAGCCCTCCCCCACTCCGCGCGGCATCGTCGCCGTCATTCGGCGACAAAAGGTGAGGGGATCAGTGGGGACGATGCGTCATGTGCCATCACAAGGGTCCCCAGTCGTCGTCAATGTCGAACGTCTCATCGTGCGAAGGCAGCGCATCGGCGTTTTCGTTCTTCGGTGCGGACGGCGGCACAAGGTTGACGGTAAACGGCTGTGTCGCAACCGGCAGCGAAGCGGCCAGCACTGACGCCGGTGCGACGCTATCAAGTGACGGCGGCGCGTGGCGTTGCGTTGCCGGCGAAGGTGTTCCGGCCTGTTGGAGCTGTTGGTCTCCGGCGGTGACATTTGTCTTGGCCACGACGACGCCGTTGCCGTCACCGCTAGCATGTCGTCTTTGCTCATCCGAGAACAGATTCACGATGCGAGAAAACTCGAGCTGTGACGCACCCCGACCCTTGAACGCGCGCGAGATGCTCTCCACGACGTTCGAAGCCTCCTCCACGATTCCAAGCCGCTGCCGCTTCTGGCCGACGACGGAGGTCGTCGCCGCGGACGGGTCGATGGGCAGGGAAGCCGGTGCTGGCGGAATGAACGCTGTCCACTGCTGGCCGAACGTTCCTTCTAGTGACTTGCCTTTTCGAATCCGGGCCTCGAGGTCTCGGACGACGTACGTTTCCTCCGAGTCACTGTCAAAGTCAAGTGTGATGGTTTCCTCGCCAGAAGCGCCAACGAAGAGCACCGCCGAAGATCTCTCAGCGGCTGCAGACGGCTTGCCCTCGTCTCCTGTCAGACCGTCGAACATGTCGCCATCGCCCTTCATCAGCGTGCGGGTGACCGCTACTCCGGCAGCGACGTCTGGATGCGAGGTGGCTCCTCCCGCGGGCCGCTTGGCCGCTGGCAAGCCAAGGATGCGGAGCCGCTCGTCACGAGACACATCGACATAGGATGCCAGATCGTGACTAAGGCTTTCCTGCAGCGCCGCGCTTCGAGCTTGCAAGAAGGCGGACCATTTTTCCTGAATCGCGGGCGTCGCCGGTGCGTCAGATTTTGCGGCAAGCACGAGCTCAAAGTAGTTTTCCGCCACGTCACGATGCGTCGACGCGGCGGCGTAATCCATGTCGTTGAAACGGCCCCGCACGTAGCACGTGGGCTGCGTCGCGTCGACGGTGGGCTGATAGGCGTCGATGTTGGCCAACGCGGCGGCCGGGGTGGACACGTACTCCTCTAGGCGTAGGATGAGTGTCGAGGCGGACAGGCGCGCCGCCCCCATGAGCGCCGTCACGTCGCAAGGCACCCCGTAGGCTTGGCAGGCGACCATCACGGCAGCCGCACTGACGCCCAGCGGCCGCCGGCCCGTGTGGATCCAGTCGTCGCGCATCGTCCGCAGCACCTTGAGGCTGTAGAGGACCACCGCATCGACGATGTCGGATGATATCGGCTTCGCGTCCACCAGCGTCGCGGTGGGGGCCGAGGATCGTTGGGTCGTGGAGTTTACCTCTTCAACGCCACCGTCTCTTTTCGCCTCCTCCCCTTCCTTCTGCGCCGCCGCATTCGCGGCCTCGACCACGACCTGCACCATGCGGCCGATGTAGAACGCGGGGTCCATGTCGGGCACCGGCGTGTGCGTCGCCGCGGCGATCACTTTGACGTACTGGAGAATGCCGGTGGGCGGATCCATGGTCACGTCGGAGAAATCCACCAGAAGCAGCGCGTGGCGGTGGCGGCGCGCAATGATATAGAGGCAGGCGCATAACGCGGCCGTGCGGGCACCGCTGATGCAATTCAAGGAGCACGCCGTCTTGAAGAGTCCAGTGGCGGCGTCAACTTGATCTTGCGGGATGTGAAGCTCGCGCGCGATGGCCGCGAGGTGCCTCCGGGCGTGTTCGAGAGAAGGCCGCGGCAACCCGTGCACCGCTGGCGAGGGCAGATTGGGTCGTCCTGGCCGCGCAAAGCCAGGTGCTCGCATGCCGCCTGCCGCACCCCCGCCAGGCTTTTCGCCTCGTGCGAACATGGGATCCAGCTCGAACTGCTGGTCAGCGATAACTTCTCCGCAGAGGCCGCAGGACACCTGCCCTCGGGCGCGGTCCATGTGTTGCGACGCGACGGGGTGCGTACAGGGGGGAGCGGCCGACGGCGCCCCCGCGTCTCCCCGGTGCGGCTTGACCTTTGGAGCCCCACCGCCAGGTTGAAGAGTGGGCGCCGATGGAGGCCCAGGCGTGGAGGACCGGCGAAGTGAGACAACCCCGCCAGACGAGGCGGTCGCCATTGCTGGGAGGAGAACAAACACTAAGAAATGAGATGTGCTGATCAATGGACCGTGGCAGCGGATCTACCAAGAAAGACTGCATTCGTGCGTTGACATTGAAGACAATTTTTTGTCTTACGTTGCTTTTTTTCGACTGCGCGCGCTTTCTCACACCGGCCGTGCGAAGGGTCGCGGGGTGATGAACTCCTGGAAGGAGACTCGGACGTCCCTCTTGAACTGCCGCGTCAGTTTGAGCTGCAAGGATTCGTGAATCGCGCGCCGGTGCGTGAAGAACGTGTACATGTTCGTCGGGCGTTCGAAGAACACCTCGATGTGGATGCTCAACTGGCTTGGACGACCATCAGGGAACGTCCGGACGGTCCAACCAACAATCTTTTTGACGCAAGAGAGGGCTATTTTCCCTGGTAGCAGACAGCAGAACACTTCGTCGGCGATCTGAGTAGCAACCTCCGGCGGCAAGAGATCGGTCGATTGAGTGCGGAAGAACTCCCAAGGGCCCGGGGACGCGTGGCGCGCGAGGTGGTCCTTCAGGGGAATCACGCCTTGGAATGTCCTTACGCTAGTTTCAAAAACAGCAGTCGGTGAGAACGGCTTGATGGACTCGATGGCGCCGCGAAGCGCGAAGTACATTTCCTTCTTCAGCGTTGCCATATTGCTTGAGTCGTTGGCCGATGAGGCCCGCCGGCCAGCACCAGAGCGTTGCTTGTCGACTGCCAACTTGTCGCACTTCGTGAGCGCGAGGATCAGAGGAATGCGGCGGGAAGTACAGCGCGTGGAGACCTCCTGGAATAGCTCCACGTGTTCCTTCTCCAAGAATCCGAGCCCCACAGCGTGGCAGAGCACGCACACGTCGACCTCCATCAGACTCTCCCACGCGAGCCGGGTCCAGAGTGCAGGAGGGCCACCCCCGCTCTTCACCTGCGACGGCTTGAAGGCGTCGGTGCGCAGAAATGCATACGGCACCGCACGCCTCTTGTTGGTCGCGAATGCTGGCAGAACGATGCCAGGGGTGTCGTAGAACACAATTTGCGTGTCATGGACGGTCGTGACGCCGCGCACCCACGTCGAGGTGGTCCCTGGCATGCCGCTCACCGCGCTCACTCGAGACGTCACGAGCGCATTCATCAGTGAGGACTTGCCACTATTCGGTGGACCGAGGATCGCGACGCGCAAGTTGAAGGGCTTCTCGGGCTGCGACTCCGGGGGCGGCAGTAAGGCGTCCACGGCCGCGTCCGAATTGACCCATTTCGACTGACCCAAGGTGGGGAAGGCCTCTTCGACGGGGGTGTAGTCCTTATGCCGGTAGATGCGCGCCGCGTGTTCGTCCGCATGCCGCGTCGCGACCGCCTTGTCGGCAGCGACGAGGTCTTTCACTCGCTCCGTCCATTGGTCCCGCGACGCCAGCCGGCGCACTCCCGTCGATCGGGCCCAGCCCAGACGCAGCGTGCTACTGCACCGCATAACACAGGAGGGGGAATCACTGCGGAGTCGGGGCGAATAATGAGTGAACATTTTGTGAGGCGGTCGACCGACACCAACTTTCTACGCCGCTGCGTGAGACCGCTTGCGTGAGACTGACCAGAGGAGTCACTCCTCTCTCTCTCTCTCTCTCTCCTCTCTCTCTCGCTCGCGATCTCGTTCTCATGTTGTGGATGGCAAAGCGGTACGGTGAAGCAGAGAAGGGGGAAGCGGACGTTCCCAATGAAAAAAACAAAGAAGAAAGCCGTTGTGTGCGTCGTTAACGGGCAAGAAATGAGCGGATGCGTCACTCCCTCTCGTCGGAAGGTTAGCCGTTGCGTGGCTCACACAGGAGGGGGAAGTAAAGCCCCCGCCACTTTCGCGGAAGGAAAGGGAGAGAGAGACGGGGGGAGTGGACGGGTAGTAGCACAGACCGCTAAGCGAGTCGGTGCCCCGTGCCCCAATATGGCGACCGCTGAGGCCCGTCCGTCCTCGTGCACCACAGCGCGTTGCCCTGCGCATCGTACACGACTAGATTGCCGTCGTCTTGCAGGGTCAAACGGCCGCCTGGCGCGCCCTTACCTTGGACCCCAGACGACCATCGCACCGCGTTCAGCACGTCTCGAGACACGAGGTGATTGTCAGGGTCCAGGGTGAGGCGAAACGGCTGGATCCCGGCGCCTTGCGTAGCGCTTGCCCATAGCGGCTGCTCACCGTCTGTCAGCACGACATTTCCGTCTTCCTGAACTCGGAAGGCGTACCGGCCACTTGGACTTCGCAGAGACAAGTTTTGCCACACAGTTTCGCCCACGTTCAGTGTGGAGGCCTCTCGCGGAGGGCCTGCAGGTGAGAAATCAAACTCTCGCATGTGGATGCGTTTTCGTACAAACGCTGTTGAAAATACTTCGGTGTAGAACTGCCGCGGAAAGTCCAGTGCGTATATCCAGCCGTCCCTGGAGGTGGGGATGTCGAACACGGACCATTGTTTTCCTGGAACCCAGGATTCATGGTCGGCCAGGGCGTAGCTGTCAGTCGGAGGGTGAGATGCCACGGTGGGGTCAGTCGCTGTGAACGCCGGACGGTCGGTTGGGAGCAGCGTTGACGACCACTTGGACATGGGATACCACCGCTGGTTCTCCACGACGACCTTGAACTTGGTGACATCGATGTCGGACAAGCCCAGCGCCACAGGATCCCCTTCGCGCTTGAACAGTTGGTGAATGCCTAGAATGCCGAGCGCGCCAATCGACACAATGGCCAAGCCAGAGGCGACCAACAATTGACCTTCGAGATTTTCGGCGCGCGCGTTCGACTCTTCGAGGGCCACGGTGGTCTCAAACAATTTGGCTTCCGATGCTTGAAGCTTTGACGTGAGAAATTCCACTTCACGACGCAAGCTGTCATTGACTTCGTTGGCCTCGCGCAGCAGCTCGCGCGTCTCGTTCAATTCCTTGTCCACTTCGTCGCAATGCCTCTGCAGCTCTGCTCGCTCCTCCTGAGCCTGGCGCAGCTCTCGTTGAACGAGTGCGAGGTCGTCTTGGAGGTCGGCAATGTCAGCCTTCAGGACAGCTGCGCCTGCTTGGTTGGTGAAGGTCGAGCGCTGCAGTTCCGAAGCCTTTTGGGCGATCAGAGCGCTAGCTTCGGCCAACTCTCCTTCCAGGGCACGCTGCCTGGTGGCTGTGTAGGCGAGAATCGCTACCTTTTCGCGTTGCATTCGCTGTTGTTGTTGCTTCGTCCTGTTTTGGAGCACCTGGTGCTCCTTGCGAGCAGCGTTCAATTCGCGACTTACCACATCCAGCGAACCCACGGCATGATCGCGTTTCTGGGCCAGAGAACGAAGCCTTTGTTGTTGTTGCGACATACGCCTGTTCGCGGCTTGAAGTTCTTTGTTGAGCGCCGCACATGCGCCGGGGCCTTGTTGAAATCCGGTGGGGCGCGGGCCACTCGGTTTTGCGCAGCGGCGGCGAGCCATCGGAGAGGTAAGAGAGGAAAGGTGTCGCGTTGATGGACTTCGTTTCTGCAGAAATGGGACATCAAAAAGTCGATCAAAATTTCATACCTCCCTCCTCCCACCAATTGAGATTGCAGCACGGTGCCTTCTGAAGCCATTGGCGCGGGAAGTTTGTACATGAACGACGCGCAGGATGACGGAATAATTCCGTGGACGTCTCTGGCTCGCAAACGGTCTCAGGTTGTGGGCGGCGGGGGCGACGAATCGCTCGCGGGGGGCACGGTATCGCTGCTGCCGGTTGTCGCGTCGGGGGTTTTTGCTCGGCCGGTTGCATCATCGCTGGCCGCACGTGGCACCACCTCCTGAGGGTCCGAATCGGCATTGGTGGAAGAGGCCTCGGCTTTGTACGTCGCTGACGGCGCCGTTCCGTCCGCCCCCTGTCGCGGCTCATCCCCCCTCCGCCCTACCGCGGAATCGGCGCGTTCCTTCGGAGGGGCTTTGGTGCTGCCGTCGGTCCTTGAGTCCTCCTCCTGCTGCGGATGATTCGCTTCGGCCGTACTTCGTGCTGCTGGTGCATCAGCGGTCTCGTCGTGCGGCGCCGGTCCATCGGCGGGTGGCTCCTCAATCGGGTCAGGGTGGCGGTCGCTGGCACCCGTGGCCTCGACAGCAGCGTCCGCGAGCAACTGCCGGTTCCAGGAAAATTTCATGACGCGGAACGGCGGCAGCTTCGGCGCACCCATGTTGTACCGAATGCCCTTGTCGATGCCGGGAAAGTACAGCACGCGGCCCAGCTCGTCCTCGGGCAACGGCTTGGGCGGGCGAGGCACGCGTGGTGGGCCCGTTTTTCGCTTCGACGTACCGTTTTCCGACGGGGACGATCGCAGATCCGGGTTGCTTACTGGCGAGGCGCTACTCTGTCCGTCCCACACGGGGCGCGGACGGTTGGTCACGCGCCCGCGTTTCGAAATGGTCGAAGCTGTTGGGATGGGCGTGCCATCAGGAAGATGGTGAATCGCATGGGTATCCTTGGGCTTCGAAGGGCGGCGCGCCTTGAGAGAGCGAGAGGATGGCAGTGGCTCGTCCACCATGCCGCGGGGTGTATCGCCCGATTGAGCCGGTTGGTCTTTCGGCTGAGCGTGAGGCAACACATCGGTGGTTGCCGCCGTGCCGAACCGTAGTTGTTGGCGCACTTGCTGCTGCAGACGCGACAACTTTGGCGCTTGATCAAATGTACCAGGCGTCAGGAGATCGGCAATGTCGGCCGTCGCGAGGCCGAAGGAGGCGGCGCACGGGTCAAACATGCCCTTGGCCCGTGCCGCCGCGAACTTGTCCGTCTTGGTCAACCCTTGCGGACTCGTCGTTTCGGATCCGCTCGCCACACGAAAACTGTGGCGCCGGCGCGCACGTTGTCGCCTTTGATTTCGAGCGCGATGCCGCTCCGCTTGTTCCGGTGGCCGGGGCGACGGTTGCAAGTACGCGAGCCGCTGCGCCTTCTCCTCCAGTGAGATGTTGTTCCAGATACGCTGAAGGTGATCAGGCAGCCGGTAGGCCGGAGACACCGCGAGGGCAGCAGCTGCCGCTGGCGATGCGGGAGACAGGTGCCTCGGTGACCGAGGCGGCGTCGACATTCGAGCGACTGGAAAGCTTGTGAAATTACCAGTATTTTCAAAACACTATTTTGTTTTGCTTTCGTCTGCGCGATGGACTACGACACAACGCAAGATACTTTATGACCAAACTATTGCATCAGATTTTGGGAGCAAGTACCTTCGAACGCGTTGCCGCTCTGTCAGCGGCGACCGATGCCATTGCGCGCTTTGCAGCGACGCCAAAAGCCGTCACGTGAGCAAATGTTCGCATACTACAAATCGTCCAAAAATTGCTTAACCTCGCGACCAACTTTTTCCGACAAAGTCGCCACCGAATCCCCAACGCTGCGCCAAACGGCCGAAAATCCGCTGGGCGAGGAGCAGGCCTCACCGCCTCGCGACGACAAACCATTCGCATCGCACGCCGAGGTGCCCACGGCCGCGGCACCGGAGGAAGACGACGACGGGCGGGCGTCGCTGCCGTAGCGACGATGGTTATTTGCCATCCCGACAGGCTCTTCAAGAAGTGGGGTTTGAAGCGATGCCACTCCTGATGTGGCCGACATGCTAGTAGACACGTCGCAACTTCCCTTTTCGTTTTGGTCCGACAGACCATGACGAACATCCATTCGGAGAGCGTCGTTGCTCTGGCTGACTGTAACCTTGCCTTGGCTATCCATCGACGTCACGGGCTCTTCCTTACCTATCCGAAGCACGACGAGGCCGTTATCGTACCCCACGGCACATCGGTTTCTTTTTCCGCGGCACGAAATGGACCACGCCCGATTCATGCCACCATTGAACGCTTGCTCAAGGCGCCAGGTTTGCGTCGACAAGGTGAAGAACATGCCATCCTCTCCAGCCGTGAACAGTAGCGGGAGTTCCGGATGGAAAAACACCGCCGTGACGTAGTTGGCATGGTGCGGCAGCGTCTGCAGGCAGGCCCTGGCCTCATAGTCCCAAATCTTCACTGTGGCGTCATCGCTGCCGCTCACTAGATAGGGCTGACCCACCGCACTGGAGTACTCGACGCAGTTAACGCCCTTTTGGTGGCCTTCGAGAACAAAGTTGCGCACCGGGGACGTAATAGACCACACCATGAGGGAGTGGTCGAGGCTCGCGGTCGCAAAAGTGGACGAATCCTTCGGATTGAAGACGCAGGCCATGACGTAGTGGCTATGCCCCTCGAAGGTCATCACGTGGGCCCAGTTCTTCGACAAGTCCCACATTTTGATGGTCATGTCGTCTGACGACGTGAGCATGTACGGAAGCTGCTGATGTACCGCGATCGATCGGATATAGTCGGCATGAGCCTCGAATGACTTTAGTTTCTCCATGGTGTTGTAGTTGAACACACGTACTCGGAGATCGTCGGCGGCGCACGCGAAGGCCTGCAGCGGTGTGATGAATTTGCAGCAGCGGACGGGGATCCTGTCCACGATTTCAAACGCCTTAAGCATCGACTGCGTTTCGTAATTCCACAACGTCACTTGACCGTTGTACAGAGAGCATAGCACAAGTGGCTCCCTGGGGTGCAAGTCGACGCCCTTCACTCGTTGGCTTTGAGCAACTAAGTCCGTTGTGAAGTCATTCGGCTTCGACATTTTCAGGAAAGAAACGTTAACGTCGTGGTGCTCGCAAATCTTTTTGGGTGTTTTTTTTTATGCTCCCGGACGTTTGAACAACCCGAGCGTCTATTGTAACGGCGAGCATCAGCATGCTTGCAGTGCGCCTCGAGCGGCCAGCTTCGTTGGCAGTGTTTGCCATTCATCAGCCGATGCGCGCAGCGAGTCGAATGGTCACCTCATAGCCGCAGTGAGGGCGCCCATTCACATGAGAGGGCGACCTCGATCCGCACGTGGCCGCAGCAGTGTTCGTTCCCCACGCGTCACAATGGGGAAGGCGACGGCGTGGCGACAGGTACGCTGGCCCGGTCCCAGTCGTCGCGCGCCACTACGTCCGCCGCTGGCGTCGCCTGGTAAATAGGATCCCGAGAGTCCTTGTCGATCGTGATGCACCGCGCGCCAGCGCCGAGTCCGTTCGTCACGCAGCCGTCGCGAACGTCCGTTTGCACCGACAGCCACGGCTCGACCCATGCGGCTCGCACGACGTCGTCGCCGCCGCCGAACGCCAGTGCCGCGCCATGAGGGCCCCCCGGCGCCGCCAGTTCGTTCATCGCGGCGGATAGCTGAAAGTCGATCGGCAGAGTCAGCGGCAGGCTCTGCAGAAAAGAGCGCGCCGCACCATTGGCCACTGCGTACGCGTGCGCGCAGCGCGCCTCCGCCCGCGCCCAGAGATGCGGCGTTATCTGCGTCGCCTTAAACTTGGCGCGCCACGCCCGCATTCTCAAGCAGCCGCCGACGACGAGGAAGTTGAACGGCGGCCGCGGTCGCCGTGATGATGGCGCCGCGACCTTCGGATACCCCGTCAGGAGAGCCCCGCCGCTGGGAGACGGCTCTCCGGCCGCGACCTGAGGGCTCCTCGCCGCGGCGGTGGGCGCCTTGAACGACGCATCCCCATCGAAAAGCTGCGCTAGCCTTTCGCCGAAGCGGTAACGCAGCAGCACGTCATCCTCGAGCACGACGGACCAGTCGCACCCCCACCGGGTGGCGGCATACATGGCGAAATGGTGCTTCGTGACGACGCTCACCTGGCTAGCCTTGAGCCGCTCAAAGGGCCGCTTCGCGTGGCGCTGAGCCTTCCGCTGCGCCGAGGCATCGCTGCGGTGCTGCGGAGGCGGCCCGCTGCTGGGCGGCACCCAGGGCTGGTGGAGGCACCCCGTCATCGGCTTGGTCAGCTCCTCGCGGTCGAATGCAGTGATCCAAATTGGCGCAAACCGATACTCTACTGGCCGCAGCGGAACACCCCACCCGCCTGGAGCAACGTGTGAGCGGTCGGGCTGCAAGCCATGCGCGGTGAGAACGTTCTCCACGTGCCGGCGTCGCGCACTGGCAGGGCTGTAGTGTACGATGAAGAGCGGCACCACGAGCGGCGTGGCGGTCGTGGGAGCGGTGGACCGTTGCTTGCAGTACGCTGCTTGAGGGCCCAAGATCCCCTCGGAGACATTGGCGAAGTACTTCTCAAAGGCAGCCGAAAACATGTTGATGGCGCACTGAGGGGCGCCATACCCCGCATCGTGCAGCCGGCGGTGAAGTGACTCCACGTCCACGGCACCCCCGTCGTTCGTGGGATCCACGGGAAGCGTAGTTGATTGGCTATCGGCGAGAAGCACCGATTGGGGGGTAGCTGCCGCCATGGCTGAGTCCGCCTCCTCCCGCGTCGATGCCCCAAACGCCGTCTGGGAGACAGTCTTCGCGACGACGGGCGGTCCGGTGACTGGCTGAGACTGAGGAACCGTGGGGCCCGCTACGGCGGAAGGCGGGGCGGCGAGCAGCAAAAGAAGCACCATCGCAAGCACCACGAAGGCCACGCGCTTTGCATAGCTCGGTGCCACGTCGGCAGAGGCCGCCGGCTTTGGCAGTGGTGTGGCGGGTGGCGGCGGCACCGCTGACGATTGTGCCTCGGCGATTGTGCCATCGGACATCACCCGCGTCCCACCTACAACACACACGGCGCGCGAGAGACGCACACTAGAAGCCGCCCGTCAAAGAAGGAGGAACAAACACCCACGTCGCTATGTCTCGGATTCGACTTCAAAATATGTATGACACAAAGGCGGCTGTGTGCGAAGCGTTGCCAATCAAAGTCGCGGTGGGGGGAGATCGCTCGCAAAACTCTTGCCGTCCAAAATGTCGTCCGCGAGGCTGAGCACCACGAAGGACGGCCTCCCGATAACCAGCAGCTTGGCAGCCATCTGGGGCACCGAGTTCGTGGTCACAAATCGATCAAAGACGGGCCGCGCCGCGGGTGGCGGGTGGTGCACGAAGCGCTCGTAGCTCTTTTTCGGAAAGACGGCGTGAGTGGCGTATGCCCAGACCGTCGCCGCCATGTTCTCGCGAAGCACCTGGGCACACTCGACGAGAGTGCCCCCGGACTGCACGAGGTCGTCGACGATGACCACGTGCTTACCGGCAACGTCTGCGCCCCCAGGTGCAAGCTTCACGATGCGCCTGTCGCCCTGCCGGATCTTGGTACACGTCGCGAGTTTCAGCTTGTCCCCCATCAGCCGCCGGAAGATGGCTGAGAATCTCTTCATCGCCCCTTCATCGGGGAACACGATGACCACGTCGTCGAGCCGGGCCTCCTCCTTCAGGTGCCGGATGAGCAAGGGCACAGCGGAAAGCAGCAAAATTTTGATGTTGTCGCCGAAGAAGAACCTCGACGCGAGGGCATGGATGTCGTAGATCACCAGCGTGGGCTGTCCCGCCTGCGCGCTCGGCGTGGCCGAGAGAAGTCGAGCGAGCGTCTTAGCGGTCGCCACCTCCCCTTCTGAGTCGACGCGCTCCATCGTGCCCGTGGGCAGGTAAGGGGCCACGATGGTGAGGGAGCGGGCCAGGTACCTTGGGATGGCGTACATCATCGCCAGCGTGGACACGAGCTCGTCGACTTTCAGGGATGCCAACAGCATGACGTCACGTCCTCGGATCGCGGCCGCGTCGAGTCGCAGGTTCGGAGTGCCATCCGGAAAGTTAGCCCATTGCGATGGCGAAACTTCAAAAAACTTTGACGCTGTCGCGAGCTGGTTGGCGAGCGGCGCGAAGGCGGGATGGTGCACGACGAGCCACGGTGAGTGGATATCGATGGGCCGAAGCGCAGTCAGATACGACAGCATTCCTCTCCCCTTTTCGTTGCCCTTATTGCGCGACAAATGGAGAGAGAGAAAGGGAGTGAGGAGGGAAACGACGTCGACACTGTTCGCTTTGTGGAACGAAGCCTTGCTGCACACAAGTGATCAAAGAGTTGCAGCAACCCGCGCTGTGGCAAACATCGGAAGAATCCGCCCCTGCCGTTGACGCACCATACAAATATCAAATGAGGGGAGATCCATCGTGGGGAGATTCCGACGTCACGACGACTCGACGGTGTAACGGAGGAACGGATGGTCAGTCATCACCGTAATCAGAAGCTTCCCACCGCGGCGTGCGGCTGCTGGTCGGCTCCGACGCTGGTCGCCGCAATCGCGTCGCGGAGGACGACGATCGCACTACGTCATCACCCGTTCCGGTGGAACGGGCCGGGGCAACGGCCGCGGCGATGGTTGCGGCAGCCACCCAGTCGCGTTCCTGCTGGAACTGTGCGACGGTGGAACGCAACGCCATGCGTTTCTCAACGCGCGCGAGGTGATTTTCAACCCAAAGCTGCTTCCCCGCGGCGCGCTGTTGAGCGGCCCTCTCCAGGCGCTCCAAGTCTCGCTCCTTTTCGCTTTGGAGCACTTGGCGGCGGGCACCGGTGATCAGCGCTAGTAACTCGGCCTCTCGGTGCTGCCGCGCCTGCGCCGAGGCGAATCCTAGGTCGCCGCGATGAGTGCGTTCGTCCCGCGCGCGTGCCTGTGTCCGTTCAAGCGCGGCCGCCCGTTGCTGCAATCGGTCACGTTCGCTCGCCAGCTTTCGCTCATACTCCTTGGCGAACGCCTCCTGCGTTTCGAACATGCGTTCCTTTTCGATCCGCAAGACGTCCACTTGCCGTATTTCTGCCGTCGCGCGGAGCAGCTCCTTCTCCATCTGCGCGATGGTATCCACGACGTTGGCAAGGCAGCCCTTACCATTCAGATGAGCCACGCGCGTGGCGTTCTGCGTCAGACGCTGCTGACGCCAACGAGCGGCGGTTTGCTCGGCTCGCCGTCGACGCATTTCGAGGGCCTCGCGCAGCGGCCGTTCCGCGATCAGCCGGGCCTCGCGGCGCTGCTGCATCTGATGCCGCTGCGCAGCGACGTGAGCCGCGGCGAGCAGTCGACGAGCGAGATACGCCCGCCCGTGGCACTGAAACTTGCCTGCGTTTCCACGGTGCACGCTCGCGACGCGGTCGCACAGGAATACAAATGCCGCGGGACGCAGAAAGCATTGTCGCACGCCGACGAGCAACGGAGGGACGGCTGCACTACTACTGGGCGTCGCCGTGTTACCGAGCATCCAGCGAGCAATCTGCGCCCCGACCAATCGGCAGACCTCCTTCCAGTCGCACTGCGCAAACTGCTTTGTGGGAAACGTCGGTAGAATCGCGCCTCCCCAGCATGCGATATGGCGATGCGGCAGGCGGACGGAGTGGCCGCTGGCGAGCAGCGTCAGCGTGCGAACGATGCCGCACTGCCGCAGCTGTTCGGCGACGACCTCTTCGTCTGCCAAGACGGGCAAACAGTTGAGATTCGGCTTGATGCACCGAATCCAAAAGAGTTTGGTCTTGGAGAATGAATGCAGCGACGTGGTGGCAGAAGAAATGGAAGAGGGAACCGCCGCCTTGCCACGGAGCAGCGAAAGGAGGTCGTCGAGCTGCGATTTAAATTTATTGACGAGCGATAAGACGCCGCCACTGGCAGGCTTCGACCTTCCGGCGGTTGTGTCCCCGTCCGCAGGAGTCGGGAGGGCGCTGCCGCCGAGCACGGCACGGGTATCGGAGTCGGTCGACAAGCTGCGAAACGACTTCAAGATGTCGGGGACCACGCGGTTGCGGTTCGCCATCTCAGCCGTGGAATAGCCGACGTCTCCGGCGTAGTGACGTATCACAAAGGTCGGGTGCTGGACGGACGCTTGCACCTTCGGCTTGCGAATGCCTTCGTAACCGCTGCTCGTCGACGTCGCGTTGCACAAGGCGAGAATCTTGTCACACAAATTCACGGGCGTCGTTTGCGCGGCGCCGAGCACCGACTCGTCTGAAATCACCCCAAGCACGCATGGTCGCTTCGAGGAACCGGCGGCGGTGCTGGGTCCGGCGGCACTTGTGCGACCGATGACCGCACCGGTCAACGCTTCCAAGCCGGCGGTGCTGGGCGCAGCCATGGAGGCGTCGCGAGAAGCGTCTTGCGACGACGAAAATCCAGCCGGAATGGCCTGCGGGACGTGCTCGCGCGCGGCTTCCTCTATAAAATTGACGACCGTGTCCTCGTTCACGAGACGCTGCAGTTCCTCATTGGTATAATTGATGAGCAGCTGCTCGAGGCCGTTGACGGCCGGTGGGGGGACGGTTTCGAATCCAAAAATATCCAAAAGCGTCACACGGTGGTGACGAAGAGCCCTGCCTTGCCCCTCGTGCACCCCTTCACTGGGTGCCTCGGACGGCTTTCCCTTTTTGTTGTGTGGCGGCGCACGCGCACCACTGGAGGCGGTGGCGTCGTCGACCGTCCCGTCAGGACGACGGAGAGGAGCCTGAATCTGCCGTCCCTTTTCATTGAGCCTCGCGATCAAGAAAGCGAAGCAGCCGTCGTACAGGGCCTTGGCCAGCGTGTGGCGCGTGGCATGCGCTCTCGACACGTTGAAACGACGCAGCTGCGGAGGCTGACCCGCGACGTCGATCAGCTGGCTAATCAAGGCGTCCGACAGTTGCTGAGAGTTGACCGCCAGCAGCGACGCGGCTTTCACCAGCGGGGCCATATTTCGGATCGCCGCTGGGGCGTGAGGGTCCGGACGGCCCGAGGCGTCCACGGCCGCAAACTCAACGTTCAACAAGTGAAGAATGGCCGCAAGGCACCTCCACACTGCGCGAATTTCTGTCGGGGTCATGCCGCATGCCGTCGACATGGCCACTCGCACCTCCTGCAGAGTGAAGGGCGGCGTGGCGGCGATTGGGGCCCCGTAGGCGGCTCGCGGCGGTGCGATCGAAGCTGTGTCCCATTGCGTGCACACGGCGGCGAACAGCGACGGATCCCACAACTCCAACTCCGCGCGCTCAACCGCCGAAAGGCCCGTTGCGGCAGTGCCGCCGACAGCACCTCTCCTGTCGGTGGCCCCCTCGCTGCCGCCCTCAAAAAGCGCGTGGAAGATGTGGAAGTTGGACTCGCCCGGCCCCGGGCACACCACTCGGGACACCTCGAGCAGGTACGTGGATATGGTAACGGCCTCGATGTGACCACCTTCCGCGGCCACGTCGAGCGACACCAACTTCGCGAACCGCGACGAGTTGGCGTTCATCGTCGTGGCAGCGTTGCCAAACATCTCGAGGATCGGATGCGCTTGCGACAGCAGCCGGGCCGCGACATCGGCGCCGGATTCCACGGCGGCACCTGCGATCATCGCTTTCCCCACATTGGTCGCTGTGTTTGGCGGAGGAGGAGGCACGGCGCCCCCCCCTTGGTGGCCGCCGTGGGCTCGGCCGAGCGCGCGCATGACACGCTTTGTGGCCTCGGTTTTACCCGAACCCGACTGCCCCGTCATCACGACGACGGCGTGCAACGAGGACGGCAGCAATGAATCCCCGATGTCGCCAGATGCCGAGGACGATGCGTCCCCAATTTCGCCCCCACCGCCAGCGTTGGAAAGGCAAAACTGCAACGCTTGCTGGGCAATCCACCCGGGGCCGACCGAGGGCTGGGTGGCAGAGGCAGGTCCGTCCAGCACGCGGTACGGGTTGAGGGCGATGAGGGTGTTGTCCCCGACGCTGGTATAAGGCTGCAGGTGGAGTTGCAGTCGCTCGCCCAGGATGCGGAGCACGGCCGCCTCGTGCGTATAGGGGATCATCATGAGGTCCGTAATGGCCGCCGAGGAGGGAGGGGGCGAAAAGAGGTGCACGTCGACGCCGGCCACGAGCTCCCCGCAAACGGCGCCTGAATCCGCCTCTCGAACCGTTACCATGCGGCGAGTCATCCCGTCGGTAGGGGATGTGGGGGACTCCTCGAGCGAACGGACGCTCACGACGACCCCGTCCTGCCACCGGCGAGAGGCGGCTTGGGCGGTTCCGACGGCTTTCGGCTGCCGGAACAGCACCGAGCAACCGGCGGCAAACAATGCATCAGACGGTACCGCGCCAGCAGGTCGCTGCCCCGTCGAGACCCCGGGGGCGACCACCGTTGGCGCGGCGGTGACGGCGGCTGCTGGCGGCACAGGGGCAACGGATGGGACGGCGACTTTCGACGCGGGCGGAGCCACTGGGGATGCCGTCGCCGGGGGGCTCGTAGGCAGCGCCGAAACGGGCGGCGGCGCCTTCGGGGGTGGAGCTGCAGCCGGTGGGGGCGGCGCGGCGACGGGCGGCGGCGCCTTCGGGGGTGGAGCTGCAGCCGGTGGGGGCGGCGCGGCGACGGGCGGCGGCGCCTTCGGGGGTGGAGCTGCAGCCGGTGGGGGTGGTGGAGCTGCGGCCGGAGGTGGGGGCGGCGCGGCGACGGGCGGCGGCGCCTTCGGGGGTGGAGCTGCGGGTGGTGCTTCGACGGGCGACACACTTACCTCGCTTCCTTCAAGCTTCGCGCGCAACGCGGCGAGCTGTTGAGAGGCCGCAGAACTTGCTACAGAGCCCACGCTCGCTTTCGGTGGAGGTGGAGGCGGCGGGGGACGCGGCGGCGGCGGCGGCGGCGAAGCCATTGCACAATAAATTTATCAATCGCCCCTGAACATAGTCATCGCGAGGGCGCAACACGTTGGGGCAAAAGATCACATCACACGTCTCAAGTCCCGTCCTCTCACTCGCCTGGGAACCCCCAACGGCACTGCCACTAACACGGGCCGTGACGGCATTGACAAAAAAACACGCGCTTATCTTATGGGGGGAGATGCGTTGTTCTCTCCGTCGCTTTGTCCTCTGAATGAAAAGGGGCGGCGGCGGCGAACGACTGACGGTGGCGGCTGTGGCCAAGCCCAGTGTGAGGGTTGGCTTGCCGTCTGAAGGGAGGTGGGGGCTGTGCGGTGCCTCCTCCCTCGGGCGATTTCGTGAAAAAAAAGAGACGAACTCTTTCGGGGCGGTTTGTCACATTCCAATAGGCGTGAAGGTGGCGCCGACCCCCGCGGAGGACAGTGCGTGCTGTCGGCTCACGGCACGGCGATCCGCGTAAGCCCCGAACATGCGGCAGATAAAGTCAACCACCATGCCGCGAGGCAGCACGGCGGCGTCCTGGACTGGATCCTGCACACCATCGATGCGGAAATCACGGGGATCGCAGTAGTAATGCGGCGACGGCTGCGTTTCAACGGTGGCGTCGTTTAGCGGCCGCGGTGGCCGTTGTTGAATCGTCACCACAATCTCCTCATCCTTCTCCCCCTCCTCGCTGCCCAGCACAGCATTCTCAACGGCTGCGGGTTGCGGTGGTGTTGGGCGGTCCGGTGCGGTAATCGCCATCGATGATGCCACGCGCTCGTCGTCGTGGTCTGTTGCGCCGCCCTCTCGTTGTTGCAGCCCACGGTCACGTCCATCTCCGGACGGGCAGGACGCTAGCTGTGAGGGTGCAGCCGCCTGAGGGGCCCCCTGTGGCGGGTCGAACGCCGGCGTGCCCCCTCGCCCCAGCGACGTGGCGACCGCTCGCTGCTGGTACGTCGCGGCGGCGTGCCGCCAAGATGCCTCCGACGTCACGCACGGCAGCGAAAGCAGGTCACCGATGAGGTCTTCGTCCAACAGCGGCGCGACAATTCCGCTGGCTGTCGCCGCCGGTCTGGCCCCGCCGCTGTTCGCCGCAGCGGCGTGATCCATGCGGTCGAGACACATCATTGCCAACCCAATCGACTCCTTTTGCGCCTTCGACGGCGGTACAGCACTCTGAAGCAGACTGCGCAGGCGCTCCTCGACCCACTCCAGCAGCGCAGGGCTGCGATTGTCGACAGCGAACAGACTCGTGCCGCAGGTGCGCACCAAGGATCGGGACGCAACGCGGAGGCTCGTCGCGGCCGACTCGGCCTCGGCGCACGACGCGCTAAAGTCAGTGGGAACAGTGCCGCCACGGCGACCGCCCACCGCCGACGGCGGATAGTTCGAGGGATGCCGCGCCTTCGGCTTGAGCGCCTCCGCGGCCAACGTGAAAATGTCCGCCACCTGACATGCGGCGGCTAGGACATCTCCAACGTGACGCGCGAGCACTGACTGCACGTTGGTGGACGTGGCCGCGTGGTTGACTCGGAGCAGCAGAGACGCCTCCAACGCACACACCGTGGCGGCGGACTCGACGGCTAAAACCGGTGAAGGAAGGCCACCACGAGGGGGGGCGGCCGACGACGACGACGACGTGGTGGTACCGCTCGAAGCGGATGGATTGGCGGACGCGGCGTCGATGCCAGCAATGGCCTTGACGACCAAACTGCCCGACGCGCGCAGGTGTTGCGTGACGACGGTGGTGACGGGTCCAAGCGCGCGAAGCACAGCGATGCGATCCTGCGTCGTACGCCAAGCCGCGTCGGCAGCCTCCAACGCAAGTCTCTGGCGGTTGGACGTCAGCTTGGTGAATTCGAACGGCAGTTCCAACGCGGCGGTTGCGAACATTGTTGATGAGGAAACCAGCGAAAACTCTTAGTGAACGCGACAGAGCGTTATGGAAGGAATGACGGGGGAGCACTCACGCAGGTGAAGAGCACAAGGTATGGCGCGAGGTAAGGCGGAATGGATTGCGTAGGATGGAGGGATGCATTCGGCACACTCAATTTTACCCCAATGCGCTACGTTTCTCTCCTCTCATCGCCCTTTGTCTCTCGCGTCGTGTCGTCGTGTGGTCGTAGAGATTGTTGCAAACATTCCGGAAGAGGGGCCGCTCCGTTTTTTTGGATGCCGGCCAGCCTTCCCGACGACGCGAGGAGGCCACTCTCCCCTCCTCTCTTTCTCGTTTCCAAAGCGCACGGCCCGTGCAGCATACACCCGCGCACTCGACCTATGAGCCCTCGGGATGCTCGTGAAAGAGGGAAGGAAGGGGAGAAAGGGGGTACCCACCAGAGGGGGTCGAGAGCAGGTAGGGAAGAGGGGTGTGCGCGAGAGCGATTCGTGTCGCCGCCCGAATCCATCAAATTTCTCTCCACGTCGCAACCACAGAAAAATAAAACTTCCGCCGATCCATATGACACACGTGCCACATCACACACACACTTGACGGCGAAGGGGAGGGGGTGCACACACGTCCTGGCCTCGTCATACGGCTGATCCCCATCATTCGCTTGGAGTCGATCGGGGAGTAACAATGATACCCGAGGCACGGGGGAAATCAAGAGGGAGAGAGAGAGAGAGCGAAAAATAGCCGGCGTTGTTGCGAAGGCACCGTCCGTTGTGGACCCACCTCAGCGTGGCCACCCTCGATGGAAGCCTGTCTCACCGCCGGTCAACACACGTTTCTGATGCGCTGCCACGGACGGAACGGGCGTCACTGCGGCGGCTGCTGCTGCTGGCGGCCGCCTTTGTGACCACCTCCACCGCCGCCGTGCTGAGGCGGAGGGGGTGCCGCACTCTGCGAGGCGAGCATGGCCGCCGCGTGCTGTTGCTGTTGCTGGAACTGCATCATCTGCAGCGCGGCGAGTTGCTGCATGTACTGAATCTGAGCCCACTGCGCGCCGGCCGCGGCCATCGCGTTCGGGTCCACCGGGGTGCCCATTCCGGCCGCGACAGCCTGGTCCGACTGCAACGTGAGCTGCTTTTGGGCATCGGTTTGATTGGCATAGGCCACCTTGAGGCGCTTGTTCATCAGGGGGTACCCGTTGAGGTACTGAATGGCGTTGACGGCGCTCAGGGCGAAGCGGTACTTGACGAAGCCGTACCCGCGAGACGACCGGGAGTCGCGGTCGAGGACAATTTTCGCGCTCTCGACGGGGCCGTACATCTCGAAGAGTTGTCGCAGCTGTATCTCATCGACGGTGGTAGGGATGTAATTCACCATGAGGTTACGGATGCCTTCGGCTTCGAGCGGCGCTTGCGCAGCACCGGGCGCTTGGGGCACGACGATGGGCGCGCGGGGAGCTGGGTTGGCGGATGTCGGCGGCTTTGGGAGAGCGGCCATTTTCCGTTGTCGTGTGTTGTCCGAGCCAGGCGAGGAGGTCAAGAGGCAGTCGGTAGACGACAGACGAAAGATCGCGCGGACGGAAACGGTTGCAGGAGGCAGCGATCGATGTCAGTTGGCGACTCTTGGAGCGACGAAACGACAATGCACAACGTCAAAAAAAAGTCCTTTTTTTGTTTCGGACGAATTTGACGCTTTCGGACGAATCGATCAGAAATAACGTAAACGAACGGGGTCCTAAAATCCGAAGAACGGGGGCAGAAAATAAGAAAGGAAGGGAAAAAAAGACGTACTGCCGACAACGAGGACACTCGGACGAAGCAACAAGTAGCCAATAACGGGACGCAGGGCCATGATGAGTTCGGGGGGTGAATCGTCGCGATGACCCGGAAAACCAAACGTTCGCATGTCGAAGGGACAAAGGTACGAATAGCACAGAGGAAGGTTGGGCTAGCGTATCTATCGATCCCCAAGTGAAAGGGGGTGCGGCATGACGACACGACTCTGCCGCACGGCGATGCCGCCCCGTCCTTCCGTCAGATGCACTCATTGATAGACGAACCTGACGGACGTTGGTGGCCGCTGGGGCGGGCCGCACAGCGCAGCCCTTGGGCGTTCGTCCTCTGTAAGCGGCGTCATGCCATCTTCCCACCGCACGGGCAGCCGATCCACCCCACCGCCCGGGGTATCACGCTCACCCGCGCTCTCTAAGGCAGGCACCGGCGCGGAACCGGATCGACGGAATGTGGAGGACGGTAGGCCACGGCGGGCGGCTTCGTCGACGCTGTCCGTCGTTCGCATAGCGCCCATCACGACATCGCGGACGGCCGCTGGGAGAAGGCTCTTATCAAAGCGTCCGGAAACCGAGGCAGTCCCGGTCGCGCCCGATGGTGCCACAGAGTTCGACCCGGCGGCGCCGTGGTTGAGCCAAGTGAGCCGACGGGTGGCGGACCGCTCCGCTCGCCGCGCCGCGTCGTTCTTCGCGATGCTCCAAAGCGGATTGAGCTCGAAATGCGCGTCCACAGACGGGTCGGATCGGTGAACGCAGTCCCGTAGTCCCTCGACGCTTTGCAACGCGAGGTAAATGTCGCGATTCGCCGCGATGACGCAGGTCAGCTGGCGCTGCAGCCGGTCGACGTCTTGACTGGTCTTGATGTGAACGACGCGATCGGAAGCCGCTACCGCCAGACGTCCGCGAAGTTCGACGTCATCGCACTTCAGGCGGTGCACGAGGCCACGCAGTTCCGAGATCGTGGAATCGCGTTCGCTGATTACGCGCAGCAGGTCGGCATTGCGGTTTTCGACTCCCCGGAGCGCCTCGCAATCGTGCTCTGCGAGCGCGGTGTCTTGCCGCGCGCGGTGGAGGTCGTCATAGAGCCCTTGGATGACGTGTTTACTGTTGTCATGTTCGCGTCGCGCCTTGTGAAAGTGCGCTTCGATGGCCGCCAGCTCGTCCAGGGCGCCCTTTCGCGCCTCGCGCGAACCTTGCAGTTCGTCGTCAAGGCTGCGGATGGTTTCCTCGTGCTCCCGGATGACCGCCACGGCGGAGCATACGTCCGCCTCGAGTGCCCCGATGCGCTCCATCAGCATTCGCACCTCCGCGCCGTGCTCGTCGTTTTGCCTCTGCAAGGCCTCGAGCAGCGCCCGGCGCGTCGCTTTCAGGCGCACATCCGCATGTCGCGTCGCATCCACCCCGACGATGTTTCGCGCGTCGGCCACATCTCCTCGACCAACCCGCGACACCGCGTTGGCAAGGGGCCGTCGGGAGGGGCGGATGCCTCCCCCTTCTTCTTGGCGGAGCGGCGAGGAGGACGACGACGTGGACGCCTCCGAAATGATATCCTCCTCTTCCGGGGTGGCACCACGGCGGGTGTTGACCGCAAACGGCTCTCGTCGAGGCATCCGCAATGACTATTGGACCCTTTCGACAAACGGAAGGCCACGGATCGAATTGATGTGAGGGGGCTAACGGGAGGAGAGGGCCGCACATCTCACCCACGGCAGGTTTGTAAGTGGGTAGGTCGACGTCCGGAGGGTCCCGCAACATAGTGAGCGAGAGAGAGAGAGAGAGAGACCGGAAGCGAACACAACAAAAAAAAAGAAATCCGCGCAGGGGGCGACAGATCACGCTGGCGGCGGCGGCGGCGGCGCAGCGGCCGAGTCCACGGGCGTTTCATTGATCCCGACCAGTTGGCGGAAGATGGGGTTGAGGCAGACGTGGTCGAAGCTCCCCGAGTCGATGACGCGCCCTTCGTGAAGCACGATGATCGTATCGGCCTGCCGGATCATACTCAGCCGGTGGGCGAAAAGGAGCACGGCCTTCTTGCTTCCGGCGAACTGCCGCGTTTCCCGGATGAGCGCCTCGATGGCATCCTGCACGACGGCCTCGCTCTCGCTGTCGAGGGCGCTCGTCGCTTCGTCGAGGATCAGCAGCTGGGGTTTTTTAATGAGCGCGCGTGCGATCGCGATGCGTTGCTTCTGCCCGCCGCTCAAGGAGCGGCCGCTTTCGCCCACGAAGGTCGCGTACTGCTCCGGAAGGGACTGCACGAAGTCGTGGGCGTTCGCCGCCCTAGCCGCCTCCTTCACCGCAGTCATGACCCAGCCATCGATTGGCGCGTCCCAGTCACGCCCCGGAAGGCCGTAGGCGATGTTTTGCGCGATCGTGCCACCGAACAGCACCGGCTCTTGCGGCACCAACCCGATCGCACCCCTGAGCCACCCAAGGTCAAGCTTTTCAATGTTGATCCCATCGTAGACCACCGCGCCGTTGGTCACCGAGTACATGCGCAGCAGGAGCCACGCCAGGGAACTCTTCCCCGTGCCGCTCGTGCCGACCACGCAGGTGCATTGTCCGGGCTCGATGGTCAGCGTCAAGTCGCGGAAGACGGTGCTGTTCGGCCGCGTCGGGTACGCAAAGCCGACATTCTGGAAGTGGAATTTACCGATTAGGAACGAAGGGGGAGAAGGCGTCTCCGTAGCCGTCGAGGCGCTCGCGCCATCCGATGCCAGAGGCGCACCCGCGACCCCCTCATGAGTCGGGGCCGTCGAGACTGAGATGTCCGATGAGGCGATGACGCCAGACGTCGCCTGCTTGCCAAACGTCGCGGTGGCTGACGGCGGAATAATGCCCGGATTGAGGCGCGCCGCGTCGCGCAGCGCCCGCTCGCGGTCGATGATGTCGAATAGGCGCAGACTGCCGCCGTAGCCTTTGTTTAGCTCGCTCACCGAGTTCGTGACGCCCATGATGCCAAGGCCGCAGTAGACGGTGTACAGCATGAACGAAAACAAGGTGCCCGCGGTCAGGTCGTTGGAGGCGACGAGTAGGCTGCCGGCCCAGATAATGACGTACAGCGTCAGGTAGCCCGACACGTGAAGGAAGGCAACGTACGTGGCGTTGTAGAACGCCATCTTCCGCCCAATCGCGGTCACGCGGCCCGCGCGTTGCATGAAGGCAAGCAGCTCCTGCGCTTCGCGACCGAACGCCTTCACGGTACGAATGTTGCTCAGACGCTCTTCGGACAATACTGTGAGCGACGACTGCGCGTCGTTTTTTTGCTGTTGGAGTCGCCGCACATAGCGGCCGTACGTGCCCGCGAAGATCGCCACTGGCGGCAGCACCAGCACGATCGCCGCCGTGAGCTTCGGTGAGAAGTACAGCATAATACCGAGACTCCCGGCCATCTGGCACACGTTCTTGACGCCGTTGGAGAGGCCCTCGGTGAGCACCGACCCGATGGCGCTCGTGTCCATGGTGACGCGCTGCACCAGGGCGCCTGTGCGATTCTCCGGTTCATCAAAAAAAGTTGTCGGTTGGTTGATCGTCGCGCGATAAACGGACTCGCGCAGCTCGGCGACGATTTTCTCCCCAGCGTGCCCAGAGAGGCTTAGACGGATCCAGTTCGCCGCCCCAGCGAGGAAAAACCATCCGACCAGCTGCCAGGAAAGGGACCACGGCATTTCGCCGCGAGTGGCGTAGTCGATGAGCTGGCCGAAGCCGTGAGGGATGGCCAGCGTGGTAGCCGAGTACGCCGCGACGAACACCGCGCTCGCCAGGATGTAAGGGAATTGTGCCTTGGCGACGCCGAGAAACCGGAAAAAGGACCCTTCACGACCTTTCGGCTCCACGACGTAGAGGCCCGTGCCCTCCTTGGGCCGCCCGGCCGGTTGCGGAGGCCCAAAGTCGGTTCGCAGCTTGACGCTGCTGGCGAAGCGGGCGAGCGTCGTGGGTCCGATGGAAAGAACCTCCGAGCCACGGAGGCTCGTGACGAATGGATTCGGCCTCCAGCGCAAAGAACCCGCCGAACGCATTGGAGGGCAAAAAAAAGTATCGTCGGGGCTTCCGGTTATGGGGACTTGCGGTCAACGAACACCACACACGTTTCTCGGATGCGAACTTAGATTGGGGGACCACGTGCGTGGAAGGATGGCGGAGGGACGTGCAACGGGTGGGCGGTCAGCAACACAACAAGGGGGGCCGAGGATCGCAAATCAACGTGTGTGTCATGGACCGGCCGGATGCCTTTTGACATTTCGTCGACGCAGCATTTGGTTCGACACAACCCGCCCTTCGACCACGTGTGGCAACAAAACGTGAGACACTGCAAAGACGACGGTGAGAGGGCCGCGGCATCGCTGCCTCCTCGACAATCGTAGATTGAAAAAAAATGAAAGGAAAAAAAGGACCACACACACGCATACATCATGGGGGTGACACAACCCCGTTGCTTCGCGCGCGCACACAAACAGCAGCCCCACGGCGGTTACTCAACGGCCACCTGAGGTTCCTGTGCGGTCGCCGTCTGATGTTGCGTGCGGATCGACGAGCGCGATGTCGGCACCAACGCTTGCTGCACCTGCTGCAAGTGTCCCGCGTAGGCGGCGTACCAGGGCTGCCGAGTCAGATTGCATGGTAGGCGCATCTGACACTCGGTGGAAAGAAAATGATCGTAACTCGCCCACAAGGCGTCGCCGATGACCCGCCGGCCGCCGTCGTGGGGAATGAGCGGCCTCACGTCGTTGAGAAGTGAATCGAGCTGACGCAGCAACTGCGCGGCATCTGTGCCGGTCGAAGGCTCCAATCCTGGTCCCAGCAGCTCGATGACACGAGGGTCGAAAGCAAGTGGCGTCAAACGACGCATCACCTCCTCGGGGCCGCGGCTGCCCTCACCGACGACGCGATGGATCACCACGGTGGCCAGCATCTCGATGCAGAACAGCACGAGCGCGTAGACGTCACGGGCCGTCGAAGCCTCGGGCCGCCGGTGGCGGCGTTGATCAGGAGGAAGGTACAGCCGCGTGTACCCATCCGTGGTTTCGCTGACGGCCCGACTGAAGGCGAGGTCAGTGACTTCGGCGAAGAAGCTGAAGGGCGACCCCTCCTCGTTGAGGTAGTCACGAGCTCTCGCTAACGGGCTAGCGTCGTCGCGCCGATGAATCAGCACATTTTGGGGCTTGATGTCGCAGTGACAGGTTCCGAGCGCGTGCATTTGTGACACGACGCCGATCACCTGCAGTACCATGTTGGCGACATCGGCACCGGCCACTTCCGGATGCTCTACCAGCAGCGTCGCCGCGTTGCACAACGCCTTGCGCATCACGAGCACGAGCACCGGCGCCGGCTGCTTGCGGACGTACGCCGCGTGGTGTGGTGGCTCCGTGATCGCGATGGACGATCGCGACGGTTGCGACCGCCGGACGCCGCTCACCTCCGTCTGTCCGAGCCGTGGCGCGACAGCCGTCGAGGCCGTTGAATGCGAGGGCCGAGATGACGAACCATGTGCACTCGACTGACCCACTTGAACCGCTGTGAGTGTCAGCGACGACGATGACGACGAGCCTGCCCCAGCGCCGAAGAAGCGGTCGAGTTCCCGCTTGGCTTCCGCATTTAGCGCCAACGGCACGGTGTGATCGAGCACGAACATGCTGCGATAATGTATGATGCCAGGGATGGTGGCGAACTTGTCGTTGCACAAAAACAGCTCGCAGAAGAAGTCGTCGGAGACTCTCATGAGCTTCACCGCGACGCCGGGGTCGATGGGGCTCTGCAGCACGACGGACGACGCCCCGTATCCGATCACAGACGCAGCCGCCGCGGGAAAAAGCTGGCCTGTGGTGCCCTCCGAAGAAAACAAGAACCGCTTCAGCTCCGCATGGAAAAAGTCGCGGTAGAGCGTTGGATGCGCCGCCATGAACGCCATGATGTGGCCGTTGGGTGAGTAGGCGAGGGCGCGTTCTAACTCTTGCTCTGCCAACGCGAAGTCACGAAGGGCCAGGGCCTGCACATGGCGGCGAAACAGCCACGCGGCATCGAACGATGCGCGGCCTGCGTCATCGAGCAGCTCACCTCTCCTGCGTTCTGCGTAGCCCTCCATATCAAACGGCGGATCGTCGAAGGCTTCCCGCACCAAGAAGTCGGGGGCCGCATCAGTCGTGTTGGTGGTGGAGTGGCCGGCGTCTAGCGTGGCGATGACGTACTCCGCGGGGAGGTCGAGCAGCTCCTTTCCATGGCACCAGGGCGCAAACATCCAACCCAAGCCACCACCCTCCTCCTCCCCCTCAATGCCCCAGGACGGGGGGAGCAGCTCTTCCATGGAGGAGATAGCGGTGGCCGGCGGCCATCGCCGCGGTGCACGCCGCTTCACGAAGGGCAGCGCCGTTTGCGCCAACCGCAAGACGCCCTTCGACGTGACCCAAGTGCCGAGAAGCAGAACCGAAACTGGCGGTACGCGGTCCGGTCTCGAAGCGAACGGCTGCGTGCTGCGCTGCGACGCGGCTGCAACGACTTCGGCGAGCATGGCGTCAATGGTGTCGTCATTGATGTGCGTTCCAGCGATGTGCAACGCTGTAATCGTCGTCGCTGTGGCGGTCAGTAGCCGACCAAGCGTGCGACCCGCTTGATTGGACAACGGATTGAGGCTCAGGTCCAACTGCTCGAGCTGTAAGGCGTACGGTGAGGCCACGCGCTTCTTGGGGCTAGGGAACTGAGGGAGGCGCAACGGTGGGTCCACCGACGCGACCCCTGGGACGTACGCGGGGACCGCTGTCGGCGACGGGGTGGTTGACGGACTTGTTGCCCCGCCTTCGCCAGAAAGAGCCACGCGATTTTTCACAGCGTTGCGATCCAACGGCGGTGTTGGCTCCACGGAGAATCGCGCATCGGCCGTGTCTGCGTAGATCGAGCCGAGTCGACCTTGCAGCTCGGGGAGGTTGCTGGCATTCCGCGGGACCTGTGGCAGGATCAAACCTAGCGCCGCAATGCGGGCCAGCACGTCGTCCGTGATGCCGCAGCGGGGCAAGTACAAGACCTTGAGCGTCGTCGATACTCGCGCCAGCAGCGTCATCAGCGTCGTGGCAAACGCGGGGTGGGCTTCGTGCCGCTCCGGCTTGTCATCGGTGCGCGGAGACAAAAGGTTGGCGATCGCGATGTGCTCGATGGCGAGGGTTCCCTGAAAGCGTGTGATGGTCTGCAGCACGTCGACGGCCACATCGACGGACTCGTCGTAAATGATCAGAGTCCGAACATCGGCAGGCGCATCGTTGCGCAGACCCTTCACCGACGGGGCGTCGTCCATGGCCGGCAATCCCTCTCCCTCGGTTTGGATTTGCGACCCGAAGGACGATGTGTCGTAATCTGTGCTCGTTGTTGCCACCTGCGCTTCGTCTAACACCGACTCCGACGGGCCTCGTAACCACAGCTGTCGGGCAGCCTGCGGCTCGATTTCGAGGACGATATCATGCAGGACCTTGATGTTCCGCCTCAAGCGTCGGACGACGCCGCGGCGGACGTCGGCATCGGCGATCGCGCTGGGGGCGCACAGTCTCCAATAGCTCGCCACGGTGCGCAGCAGAGCGCTGAGGGCATCGCCGTTTCGGATGTCCAGCATTGTGGGTTGCCAACTGCGAACCACGCAGCCCCCTACCCGTATGCATACCTCGGCGAGCAAGCACTGGGCCAACCAGTTGGCTCGGTCGGAATTGAACGTCGTAGGAAAGAACTCCTCTGCGACGGTGAGGGCCTGCGCCACGGATCGAGCTGACCAGCGGGCGAGGTCCGGCGGCGGTTCGTGTCGCAAGGATTCCATGACGACGGCTAGGTGGCCTTCGGTGAGGCGCCCGCAGTGCCGCCGCCACTCAGCCTCCACGACGCTCAAATCCATCATGAAAAAAACGGGTGACGAAGGAAATATGTAACTGTGATTGGTTTTCCCCCCTCTTCGGGATGTGATAACTCTGCGATGCTGTGAAAAGAGAGGGAGCCCCCTCTGCAAAAACAAGTCGCAACTGCACGTCACCGCACCGTAAGGAGGTGACCTTCCATCGGGGCACAAAGGATCTTCTTGTGAGAAGCGGCGCTCGTGACGCAATGCAGAGGGGTGGAGAGAGAAAGGGCGTGCCGAAAACGAATGTCCTTCGTTACTTCCCGCAGACAGCTTCCCGTCAACGCAATCGAATCACAGGTGAATCGTTGACGGAATGAGTCTATGCCCCGCGAGTGTGCATGGACGGGTCGCCACGGCCGTTTGCCGCATTGGATGGATGCCGGCAGCTGCGACATCGAGGGGGGCGAAAAACAGGGGCCTCGGGGCGAACGAGAAAGGAGAGCGAAGCCAGCCACCTCCGTCTCGCTTGCACAAAGCCCTTTCCCGGTATGGGAGGGCAGGGCGACTCGCACACTCGTCTCGTCGAAGTACACTAAATCGAATGACACACACTCCCTGATCAACCCTCGGCCGGTTCAGCGGCGCTTCGCGGCCGGCAGCCGCTTTCGCCGGAACTGTGTGGCATTCGCCAGTTCCGCGGTCCACCACTCTGTCTTCCACGCGGGCGTCGAGCTGCTACGGGCAAAGCGATAGTCGATGACGGGAGGCAGCTCGGCCGGAACCATCCGCCTTGCGGAGCGGCCCGTGGAGGAGGAGGGGTCGGCTCCCTCACCCGTCGATGCGTCGGGGCAGGGCACATCCGCCACCACCTCCTCCCCATCCACGCACCGCTCGAACTCGGAGATGTTCGCGAGCGAGAAAGAGGAGGGGTCGCCGAGGGCGCCGCGACCGGATCCACTTGGGCCTGGTGGTGCGGAGGCGGCGCTAGGCGGGGGGTTTCTGGTTCTTTCATCGCCAATCACGGTCGCCAGTCGGTGTGGCATGAGCGCGGTGCGATGCTTCGCCGACGACACACCTGATCGCAGGTCGGAAGCCGACGCGCCTGCCCAGATCGACGAGGCACTGCGCATGTTCAACGGGATATCCCACCTCGGACTCCCACATGTCACGACCATGCTGGCCACAGACTCCACCACCGAGACTTGGGAGCGCCGGACCGGTGGAACGACGGAGAGAGCGTCTCTTCCTGACGTGAGACGTCGGAGATCGTCGTCGGGGGGACCGACCGCGTCAATGTTGAATAGTGACACGCTCCGTGCGCCGCGAGACGAAGGTTGCACGACGACGTCGGACGCTGTGTGGTCGGCGCTGCTTGTTGAAGGGGCCGTCGTCTCTGCTGTGATGAAAACGCTGTGGCTCCGAGGCGGAGGCGGAGTGCCGGACTCACGGGGAATGGACAGTATCGCGGGAGGAGGTGACGTCGGCGGCCGCGATGTTAGCCCGGCGGTGATGAGCACGGGGTGCCCGCTGCGGGTGACGACCGCGACGTGGAGCAGCAGCATCGAAGCCGATGATGGCATCGGCCGAGTGGAGGGCCCTTCCGGCTGAGGGGCGACCGCCGGCTCGTCTGTCGTCCAAGAGAAAACGGCTGCCGGCTGAGAGCAGTCGGCATCTGAAATCACAGGGATGGTGTCGGCAGCACTACCGTGCTCGCCCACCGGCCACGGTGGTGCGCCGTGAACCGCTGCGGGGGTCACCATGATTAGCTGGCACGCGGCCTTTGCCGTCAGCGAGGGCTCACCGCGGCGATCGTCGCCTCCACTGTGGGGACCAAGAAGCGCCCACGGATACCACGAGAACGCAAAGCCATTGGCGCCTCCAAGGCACTTTTCAACGGTGCCGCTCGCGGCACTGCCTTTCCACGGCACGCGCAACGACTGGCCCACGTCGGCGAGCCCCACGACTTCCAGGTGCCCCTGAACGGAAAGGTGGCTCGCTGCGAGCGGCGGGTGGCCTGACGTTCGTCCGCCAACGGCAACGGACGCCGCCGCCGCCGCTTGAGGAGTGCCAAGGATCCCATCGAGGTCATCGTCGATGAGAATGGAAGGGCGCCGAACGGCGGATCGGCGCGTCGTCGGCAAGCTGTCCGGCGCCAACGTGTTGTTGCGTACGACCGTGGCCGCGAGCACAGCTTTGTGTTGCGCTAGCCGTGTGACCCCTTTGGCGCTACCACTGTGCGGCGCTGGATCGTCGCCGGCCGCCGCGAGGAGTGCGAAAGCTGGGGCCACGGCGTCGATGCTCGTGCCCTTGGCGTCGGTGACGGTCACGGCCCACACCTCTTCACTCGTGATGACGTAGAGCGCCCCTTTCCTCGGCACATCGCGGTTTGGCACCACGCAGAGTACCTCGGGAGGAGGGACGGTCGTCAACGCAACCGACGGCCCGTCGGCGGCACTACGGGCAGCGGCCCTCGGGGCCTCAACTCGACTCATCGCACGCCCCGGGGCCCGCCTTGCGCGAGGGATCAGTCCCAAAGGGTGGAGGTAACCCGTTTCACGCACGTGCCGAGCATCGAAAAATCGAATGCTTTCTTCTCCGATCACGACGATCAACGTGCTCCGGATGTCTTCAAACGCAAACGGGGTTTCCGGGGAGCCGTTTGACGAGGCCGTCGTCGGCCCCACACTAGTCGTTGGTGTTCCGATGCCCTGAAGGACCACGGTCATGATCGTGCTTCCCACGTCGGAGGCCACGAGCAACGCTCGAGAAGGCCGGTGCGCAGATGACTCGAGGTCGCGGCGGTCGCGGCGCATGATTGCTACGAAATAAAGGCGTCCCGTCGAGGTGGCCGCGAGGCACCCACCGCACCAAGGTAGAAATACCACTGATCGGAAAATGACGCCATCGTTGAGGTCATGACGACTGTGGATCGCCATGTGCCGGTGACGTCCGTGGGCAGCAGCTGACTCCGGCGATGCCACGACGTTCGACGCCATCGCGGTCGCCGACGGTTCGGCAACTTGCACGATCGACATCGTGGCCGCGTTCAAGACGATCAGGCGTCCCCTCACGTCGCCGGCGATGATGAGCTTCGCGTCCGGGGTCGTGGTGGCGCACGTCAGGGGCACGCTGAGAGGCAGTGCCCTGTCGACGACGAAACCGACCGCAGTCGATGTGCCCCTCCCGGGAGTCGGCGTGTCCAAGGACGGCGCAGCTCCGCCCATTCCTGCGTGCGCCGGAGGCGGTACCCAGGAAACCACCGCGCGCTCGTGCACGACGAGAACTGCGACGAGCTCGCGGCTTCTGGGCGAGGGCGTCGAGCCGGACGACCCCCGGTCGCTCCACGACAGTGCCGTGTGGAGCACATCGTTAGCACGCTCCGGCCGCAGCGCTTCGTCCGCGGCTCGCAGGGTCAGGGCCACCG
>ERZ1292633.434-Hain-H41-02um-R1-434-length-49720-cov-9_pt1 | contig 49720 bp, 56 predicted proteins | sample MGYA00564406_ERZ1292633 | MGnify/ENA primary metagenome ERZ1292633 (study PRJEB36523, sample SAMEA6512639) | groundwater metagenome | collected 2019-01-08 | study: AquaDiva: Metagenomics assemblies of 32 groundwater samples | reverse complement strand
TCGAGGGCACCATGGGGCAGGCGACGCAGGGCATGTACCTGGTGGAGACGGTCGCGGACGTCGATCGGATCGAGGTCAAGGACCCGGGACAGCTTGCCTACGTCACCCAGACCACGCTATCGGTGGACGATGCCGCAGCCATCGTGGAAGCCCTGAAAAAGCGTTTTCCGCGCATCGTCGGACCGAAGAAGAACGACATCTGCTACGCCACGCAGAACCGCCAGGACGCGGTGAAATTCATGGCGCCGCAGTGCGATCTGGTGATCGTGGTCGGCTCGCCCAACAGCTCCAACTCCAATCGGCTGCGCGAAGTGGCGCAGACCCTGGGGGTGGAGTCATACATGATCGACAAGGCGGACGAGCTGCGCCCGGAGTGGCTGCAAGGCCGCAAGCGCATCGGCGTCAGCGCCGGGGCGTCGGCGCCGGAGGTGCTGGTGCTCGAAGTCATCGCCAGACTGCAGGCGCTGGGCGCCAAGCGCGTCACGCAACTGAAGGGCAAAGAGGAGGGTGTCACCTTTCCCTTGCCCAAGGGACTTGCCGGCGCGAAGGAAATTTCGGATTAGACAAAGTCCAAATTCCAATATACAATACAAACATGAAGTTAGAACCCAGCACAAGAGAAGAAGTATCAGAACTGCTGCGCGCCCACGGCATTACGCCCACGCATCAGCGCATGGAAATTGCGCAGGTATTGTTCGAGAAGCGCTGGCACCCGTCGGCCGATCAAATTCTGGCGGCGGTCAATGTGCGCTACGCCGAAACCTCGAAGGCGACCGTATATAACACGCTTAAACTGTTTCTCGAAAAGCGGCTGGTGCGCGAGCTGATCGTCGACCCGAACAAGGTTTTCTACGACTCCAATACCAGCGAGCACCATCATTTCTACGATATCGAGTCGGGCGAGATCACCGACATTGCCGCCACGGGCATTCGTATCGACGGCTTGCCGCCGCTGCCGGCGGGCATGGTTACCGCCGGTATCGACATCATCGTGCGCACCCGTCCCGGGCTCCAAGCGGCATAAGCAGCAAAGCGGGCGCGCCCGGACGTTCTCCCCAGGCGTTCTCCGTTCCCTGCCGGTTACGCCGGATTTTTCCGGAAACCCCGTTCTCTCGCCTTGTTCGCGCGCGCTCTCGCGCTTATAATCGTGCCCTTCCGCTGATTCTCCTGTTCGCATCACGTTCGCCTGGCCGGGTTAGCTCAGTTGGTAGAGCAGCGCATTCGTAATGCGAAGGTCGGAGGTTCGACTCCTCTACCCGGCACCATTAACCAGTCCAAAGAAGTCCGATAAAGGCCGTAAGACGGTGTAAATAAATAAAGGTATCAATTTATGAGTTATGGGGACTGGAACTACGTCATAAGACCGAAAGCTACAGAGAAAAGTTGATACCTTTACTTATTTACGGCTCCTAAGTCAAAGTAAATACAGGGCTTACAGAAGGGGAGTTCCGATGAATGAAGTGATGACGAAGATCAATTTGCCGGCCAATCCAGGTTCGACGGCTACGCTACGCACGGGCGACTATACCGGAATACTCCCGAGCCAGAAAATTAAGGAGATGCTGAGTAATAGCGAGATCAAGCCGCTGCTGAGACCGATTGACGATGACCAAGTCCAGCCTGCCAGCATAGATCTACGGCTCGGCGATTATGCGTACCCGGTGGATACGAGCTTTCTTCCCGGCAAGGGAATGAGAGTGCTCGAAAAAATGAAGTACCTTGACGACCGGTTTGACGAGTTCAAATTCGATCTCCGCAATGGCGCCGTTCTGGAAAAGGGGCGGATATATGTTATCCCTCTGTTGGAATCCATCAATTTGAAAAGCGAGGTAGCCGCTTTTGCCAACCCGAAGAGTTCAACTGGCCGACTGGATATCTTGACACGCCTGATTGCCGATGAAGCCACCATTTTTGACCAGGTCCGAGAGGGTTATAAAGGCGACCTCTATATAGAAGTCGCCCCGAGAAGCTTCAGTGTGGTGGTGAAAACCGGAACCCGCCTGAACCAGCTGAGGTTTCGCCGCACACGAGGGGAAGAGCCGAAATCCATCACGTTCGCAGACTGGAGGCTGCTTCTCGACCAAGGCCAGATCGTGGATTTCAGCGATCATAAGAAAAAGGCGAGATCGACCAAAACGGGCATGTTGCCTTTCACAGTGGATCTGGAAGGCTCCGGCTTGGAAGATGGCCTGATCGGATACCGTGCGAAAAAGCACACCAGGCGAATCGATCTGGAGAGGCGGGATTATGACCCGCTCGATTTCTGGGAGCCGATTCGTTTCCACAAAACGTCTTCGCTGATATTGGACCCCGATGAGTTCTATATTCTCATGACGAAGGAAGCGATCGCAGTGCCCCCGGAATATGCGGCTGAGATGTTGCCGTACGATACCCGCGCCGGCGAATTCCGCGTTCACTATGCCGGCTTTTTTGATCCAGGATTTGGTTGGAATGCCAGGACAAATAAAGCCGGAAGCAGCAGGGGGGTTCTGGAAGTGCGTTCACACGAGGTCGCTTTTCTGCTCGAACACGGACAGACTGTCGGCTGGCTCCGATATGAGCGTATGGCAGAGCGACCCGAGCTCCTTTATGGTCAAGACAGCAACGCGAACTATCAGGGGCAAAGCCTTAAATTAGCGAAGCAGTTTACGCAACTGCGCAGCTAGCGCTGCCTCAGTCCCAGGTGCCTGAGGTTGGCGAGTGAAGCTTGCATCTTCGCGCCCCTGAACAGCCGCTCGTCGTCCACGGGCACGCCGGCCGTGCCATGCACCGGTATCACGCCCGCCCATAGCGGCAGCGCGTAATCCGCCTCGTCGTCCACCGGACCGCCGCTGCGTACCTTGGCGGATGCTTCGTCGATATGCATTCCGAGCACGGTAGTCGCTTTGAGTTCCGTCGCGTTCACTGGGCGCAGCTCCCGCCAGCGGCCGGGATAAAGGCGTTCGACGAAGGCTTCGAGTTTTGCCAGCTTTTCGGCCGCGTCCCCGATTTTGCGCGCTTTGCCGAACAGCATCACCGAACGAAAGTTAAGCGAATGGTGGAAGGCGGAGCGCGCGAGCACCAGGCCATCCAGGTGCGTCACGGTCAGGCAGCAGTCCGCGCCCGTCTCCAGCGCGCGCAGCATGCGGCTGGCGGATGAGCCGTGCCAGTACACCGCGTCACCCTCGCGCCAGTAGGCGGTAGGCGTGACGTAGGGCTGGCCGTCGATGGCGTAGCCGACATGGCAGATGAAGCCCGCGTCGAGAATGGCATAAACCGTAGCGCGCTCGTGGTGGCCGCGTTTGGGCAGGCGCTTCACCTTCGAGCGTGCGCTCGGAACAAAGGCATCGGTCATTGATCTCTCGTCTATGTTGAATAAGTGCAGGGATATTACCGGAGGCCTCTCCCTAGAGCAAAGAGCGGCACCGCAACACGCCCCGGCTGTGTAACAATTCGCCTGTTAGGGCTTCAAGCCGGTCACAATTCTTGGATACGCCGGGAGAGAGGGATAAAACAATGAGCTCGAATGAAGCGCGGCAGGTGCTCGGTATCATCGGCGGCAGCGGCGTCTACGACATCGATGGCCTCGCCGGCAAGCGCTGGGAGAAAGTCTCGTCCCCGTTCGGCGAGCCGTCGGACGAGTTGCTGTGCGGCGAACTCGACGGCCAGGCGATGGTGTTTCTGCCGCGGCATGGACGCGGGCACAGGATTCCGCCCTCCGAGATCAACTTTCGCGCCAACATCGACGCCCTGAAGCGCCTGGGCGTCACCGACATCATTTCGGTCAGCGCCGTGGGCTCGCTGCGCGAGCACCTGCATCCGGGAATGTTCGTCATCGTCGACCAGTTCATCGACCGCACATTCGCGCGCAGCAAGAGCTTTTTCGGCACCGGACTGGTGGCGCATGTCTCCATGGCGCATCCCGTGTGCAGCCGCCTGGGCGACCATATCGAGGCGGCGGCGCGCGAAGCCGGCATCGAAACGGCGCGCGGCGGCACCTATCTGGTGATGGAGGGGCCGCAGTTTTCCGGCCTGGCGGAGTCCGAGCTGTATCGCACCTGGAACGGCGATGTCATCGGCATGACCAACATGCCCGAAGCCAAGCTCGCGCGCGAGGCCGAGATCTGTTATGCGACGGTGGCCATGGTCACCGATTACGACTGCTGGCACCCGCACCATGATGACGTGACGGTCGATGCGATCATCAAGGTGCTGCTCGCCAACGCGGAGAAAGCCCGCACCCTGGTGAAAAAGGTGGCCCCCAGGGTGAAGCATGATCGCGCGGCGGCCGGCTGCGGCTGCCGCACGGCGCTCAGACACGCGCTAATCACCGCGCCCGAGGCGCGCGATCCGGAAATGGTAAGGCGCCTGGACGCCGTGGCCGGCCGCGTGTTGAAGCAGAAATGATGCATTCGGGAGAATAGAGCCATGCCGATAAAATCGCTCATCCGCACCGTTCCGCATTATCCCAAACAGGGCGTGATGTTCCGCGACATTACGACCCTGTTAAAGGATGCGGTCGGATTTCGCGTCACCATCAACGAATTCGTACACCGCTATACCGGCGCGAAAATCGACAAGATCGCCGCCATCGAGTCGCGCGGCTTCATCATCGGCGCCGCGCTGGCGTTTCAGCTGGGCGTGGGCTTCGTGCCGATACGAAAAAAAGGCAAGCTGCCGGCCGAAACCGTCGGCCACGACTATGAACTGGAGTACGGCTTCGACCGCATTGAGCTGCACGTCGATGCGATCACGAAAGGCGAGCGGGTGCTGCTGGTGGACGACCTGATCGCCACCGGAGGCACGGCCGAAGCGGCGATCAAGTTGATCGAGAAAATGGGCGGGATCGTGGTCGAATGCTGCGCCGTGATCGATCTCCCCGACCTGGGCGGACGCAAGCGCCTGGCGAAGCTCAAACACAAGGTGTTCACCTTGTGCGAATTCGAAGGCGACTGAGGTTGCCGCCGGCACGAGCAAGAGGAGCAAACCCGACCATGCCCATCGTCGATCGTATCGCCAGGATGCACGCAGACCTGAGCGCGTGGAGGCGCGACCTGCACGCGCATCCGGAACTCGGATTCGAGGAAACCCGCACTTCGGATCTGGTTGCGGCGAAACTTGCGGCCTTCGGCTGCGAAGTGCATCGCGGCCTGGGCAGGACGGGCGTGGTCGGCACGCTGCGCACAGGCAGCGGCGCGCACTCGGTCGGCTTGCGCGCCGATATGGACGCGCTGCCGATCGAGGAGGCGAACCATTTCGAGTATCGCTCCCGCCAGCAGGGGAAAATGCATGCCTGCGGCCACGACGGGCACACGACCATGCTGCTCGGCGCGGCGCGCTATCTGGCCGAGACGCGCAACTTCGACGGCACCGTGCATTTCATTTTCCAGCCGGCGGAAGAAGGCATGGGCGGGGCCAAGGCGATGGTCGAAGACGGCCTGTTCGAGCAGTTCCCGTGCGACGCCGTTTTCGGCATGCACAACCGGCCCGGCCTGGCGCTGGGGCAGTTCGCGGTGCGCGCCGGCCCGATGATGGCGGCCGGCGCCTTCTTCGACATCCGCGTCGCCGGCAAGGGCGCGCACGCCGCGCGGCCGGAGACCGGCATCGACCCGGTGATGGTCGCCGCGCATATCGCGATCGCGCTGCAGACCATCGTCTCGCGCAACGCGCCGCCGGTGGATACGGCCGTGCTGTCGGTGACCAAGATCCACGGCGGGGACGCGTACAACGTGATACCGCAGACCGCCCAGCTCGCGGGCACCGTGCGCGCGTTTTCGCGCGACCTGATGGCGCTGATCGAAACCTCGATGCGGCGCATCGCCAAGGGCGTGGCCGAGGCCTTCGGCGCGACGGCCGAGGTGGACTTCAGATTCCTGTTCGCGCCCACCGTCAACGACGCGCGCGAAGCCGAATTCGCCGCCGGCATCTGCGCCGAACTGGTGGGCACGCAGAATGTCGATCGCAACCCGCCGCTGATCATGGCCTCGGAGGATTTCTCCTTCATGCTGGAAAAAGTCCCGGGGTGTTACATCAACATCGGCAACGGCGCAGGCGAGGGCGGCTGCGAAGTGCACAACCCGGGCTACGACTTCAACGATGCGGCGCTGCCGCTGGGGGCGAGCTTCTTCGCGCGGCTGGTGGAGGCGCGGCTGAAGAAAGCGGCTTCCTGATCCCCAACTGCTTGGAAACGCCCGTCCCTATTGGCTAAACGGGTTATTGCCCTATTGATTTGTGGCCGCTGCAACGGCGCGGAAACGAGATCGGAGTCAGGGTGCCGCATGCTCGATGAAGCCCGCGCCAGATCGCCGACGCTCGCCTGGGCGCCGATTCATTGATATCCTGACCGGATATGAGCCAGATCCTGATCCAGCAGTACCTCAACCAACTGCAGGACCTGCGCAAGGTCTCCGGAACCCACCGCGAATCGGTGGTGCGCGAGGCGTTCAAGGACCTGTTGAAAGGCTGGGCGCGCTCGCACGATCTGGTGTTCGTGCCGGAATACGAGATCGAGACGAAGGCGAAAGACCGGCGTTACGTCGACGGCGCGCTGCTCTACGAGCTGCGCATGCCGTTCGGCTACTGGGAGGCGAAGGACGAGAAGGACGACCTCGACGCCGAGATCGAATACAAGTTCCGCCGCGGCTAACGCGCAATGGAAAGCCGCGGCGCATTCGCCGCGTCTGCGCTGGAAGCGCGGCAGGAAGTGACCCGCAATGGCCGGGTGATGTCAGCCGCCGATGTGCACAAGTGGCTGCTCGCCCGGGCCGGGGGCGGCAAGGCAGCCCGTTCTCGGGCGAGGAAGCTGGTTACGAGTAGAGCAGTTCAGTCGCGATAGCCGGCGGTGCGCTGGTCCAACGTATCCGAAACTGCCTGGAGATGCCCGTCCCTATTGACTCTAGACCTTAATCGATCTCGCAATCTCAAGGCTTTGCTTCAGATCGCGCTTGAGCCATGCGATCTCGGATGGTGTCAACATTCTCGGCGCGAAGAAGGTAGCGGGCTTCGCTTTCGGTGAGTTTGGCGAAGCCGTAACCGAAGCTTTGGCGCCACCAGCTTTCAAGTTCTTTTCCATAGCGGTCTCTAAGCGAGTGCAGGGTCTGTGGGGACAAGACAAGTTCGGCAGAATAGCCCCTGCCGGTGAACGCGGCTGCGCCGATGACCTCGGCGCCTCCCGAGAGCGCGTACCCGCGCAGGTTGGCGAGCGTGCCGCCTTCGCCGACAAAATCATCCACCAGAACATAGTCGCGCCCGCTCGCCACCTCGCCGTCGAATACCGCTGGTCGCGCTAACCGCCCCCAGCCGCTTGCGCCGGTGTGACCAACTGTGTTCGCCTGCACGATGCGCTCTTCAACTTCGAGGCCCATGCGCTCGTCGAGCAACTCGGCCATGGCCGCGCGTTATTGATGATCGCAAAAGTGCCTGACTCCCATGAAGGCAGTACAATCTTGCAAAAATGAGCACGCGGACACAGAACGAGAAGAAATTCGGCAATTGGGACGAGCTGCCTGACGGTAGACGGCTGTACCGGCTGGACGTTCCGGGACGATCGGGTTGGCTCGCACGTTATCTCAAGGAGGTGGACGCCGAAGACACGACTCTTCGGTTCTGGCAGGAGATTTACGACGACCAGGGCCGGCTGGTCGAGATTCATGATAAATACCCTCTGGATAAGGGCCACCTGAAAGCGTAGGATGAAACCATGCTGATCACCAAGAAAATCGTCGCGGACAAGATCGCGGCCTACCTTCACCATGACATCACGCTCGCGCAATTGGTGGATTGGGCGGAGCACGCAATGATGGAGGACGAGTTCGAGGAAAGCGGCTTGCCCGCCATCCGCTCGGCGGTTTCCCGCCTGGGCGTCGCCGACGTGCGCGCGTTCGGCCTTACGTGGGAGGATTGCGAGGAGCTGCTCAGTCAGCTCGGTTTTTCCGCCCGCGTGAGCATCATAACGGCGTAAGTCAGATTGACCCGTGTTGGGAGACGCTACGAATCGCAGATCGACGCCATTGCTTCACACACCCGCGCATAAACAATCCGCTCTTGCTCCAGCCGGATGCGCACACCGTATCTATCGCAGCGCAAGTCATCGTAGAGTGCCTGCTCGTCGGCAACGAGACCCGACAAATCGTGAAAGCACCGTTGTTCTTCCAACTCGTCGACCCACAGCTCGCGGTGGGCAATCAGCGTATCGCGATCCATTAGAAACGAGCGCGCATGCGGCCAGTGGCCACGCAGACGACTCAGAATCGCGAATCCATGGGTATCAATATCGCCCCAATAATGTAAGGGCTTGTCCGCCAACCAGGGCACGTTTCCGAGCCGGTCAATGGCGTAACCTCCGCCGAAAACCACCAAACTGCCGTTGCACTCGGGCAATGTCAGAAAGCTTATCTTGTTCTCCGTGACAAATACCCGCTCGCAGGAAGGCGTATAGACCACAAACTGCGATAGCGGCACCGTGGCATCGGTTATCCCGCGGGCCAAGGCCAAGTGCGGATCGAGCCATCGAAAGCGGATCAGCGGTTCCTCGTAAAGCAGACCAAAGCGTCGCTCGAAGCCGTGATCGGATAATCCGGATACGGAAGCATCGATAGCCTCGAACGGCAGCAGCCGGTTCAGCCAATCGCGCAACAGCGCCTGATGTTTGTCAATCAACTTGCTGTCGACACCCGCGATGCCTAGTTCCCGTGCGTAGCGCATCGGCCTTGGGTGCGTCTGAAGATACTCGACCACCGCCAGCAAACGCGGCAGCACCGGATCATACTCGAGCGCCGACAATGAATTCTCGGCCAGCCAGTCCAACAAGCGCGGCTCGCGCCTGCGAAACTCCAGTGCGAGATCCTGGAACCGCTTCAGCGTTGCGTCCTCACCGATACAAGCCGCAACGTCCTCCACGCTTTCGAATACGACGCGCTCGGGCACCCGCAGGCGCCCGAGCTTTTGATGAGCGATATCCTTGAACACAACGGTATACCCGGCACCGCGCCTTGTCTTGCTCGCCGCCTCCAACTGCTCCCCTTGGGCGCGCAGCTCGGCGTAGAGATCCAGCCAATCCTGCGCGGAAGGCTTGCGAAAAGGGATCGTATAGGGAAAAAGCGGCTCGGCCTTGAGCCACGCGCGTAAGGCGCGCCCGCTCGTCCAGAGCTGTCGCGCACGGGTACGGACCTGCTCCGGCGAGATCATGCGGAAGCAGCCGCGAGGAACTCCTGTCTGCGTACCCGGTACTCCTCTATCGTCAGGTTTTGCACCATCGAGTTCGATCCGCCCTCGTTGTGCACGAAGTGAACTGCCGCGATGTAATCCTCGATGACCGCTATTTTTTGCAGCGGTGTGACGATCAGAAGCTGAAGATCGAGATTCTTGAACAGCTCCAGGCCGTAGCGCGTGCTTTCATCCGATCCGCGGCCGAACGCCTCGTCTATCACGACGAAGCGAAAACGTCGCTTGCGTGCACTCGTATCGTCCAGTCCGAACTGGTACGCCAACGCCGCGGCGAGGATGGTATACGCCAGTTTTTCCTTTTGCCCCCCAGACTTGCCGGATGAATCGCGATAGAACTCCCGCTCGGCGTCATTCGCGCGCCAGCGCTCTGCCGCACCGAATTCAAACCAATTGCGCACGTCGATCACCTTCGTTGCCCAGCGGGCGTCTAGGTCGGCTTGCCCCGCCCGGCCTGCAAGGCGCTCGACCAGATCTTTGACCTGGAGGAATTTCTGTTCCGTATAGAACTCGCCACTGCCGTCGCCGCCACTGATGCAGGCACGAAGCATCGTCTGAAAATCCCGCACTTCCGCATCAGGTGTAGCCAGACTCACCAGTTCAATGTAGGTGCCCTGGCCACGGTCGTACTCGATGCTTCTGAGCGAAGTGTTGATGGTCCGGATTTTCTCTTCAATCTCGTGCCGACGTTTTTGCAGATACGCCTGGAACGCCGCCATGCTGTTGATGGTTTCCTTGTTGAGCAGTTCCTTGAAACGGGCTTCGAAGCGCGGCAGGTCGTCATCACGCAGCATCTGCAAACGCCGGCGATACTCCGGCAGCGCCTCCGTGCGCGCATCCATCTCCGCGGATTCGGCCGGATACCCGGCCTTATAGCGCTGCATCTGCTCGACGATCTTTTCCCGAAGCCGGCTTGCGCTATTGTTTCCCGCGTCTATCTTCGCCTGCAGGGCATCGCGCATTTGCCGCTGCTGAGGTGCCAGCATGCGCAATTCCAACGATTGTTCGCCAAGCACCTGCAGCCTCGATTCCTCCAGCAACGGATAGCTTGTGGTCTTCTCGGGCTCCGGCAACGCGGCTTCTTCGCCAAGCGCGGCGACACGATCCTGTTGCGACTGGTCCAGCCGGTCGAGTACACCGCCCAATTCACGGCTCGTATCCTCCTTATGTTGATCCAGCGACGAGTATTCCTCATCCAGCTTCGCAAGATGCTCTCGCGACGTGCGCAACTGGTCGTTGGATGCTTCCAATGCCCGCTTCTCATCGTCGAGCTTCTGTATCGTGGCCGCCGTGCTGCGCCAGTCGATGCGCTCATAGTCCTTCAGTTCCAGCAGACGGTCGGCGGCCCGCAACTGCTGTTCACAGGTCTCGCTCCGCTTCTTGATTTGCTCGCGCTCCGAGTTGACGACGAGCAGGCGCTTGCGGGTTTCACTCTGCTCGACTTGCAGCGCCTTCAGCTTTGTCCGGTTATCCCAACCCAAAATGTAGCGTGAGCGTTCGTCGAGGCGATGGCGATCGTCTTTCTCGTGACGGCGATCGTGCGCTTTGATAAGACCATTGCGCGTGAGCGCGCGCGGCAGCCGGCGAAACTCCTCCAGATTGTCGCAGCACGCATAGTCGAACTGTTCGGCCAGCTCGCGTTCCAAAAAGACATAGAAGGCACTGTCGGGTTTTATGGCGAGCTTGCGCACCACCGACTGCGGTGAAACCGATCGAGCCGCCAATCGTGACGTTTCGTCCCGAACCCTGAGGTAGACGAGTCGGCCATGCAAATGGGTGCGGTCCACATAGTGACTGACGCGTGCGTATAGGACTTCGGGCACCAACAGGCTCAAGCCGAATCCGTGCAGCAAACGCTCGACCGCGCCTTCCCAGGACGCCTCATCCGGACGCACTTGCAGCAGTTCCCCGGCAAAGGGCAGTTCCTCGGCGTCTTCGCCGAGCGCCTCCGCCAATGCCTGCCGGATGCGGATGCCATCTGCCGGGATGTTGCTGCTGCGGCTCTTCAAGGACTGAATCTCGTCCGATAGTGTCTTGTCGCGGACTCCTGTTTCTCTGAACTCCACGGCCTTGTCGATCGCAAAGCGATCCGCGAGCTGTTTTTCCGCATCGACTTCATTGCGGCGCAGCCCGGCGGCGCGCGCCGAGGCGAGAAATGCCTCCAGCGTTGCGCCCGGCTTTATTCCCAGAGCACCGCATAGGCGCCGATAGTCCTCCTCGTCTTTCCTTTGACGCAACTGTTCGGCCTGCTTGCGCTGGATATCCGCTTCAATTTCCCGAATGCGTCCGCCACCCTGACGCTCTATCGCCGCGCGCAAATCGGTCCGTTGGCGGGATAATTCCTGCAAGTGCGCTTTGTCCCGCTCAATTCGTTGTTCCAGCTTGCGTTTTTCGAACTCCAGTTCCTCGATCTTGAGTGCAAGCAGTCGTGCCCGATGTCCGGCGAACCAGGCGGCGAGGGAATCGCGTGCGCGCCGCAACGCGGTGCTCTCCAGCTCTTGGGCTTCGAGGCGATCGCCATCGGCGACCAACGGCGTCAAGCGCTCGATCTGATCGCGTGCCCGTACCACCGCGTCGTGCGCATGGTTCAGGTTCTCGAAATTTCCGATCAGCCCGCGGACGCGTTCGGCGATATCGTCCGGCTCCAGCATATGGCGGCGCACGAAATCGGTCAGGTTACCCACCGATTTCATCGAAACCGTCTGGTAAAAAAGGTCCAGCGCCTGCGCGTGAGGAATACCCAGCTCGCGCCGCAAGCGCGCGCCATATTCCTCAAAACTGTCGAACAGCGCGACGCGGCGGTCGGCCCGCAGCCGCTTGCGCAGGTTCTTGATGTCCGCGCCAAAATCCGCAAAATGCTCGGCGATGCCCAGCACGCCATCGGCAACGACGTAGAGGCGTGCCGGGCTGCGTTCACCATCCCGGAGCCAAAACACCTGTGCCAGCGTGACATTGCGCTCAAGTCGACGGTCCGCGAATATTCCCAGAATCACGGAGTAGCTGTTCTCTTCGCGCAGGGCCTGGGCCTGGGCGCCACCCGTCAATTCGTTCGAAACGCTGCGGTATTCCCCGCGCACGTAGGAATACAGCGAGCGTTCGCGCGCTTCGGCGCCGGCCGCCTTGTTGTAGGCAATCTTCCGCGGCGGCACCAGCAGAGTGGTCAGGGCATCCACCAGGGTGGACTTGCCCGAACCGATATCTCCGGTCAGAAGCGCGTTCTCGCCGTTCGGCTCGATCTTCCAGACACGGCCATTGAAAGTGCCCCAGTTGAGCACCTGGAAACGCGCAAGCCGGAAGTCCGGCCGCGGCTGCTCATTCGAGCTGTTGCGCATGGTCCCGGTAGATCGCTTCGAGTTCCGCCAGCCAATCGGCGTTAACAAATGCGCGCAAGATGCGACGCACTTCGTATACCTCCTCCTCCTCCTTCAGGCGGCGCAGAAAACCGAACTCTTGCGCTTTCGCGATGTGGCGCTCGATTTGGTCCATGATTTTTGCTTCGTTGGTGCTCGACGGCAGGAAAGTTCTCATCATGTCCGCCATCTGTTCGCGCGATAACACCAAACGCGTTGCTCCACCCGCGGCATCGTGCTGGGCGAGGCGCTTGCGTAATAGCACCAGCAGCAAACTCACCGGGTAGCTGAGGGGGCGGCGCGCAATCAAGCGTGGGATGGCGTTATCCGTGTCGGCTGCATCCGTCTCGATCTGCCGCAAAAACGCGTACCCTTCGGCTTCGTCTATGACCAGATCCATGGCCAGCAGCCGCAAATGATCGCGCGTCGCACCCTGAAAATTCAACAGATCGCGCCACAACTCCGGCATCTGGTCACGGTATATGACGGCTTTCAAAAGGTTGATCAGAACGGCCGGAAGCGGCGAGCGTTGCGCTGCGTCCATCGCAGTCACCCGGCGAAGATCACGCGTGGCATCCGAATCCGCTTTTCCGGCGTCTCGCCACGGGGCGGAATGACGAGCATCTCGGTTACGGACTCATCCACGACCGCATTGTCGCTTGCGGCGATTTTGAGGTAAGCAACGACCTCGGCCAGGCCGTGCTCGGGCGGATAGGCGGCGGCGACTTCCGCCAGCGTGATCTGCGGGCGGTTACGCAGCATTTCCATGATATGGTCGCGTAACAGGTGTTCGTCCACTTGCGTCTGCGAAAACAGTGCCGCCATATCCAGTTCGGCCCCTCCTTCCTCCAAGGCCCCGATATCGAGGACCGGATTTCTCGATGGGCGAAGCAGGACACGGCACATCGGCAGCGCGAACTGCGGCGCCAAGTCGTCGATAGCCGAAAATGTGTTGGCCTTGGGCGGGTTGGATCTCAGCCCGATCGCGTGGATTTCGATTTCCTTGATCAGGTCGAGGATACGGCGATTTTCCACGTGCGCCTGGTCATCTACGAACCGGCGCAGTTGTTCGACCAGTTGGGCGACCGTAGCGTGCACTTTTTCGCCCGCGTCAAGCAGCAGGAACGGAATATTGCGCACGAAGTCCTCGGTGGAAAGCTCGCGCACGGCAGGGAGTTCGTGCATCGCGCGCAACCAGGACTGCAGTTCGTCCTGGCGCAGCGGCGACATCAGGAATTCCCAAAAGGCGTCAAAACTCTTTCCTTGGTCGGACTTGCGGATATGATCGGTTTCACCAAAAATCTGGTCGAGCAACACGCCTTTGGGCTGCGCGCTCGTCGCAATGCGCTCGCGTGTCTCCGCATCCAGGCCGCGGAAGTTCTCTTCCACTTGACGGAAGTCACCCAACAGGCGGCGCGCGGTCTCCTCGATCTGGAAGTAGCGCTCCTTGATCTGCGTGGCGCCCATCGGACCCGCTTGACCGCTGCGCACGCGCTCGATTTCTCGCTCCAGTTCGGCCTTGCGTCGCTCCAGTTCCTGGATGCGCGCCGCCGGATCGGACTGTGCACCGGCTGCCAGATCGCGCAGTAGTTGAAATAGCGTCATCAACCGCGACTCGGTGCCAATAAACTGCTGCGGCGTGAGGCCCTGAATCCATTCCAAAGCCTTCTCCGCCGCGGGCGTCAAGTCGAAATCCGCTTCCTCGCCGGACCGCGGATAGTACTTGCGCAAGTATCCTCGGTCCGGGGCGGCCCAATCCTCAAGGTATTGGCGCGCCAGCTTCGGGTAGCGCTCGACGCCGTGGATTTCGGTCAATTGAGCTAGGTAGGCATCCAACTGGGCAATCAGCTCCGATGCAGGAATCGCGCGGCGATTCGGCCGAATGAATGAGAGATCCAAAAAACTCAGGATTAACGGTGCGTTGTCGGCGGTAAGCAGCCGCCACGCGGGGTGGGTCTGACGATACCGATCCAAGGAGTCGTGGTCCATGGTGCAATTTTGCACCAAACCAATGAAGCTAGGGTAAGTTGCGGCGGACACCTTGGTCTTCTGTCCCTGGAATCGGCCAGAGCAAGCACATGAATGACCGCTGCTGGGTGTCAGCGGTCGCCGAGGCTGTGATGAGCAATAAGACGTCGAGGGGCGCAAGAAGATTGCCCTAACCTGCATGCCTTACTATAATAGCTCTCGTAAGGATCAGGAGAAAACCATGACTACCGCGACGACGTTAACCAGCAAGGGCCAAACAACGATCCCAAAAGAAATCCGAGACGGACTCGGCATGAAGGCCGGAGACAAGCTCACTTTTACGTTACTGCCGGACGGGACGGTCATTATGCGGTTCAAGAGCAAGAGTCTGAAGGATCTCGCAGGGACTTTGCACAAGAAAGGCCGCAAATCGATTCCGACCGACAGAATGTCACCCTGGGCATGATCGGTCTCGACACCAATGTCCTGGTCCGCTTCCTGGTGCGCGATCACCCCGCCCAGTACGAGAAATCTCGGCGCCTGATTGAATCCCAAGTAGCCTCCGGCCAGCCGGTATTTGTGAGTCTCCTGGTACTGCTGGAGACTGAATGGGTGCTACGCAGCCGCTATAACCTCGCCAAAACCGAGCTCGCGGAAGCCCTGAGCGCACTTCTCGATACCACCGAGATCGTCTTCGAGGACGAACGGGCGGTTGAGGAAGCCCTGTATGTATGGAAACGCAGCAATGCCGATTTCGCGGATTGCCTGATTGGGGTTCGCAACCGGCGCCTGGGCTGCGATGTCACTGCTACCTTCGATGCCAGGGCCGCGAAGCTTGAGGGTTACATGGCGGCATAGCTCTACCCCCGCGAGTACATTTGGCCGCACTGGAAGCCGAGGAGGAAGGCTGAGCGCGCTCACTTGAACAGGAGCGCGGCCACGATCGCCACGGCAAGCAAGAAACCGAAGGCGAACAACAGCCCTGTAGTGATCTCGATAAGTTTGATGATGTTCTTCATTGCACCGCTCCCACAAAACAGATCTAAGAACAGTCCAGGCGTTTGAGCTGGTCGTTTCACTCTAGACTCAATGCCCAGGACAAAAAATGCCCAGGACAAAACCAGGGGGGTGAAATGTCCATATCGCCCACCCCGTTGGCACCCAAGAACGTGCCGGCAGACCGTTTCACCCTTAAGACTCTCTAACTTCTTGATGCGAAAGGTAGCGTCTATACCCCAATCGGCCAAGGCTGAAGTGTTTCAGCCCTACCCATGACCAATACCTCCTGCGGGCTCGCAGAGCGACGGACTGTTAATCCGCAGGTCTTCCCGCGGATGCTGCCATCACGACTGCGCGTCAAGTGGACCGCCCACTGGCGCCAACAAGCACCGTTCCTGCTCTTCCAAAAAGATCAATGGTTCTGACTTGGTTGCCTGATGATGGGTGAGGCGACATCGCCGCCGCGCAGGCTGCCTGCCCGTGGCCCGCCGCGGTGGGAGATGCCCGATGCTGGGCAGGGCGAGTTCGACCCACAGGTCCAACAGGCGCCGGACTACGGCCGAAGTCGGCCTGATGTAATTCAACACCTTTGATTTGTGGCGGACTGGTCTATATACTGGTCTGCATTCAATTCGTGTTGTCGGGGAAAATCATGAAGATCGCAATTGGTTCATATGAAGCGAAAACAAAGCTTCCTGAATTGCTGAGGCAGGTAAAAACCGGTAATTTACCATCACCAATCGTGGCGAAGCCATTGCAGATTTGGTGCCCAGCTTGGGCGCGAGGGTGAAGGACAAGGTTTCGGCGGCAGAAAAGCTCAAGGCGTTCATGCTGTCCGATCCGGTGCGTGGTGTAAACATCAAAGCGCTCATCGATGAGGGGCGCGCGTGAGCTTCGTCCTCGATAACTCGGTGACCCTGCGCCAAGGCATACCGCTGGCTACGCTCGACGCAGATTTGCAGAATGCAGCGAAGAAAGCGGGCGTGAAAAAGTTTGGTTGAAATCCCGATTTGATCCAACGGGAGTCATGCCATGGAACCGCGACGCCAGGTTTGCCGCAGATTCCACGAGGAATATGTCGCCGCGCAGGCCGCGCGCGAAGAAATCCGCGGCGCATTCGTCGCGTCGGCCCTGGAAGCGCGGCAGGAAGTGGTCCGCTATGGCCAGGTGATGTCAGCCGCGGATGTGCACAAGTGGCTGCTCGCCCGGGCCGGGGGCGGCAAGGCAGCCCGCCCTCGGGCGAGGAAGCTGGTTACGAGTAGAGCAGTTCGGTCGCGATAGCCGGCGGTGCGCCGGTCGAACGTATCCGAAACGGTCTGGAGATGCCCGTCCCTATTGACTCTAGGCCTTAATCGCTCTCGCGATCTCAAGGCTTTGTTTCAGATCGCGTTTGAGCCATGCAATCTCGGATGGCGTGAGCATTCTCGGCGCGAAGGAGGTATCGGCCTTCGCTTTCGGTGAGCTTGTCAAAGCTGTAATCGAAGCTTTGGCGGCACAAGATTTCAAGTACTTTTCAATAGCGGTCTCTAAGCGAGTGCAGGGTCTGCGGGCACAAGGCAAGTTTGGCAGCCCAACTTATACTAATCCCTGAATGTCGATATTCACCTCGCGCTTACCGTGCGCGGCGTTTTGCTAATCTTGATTTCCACCGCCTTGCCCACGGCGCGGGCGGCCTTGATGAGCGTATCCAACTGAATCGAAAGATTGTCGGGGTCGAGCACGCGGTCAAGCTGCGAGCGGCTGGTGGACATCTTCGAGGCCATGGCGGTCTTGGTGAGGCTGGCCGCCTGCATGCCTTCTCCTATCTGCTCGGCCAATGCGCGCTTGAGCGCGCGGGCCTGCACCTCGTCGTAAATGCCTTCTTCTTTAAGGAAGTCATCGAAGCGGCTGCCCGTGTGGGGGTTATTTTTCGCCATGTTTCCACTCCTTGAATCGTTTCTCGGCCAGGTCGATTTCCGACCCCGGCGTCGCCTGGGTTTTCTTGATGAAGCCGTGCAGCAGCATCATCACGCCGGACTCGACCGCAAACAGCGTGCGCGCAATGCGCTTGGCTAGCGAGGTGCGCACTTCCCAAATCGCGCCGCGCAAGTGATCTACACGCGGCTTGCCGATAGGCCATTTGAACTGCACGTAGGCGATGTCTTCTCCGATGGCCTTGCGCTCGTCCTTGGGCAATCGCTTCAGCCAATCTCGCACCGGCTCCGCGCCGCTTCGGGATTTGTAAAAGACAGCTTCCAGTTTTTGCGGATCTGCCATGCGCGAATTGTACCTTATGCGGTACAGTTGTCAATGAGAAGAACGCACGAAAAGCGAGGTCTCGGCAATCGACCTGCTCGCCCGCGTCACAACCGTTTCAGTCGCGATAGCCGGCAGTGCGCTGGCCCAACGCATCCGAAACTGCCTGGAGACGCCCGTCCCTATTGGCTCAACGGGTTATTGCTCGATCGCTTTGCGTACGGGCTTGCTGGCACGTATAAAGGCGCTCATGAACTTGCCATCGACTTGGGATGCAATGGCATCCACGTCGATGCCTTGTCCGGCGAGAAACTGTCGCGCATCCTCGACGTTGTAGATCCGCGTGGGCTCGATGGCTATGTTCTCGAAACCGGCTGCGGCTAGCTTCGCGGTGTAGTCGGTATCACGCAGGGCGCCGGCGACACAGCCGATCCACAATTCGACGTTCTTGCGGATCACCGCGGGAATTTCCCCGGTGACGACGACATCGGAAACCGCGAAGCGTCCGCCCGGCTTCAGCACCCGGAATGCCTCGCGCATTACGCGATCCTTGTCGGCGGAGAGATTGATCACGCAGTTGGAAATGATCACATCGACCGAGTCATCGGGGAGCGGAATGTTCTCGATCTCGCCTTTCAGGAACTCGACATTGCTTACGCCGGCTTTGTTCTGGTTCTCGCGCGCCAGCGCCAGCATTTCATCGGTCATGTCCAGGCCGTAGGCCTTGCCTGTGGCACCGACGCGTCTGGCAGAAAGCAGCACGTCGATGCCGCCGCCGGATCCCAGGTCGAGCACGGTCTCGCCGGGATTCAACTGCGCCAGCGCGGTCGGATTGCCGCAGCCGAGCGACGCCTGCATGGCTTGTTCCGGCACTTCGCCGCTTTGCTGCGTGCTGTAGAGATTGGAAGTGATCGGGTCGCAACCACCGCCCACGGCAGGGGCGGAGCCACGGCAGGAAGAGCTTGCGCCCTGAACGCGCAATGCAAGCTGACCGTATTTGGTCTTTACAACTTGCTTGATGTTTTCAGTGCTCATTTCCATTCTCCTTACCTAAGCCGGTCGAGCCGGAACCAAACAGGTCAAAGTAGCAGTGCGAGTCCCTGTTACAGGGTGGAAGTGTAGTCGCCCATGACCGGCCTCGGGCGCGGAGACTTGCGCCTGAGCACCGTGCCCAAAGTCATGAAGCAAAGCGGCTGTTCATGCGCGCTCAGCCCGAAAAGCAACTTCATCCGCCGCGAGTACAGCGCCCTGCCACTCGACAGGCCCGCGCCGAATCCCATCGCATGGGCGGTCAGCAGCATGTTCTGAATGGCGCAGCCCGCGGAGATGATGCGTTCCTGCGGATGTGTAGTCCCCAGCTCGGGATCGAGACGCACCACCACCATGACCAGGAAAGGACCGCGGGAAGCTTTCGCCCTCGCCTCCTGCTTCTGTACCTCGGTCGCCTCGCCATCGCGCTCGGCCAGCGCCTCGGCAAAGGTTTCGGCCAGAAGATGGCGCCGCTCCGGCGGGATGATGATCAGGCGCCAGGGGGTCAGAAGTCCGTGATCCGGCGCGGCGCCCGCTGCGCTCAGGATTTTCTCGATTTGCTCGCGGTCGGGACCCGGATCGCCGAGCCGCTTGGGTGAAGTGTGCTGGCGCGAATGAATCAGCGTCAGCGCCGCGTCGAGCACTTCCTGGTCAGAGGTCGAATTCATGGCGGTCATTATATGTACTTGCGTCGCTCGACGGGTCGGACGCAGTGTGCCATACAATCAGCTCGCTTGGCCTTTGCCTGATTCCATGTTGATGAATTTGTCGGTAAACTCGGCAAGCTGACGGTAATAACTGCTTTGCGCGCCGGCCCTCACAGCCGCCGTGAACGGTCCGACCCAGCGCCCGAGGTGCTCGTCGAGAAAGCGTTTGCGCAGGGCGGCTTTTGCCTGCAGCGCTTCGGGCTCGCCATTTCGGTGTGCCTCATTTTCCCGGTAAATGAGCAGATAGAGAAACTCCAGTTCGGCGGCGATGTGGTCGGGCAGTTCGCGAAACTCCTCGCTCATGTCGAAGCCCCCCTCCTGGTAAAGCTCCAGCACCGCCATCGTCGATTCGCCCATGACGGTGTTCTCGCCTTCCAGCCAGACCGAGCCGTAGGGCGCGGCGATGATATGGGTGGGGCCAAGGAACAGGCGCGTGTAATCGAGCAGCAGGCCTTCGTGGCTTTCGGCGGAAAAGTCCTCGCCGAGACGCCTCGCATACGCCGCAAGCTCCGGATGTATGCGCGTCGCCGCGGCTAGCATCGAATCGAATACCTTCTCTTCCGCGAACTCCGGGCCCGGCTGGTAATAGCAGGCAGCGAGCAAGCGGCTGAGGTTTTCGCGGGCGATTCCCTGGTCGAGGTCGTAATGTGGCATCCGGATTCCTGAAATGAAAAAGGGGCGGACCGAGCCCGCCCCTGGATTATTACACACACCCCGGCGATATCAGGCTCTGGCGCTGTATTTGCCGATGTAATGCACGTTCGGCCGGGTGTTCTTGTGTTCCTGCAGGCGAAACGACTTCTGCGCCTTCAGCGTCTTGGCGATCTCCGAGTTCGGATCGTCCTGGTCGCCGAAGATGCGCGCCTTGGCCGGGCAGGCCTCGACGCATGCCGGCTGCATGCCCTTGCTCACGCGGTGATAGCACAAAGTGCACTTTTCCACCACGCCCGCTTTGCGTACCGGCTGCACGTCGCCGGCGGCGAACTGGTTCATCGCCGGAATCGCCGCTCCGGCCCTCCTGGCGGTTTCCGCGCCGGACGCCGTGCATCCCGGGATCATCTCCGACTTGTCGGTCCAGTAGGGCTGCGTGTCGCGATCCCGGGTGTTGAAGCTGATCACGCTGTAGGTTTCGCCATTGAGGCTCCTGGCGTCGAGCTCGAGATTGCTGTACGGACAGGACCCCTGGCACGCCTGGCAGCCTATGCACAGCGCCGGGTCGTGCATGGTGATGCCTTCCGGCGTCTTGAACATCGCCTTCGGCGTGACGGGACAATTCTGCACACAGGGCGCCTCGCTGCAGTGGTTGCAAAGCACCGGCATCACCATGTGCACCGCATTCGGGAAGCGTCCCTCGGTCTTCATGACGAAGTCGGCCCAATTGTGACTCTGGCCATCAGCGCGATTGCGGGTGTTGTTCTCGGCCTTGCAGGCAAGTGCACAACTTCCGCATCCCACACATCGCTGCAGGTCGATAACCATTCCTAACTTAGGCATTTGTTCTCTCCTTCAATTCGGGTGTGCGGGGGACTAGACTTTCTGGATCTTGACGCCGGTGAATCCGCCATTGCGCGCCGTCGCGCCGCTCAGGCGATCGTAGTCGTCGACCAGGATATCGTTGTTGTTGCCGCCGCGCGGCTGCGCGCGGGCGTAGTCCTTGGCAGCAACGCGGCCGTAGGCCCAGTGTCCCTGGCCGTAGCACTTCGCAACCGTCCCCGGTCGCACGCCTTCCCAGAGTTTCAGCGTGGTGACCATCGAGCCCGCCATCGAGGAGACCTTCACCGTATCTCCGGTCTTCAAGCCCAGCTTTGCCCCATCGACCGGGTTCATTTTCAGCACGTCGTCCCAGGAAACGTCACCCGGATCGACCTTCTTGAACTCCTGGTACCAGGGCAGGTTCTGCGAGCGGCCTTCGCGGTTGAGACGCGACTTGTAGTCGATGAAGTCGAACGGATACTCGGCGACGCTGCCGTGGCGCTTGGGCGGTTCGTAGTGCGGCACGAATGCCAGCTCGCCCCGCGCGACATAGCCGGAAACGGTGAGGATGTCGTCCACCGTGGTCTGGTATTTCGCGGCGTGCTCGGTAAGGCCTTTCTTCGCCGTCTCGCTGTAGAACTCGAACTTCTTGGTTACGGTGGCGAACTTGCCGCCCCAGCCCTTCTTGAAGCTGTACTTCGCGCTGCTGTACATCCCTTTCTTGCGGAAATCGGCCCAGCCGTCGATCTTGTCGCCTTTCAGCGGCTCCTTCGGCTTCCACATCGGCGCGCTGGAGATCTTGGCCGCGATCTCGGTGAACTCGCGCTCGTTGGCCGGGGTCTTGCCGGTCTCCGGGTCCTTGAACTCCTTGGCATAGTAGTCGTACAGGTTGGGGAAACCCTTCGCCTTCAGCTTCTCGGCGAGCAGCCACACCACCTCGGTCTCTTCCTGCTTCACGTCCCACAGCCGTTTTGCGGCCGGCTGCTGGATGGTGGCATAACCGTGCAGATTCCCTCCGTTAGTGATAATCGAGAAACCCTCGCTGGAATTGTGCGTCGAAGGGAACACCACGTCGGCGAACTGCGTCATCTCGGACGCGTTCGTCACCATGTGGACGAAGAACGGCACTTTGGCCAGCGCCTTGTCCCAGCGCGATGGGTCGGTACAGGAAAAGTTGAAGTTGCTCCAGGAACTGATCAGCACCTTGACCGCGCCGGGATCCTTGAGCATGCCGTTGGCGACGTTGTTGGTCACCACGCCGCTGCCGGGCTTGGCGTTCATCATGGCCGGCATGTTCTTCTCACCCCGGCCGTCGATCTTCTTCTGCTTGCCGGCGGCCTTGGCGATGTCGTCGACGTAGGCGTCGGCGCTCGGGAACTTGCCGATCGGAACGCTGGAACTTTGCAGCGTGCCGCCTTCGACGTCGATCGAACCGACGAGGCCGTTCAGCGCGTGGACCGCCATCGCGGCGTAGGTGCCGCGCGGATTCATCGCAACGCCCGGCCCCATCCACACCGCCACCTTCGGCGCCGCCTTGCCCATGGCACGCGCGACGCGGATCGTCTGGGCCGCAGGAATCAGCGTCTCCTTCTCCGCCCAGGCCGGCGTGCGGTCTTTCAACTCGAGATTCCACCACTTGACCAGGCCGTGCGTCTCCTTCTCCGCGAAGGCGGCCTCGTCAACCGTCCTGCCGGCAACGAACAGGTTCCTGCCATCCTTGAAATTGCCGACGAACTCCTTGTTCCACAGGCCCTCGGTAAGCAGCACGTGGGCGATGGCGCCGGCCAGCGCGCCGTCGGTCCCCGGCTTGAGCGGAAGCCACTCGTGCGCCTTGGCCGCCGAATTGGACAGGCGGGGGTCCACCGCGATGACCTTGCCTCGGGCGAGGATCTCGCCGAACCTGTGTATGGTGTTGGGCACCATCCGGTTGGAGGCGAGGGGATCGGTTCCCCATGCAACGAGGCAGTCGGTGTTGCCGAGGTCGTAGTCGCGGTAACCGAAAAACCCCTGGGTCAGGCCCGGCCCCATCTTCTCCGCTTCGGCGCAGATGGCGCTGTGGGAGAAATAATTCGTCGTTCCGAAAATCTTCGGCAGTGTGCCGTAAAGCAGATCCGTGGAGGTAGGCGAGTAGCGGCCGCGGATATAGGTAAGCTTGTTAGCTTCGTTGTTCTTCCTCAAGTCGATCATCTTGTCGGCAACCATGTTGAGCGCCTCGTCCCAACTGATCGGGACGAACTTCGGATCGACGCCGCGCCCCTTCATGGGGTTGGTCCGTTTCATCGGCACCTTGATGCGGTCGGGATCGTAGGTTTGCTGCGGGATCAGATGCCCGCGCGGGCAGACGTAGCCGTGGTTGGTCTTGCTCAACGGATTGCCGCGTACGCGCACAGCGCGGCCGTCCTGCACGAAAATCTGGATCGCGCACCACTGGGTGCACCCCTGGCAGGCAGTCGACACCCATTCGCCTTTGGCCGGGCCCGCAGGCCTGGCCTTGCGCACCTCCATGGCACTGGTGACCGGTTGCGTGACGCACCCGGCGACCAACATGCTGCCGGCCGTGACGACCGACACCTTGAGGAATTCCCGTCTTGTCAGTTTCATCTAGAAGTCTCCTTCCCCGCAATCAAAGTTCAGAAATCGATTTCAAAACTGTGTTTTCGATGTATTCGCGAGCGAACGACAAACCCGTTTGTGTCGCCCGATTGCATAATCAGCGGCGTTCCAATCACAACGGCAGCTTAAAACTTGGTCGCGGACATAGTTTGACAAATGTCAAGGTATCAACGCAAAGATGGAAATAGCTTCTCAAAACGAGCCGGGTGATCCGGAGGCAATCCGCCATGCCCTGCGCTGGCGCTGATCGAACACGCGGCCCCCGATCTGTCGGCGGCTATCATCGACGCCGGCGGCGGCGAGTCCACCGTTCGGCACGAACCAGCAGTTCCTGTACTGCATGTGAAAGATCGAGTAACTGACGCCAAAATTCAGGCTTGCCCGGCGGCCAGCCATTGTTCGATCTTGTCGCGACTCGGTATACCGCCCGCATGCACCACTTTGCCGTCGATTACCACGCCCGGCGTGGACATCACCCCGTAGCTCATGATCTCGCGCAGTTCCTCGATTTTCTGCACGGTAACGGCAACGCCCCTGGCCTGCGCCACTTGCTCGATTAGCGCGATGGTGGCGGTGCAGTTGCCGCAACAACCGGTGCCGAGTACTTTGATTTCTTTCACATCGATCTCCTCTTGTTGATTAAAGAACGGCGTTGAACACGTAGCCCACGATCAGGATGCCCGTCGCAACCACGCCGACAAACGTGGCAATCAAGCGGATCTTGAGCACCTTGCGCAGGATCACCATCTCGGGCAGCGATAGAGCGATCACGCTCATCATGAACGCGAGCACGGTACCCAGTGCCGCGCCCTTGGCGAGCAGCGCCTGCACGATCGGGATCACACCGGCCGCGTTGCTGTACATGGGCACGCCGATCACCACCGCCAGCGGCACCGCCCACCAGGCGTCCTTGCCCATGAACGAGGCCATGAAGTTCTGCGGCACATAACCGTGAATGCCCGCGCCGATCGCGATGCCACCAAGGATGTAGGGCCAGACCTTGCCGACGATCTCGCGCACCGAGGCAAAGCCGGCGTCGAGGCGCTCGCCGATGCTGAGCGTGCTCTCGCCAGCAGCGGCCGAAGTGCGCGGCATGTCGCGCACCCAGTCCTCCAGATACGCTTCCATCTTCAGCCGGCCGATCACCCAGCCGGCCACAATGGCCACCGACAAGCCCAGGCCGAGGTACAACAGGGCGACCTTCCAGCCGAACATGGCGAACAGCAGCGTGAGCGCGACTTCGTTGACCATCGGCGCCGAAATCAGGAAGGAGAAGGTCACGCCGAGAGGCACGCCCGCCTGCACGAAACCGATGAACAGCGGCACGGCCGAGCAGGAGCAGAATGGCGTGACGATACCCAAACTGGCCGCCATGACGTTGGCCACGCCCTCGGTGCGTCCGGTCAGCAGGGAGCGCGTGCGTTCCGGCGTGAAGTAGGAATTGATCATCCCCATCACGAATACGATACCGGTGAGCAGCAGCAACACCTTGGGCGCGTCGTAGAAGAAGAACTGCAAGGCGCCGCCGAGGTGGCTGTCGCGCTCCACCGGCAACGCGGCCACCAGCGCTTCCGCGGCAGGCATCAGGGTCTGATACAGGCCGAACCAGGCCGCGGCGGCCAGGAGCAGGAAGAGCAGTGGCTGCTGGCCAGGCCAGCGCCTCAACGGCGCGGAGATGGTGCTCATGGGTGTGTTTCCTTCGTCATCTTCAGCGTGGGCACGGATTGCGCCCTTATTAGTGAAGACGAACGACCCCGAAAAAAGATGCAGCCCGGGCGGCGCGCGACGCCAATTCCCTCAGCAGCCCGATCGCGGCTAAGCGCACCCGGCAGGCGTGCGTAACCCGTTAGCGTGGATTGCAGCAACCACCTTGCTGTTGGACAGGCGGGCAGCTTACTGATCCGAACGAGCAGAAGACACAGCAGTCGCCGGGGTTGGGGCGCAGCAGCGTTCCGCAGTTGCCGCACTCGTAGAAAAACTGGCAGGCATCCGTGGGCATGGTCTCCTGCCTGGTGAAGCCGCAGTGCGGGCAGGTCAGCACGGATTCGAGAATGATGGTGCTCATCCTGGCTTCACTTGCGCGCCGATGAGGGATAGCCGGCATTGGTCGTGGCCTTGACCAGCGTCGCAACATTGGCCCGGTCCGGGTCGAATTTCACCGTGGCGGTCTTTTTGTCGAGATCAACCTTGATGGCGGCTACGCCGGGCACCTTGTCCAGTGCCTTCTTGACCGTGATCGGGCAGAGCGCGCACGTCATGTTCTGAACGTCGAGAACGACAGTTTGCGGTTCCGCCGCAAGGGCGGCGAACGGCGTGGCGAGCAATATGGCGATGAGCAAGTTGCGCATGGGTATGACCTTTCAATAGAACAGCGGAGCGAACCAGGGTACGGCCAGCAAAGCGAGCAGCGAGGCGGCGACCAACCAAAAGATCACGCGTTGGCGCGCGTTCGTCCGCAGGTCCGCGCATGGCGTGCCGGGTGCGCACGCCTGCGGCACCAGATAGAGCCGGCGGTAGGCGAGACCGAGGAAGACCAGCGTCAGCCCGATGAATATTGGCCGGTACGGCTCCAACGCGGTAAGGTTGCCAATCCATGCCCCGCCAATGCCCAGAGCAAGCAGCACCAGCGGCCCCACGCAGCACACGGACGCGCCGATGCCGGCGAGAATCCCGGCGATCAACGAGCCTTTTGCGTTCAATACAGCCACAGGGCGTCCTCCCATTTGTTTGCCGAACGAGTAGCATAGACTCCGTACTATGGTACGGAATCAAGGGGGGACGATGAATGAGCAACTGAGCATTGGGAGCCTCGCCAAAGCGGCGGACGTGAACGTCGAGACCATTCGCTACTACCAGCGGCGGGGCCTCCTGGACGAACCCTCCAAGCCCCTCGGCGGACATCGACGCTACTCCGCTTCGGCCGCGACACGCGTGCGCTTCATCAAACGCGCGCAGCAGCTCGGCTTCACGCTGGAAGAGATCAAGGAGCTATTGCTGCTGGAAGACGGTCAAAGCTGTCGGGAGACGCGAATGCTTGCCGAGCACAAGCTGGACCTGATCGAGGAGCGCATCGCCGACCTAACCCGCATGCGCCGGCTGCTCAAGGGCCTGATCGCGAAATGTGTCGAGGGCAAGCGCCCGCGCTCGTGCCCCATTATCGCCACGCTGTCGGCGGATACTTAAATCACCAATTAGCACTGCGTTTACGCTCGGTTCTTATTGCGCCGCCGCTTCATGCGCCACCGATTCGACGCGCCGCACTTTGACTTTCACCTCTACCCGTGACCCGAGCCCATTAATCATCGCCATAAGACGTTCGACGCTGATGCGCCGGAAATCCGCATTGCGGACGCGCGAGAAGTCTCCAGCATCAATTCCCGTGAGGCCCTGCGCCTTTCTCACGCTCAACTCGCCCCTATCGAGCGTCTTGATAATTTCGGCAGCAAGGATCGCCTTCAACTGGCGAACGTCAGCGTCGGCTACGTTGAAGTCCCGATAGATGTTTCCGCTTCCGCAGGTAAGCTCAAGCGGTTCCTTTTTCATCGCAATATCTCCTTCAGTCGCTTTAACCGATCCTTCATCAAATCGATCTCGTGTTTCGGGGTCTTAATGCCGTGCGTTGATTTTTTCTGAAACGCGTGAACCACCCAAAGCTCTTCCCCGAGCTGCATTGCATAGACCACACGAAAAGCATTGCCCCGGTAGGGCAGTGCAATCTCAAATACTCCCGGCCCGAGCCCTTTCATCGGCTTTGCTATTGCAGCCTTGCCACCCTCGGCGGCAACGCTCAACGCATCGAAAATTACTTCGCGTGCGCCTTCAGGAAATCCTTCGAAGGCTTTTCGCGCCGGCGTGAGCCAGGATACCGGCCGCGTTGCCCTCATTTTTCTCTCCTCCTGCTCTTTGAATGTTGGCATAATTACCAACACCGGTCAAGCCCCTAATCCTTTGAACCCTTCATGGCGAACCCGACCGAGTGGCCGTCGGGATCGAGCGCCATGGGTCCAGGGTCGAATATGTCCCGGCGTTGGATAACGATGCCCCGGTCCCCGTCTACTATGCTCCGCCTCCGCAGCCCGCCTATTACAGCCCGCCGGTGGTAGTCGCATCTCAACCCGCCTATTACATCCGCGGCGAACAGATTCACCTGATGCTTGCGGACGACCGCGATCGCACGCTCGCCAGCGCATGAGACCGAATCGCACGTATGTTCCGTTTATTCGTTAGATGCAAATTATTAACGCAATATAGAAACATTGGCGGCCTAGGGGCCGCGCGGGTGATCAGCCGAGCGGCGGGCGCGGTACGAAATCGCTCACCTGCCCGGCCGCGTCTAAGCGCACCTGGCAGGTGAGTGTGAGCTGTTCACGCAGCCGCTTGCGGGCGCGTTGCACGCGCGATTTTGCACCCGGCAGGCTCAGCCCCTTGATGCGTGCGTATTCTTCCTGCGGCAGGCCCTCGATATCGCACAGGGTGATTGCCTCACTATCCTCGGGACTCAGTTCGGAGAGCACGCGTGGCAGACACGCCGCCAGGCTGTCGACTGCGGCCGGCCCCTCGGTGTCGGCACTCAGGTCCTCGGGCAGTTCGACCGAATTGCGCGCGAGGCGCAGGCGGTCGGCGAGAGCGTTGCGCGCCACCTCGTACAACCATGCCCGGGCGTTGGTGATCGCGCAGAAGCGCTCGCCTTGGCGCATGGCCTTGAGAAACACATCCTGCAGCAAATCCTCGGCGTCGAGCGGGTTACCCATCCGATGCCGCAGCCAGCCTCGCAACTCGGCTTCGTGCTCGTGCCAGGCCGTCATCAGGCAGTTCATACCCGGCTTCCCGCCTCGTACCAGCCCTTGCTCGCATTGACCACCTTGACCACCAGCAGCATCACCGGCACCTCGATCAGCACGCCGACCACGGTGGCGAGCGCCGCGCCGGATTCGAAACCGAACAGGCTGATCGCTGCGGCCACCGCCAGCTCGAAGAAGTTCGAGGCACCGATCAGCGCCGACGGGCAGGCCACGCCGTGCTTTTCTCCCAGAGCGCGGTTCAGAAGATATGCCAGCGAAGAGTTGAAGAAGACCTGGATCAGAATAGGCACCGCCAGCAGCGCAATGACCAACGGCTGTTTGAGAATGGCGTCACCCTGGAAGGCGAACAATAGCACCAGCGTGAGCAGCAAGGCGGCGACCGACCAGGGCTGAATCCTGGCCATCGCAGCATCGAATGTCACTTGGCCGCGGGCGAGCAATTGCTTGCGCATGAGCTGCGCGAGGATCACCGGGATGACGATGTAAAGCACGACCGAGGTGAACAGCGTATCCCATGGAACCGTGATCGACGAAATACCCAGCAGCAGCCCCACGATAGGCGCGAAAGCGAAAATCATGATGCTGTCATTCAACGCAACCTGCGACAACGTGAAGTATGGATCGCCGTTGGTCAGCCGGCTCCACACGAACACCATTGCGGTGCAAGGCGCGGCGGCGAGCAGGATCAGCCCGGCGATGTAACTGTCGATCTGCGCCGCGGGCAACATCGGCGCGAACACGCCGCGGATGAAAAACCACGCCAGGAAGGCCATCGAAAACGGCTTCACCAACCAGTTGATGGCCAGCGTCACGCCGATGCCCTTGATATGACTCTTGACCTGGTGCAGCGCGCCGAAGTCGATCTTCAGCAGCATCGGGATAATCATCACCCAGATCAACAGGCCCACTGGCAGGTTGACCTTGGCGATTTCCATTGCGCCTATGGCCTGAAAGACGCCGGGCAGACTTTGTCCCAGGGCAATGCCGACCACGATGCAGATCGCGACCCAGGCGGTGAGGTAGCGCTCAAAAACGTTCAGCCCCACGTTCAGCCCCTTGTCCGTCATGTCATGTCCTTTCTATGCCGCGGACTTCGCCCGTGACTGGTTCGAGCATCTGGATGGCTGGCATTCCTGCTTTCCAAAACATATTGAAATATTGCTTACGGGAAGAGCATGCCGACGCGGTCGAGTTCAGCCTTCAACCGCGATCGGTCGTGCTTGAGTTCGTCTAGCGGCAGCGCCAGGAACGCCTCGATGCGGGTGCGCAGAATGCGATAGGCCGTCATGAATGCAGCATTGATCTCGGTGTCGGATCCGCGCGCGTGCGCCGGGTCGTCCACGCCCCAGTGCGTGCGCAACACCGGCCCCAGATAAGCGGGGCAGGTCTCGCCTGCGGCGCTGGAGCAAACGGTGACGACGATATCCGGGGTAATGGGCAGCTTGTCCCAGGACTTGCTGTGCAGACCCTCGATCGGAATCCCCTCGCGCACAAGCAACGCAAGCGCGCGCGCATGCACCTGGCCGGTCGGCTGGCTGCCGCCGCTCATGGCCTTCCAGCCGGCGGGCGCGAGATGATTGAAAGTGGCTTCGCCCAGGATCGAGCGACAGGAGTTACCGGTACACAGAAACAGCACGCTGAAGATACGATTTGTCATTGGCGAGTCCGTTGGCTTTAGCGCGAAGAAGAGGTGCGCCGGCGTTTTACAATCGTGGCGGAAGCGCTGATCTTGGGCAGACATTGCGCGCCCTGGCAGCAGTTGTCGGTGAGGTAGGCGAGCAGTTCGTCCATCGCGGTGTAGTCGGCGACATAGAAAATGAACCTTCCTTCCTGTCGTCCCTGGATCAGCCCGGTCCGGCTGAGATGGGCAAGGTGAAATGAGAGCGTCGCCGCCGGTATCTCCAGCTTTTCGCAGATCAGGCCGGCATTGATGCCCTCAGGCCCGGCTTGCACCAGCAAACGGAATATGGCGAGGCGCGTTTCATGCGCCAATGCGGCGAGGCTTTGGCTTGCGCTTTTAATTTCCATATTTCCAGTATGATCGAAATGACATCCGGTGTCAACCGGCTCATGCTTTTTCCGCTCGACTGGGCATTGCCTTAATCGCACTCAGACGATTTCCGGATAAAGGAACTGGTCTGATCGAGGTCGTTTGTGTCGAGCATGGGCAAGGATGTGTCGAGCGCGGAGTCGGAAACGATGGCGAGGATGCTTTCGGTATGGTGCAAGTCCGGCTGCGGCCCTGTGCGCGGAGGCGCTTTTCCGAGAGCGATTCGCGTTGGTGGCATAATGAGGCCCACCTGCTTCGATCCGACGCGGGTTTCGTGCAATCGTCAATTGGCATCCATGGAACCTGAACGGCTATGAAAGCCACAAGAAAAATGGCCCTGCTTTCGATCGCGACCTCGCTCGCGACGCTGGCCCTGAAATTTGGCGCGTATTTCCTGACCGATTCAGTCAGCCTGTTGTCGGATGCGCTGGAGGCCCTGGTCAACCTCGCCGCGGGTCTGGTTGCCCTGACGGCACTCACCATCGCCGAGCAACCGGCCGACGATCGCCACACCTACGGCCACGACAAGGCCGAATATTTCTCCACTGGTGTAGAGGGCACGCTGATCCTGTTTGCGGCCGGCTCCATTATCTACGCCGGATGGAGCCGCTTTATGCACCCGGCGCCTCTGGAGAATCTTGGCTGGGGTATTGCCGTAGGGCTGCTCGCGGCGGCAATGAACTACACCACCGCCCGCCTGATGCTCAGAGTCGCGGCGAAGCATGACAGCGTCACCATCGAGGCGGACGCCAAGCACTTGTTGACCGACGTGTGGACTTCGGCCGGGGTCTTGGGCGGCCTGCTGGTCATCGTGTTCCTGCCCGGATGGCAGATACTTGATTCGCTGATCGCAGTCGCCGTAGGACTGCACATCGTCATCACCGGCGTCGATTTGCTGCGGCGCTCGATCGACGGCCTGATGGATGCGGCCTTGTCGCCACGCGAGATCCAGAAGACGGAGGAGCTCATTCGGGCCGGGTTGCCCGCGGCTGCGAGCTTCCATGCGCTGCGCACGCGCAAAGCGGGCGCCACGCGCTTCGTCGAGTTTCATCTGACGGTGCCGGGGGAGACCAGCGTGCGCGAATCCCATGCCTTGTGCGACCGGCTTGAAGTATCCATTGCCAGTCATCTGGCAAAGGCATCGGTCACCATTCACGTCGAACCGCAGGAGGCGCATGAGCTCCCTGCGAAATCGCCGTGACCGTGAGTCTGGGTTCGCGCTTGAGGAGTGGGCAATGAAATACAAGGACTACTACAAGATCCTCGGCCTCGAGCGCGATGCCGACATCGACGCGATCAAGAAGGCCTACCGCAAACTCGCGCACAAATACCATCCGGACGTTTCCAAGGATCCTGCCGGCGAAGAGAAATTCAAGGAGATTGCGGATGCCTACCAAACCCTCAAGGATCCGGAAAAGCGCGCCGCCTACGACCAGTTGGGCCGGCATCGGCCCGGGCAGGAGTTTCAGCCGCCTCCGGACTGGGGGAAGCAGTTCGGGGATGCGCCGTCCTCGTTTGACGACATTGATTTGTCCGAATTGTTCGCCGGGCTCGCGGGCGGCAAGCGGCACGCGGGGCGGCAGGGCGGCACATTTCAGATGCCAGGTCAGGATTACGAGGTTACGGCGCACATCACGCTGGATGACGCCTCTCTCGGTACCACGGTAGACCTGAATCTCACCGTGCCCGAATACGACGAGAGCGGCCGCCTGCATCGCGTGGAGCGATCGTTCAAGGCGCGCATTCCAAAAGGTGCCACGGACGGACAAAGGTTGCGCCTGCGCGGCAAAGGCGGAAAGGGGTTCAACGGCGGAGCCGACGGGGACTTGTATCTCAATATCGCCCTGCACCCGCATGCGCTCTACCGTGTCAGCGGCCACGACCTATACCTGGACCTGCCGTTGACGCCATGGGAAGCCGCGCTAGGCGCGGTGGTCGAAGTTCCCACGCTGGGCGGATTGGTCCATCTCAAAGTGCCGCCGGGAACGCACGCCGGGCAAAAATTGCGGCTCGCCCGGCGCGGATTGCCAAAACCTCGCGAGGGTGAAGGCGATCTGTTCGCGATCGTGCAGATCGTCGTGCCCACCGTGCTGAGCGAGCGCGAGCGGGCCTTGTTCAAGGAACTGTCGGATGGCTCGACCTTCAATCCGCGCGGACATTTCGAACAGGAGATGAAAGATGCAAATCGAGCAAACTGATGCGGTGTGGCTGGACGCGCATCACGAGTTTTCGATCGCCGAGCTCGTGCAGTGCTCCGGCCTGTCGGAAGCCGAGCTGCGCGAGCTCGTGGACTATGGCGCTTTGGCGCCGAACAATCCGCAGGGTGCGGAGTGGACTTTCAGCGGCGATATCGTGGTTACGGTGCAGGCCGCCGGCCGCTTGCGCGCCGATCTCGAACTCGACCCGCAAGCGCTGGCGCTGGCTCTCACGTTCATCAAGCGTATTCGCGAGCTCGAGGCGCAGATAGGCGATTTGCGCGCGCGACTGCCGCGCCGGTTTCCATAAAGCCAGTTGTTAAACAATGTCAAACAGGGCTGCGCGCGTTGATTTTTCAGGGCTTTTCGCGGTATCATCGGGGAGCACCGCATTTTTTTTAGCGAGACCAGCATGATCAGCCTGTTCGGAAACAAGAAGCCGGATCACCCCATGGCCGACATCAAGGAGGCGAAGAAGCTCCTCGATGAGTTGCCGACCAACGACGCCTTCAAGTGCGCGGACGAAGTCACCCATTGGCTGGAGTCGGTCATGGCGGAGGAAGGCTTCAAGCCGGAATATCGCGCCCAACTGGTGCAACTGCTGGACGAGACGGCGCAGATTCACCTGCGCAAGCTGGCCCGCGACTACATGGTGTCGCCGCGCCTGGCGAAATTCCAGGAAACCCGTCTGTGGAAGGCGATATACGAATACTGGCGCCAGGCTGCGCTTGCCTACGCCGGCTGCATCGATCTCTACGCCACCGGCGCCAAGGGCGCGGACGCGCTGAAGGGCAGCATGCCGCTCCTGCTCGCGCGCGCGCTGCGCGCGCTTGCTGCCCAGGTGAAGTGGATGTACGTGCGCTACGGGCCGATGGACCAGTCCGTGTGGGGCGCCATCGCCAAGGTCTATGCCCTGGCGGAAACGCGCAAGCTCGCGCAATCCCCGGTGACGCTTTATCCCGGCATACCGGGCGAATCCACGCCGGAACAGGAATTTCTGAAGGCGGTCATGTTGTCCGCGTCCTCGCCCGACTGCCTGCTGCCACTGGAGATGGAACTGTGCGAGCGTCTGATCGCCCACTTTTGCGCCTCGTTCACCCTGCGCCTGGACCTGCAGCCCGACATCGCCTACTGGATCGATCTTGCCACCAGCCAGGCGCCGCTACGCCTGGCGCGTCCGCCGCAGCATGCGCCGACGCTGCGTTTCTTTGCCGCCGGCAAGGCGCTGGAGGACCTGGAAAACCTCACCCGGACGGTCAAGACTACGGGCAGCGTGCCCTCGCAGGTGAATCTGGGCGGCAACTATCCGGCCGAAACCGTGCTCGATGTGCTCAACCATCTCGCCTTGTACTGGTCACCCAAGCCGCCGGAGCGCAAGCACCAGCGCCATCGGGTGAAGTCGCGCCTCAATGTCGCCTATGGTTATGACGGCGTGCTGGCGGTGCTCGGGAACTCCGCCACCCGCGATGGCGCAGCTACCGAAACCTGGATCGTGGAGAATGTCAGCGCCGGCGGCTTCGGCGCCGGCATTCCGGAGATCAAGGGTGACTGGCTGAAAATCGGCTGTCTGCTTGGTCTGCAGCCCGAGGGCGGCGACAACTGGGTGCTCGGCGTGATCCGCCGCCTTCAGCGCGAAATTCCCCTGAAGGGTTCGGTCGGCATACAGACCATCGCCAAATCCGCGCGCTTGGTGCAATTGAGCGCGAGCGGCGGTGCCGGCGGCGAAACCGGCATTCTCATCAACGACGGCAGCGAATCGCGCGGGGAAGCGCGCGTGCTGCTGCGGGCCGGGGGGTTCGCGCCGGGGAAAAACATGGAATACCGCAGGGGGAAGCTGGCGTGCTTGCTCATGCCCCAGGGCGTGGTCGACAGCGGCGACGAGTATGAGGTGGTCAAATTTCGCGTGATGAGACGCGACACCAGCGAATAGGCGCCGCGCCTCTTCAGCCCAACACGCGCCCGAGCCAGGCGCCGATGTCGGCGATTTCCTGCGGGCACACCGAGTGCTGCATCCGGTACTCGCTCCATTCGAGCGCGTAGCCCTGCCGCAGCAGCAGATCGCGCGATTCCTGGGCGCGAGCGAGCGGGATCATCGGGTCGGCCGTGCCGTGCGCCATGAATATGGGCACCCCACGGTTGGCCGGACTGGCCTCGTTTGCCAGCCGGTCGGCGAGCGGCACGTAGGTCGAGAGGGCCATGATGCCGGCCAGGCGCTCGCCATGGCGCAGGCCGGTTTGCAGCGCAATGGCGCCGCCCTGGGAGAAGCCGGCGAGCACAATCCGACTCGTGGCGATGCCGCGGGATTTCTCGCGCGCGAGCAGGTCTTCGACGAGACGCTGCGAGGCGCGCACGCCCGCTCCGTCTTCGCGCCGGATGGCGGCACATCGCCGATATCGTACCAGGCGCGCATCACATAGCCGCCGTTGATGCTCACCGGCATCATGGGGGCATGCGGGAAGATGTAGCGCACGGCGACGGGCAGTTCGATTTCATCGGCCAGAGGTGCGAAGTCGTTGCCGTCGGCCCCGAGGCCGTGCATCCAGATTATGCTGGCCCGGGGGTTGGGCGCAGTCTCGATTTTTATGGTTTCCAGCGGTTCTGCGCTCAAAGCGGCTGATCCTTTTTCGGCCGGATCGCGGATTTCGGGCGGAACGCCTTGATCACGTCCACGTTGGTCTCGATGTACGGCCCGCCGATGAGATCGATGCAGTAGGGCACGGCGGCGAATAGGCCCGGGACGAGTTGCTTGCCGTCCTTGTCCTTGAGGCCTTCCAGCGTCTCCCTGATCGACTTGGGCTGGCCGGGCAGGTTGATGATGAGGCTACCAGTCGAAGGACCGCTGCCTGAGCGGCGGTAGCGGATCACCGCTACCTGGCGCGACAGGATCGCCGTGGGCACGAATTCCAGGCTGATCCTGCGCATTTGCTCGCCGAAACCGGGCATGAGCTTGTGCGCGATCGCGAGCGTGGCCTCGGGCGTGACGTCGCGCTCGGCCGGGCCGGTGCCGCCGGTGGTGAGCACGAGGTGGCAGCCGGCTTCATCGACCAACTCGGCCAGGGTCTTCTCGATTGCCGGCTGCTCGTCCGGAATCAGGCGTGTCTGCACGCGCCAGGCCGGGCTGGCGATGGCCTTGCCGAACCAGTCCTGGAGCGCCGGGATGCCCTCGTCCTTGTACACGCCGGCCGAGGCGCGGTCGCTGATGGAAACCAGGCCAATCAATAGTACGTCGGGATTGTTTTGCATGCGTTTATTCTGGCTGCCGCGCCTCAGGCATCGGCTGCGGGCTCCTTTGTAGTCATCTCGCGCAGTACCCGGAACAGTTCGCGGTAGCTCTTGGGTGGCAAGGCCGCGCTCTGTTCGCGCCGCGCATTGCGGATCAGGGTGCGCAGCTTCTGGCTATCTGCGCCGGGGTATTCGCGCAGATAGCGCGCCAGGGCCGGGTCGGCGGCCAAGAGCTCCTCGCGCCAGCGCTCGAGGGTGTGCAACTGCGCCGTGTGCTCGCGCCCTTGCCCCAGCCACTGCTCGAGCCGCTCGCGTATCGGCGTCGCGTCGATGTCGCGCATCAGGCGGCCGATGTATTGCATCTGCCGCCGTCTCGCCTCGTGCTTGGTGAGGCGCCTGGCTTCCTGCACCGCCGCGAGCAGGGACTCGGGCAGCTGCATGGTCGCTAGCTGCTGCTCATTCAACTCGACCAGCTTCACCCCCAGGTCCTGCAGGGCCAGCATGTCCTTTTTCTTGCGCGTTTTACTGGTCAGTTCGTCTTGCATGGGGCCGGGTGCGGAAGGTTCGACCTGCTATGATAATGGTTTTTCCGGATTGCACCCTATCCCAATGGCCAAAGCGCGCTTCACCTATCCGCTCGACACACTCAGGCAAATCGCCCTGGATCTGCTGCGTCAGGCCGCCGCGCAGGGCGCAAGCGCCGGCGAAGCCGATGTGTCCGAAGGCTACGGCCAGACCGCCGTGGTGCGCAAGGGCGAGGTCGAGACCATCGAGTACAACCGCGACAAGAGCATCGGCGTCACCGCCTACCTCGGCCAGCGCAAGGGTTTTGCCAGCACCTCGGATTTCTCGCCCAAGGCGCTCACCGACACGGTGGCGGCGGCGGTCAGCATCGCGCGCTTTACCGCGAGCGACGACTGTGCCGGCCTGGCCGAACCCGAGCTGATGGCGCGCGAGATCCATGACCTCGACCTGTTCCATCCCTGGGACCTGCCCATCGACGAGGCGATCGCGTGCGCGCGCGCCTGCGAGGCCGCGGCCTTCGCCCTGGACCGGCGCGTCGTCAACTCCGAAGGGGCGGGCGTCTCGACCCAGCAGCACCAGTTCGTGGTGGCCAACTCCAATGGCTTTGCCGCCGGCTATCCGACCACGCGCCACTACCTCTCGTGCGCGGTGATCGCCGAGCAGGGCGGGTCGATGCAGCGCGACGACTGGTACGCCGAGGCGCGCGCCGCGCGCGATCTGCCCGCCGGCGAGGCGGTGGGGCGCTATGCCGGACAGCGCGCTCTGGCGCGATTGGGGAGCCGCAAGCTGAAGACCATGAAAGTGCCGGTGCTGTTCGAGGCGCCTGTGGCGAGCGGTTTGCTGGCAAGTTTTGTCGGCGCGGTGAGCGGCGGCAGCCTTTATCGCAAGACTTCATTTCTGCTCGACAGCCTGGGCAAGCAGGTGTTCTCGCCGCTGGTGCAGCTCGCCGAGCGGCCGCACCTGAAAAAAGGGCTGGCGAGCGGTTACTTCGACGACGACGGCGTCGCCACGCATGCGCGCGAGGTGGTGAAGGACGGCGTGCTGCAGGGTTATTTTCTCGGCACCTACTCCGCACGCAAGCTCGGCATGCGCTCTACCGGCAACGCCGGCGGCAGCCACAACCTGATACTTCAAAGCGGCGAGCTCGACCTGCCCGGGCTGCTGAAAGAAATGGGCCGCGGCCTGTTCGTCACCGACCTGATGGGACAGGGCATCAACATGGTCACCGGCGACTATTCGCGCGGCGCCGCCGGCTACTGGGTGGAGGGCGGAGAGATTCAGTACCCGGTGGAGGAAATCACCATTGCGGGTAATCTGCGCGACATGTTCAAGGGCATTGCGGCGGTGGGCCGGGACGAGCTCACGCGAGGTTCGCGCCGCTGCGGTTCCATCCTGATCGACAGCATGACGATCGCCGGCAACTGAGCGGACACGCGCGAGATCCGCGGCGTCCAGGCACGGCGGACCCCGATGTAAGCAGGGTAATTCCCTGCCGGGAACGCTGAAAAATCTCTTATAATGCCGCCGCTGCCGCCCGCGACACAGAGCCGAAAAATGGGGCAGTCCGGTTTTTAGCCTTGCAAGGAGGAGGGTCCTGTGAAGCTTCTACTGCGCTTATCCGGGCTGATCGACGCGCTCAACGAGCGCGTTGGTAAGCTCACCTACTGGCTGGTCCTGGTCGCCGTGGTGATCAGCGCCGGCAACGCCGTCGTGCGCTACTCGATCAACATGAGTTCGAACGCCTGGCTGGAAATCCAGTGGTACCTGTTCTCCGCCGTGTTCCTGTTCTGCGCCGGCTACACCCTGCAGCACAACCAGCACGTGCGCATCGACGTGATCACCGGGCGCATGTCCAAGCGCGTGCAGACCTGGATCGACATCCTCGGTACCCTGTTTTTCCTGCTGCCGATGGCGATCACCATCATGTGGCTGTCGTGGCCGGTGTTCGTCGATGCCTACCGCAGCGGCGAGGTTTCGGCGAATGCCGGCGGCCTGCCGGTGTGGCCGGGGCGGCTGATGCTGCCGGTCGGTTTCCTTCTGCTGGTGCTGCAGGGGTTGTCGGAACTGATCAAGCGCATCGCCTTCCTGCGCGGCCTGATTCCCGATCCCAGCGAGAAGGACGAGGGCCCGACGGCGGAAGAACTGCTCGCCGCGGAACTGCGGCGTGAACGCGGAGAAGCGGCATGATCGAACTCCTGACGCACAACATGGCGCCGGTGATGTTCGGCGCGTTGATTGTGTTCCTGTTGCTAGGCTACCCGGTGGCGTTCGCGCTGGCCGCCAACGGCATTTTCTTCGGCCTGATCGGGGTCGAGCTGGGCTTGCTGCAACCCTCCCTGTTCCAGGCGCTGCCGCAGCGCCTGTGGGCGGTGATGTCGAACGATACCCTGCTGGCGGTGCCGTTTTTCACCTTCATGGGGTTGATCCTGGAGCGCAGCGGCATGGCGGAGGACTTGCTCGACACCATCGGCCAGTTGTTCGGCCCCATGCGCGGCGGGCTTGCCTTTGCCGTGATATTCGTCGGCGCCCTGCTTGCTGCGACCACCGGCGTGGTGGCGGCATCGGTGATCTCGATGGGGCTGATCTCGCTGCCGATTATGCTGCGCTACGGTTATGACCGGCGCTTTGCCACCGGCGTCATCGCCGCTTCCGGCACGCTGGCGCAGATCATTCCCCCCTCGCTGGTGCTGATCGTGATGGCCGACCAACTGGGCAAGTCCGTAGGCGACATGTACGCCGGCGCCTTCATTCCGGGCCTGTGCCTGGCCGGCCTGTATGCCGTGTACGCGGGGGGCATCGCCGTGTTCAAGCCAGGCTGGGCGCCGGCGCTGCCGCTCGCGGCACGCACCTTTCGCGAGCCTCATGGTGGCAGCGGCGTCGCATCGCTGGCGGTACAGGTGGCGGTCGCCGTCGCGGTGGCGGTCGCTTTCGCCCAATACTATTATCCGCCGGATGCGCCCACGGACGAGTTACTGGTCGTATCGACCTCGGTGGGGGTAGGCGTTGCGTTTGTCGCCGCGGTGATCAACCACCTGCTCAAGCTCGGCCTGCTCTCGCGCATTGCCGAGCGCGTCACCTTCGTGCTGATTCCGCCGCTGGCGCTGATTTTCCTCGTGCTCGGCACTATTTTCCTCGGCGTGGCGACGCCGACCGAAGGCGGGGCGATGGGTGCGAGCGGCGCCCTGATCATGGCGCTGGCGCGCCGCCGCATTTCGTTCCCCCTGCTGCGCCAGGCGATGGATGCGACGGCGAAGCTGACCTCGTTCGTGGTGTTCATCCTGGTCGGCGCGCGCGTGTTCAGCCTGACCTTCTATGGCGTCGACGGCCACATCTGGGTGGAGCATCTGCTCACCGGCTTGCCCGGCGGGCAACTCGGCTTTCTCATCGTCGTCAACATCCTGATCTTCGTGCTGGCGTTTTTCCTCGACTTTTTCGAGCTCGCGTTCATCGTCATCCCGCTGCTCGGCCCGGTGGCGGAAAAGCTCGGGGTGGATCTGATCTGGTTCGGCGTCCTGCTCGGGGTCAACATGCAGACCTCGTTCATGCATCCGCCGTTCGGGTTCGCGCTGTTCTACCTGCGCAGCGTGGCGCCGGCCAAGGACTATATCGACAAACTGACCGGTAAGCTGACGCCCAAGATCACCACCGGGCAGATCTACTGGGGCGCCGTGCCCTTCGTCGTGATCCAGTGCATCATGGTGGGGCTGATCATCGCCTTCCCCGGCATCGTGACCGGCGGCCTGGCGAAAAAGGAAGCCATCAATACGGACCAGATGCGCATCGAGGTGCCGGCGGAGGCGTCGGAAACCGAGGAAGCGCCGCTGATGGGCGGCCCGGCCGCCGCGTCGGATGCGAAGGACGCGACCGAGGACGAGGGCGACCCGGCGAAGGCGGTCGAGCGGGAGCCGCGCGCGGATGGGAAGTCGCCGCCCGCGGATGACAAGTCGCCGCCCGCGGCGAGCGGGGATGCGGCCAAACCGCCGGCGGGCAAGAAGTAGCGCACGCGAGCCGGACTGGAAAAAACAAAACCCGGCGCAAGCGGGGTCTTGTTTTGACGCGCCGCGCGAGGCCCGTGGCGGGCCTGCGCGGGTGGCGGATCTACTTCTTCGCAGGCGCCTTTTGCGAGCTGCGTTGCGTGGAGACCATGAAGTTGTCGAAGCGGCCTTCCGCGATCGAGAACCACTGTATCTGTTCGTCGCGGAATTTCTTCCACGGCTCGTACACCTTCTTGAACTTGGTGTTCTTCGAGGCAATGTCGTTGTAGGTTTCCTCCGAGGCCTTGTAGCATGCGGCCATGACATCGTTGGGGAAGGGAAGCAGTTTCACCCCGTTGGCGAGCAGGCGCTTCAGCGCTGCCGGGTTGAGCGCATCGTACTTTGACACCATCCAGATGTAGGCCTCGGCGCAGGCGGCCTCCAGGATGGCCTGGTATTCCTTCGGCAGCGACTCCCACGCCTTGGTCCCGATCAGGAGGTCGAGCCCGGGGCCGCCTTCCCACCAACCCGGGTAGTAGTAGTACTTCGCCACCTTGTAGAAGCCAAGCTTCTCGTCGTCGTAGGGCCCAACCCACTCGGCCGCATCGATGGTGCCTTTTTCCAGCGCCGGGTAGATGTCGCCTGCGGCGATCTGCTGCGGCACCACGCCCAGTTTGGTCAGCACCAGGCCGCCGGTGCCGCCGATGCGGAACTTCAGGCCCTTCAGGTCGGCAACCGTCTTGATCTCCTTGCGGAACCAGCCGCCCATCTGGGCGCCCGTGTTGCCCGCGGGGATGCTGATGACGTTGTAGTCCTTGTAGAACTCGCGCATCAGCTCCAGGCCGCCGCCGTGATGCATCCAGGCAAAGTGCTGACGGGCGTTCAGGCCGAACGGGATGGAGGTGGCAAAGGCGAAGGTCGGATCCTTGCCGAAATAGTAGTAGGGCGCGGTGTGGCCGCACTCGACCGTGCCGTTCTGCACCGCGTCGAGCACCTGCAGCGCGCCGACGACTTCACCGGCGGCGAACACCTTGATGGTGAATTTGCCGCCGGTTGCCTCCGACACGCGCTTGGCGATGTGCTCCGCGCCGCCGTAGAGCGTGTCCAGGCTCTTCGGCCAGCTTGCAACCATGCGCCACGATATGGTCGGCAGTCCGGCGGCCGGTGCCTGCGCATTGACTATGGCAGGCGCAGCGACCGCGCCTGCGGCCAAACCCAGGCCGGCTTTTTTCAGGAAGGAACGACGTTTCACTGTGATCTCCTCATTTGGTTGGATAGGTTTCTAGTCATGGCGCTCGCTGACTTGCAGCGCACGCGGATACATTGTAGCCGGATTGCGACCCGAACAGCGATATAGGTGTTTTCCCTAACGTAGACGGTGGCGGCGCGTGGCGGCCAGACAAAAAAACCGGGCATCGCTGCCCGGTCCGGTGTTGCCAGTGTAATGCGGAAGCTCTACTTCTTCGCCGGAGCAGCCGCCTTCTTGGCCGGTTTTGCCTTTTCCTGCGGCCAGTAATGATTGGCGGCGAAAGAATAGGGCGGGTACATGAAACGCTTGGCCGGAACCACCAACGCCGCGTAGGCCCGCTGCGAATCGTAGACCTTCTTGAACACCGGGTTCTTGGCCGATTCTTCCGCGGCGATTTCGTCCCAGGCTTTCAGGAACGCCGTCAGGATCTCGGGCGGCGTGCGCAGGATCTGCGTGCCGAACTTGGTGCGCATTTCCTCCATGGCCTCGGCATTCTGCTTCTGCCACCGTACCCACCAGCGCACATAGGTTTCCATCACCGCGGAGCGGATCGCCTCCTGCTGTTGCGGCGGCAGGCTCTTCCACACGTCGGCGTTGATGATCAGTTCACCGACCACGCTCGGCTCGTGCATGCCCGGGGTGTAGTGGTACTTGTAGATCTGCGGCAGGCCCATGCGCAGGTCCTCGATGCCGCCTACCCACTCGGCGCAGTCGATCACGCCGCGCTGCGCTGCGGCTGCAATTTCGCCGCCCGGCATGTTGACCGTGGCCATGCCCATGCGCTTGAAGATCTCGGCGACGATGCCCGTTTCGCGGCATTTCATGCCCTTGAAGTCCGCGAGGCTCTTGATCGGGCGCTTGAACCAGCCGAAGGCCTGCGGGCTGGAGGGCATGATCGGGAACGCGACCACGTTCATCTTGATCGTCTTCTGGTACCAATCCCAGTACATCTCCAGTCCGCCGCCCTCGTACATCCAGCCGAGGAAATCCATATGGTCCATGCCGAAAGGCCCGGCCGGCGTGGACGCGAACAGCGTCGCGGCCGAGTCCTTGCCCTGCCAGTAGTAAGTCACCGCGTGCCCGCCGTCCAGGACCTTCTTGTTGATGGCGTCGAGCGTTTCGAATGCCGGCACCACCTGTCCACCCGCCATGGTTTCGATCTTCAGGGCCCCGCTGGTGAGCTTGTCCACGCGATCGGCGAAGAATTTGAAGTTTTCCTGCAGCGTCATCCCCGCCCCCCAGGTAGACTGCATTTTGAGCACGCGTGGTGCCGGGGCAGCCGGCTGCTGCGCCGATGCCAGTCCGCTAGCCCCGAGGCACAGGGATACCGCCGCCGCGAGGGCCAAGGTTTTCAAAGCTGATGTTCGCATTGCCTTCTCCTTTCGGTAAAAAAACCGGATGAACCCGACTGCATAAAACCCATACACCTTCACTTCCTGCTCGTGCTTTCTTCCTTCGGCGTCGCTTCCTCCTCCGCCGGTTCGTTCTTGTATTCGTCTTCGAGCGCGCCCTTTCCCTGCGCATCTTCGGTGGCGGCATCATCCGCGCTCGAGGGCGCCATGCGTTCGAGCGTAGCCTGCGCCGTCACCGCGGTCGGCAGCCACAAAGCGATGCTGGGGACGAACAATACGACCAGGATGCAGCCGCACTGGATCCACATGAAATCGAACATGCCCTTGTAAATGGTGCCCAGGCTCCATTGCGGCACCACCTGCTTCAGGTAGTAGGCCGACATCGCCACCGGCGGCGACAGGAACGCCGTCTGCATGGTGACCGCCACCAGCGCCCCGAACCAGACCAGGTTGTAATTGAGCGCCTGCACCACCGGGGCGAAAATCGGCAGGAACACCAGGATGATGGCGGGCCACTCGAACGGCCAGCCGAGCAGGAAGATCAGTACCAGCACCAGCAGCAGCATCAATATCGGCGGCAGCGGCAGGGCCAGCAGCGATTTCGTGATCCATTCCGCCGTGCCCAGCCGGGAGAACACCGCGCCGAAAATATTCGAGGTCACCGCGAGGAACAGCACCATGCTCGAGGTATTCATGGTGCTGACGCAGGCGGCCTTGAGGCCCGCGAAAGTAAACCTGCGATAGGCGAGCGCGAGCACCAATGCGCCGAAACAACCGACGGCGGCGGCTTCGGTCGGCGTGGCCAGCCCGAACAGGATGGAGCCCAGGGTGCAGCCGATCAGCATGCCGAGCGGCACCATGCCGAAGAACATCTCCTTGATCACGATGGCCCAGGATCCGGGACGCTCGTCCAGCGGCACCGGCGGGCCGAGCTTGGGATTGATGAAGCTGCGCACCATGGTGTAGGCGATGTACATGCCGGCGAGCAAAAATCCGGGGCCGAAAGCCGCGGCGTACAGGTCGGCGACCGATACGCCCAGCACCGGGCCCATCACGATCAGCATCACCGAGGGCGGAATCAGGATGCCGAGTGTGCCGCCGGCGGCGATCGCGCCCGCGGACATGCGCGAGTCATAACCCGCCTTGATCATGATCGGCGCGGCCATTATGCCCAGTACCGTCACCGCGGCGCCGACGATGCCGGTGGCCATGGCGAACACCGTCGCCGTCAGGATCACCCCGAGGTATAGCGAGCCGCGCACCGGCGCGAGCAGATCGCGAAACGCGCGAAAGAGGCGCTCCATCAATCCTGCCTGTTCGGTGAGATATCCCATGAAGATGAACAAGGGCACCGCCGCCAGTTCCTCCATTTTCATCAGGCCGATGGTCTGCAGATAGGCGAGGTCGAACACCATCTGGCCCAGACCCGCATAGCCGAAGACCAGCGCCAGGATCAGGAGCGTGAAGGAAATCGGAAAGCCGATGAAAATCACCCCGATCATCAGGATCAGCATCACCAGACCGAGCAGTTCGAGACCGCTCATATCTCGCCCCCGATCTTATGCTCAAACTCCTTGCCAGTGCGCATCATGTACCAGCTTTTCAGGATTTCGGACACGCCCTGGATCAGCAGCAGCAGCGCACTCAGTGGCACCACCGATTTGAGCGGCCACAAGTACGGACGCCAAGGCGTCTGCTCGGACAACTCACCCATTATCAAGGCATGCCAGGCGTCGTCGATACTGGTGGCGAACAACAGGATCATGCCCGGGAAAAAGAACAGGATGTAGGCGTAGAAATCGATCTTGCCCTTGGTGGTCTCGGAGAATTTCTCCCACAGCATGTCGGTGCGGATGTGGGCGCCGCGGCGCAACGCGAAGGCCGCGCCGAGCATGAACAGGGCGCCGTAGAGCATGTAGGACAGGTCGTAGGCCCAGATCGTCGGGTCGTCGAAGAAATAACGCGACACGACCTCGTAGAAGACGACGATGGCGAGCGGGACGCAGAGCCAGGCGAAGGCGTTGCCGGTCCACTCGGTAAACGTGTCGATCGTTTTGATCGTCTTATAGTAACCTGGCGAGAAATCGGCCATCAGGACCTCTTAGGGCGGAAACATTATTCGGATTCTATTGCGACGGCCTGTCTATATTGTATATTGGTATTGGCCGGCGGCGATCAGAATGGAGCGGAGGCAGTTTAGTCACCCTGTTTCGCCCTTGTCAACCCGAAATCGGCAGCGCGCGCATGGTCGATTGCAGGGGCATAATCCTGCCATTGAACGGCATTCCAAGGAGATTAGCATGGGACGCAAGGCAAAAGCCGTCGTATGCCGCCAGATCAATGGGCCGGTGGTGGTGGAGCAGATCGAGGTCGAATCGCCGCACCGCGACGAAGTGATGGTCAAGCTGGGCGCCTGCGGCGTGTGCCACAGCGATCTGTCGGCCGTGAACGGCACCATCGGCATGCCCTTGCCGCTGATTCTCGGCCATGAAGGCGCGGGCACCGTGGTCGAGGTCGGCGAAGGCGTGACCGAATTCGCCGCCGGCGATACGGTGATCAGCTCTTTCGTCAACATGTGCGGCAAATGCCGCTATTGCGTTACCGGCCGCCCGCATTTGTGCGATGTCGGCGCGAAGGCGATCATCGCCCTGCCCGACGGCAGCCTGCGCACGCGCGACGCTAAAGGCGCGCCGCTCAATATTTTTTCTGCTTGCGGCGTGATGGCGGAATATGCCACGATGCACGTGGACAACGTAGTGAAAATCGCACCCGGCATGCCGCTCCCGCAGGCGGCGCTGATCAGTTGCGGCGTGATGACCGGGGTCGGCGCGGTGTTCAATACGGCCAAAGTGGAGCCGGGTGCGAGCGTGCTGGTGATCGGCGCCGGCGGCGTGGGACTGAACGTGATCCAGGGCTGCGCCATCGCCGGCGCCGGCATCATCGTCGCGGTGGACATGGCCGAGCACAAGCTCGCGCTGGCGAAGCAGTTCGGCGCCACGCATACACTCAACGCGGGCAAGGAAGATAACCTGGTCAAGGCGGTGAAAAAGCTCACCGGCGGCGGGGCCGACTACGCCTTCGAGTGCATCGGCCTGGGCAAGATGGTGGAGCAAGCTTTCCGCGCCTTGCGCAAAGGCGGCACCGCCCTGGTAGTGGGCGTGGCGCGCGGCGACGACAACACGTCGCTGAAGACGGCGTCGATCACCTTCGAGGAAAAGACCCTGACCGGCAGCTACTACGGCTCGGCGCGCCCGCGCGAGGACTTCCCGCGGCTGATCGCGCTATACCAGGCGAAGAAGCTCAAGCTGGACGAACTCATCACCCGCACCTACCGCATCGAAGAGGCGGCGCAGGCGTTTGCCGACCTGGAAGCGGGGCGCAATGCGCGCGGCGTGATCGTGTTCTAAGCGCGAGGCGCGCAGCGGGGCGCGTTATCACCCAGGCCAGGCTCTGGAGTAGAATCCGGCGGTGGTGGCAAGTTTAAGACGCACAAATTCAAAACCTCAGGAGGAACCATGACATTCATCGCACGCACTTTCGCCGCCGCACTCAGCGCCCTTGCGTTGGCCGGCTCTTTTGTCGCCCCGGCAGCGGCGCAGACGCTGAAGATCATGATTCCGGCCAACCCCGGCGGCGGCTGGGACCAGACCGGACGCAACCTCGCCGCGGCGATGCAAAGCGCGGGGCTGGTGAAGTCGGTGCAGTTCGAGAACAAGGGCGGCGCGGCCGGCACCATCGGCCTGGCCCAGTTCGTGAACTCGTCCAAGGGCGATCCGAATGCGCTGATGATCGGCGGCATGGTGATGATCGGCGGCATTTATCTGACCAACTCGCCGGTGAATCTGACCATGGTGACGCCGGTCGCGCGGCTCACCAGCGAATACGAAGTGGTCGTGGTGCCGGCGAATTCGCCGCTCAAGACCATGGCCGATCTGGTGAAGGCATTCAAAGCCGACCCGGGCAAGGTGTCCTGGGGCGGCGGTTCGGCCGGCGGCACGGATCATATCCTGGTCGGCCTGATCGCCAAGGCCACGGGCGCGGATTCGACCAAGATCAACTACGTGCCGTTCAAGGGCGGCGGCGAGGCGGTCGCGGCGATCATCGGCGGCCACGTCACCGCGGGGGTATCGGGCCTGGGCGAGTTCTCGGAACAGATCAAGGGCGGCCGCATGCGCGCGCTGGCGATTTCCTCCACGCACCGCGAGGAGGGCATCCCGACACTGAAGGAACAGGGCATCGACGTCGAACTCGGCAACTGGCGCGGCGTGTTCGCCGCGCCCGGCATCACCACGGCGCAGCGCGACGCGCTGGTGAAGCTGGTGCAAAGCGCGACCACCACGCCGGCGTGGAAGGCGACGCTGGAGAAACTCGGCTGGACCGGGGTGTTCCTGGGTGGCGACCAGTACCAGACCTTCCTCGTGGAAGATACGAAGCGCATCGCGGCGATCATCGACTCGCTCGGCATCAAGAAAAAGTGAGCCGGGCCGCCGCACCGCGGCGTTCGCCCGCCGAGGCGGCTCTCTCGATCGGCGTGCTCCTGCTCGGTGTCGCCACCGCGGTCGGCACCGCGATGCTGCCTTCAGAAGGCGGCTACGCGCGCATCGGCCCGAACTTCATGCCGGGTGTCACCGGCGCCGGACTGATCCTGCTCGGGGTCTGGTTGCTGTACGAGGTGCTGAGCGGCGGCTGGCGCAACATGCCGCCGCAGGACGCCGAGGCGCGCGGCGAGCACGCCTTTCATCCTCTTGCGTTCGCGTGGGTGAGCGTAGGACTGTTCGCCCACATGGCGCTGATTCAGTCAGGCGGCTTTGTCCTCGCCTGAGCGATGCTCTTCGCCTGCGTCGCGCGCGGCTTCGGCAGCCCGCGCTTCGCGCGCGATCTCGCAATCGGGTTCACCATTGCGCTGGCGGTATTCGCGTTCTTCGTGCTGGTGCTGACCGTGAACCTGCCGGCCGGCTGGCTCGCGCCCTTGTTCCGCCTCGCCGGGATCGAGTAGATGGGCGCTACGCTGCACGCGCTGATGCACGGCTTCGAAATCGCGTTGCTGCCGATGAATCTGCTGTGGGGCGCGATCGGCGTGACCTTGGGCACGGCGGTCGGCGTGCTGCCCGGCGTCGGCCCGGCGCTGACCGTGGCGATGCTGTTGCCGCTCACGGTCAAGCTCAGCCCGGTCGGTGCCCTGATCATGTTTGCCGGCATTTATTACGGCGCGATGTTCGGCGGCTCCACCACCACTATCCTGCTCAATACGCCGGGCGAGTCGGCCTCGATCGCGACCGCGCTCGAGGGCAACAAGATGGCCAAGCGCGGCCGCGCCGGCCCGGCGCTCGCGACCAGCGCCATCGGTTCCTTCGTTGCCGGGACCATCGCCACGCTGCTGGTCACGCTGCTCGCGCCGCTGGTGGTCGAAGTCGCGCTCAAGTTCGGTCCGGCCGAATACTTCGCGCTGATGGTGTTCGCGTTCACCACCGTGTCGGCGGTGCTCGGCGCCTCGACCGTGCGCGGGCTGACCAGCCTCTTCGTCGGGCTGCTGCTCGGCCTCGTCGGCATCGACAGCCAGACCGGCCAGCCGCGCTTTGCCTTCGGTGTGCCGGAACTGCTCGACGGCGTCGATGTGGTGGTGCTCGCGGTCGGGCTGTTTGCCGTGGGCGAGGCGCTCTATGTCGGCGCCTACTCGAGCCGCATCCCGGAGGTGATGGACAAGATTACCGGCTCGCTGTGGATGTCCAAGTCGGACTGGAAGCGCTCCTGGCCGGCCTGGCTGCGCGCGACCGCGATCGGCTTTCCGTTCGGCTCGATCCCTGCCGGCGGCGCGGAGATTCCTACCTTTTTATCGTATGCCGTCGAGAAAAAGCTGAGCAAGTATCCCGAGGAATTCGGCCACGGCGCGATCGAAGGGGTGGCCGGACCCGAGGCGGCGAACAATGCCTCGGTCACCGGAGCGCTGGTGCCGCTGCTGACGCTGGGCATACCCACTTCGGCGACCGCGGCGATCCTGCTCGCGGCGTTCCAGAACTACGGCATTCAACCCGGCCCGATGCTGTTCCAGATGCAGCCCGATCTGGTGTGGGGCCTGATCGCCAGTCTGTACGTCGGCAACGTGATGCTGCTGATCCTCAACCTGCCGATGATCGGCATCTGGGTGAAAGTGCTGACCATCCCGCAGCCGCTGTTGTACGGCGGCATCCTGGTGTTCGCCACGCTCGGCGCCTACAGCCTGCACCAATCGGTGGTCGATCTGGCGACGCTGTACGTGTTCGGCTTGCTCGGCTTCGCCATGCGCCGCTGGGATATCCCGGTGGCGCCCGCGGTGATCGGGCTGATCCTCGGGCCGCTGGCCGAGACCCAGTTCCGCCGGGCGCTTTCGATCAGCCAGGGCGACCCGAGCGTGTTCTACCAGCACCCGATCTCGGCCACGCTATTCGCGTTTACCGCGCTGCTGATCGTCGTACCCTGGGTGGTGCGGCGCGTTAAAAGGGCGCGCGCCGCGCCACGATAATCCGTCACGGCCGGTACCCGGCCGCGGTGGGTCCCGGGCTAGTATTTCACCTTGATTCTGCCCAGTTCCTCTCGGCTTACGCCGGGAACATCGCCCCTCGCGTTCCATCTTTTCAGAGTCCATGCATCTGTTCCCACCCAGTCCTTGAAGGTATTCAGATTCTTCTGGCGTTCTTCTTCGGTCGCACCGAGGTACTGGTGCATATTGCCCGGTTTGCCGTTTTTGACGTTCTTGCCGTCATCCAGCCGCCGCATGATCGCGCCGGTGTCGGGCCAGC
>ERZ1292633.430-Hain-H41-02um-R1-430-length-50542-cov-9_pt1 | contig 50542 bp, 58 predicted proteins | sample MGYA00564406_ERZ1292633 | MGnify/ENA primary metagenome ERZ1292633 (study PRJEB36523, sample SAMEA6512639) | groundwater metagenome | collected 2019-01-08 | study: AquaDiva: Metagenomics assemblies of 32 groundwater samples | reverse complement strand
CCGACGTTGGCGGGGGAAGAGCCTTTCCATCCTGGCGGTAGAGCGCAATGGCTTCTTCTACGACTTGGCAAAGCTGCTCAAAGACAGCCTTTTCGTCCGTGCCGTGGCACCCGCCGTAAATCAGGCCCGGAGAGCTTCCGACAAAGCACTGGTCTTCCTCCGACCACTCGACGATCTTTGCGTATCGCGCAGTATCTTTCATGACTTTGACTCCTCAACGGCGCGCTTCACGGCGCGGATCTGATAATGTTTCGCGTCATCGCCAAGCGCACCGGACATTGTGATGGGTTTGGCAACCTTCGGGTGGACAAAGTTTCGGTGACTGCCTTTGCCGCTTCGGTCGACAAAGCCCGCTTGTTCAAGGTCGCCAACAAGCTCTCTTATTTTCGGTGGCATCGAGTCACCCTTAGCGGTTTCGTCGCATAACTTAAGGAAGTTGACAGTTTGTCATCCAACAAAGCGCCGAAGTAGCTGGATTATCCGGAAAATTTCTTTTGGCGCAAATCCTCAACCAATTTTACACTTCCGGCTAAGTCACCTCGACCGTCTAGTAATCTATAGGAATCTCTCCCCGTCAGATAGGCCTGCGCAAGCGCATGATGGCTTAGGCCGTTCGGCTATATTTTATGAGCAAACGCGCGGGCGATGTTCGTTGCGCTGGCACGAAGCGGGGCGTAACCGTGCAGGTGTCGATGGCCGGAGAAGCGCATGCCTATTGTTTCTTCGGCCGATCCTATGGAATGCGCGCGCCTAAGCCGCCCCGCGCTTGGACGCCGCCTCGGGGTAGGGATAGAGGATATTCAACGCCACGCTCTGCCCCGCGCTTTGCACCACGCGCACGTGCTCGCGCCGCAGTTCCCGCGCCTGGCGGCAGCCGCAGGAGTGCGCAATCATGTCGATCTCCTTGTTCATGCCGGTGGCGTATTGCGCCACGCGCAGGCGTTTCTCCTCCACCACCAGGCCGCGCTGCAGGCGCTTGTCGTGCGTGGCGACCCCGGTGGGACAGCTGTTCTGGTGACAGCGCAGCGCCTGGATGCAGCCCAGGGAAAACATGAAGCCGCGCGCGGTATTGACGAAATCCGCGCCGACGCACAGCGCCCAGGCCGCCCGCGCCGAGGTGATCAGCTTGCCCGCGGCGATCACGCGGATGCGCTGGCGCAAGCCGGATTCGATCAGCGCGTCCACCACCCGCGGCAGCGCTTCGGCAATCGGCAGCGCCATGTGATCCATCAGCGCCTGCGGCGCCGCGCCGGAGCCGCCCTCGCCGCCGTCGATGGCGAGAAAATCCGGTGCGTACGCGAGGCCGCGGCGATTCACGGCTTCGCATAATTCATTGATGAACTGCCAGCCGCCGATGGCCGTCTTTACCCCCACCGGCCTGCCGGTGAGGTCACGGATAAAGGCGACCTTGTCCAGCAGTTCATTTACATTCGCGATGTCGCGATGCCGGTTGGGGCTGATCGAATCCTGGTGTGCGGGAATGCCGCGGATTGCGGCGATCTCTGCGGTAACCTTTGCCGCCGGCAGCACCCCGCCCTTGCCCGGCTTGGCACCCTGCGACAGCTTGATCTCGAACGCTTTGACGTGCTGCCCCAGTTCCTTCGCCCGCTCCGGCGACAGGTTGCCGTCGCGATCGCGAATGCCGTATTTGGCGGTGCCGATCTGCATGATGATGTCGCAGCCGCCTTCGACATGATAGGGGCTCAAGCCGCCTTCGCCCGTGTCCATCCAGCAGCCGGCCATGGCGGCGCCGCGCGACAGCGAGCGCACCGCGGGCGCGGAAATCGCGCCGTAGCTCATGCCGCTGATGTTGACGATGGACTTGGCCTCGAACGGCAGCCGCGCGTATCCCTCGCCTATCGTGAGCGACGGCGTGGGCAGCCGGTCCTCCTCCAGCACCGGGTAAGGCGCATTGACGAAAAGGATGGAGCCGGGTTCGTTGGTGTTGTTGGTGGAGCCGAAACCGATGATGCCGCCCTCGGCCTTGGCCAACCGGTATACCCAGGAGCGCGCGGAACGGTTGAACGGCAGTTCCTCCCGGTCGTTCATGAAGAAATACTGGCGGAAGTATTCCCCCTGTTTCTCGAACAAATAGCGCAGCCTGCCGATGACCGGGTAGTTGCGCAGCACCGCGTGCTTCTTCTGCGTGACGTCCTGGACAAACCAGAAAATGAGAACACCGATGACGATGAATCCGACAACCGTCCCCAGCCCGTAACTGACGACTCCGAGCATGCCTGACATACTCCCTCCCTTGGGCGAGCCCTGCTACCGTCTTGTTATTTTGGCCGCTGGCGGCCCTTTGCCCGCTGCCGGCTTTGTCGGCAACTACTGTACTACGGTAATCAGCGGTCCGGCCGCATCGTCGTCGGCGTAGCCGCGTTCGATCTCGCCTGCGGTCGCTCGGCGCACGCCCACGACGGTGCAGGCAAACTTCAGCGCCATGCCGGCAAGCGGATGGTTGCCGTCAAGCACTACCTTATCGCCGGCGATATCGGTCACCGTATAGATAAGCAACTCGTCGTCCGGGCCGCCTTCCTGCTCGAACTGCATGCCGACCGCCAGCTCGGGCGGGAATTCCCCGCGCTCTGCCAGGCTCACCAGTTCGGCGTCGTATTCGCCGAATGCGTCCTCCGGCTCGAGGTGGACTTCGATGTTCTCCCCCGGCTCCCTGCCTTGCAGCGCCTCCTCCGCCGGGGGGAAAATGCCCTCATAACCCCCGTGCAGGTACTGCACCGCTTGCGCCGACTCCTGCACCAGATTGCCGTGCACGTCGGCCAGCCGCACCTCGAGCGAGACTACGGTGTCTTGGGTGATCTGCATTCGCGATTGATCTCTCTCACGAGCTGCAGCACCTCCATCGCGTGCCCGCGCGGGTTGACCCCGTGGAGCGCATGCCTCAGCCGGCCTTTCTTGTCGATGACAAAGGTGGCGCGGACGATGCAGGTCTTTTTCACCCCGCCGCACAGTTTCACCTCGCGCACACCGTATTGCCGGCACACCTCCGCTTCGGGATCGGCAAGCAAGCACACCGACAGACCGTGTTTGTCGCGGAACTCGGCATGGGAGATGCAATCGTCCGGGGAAACACCCAGAACCACGCAATCGTGCCGCGCAAACTCCTCTTCGTGATCGGAGAACTCGATCGCTTGCAGCGTGCAGCCGGGGGTGCCGTCGCGGGGATAAAAATACAACACGACGTTCTTCTTGCCCTTGAACGCAGCGAGTCCTACCGACTCCATGTCGGCGTCGGCGAGGGAAAATACCGGAGCGGGTTGCCCGATTTGCGGCGTTTTCGTTTTCACGTTGCGGGCGATTCTAAACCATCCCGGGAAATCGTGAAGGCCTCCGCCAGCCCAAGCTGCACACAGGCAATAATCCCGTGGCTATAATTGCAGAATCGGCTCGCTGAAATAAGCCCCGCGCAATATGACTGAAGAATCCGCCCTCCCCCAACCGCAACGCTTGCCCCTCTCGACACGCAAGGAATACCGTGATGCGTTTGAGCGGCTGATCGGACTGGCGCAGCGCGAGCTGCGCATTTTCGATGCGGATTTTTCCGATCTGGAAATCAATTCGCCGCAGAAATCCGAGCTGCTGCGCGCCTTCCTGCTGCGCGGTCGCAATAACCGGCTGTACATTGCCGTGCACGATACCGGCTACATCCGCAACTACTGCCCGCGCCTGCTGGACCTGCTGCGGCAGTTCAGCGATCGAATGTTCATCCACCAGACCCAGGGCGATGCCGCCCGCGTGCAGGACAGCTTCGTGCTCGCGGACAAGCTGCACTTCGTGCGCCGCCCGGTGCGGGCGCAGCCGCGCGGCACGCTCGGGCTCTGCGACGAGCAGGAAAGCCAGGGCATGCATCTGCGCTTCTCCGAAATCTGGGACAGCTCCTTCCCCGCCGTTACGGCTACCACCGCCGGCCTTTAACACAGGGGCGAAAAGAGGTACAATTGTCAGCTTGGAACGGATCGCAAGAACCGAACCATATGCTGTTCAACTTACCGATAAGGGAACCCAATCATGAAACGCTTAGTACTGATCGCTGCGCTCGCCGCGCTGACCCTGGCGGGCTGCGGCAAGGAAGCTCCTCCACCCCCCCCGCCGGCGCCGGTAAAAGCGCCTGAAGCCGCGCCGCCGCCGCCCGCAGCACCTGCTGCGGACGCTGCACCTGCCGCTCCCGCGGCCGGCGCTACCGCCGCGCCTGCTGCACCTGCTGCACCCGGCGCGCCCGCTGGCGCGGCCAAGGACGCAGCGAAGAAGTAAGCCTCATTTTCGGGCATGAAAAAGCCGGTCTTCGGACCGGCTTTTTTGTTTCCGGAGTCCGCAGGGTTTTAAACGATTTCGCGCCAACCGAAACCTTCATCCTGGTCGGCCAAGCCTATCCACTCGGGCGCGCAACCCATCACTTGAGCCAACGCCTGGCAGGCAAGTTCAGTTGTATTGTTATGCTGGGACAGATGTGCCGCGATCAGGTGCTGCAGGCGGCTCCTATCCAGCGACGCAAGCAGGGCGGCCGAACTTTGGTTGTCCAGATGGCCGTAGCGGCCGGCAACGCGCGCCTTGAGCGCTTGCGGATACTCGCCGTTCAGCAGCAGGTCGAGATCATGGTTGCATTCGAGCACCAGCGCATCGCATCCGGACAACATCGCCTCGATATGGCTGGTGGACGAGCCGGTATCGGTAATCACGCCCAGCCGATGCGCGCCGTCGGAGAACACGAAGTGCGCCGGTTCGCGCGCATCGTGCGGCACCGGAAACGGCAACAGCTGCAGTGCACCGACGGAAAACGGACTGTGGCTGTCGATGAGATTGATCCGCGGCAAGTCCGAGGCGTCACCCGCGAATCCCTTTAAAGTTCCGTGGGTCATCCAGATCGGCAGACCGTACTTGCGCGCGAACTTGTAGGCGCCCGCAATGTGGTCGCTATGCTCGTGGGTGATAAGGATGCCGGCGAGATCGCCGGGCGCGAGGTCCAGCCGCGCAAGCCGGCGTTCGGTTTCTCGCACCGGATAGCCACAGTCCAGCATCAGGCGGGTGCGCTCCTGTTCGACCACGAGCGCATTGCCCCGGCTGCCGCTACCCAGGCATGCAAAGCGCATGCGCTATTTCAACTGTTCATACAGCAGTGCGAGAATGCGCCGACCGGTATCGCTGCTGTCCTGCAGGCCGTCTTTGTTCAATACCTGCACCTCGCTCACGCCATTGGTTTCCTTGACCACCACGCGATACTGTTCCGCCTTGATGCCGCCCTTGTCGCCTTTCCAGAACGCCAGCTTGGACAGGAAGCCCTTCTTGTCCTTGTCCGGGTTCTGCTGCCCGTCGATCTGCGGATCGACATAGCGCACAAAGTAATAACCCTTGGAGCGATCACGGTCTTCCACGGTGAAGCCGACGCGGTCGAGCGCCAGGCCGACGCGGCGCCAGGCGCGGTCGAAGGATTCGGTCAATTCCAAGGTGCCGTTGCCCGCGCCGGCTCCGGTGCCTGGGCGCACCAGCTTGGCGCGCTCGGTCCTGACTTCGCCGCTCGTCAGTTGCGCCTTGGCGCGCGCGTCCTCAACCCCGAAGCGCACCATCAGCCGGCGCAGGAACTCCGCTTCAAGTTCGGGATCCGGCGCTCGGGGTTGCCATACGGTCGAGTCCTTGGACTCCGTCTTGTAGACCTCGACCATGCCCCGGTGGCTGATGTAAATCTCGGTTGTTCCGGTCTCCGTCCCGCGCTCGAGGCGGGTGCGAAACTTGTCGCGCTCGCCGGTCGAATACACCGCATCGATCACCTTGCCGAGAAAGTTGCGGATCGGATCATCGGCGATTTTGGCCCGGTTCTCGGCCCAATCGGTCTCCATCACCCCGGCTTCGGGCAGTTCTGTTTTCACCAGGAAACCCGAACCCTGCCAGAATTCCCTTACCATCGGCCAGACTTTTTCCGGGGTCTCCGGCACCACCAGCCAGCGCTGGCTGCCCGCTCGCTCTATGCGCACCTTGGCTACGTTGGGCAGAAGGTCCGTGGAGCCGGCGCGCGCCGCGCCGCCGCGCCCGGCGTTGTAGGTGGACAAGGTTGCCGAGCCCTGCGTATTGACGTCAGGCACGGCGTAACGGTCATCGCGCGCGGGAGAAGTCAGATCCGGCGGCACTTCAAGCGACGGCAGCTTGCCCGCTCCTTTGTACTGGATTTTTTCGCCCTGCAGCACCCCCGGCATGCTGCCGCAACCGGACAGCAGTGCAAGCAGGACGAAATAAGCGACATTACGCTTCATACGGCTTTACCCTCGACTAAACGCAGGCCGCTTTTCACCTGTATGCCGGCCTGGCGCATGGCTTCCCCGACAACTTCATGGAAATTCGCCGACAACGGCACCAGCGGCAGGCGCAGCCCGGGCTCGATCAGTCCCATTTGCGCCAGCGCCCATTTCACCGGAATCGGATTGCCTTCGACGAACAGCTTGGTGTGCAGACCCAGCAGCCGATTATTGGCATCGCGCGCGCGCGCCAAGTCGCCGGCCAATGCGGCGGCGCACATTTCCCGCATCAGCCGCGGTGCGACATTGGCGGTAACCGAGATCACGCCGTGCCCCCCCATCAGCATCAGCGGCAGCCCCGCTACATCCTCGCCGCTGTAGATGGCGAAATCTTTCGGCGCACGCCGCAGCAGATCACTGCAGCGTTCCATGTTGCCTGTGGCATCCTTGATGCCGACGATATTGCTCACTTGCGCCAGGCGCAACACGGTATCGTTTTGCAGGTCGGCAACGGTGCGTCCGGGAACGTTGTACAGGATCAGCGGCAGATCCACGGCCTCGGCGATGGCACGAAAATGCCGGTACATCCCCTCCTGGGTGGGCTTGTTGTAGTAGGGCACGACCGACAGGCTCAATTGCGCGCCGGATTGCTTGGCCGACTCGGACAGCTCTATCGCCTCGGCGGTGGAATTGGCACCGGTACCCGCGATGATGGGAACGCGCCCGGCAGCGTGCGCTACCGCGATGCGGATCAGTTCCTTGTGCTCGTCGAAATCGACCGTGGGAGACTCGCCGGTGGTACCGACGACGACGATGCCCTGCGTGCCCTCGACGATGTGCCAATCGATCAGACTTTTGAAGCGTGCGAGATCCAGCGACCCGTCTTCGAGCATGGGGGTGACAATGGCAACCAGGCTTCCGGTCAACATAAAATCTGTCCCGTTGGGAAAATGTTCAATTTTAACGCATTACCCCCGCCGCCGGCATACAAATCGCTAGGGAAACAAATCCAACCGGCAGTCTTCCACTCCGCAATGCACAGCACAAATGCGCTGTATCACCGCCGGTCTGGGTCGCTCCACCAGGCCCTGCTCAAACGCCAGCACCTGCAACCGGCCGCTAACCCATTGCAGCAGCTCGCCCGGGCGCAGCAGGAACTCAGGGTTGGACGGGCGTCCGAGCTTTTCGTTCCCCGCGGCAAAGGTTTCGTAGATCAATATTCCTCCGGGCCGCAAAGCGTGGACTAGCGCGGGCGCCAGGGGGCGATGCAGGTAATTGGTGACGACGATGCCGTCGAAGCGTCCCGCGGCATAAGGCCACGGTGAATTTTCCAGGTCGATGCAGCGTGTCGCAATCCCGGCAACGCCGGCAAGGGTAGCAAGAGCTGCGCTGTCGCGATCCAGCGCCTCGACCTGGTAGCCCAGGCCGGCCAGGTAGCGTGCATGCCTCCCCTGGCCACAGGCTACGTCGAGCACTGCGCCGCCGGGCGCAATCAGGTGCGCAAAACGGCACACCCATGCGGATGGCGCGAGTTGCTCATGCTGATGGATTTGCGTCACCATTTGTTCACTCCTGCACCGGTGTTGCTTTTAACCACAACCGTGTTTTTGCTACGGATGCGCTTTTCATCCGTCGAAAAAACACGGTTGGCGCGCGCGAGCGCGCAATGGCTGCACGCCGACATTGGCATACGCGGGACCTAGTCGACCACGGTCTGCGACTGCTCGCGCATATACTGCTGGACATAGTAGAACGAGCCTATCGCCTTGCCCGTGGTGCCCGACGCCTTCCAGCCGCCGAAGGGCTGAAAACCGGGCCAGGCCCCGGTGGTCGCTCCCTGCGGCCGGTTGACGTAGGTGACACCGGCTTCGATGCGGTCAAGAAAGCCGTCGATTTCGCCGGCACCACCATAGAAACCCGCCGTCAGCCCGTATTCGGAAGCGTTGGCGCACGCGATTGCCTCGTCCACAGAATCCACCTCGCCCACCAGCACTATGGGTACGAATTTCTCTTCCCGCCACAGCCGGTAGTCGAGCGCAGCGGTGGCGACCGTTGGCGCGCAGAAATAGCCTTTCGCCAATTCACCGTCGATGAGCTGCCGGCCGCCGGCCAGCACCTTCCCATGGCTGACGAGATTGTCGATGCACTTGCGATAACGAGCGTAGGCCGAAGCATTGATCACCGGCCCCATCCAGTTGGCCTTGTCGGTGGGATCGCCTACCCTGAGCGCCTGGGTGAGCGCCGCAAGCTGCTCGCGCAGCGCCGCGGCAACCGGCCGCTCTACATAGACGCGCGAACAGGCCGAGCACTTCTGGCCCGAGAGGCCGAATGCGGAACGCACGATGCCGGTGGCGGCGCGGTCCAGATCGGCGTGGCGCGAAACGATGGCCGCGTTCTTGCCTCCCATCTCGGCAATGCAGGGCCGCGGCCAGGGACTTTGCGCAAAGCTGCGATAGATGTGCATGCCGACTTCGGAGGAACCGGTGAAGGTGACCCCGGCGATGCCTTTTTGCCCGAGCAGGCTTGCACCCGCCGTCGCTCCGTCGCCGGTGACATAATTGCACACACCCTCCGGCAACCCGGCATCGCGAAACACTTCCGCCAGCAGCCGGCCGCTCCAGGCAGTATCGCTGGCCACCTTGAACACCACGCTGTTGCCGGCAACCAGCGCCGCGCCTATCGGCCCGCCGGCTAGCGCAAACGGAAAGTTGAAAGGCGCGATCACCACCCAGACACCGTAGGGCTTGAGCACGCTGCGATTGCGGCTGGAGTATCCCGTGAGCGGATCATTCGGCAGGATGCGGTCGTAGCCCTGGTTGGCTTCCATCTGCGCGCAATACCAGGCGATGAGATCAGCCGTTTCCTGCACCTCACCCAGCGATTCCATGCGGTTCTTGCCGACTTCCAGCGCCATCGCCGCGCCAATATCGTAGACGCGCTCTTCGATCAAACGCGCGGCACGGCGCAACAGGCGCACGCGTTCCTGCCAGGGCGTCGCCGCCCAGGCAGGGAAGGCCGCGCGCGCCGCGGCGACCGCGGCCTCGACATCGTCGGCGCCGCCGCGCTGGAACACACCCAGCAGCCAATCGCGGTTGATCGGGCTTCTGACTTCGAACTTGTCTTTGCTCGATCGGTCCTTGCCGGCGATGAGCATGGCATGCTCGCGCCCCAGCGTCGCCTTGATTTTCGCCAGTGATTGATCGAAGCGCCGATGCAGCTCCGCCGGCGGATCGAACATGGTGGAATAGGTCAGCTTGAAATCGCTTGTCGTACTCATGGGCAACCTCGGCTAGGAGACTTTGCAGGAAATGCATGCTCGGCGGGTGAAGCGGCTCGCAACAGGATGTTTCCTCGGCGGACGGCCTACCCGGGTTCGGAAATCTCGATCAGGTTCCGATCCGGATCGCGCACGTAGATCGAGCGCAGGGCAAAGCGCGCGCCGGTACGCCGGACCGGCCCGAGTTCGATTGGAATATTGGCCTCGCGCAAGCGCGCAATCACCTCGTCGAGCGCTCGGTCGGCGAGAAAACAGATGTCCAGGGATCCCGGCGTCGGATGCGCGGCATAGTTATCGGTGACCGTGCTTTTGTCGTGGAGGTTGATCTTCTGCTCGCCAAAGCGCAGCGCCAGCCGTCCTTGGCCGAAACGCTCCAATTTCATGCCGAGCACGCGAGTGTAGAAATCGATGCACTTGTCTGCATCGCGCGTGGTCAGCACCAGGTGATCCAGGCTCTTGATCATGTCGGTTCCGTTACCTTTTCATATTGGCCGCGAGCCAATCGATCAGGCTGTTACCGGCTTCGTCGCTCGCCGCAATCAGCGCCCTCACCCCGCCCTCTGCGTTGGCTGTTGCCGCCGCCTGTTCGATGCCGAAGCTCTGCTGCGCCACAATGCCGCGATTTCGGATCAGGCTCGCCCGCAGCCGCACCACGGCGCGGCTCTTGTCCGCCGCATCGAATACCTGGCTGAACTCATCCAGTTCCAGGCGCAAGGTGTAATCGACGCGCACGCCGTCGGCCGGCGTGAATACCGCCGCCTTGCTCGCACGGGCGATGCCCGCGCGCAGCCTTTGGCCGAGCAAGGCCGCGGGTGGCATCACCCAGCGGCTCTGGGCATAAGGCTGGGGCCGGGCCGCGTCCTGATAAGCCAGGCGGTAATAGATGCCGGAATTATCCATCCACCCGGGCGCGCTCACCGCGGCGACAACGAGATCGTGCTGCAGGCGCGGCTTGGCCTCCTTGTCCGCGGCAGCCAGGCCGAAATCGTAGCTGGCCATGCCGTCGCGCGATTGCGGTGCGATGGAACAAGCGGCGAGCAAGACAAGTGAAAACAGTAAAGTGGCGCGCAACATTATCGTGCCCCAGCGAAACCGGGCTCACCCGGGCCGGGTTTGCCCGGCGGTGTACCGAATACTATGCTCTGCGGATTGTCACCCAGGGTATTGGCGATCCGGCCGAGCGTGCGTGATTCCCTGGACAAATCGTCGATGAGCACGTGCATGCGCGGCATCGTTTCCTCGCCCACCGCGCGCGCCGTGACCCCGACCTCCTCGACGCTGGCGAGGGCGTGGGTAAGCGTATCCACACGCTGGTCGAGCTTGAGCGCCAGCCCGTTGACGCTGCCTATGAGTTCGTCGGCCTTCTTCAAGCTGGTGCGCGCATCCGCAGCCATGCTTTTTGCCTCCGATATCAGCCCGGGCATGGCTTCCAGGCCAGGCTCCAGCTTCCTCGTCACCGCGCCGGCGCGCTGCGTCACCTCTTCCAGTCCGGCGAGGGTGCGGCGCACGTGTCCCCGGTTTTCGTCATTGAGCAACTCATTGACCTTATCCGTGATCTCGATGATCGACCCAAACAGGCTTTCGCCAGCGTCCATCAGCGACGGCTTCATGCGAATGACTGCGATCTCCTCATGGCCGCTTTTCAGCGGCTCCTTGGACTTGCCATCGTCTCCCAGCAGCACGTAGGCGAGGCCGGTAATGCCCTGGTAGCCAAGCTGGGCATAAGTGCCGGCGGTGATGGGCGTGCCCTCGCGCACGCCGATGCGGATGCGCACGCGGCCGCCGCTTGCCGCATCGATGGCGATTTCGTCCACCTTGCCTACATCCACGCCGCGGTAGCGCACCGGCGCCTCGACTTTCAAGCCGGTCACCGAACTGCTCGTGGTCATGAGGTATGGAACCAGCTGCAAATCGTCCTTGCTGAACCACAATGCCACGGCCGCCAGCGCCGCTCCCAGCACCAGGGTGAATAGGCCTGCCGCAAAGGCATGCGCGCGGTTTTCCATGACAACCTCCCTCTAAATCCTGCTGTTTAGTTTACCCAAAGCACCCACCGCCGAGAGCGCGCGCAATCCGCGTTCGCCGAGAAAGAAATTGAGTATGAACGGGTGCTTCACTGCAATCGCCTCCTGCAGCGATCCGTACACAATCAGCTTTTGCTCCGCCAGCACCGCTATCTTGTCCGACAGAGACACCAGCGTGTCCAGGTCGTGCGTCACCATGACCACCGTCAGATTGAGTTTCTGGTGCAGCGAGCGGATCAATTTGACGAAGCTCTCGCTGCGGTCCGGGTCGAGCCCCGCCGTTGGCTCGTCCAGGAACACGAGTTCGGGTTCCAGCACCAGCGCCCGTGCAAGCGCGATGCGCTTTATCATTCCGCCGGAGAGATCCGCCGGCATTTTCGCCGCGTGGCGGCGCTCGATATCGACCATGTCGAGCTTGAGCATCACCATGTCGTGGATGAAGTCCTCGTCGAACGCGCGCAGCTCGCGCAGGGGCAGTGCGATGTTGTCGTACACCGACAGCGCACTATAGAGCGCCCCCTGCTGGAACAGCACGCCCCAGCGCTTGCGGATTTTCTGCACCATCTGGACTTTCGATCCATGCAAAGGAATGCCGAACACCTTGACCGTGCCGCGTGCAGGCTGCTCCAGGCCCAGTATCTGCCGCATCAGCGTGGTCTTGCCGCTGCCCGAACCACCCACCAGCGACACGACCTCGCCCGGCATCACCGTGAGGTTCAGGTCCTTGTGTACGATGTGATCGCCGAACTGCGTCCACAGGCCCGCAACTTCAATGATCGGGCTCATAAGAACGACATGCCGATGTCGGAAAAGATCACGGCGAAAATGGCATCGGCGATGATCACCGCGGTAATCGAAGTGACCACCGAGTTGGTGGTGCCTATGCCCAGACTCTCGGTGTTGGGCTGCACGCGCAAGCCGAAGTGGCAGGCCACCAGGGCGATGAGCGCGCCGAACACGATGCCCTTGCCCATCGCCAGCCAGATATTGGCCGTCGGCACCGCCGCAGGCAGGCCGCTGAGGAAAGAATTCACGCTGATGCCCAGCTCCATGCTGGCGGCGATCGCGCCGCCGAACAAGGCGATGCCCGAGGTCCACAGAATCAAGAGCGGCATCGCGATCGCCAGCGCCACGATCTTGGGCAGGATCAGGCGCACCGTGTGAGGAATACCCATCACCGAAAGCGCGTCCAACTCCTCCGTGACGCGCATCACCCCCAGCTGCGCCGTGATAGCCGAGCCCGAGCGCCCGGCCACCAGCACCGCGGCGATCACCGGACCAAGCTCGCGGATGATGCCCATGCCGAGAATGTTGACGATGAATACGTTGGCGCCGAACGATTTCAACTGCTCGGCCGAGAGATAGGACAGCACCACGCCAATGAGAAAACCCACCAGCGCAGTGATGCCGAGCGCCTGCGTACCAACGCGGAACACGCTGGCGGAAATCTCGCGCCAGGGACCGCGCAGCGGATGGCGCAGCAGGTCGAACGAGTCGATCAGTATCTGCCCGATCAGCTGCACCATGCCAATCAGATGCTCGTGTGCAAGCAGCATCCCCGCCCCCAAAGCGCGCACCAGGCGCACAGGATCGAACGGCACCCTGGGCGCAGCACCGGCGGCGGAGTCGAGATTGGAAAAAAACACTTCGTGCCCGGGCGCGAGCGCGAGCTGCGCCGGACGACGCTTGCCCCATGCCTGCCACAGGAGCAACGCGCCTATGTGGTCCAGCCGCTGGATGGGCGAGAGATCCCACCGCCGGCCGGAGTCGGCCGCTAGCAGCCTCAACCGCGTCTTGAGCAGTTTCGCGCGCGCTTCGAGTGCGCGGATATCCCACGCACCCGACAGCGTCACCGCCGGCGAGCCATCCCCGGTGCGGCTTTCTTTCACCTCCGGATCGAGGATGGCTTGCGCCGGCGCCTGTTGCATATTATTGGTTGTCATCGCGGCAGCGAACTTCGCCGTCCATCCCTGAGCAAGACAGGCAAGCTACCAGCTTTGCCTCGATTTATCAACGCAAATGCGACAAACAAACAGCGGATGCCGCGGGGACTTACCATACCGGTGCTTCATGGAGTAGGATGCCGTGTGCGCGCCAATGCTTGCGGGGCGTACGCAAGGCATACTGGCCGGCAACCTGAACAAAACCTGAGAAAACACCATGAAGTTTCTGATCGTAGACGACGATCCCGTTATCCTCCAACTGATGAAGGCTGTCCTCGAGGAAGGCGGGCACAGCGTGAAATGCTATGATTCCAGCGTGCAGGCGCTGCGGGAAATCCCGCTCGATCGGCCCGACTGCGTCATCAGCGACGTCATCATGCCGGAAATGGACGGCTTCGAACTGTGCCGGGAAATCCGCAGCCGGCCGGATCTCGCCGCGATCAAGATCATCATGTGCTCGTCGAAATCCTACGATTTCGACCGCCGCCGCGCGAAGGAACTCGGCGCGGACGGCTACATCGTCAAGCCGGTCCAGCGGGAGTCGCTGCTGCGCCTGATCTCGGAGATCCTGTCCGACAAGGTGGCAGTGAGCTACTGGGGCGTGCACGGAACCCTTCCCGTGCCGGGACCGGGTTCGCTCCGATATGGCGGCAATACGCCCTGCGTCAGCGTCGAAGTCAGCGGCGAACCGTTGTATGTCTTCGACTGCGGCTCCGGCATCAAGCGCTTGTCCGATCACCTCGCCGCGTCGAAAGTGCAGCGGCTTTCCGCGCGGTTGTTCATTTCGCATACGCACTGGGATCACATCAACACCGTCCCCTTCTTCGGTCCGCTGTACGTGCGCGGCAATCAGATCGAGGTGTTCGGCCCCTACCAGGGCGATCTCACCATAGAGCGCGCGATTGCGGCCCAGATGGAGAGCGTGTATTTCCCGGTCACGATCCGGGAATTCGGCGCGCGCCTCGTGTTCCGCGACCTGCGCGAGGAATCCCTCAATTTCGGCGCGGTCAGGATGGATACGATCCTGCTCAAGCATCCCGGCTACTGCCTTGGCTACCGGCTCACCTGCCACGGCCGGTCGGTATGCTACATCACCGACAACGAGCTCTACCTCCGCACCGACCCACGCTACGACGTCAACTACGTGGAGCGGCTCGCGAACTTCGTGCGCGGCGCGGACCTGCTCATCACCGACACCACCTACCGCGACCATGAGTATCCGGCGAAAGTGGACTGGGGCCATTCCTGCGTGAGCGAGGTCGCGGATCTGGCGGCAAGGGCAAAGGTCAAGCGGCTGCACCTGTTTCATCACGACCCGGACCAGAGCGACGACGATATCGATCTCAAGCTGAAAGAGACCAGGGAAGCCCTCTTCCGCCTGGGCTCCACTGTGGAGTGTGACGCCCCGGCCGAGGGATCCAAGCTGATTCTCTAGGCTGTGCGCTCGACTTGCCCCCGGGATACGCGACCGATCACATGTGCCGTGAAATCGGGTTACGGGGTCAAGAAGAGAAACGAACGAGGGATCGATTTCGTATAGAATCGCGCGTCTAGCCCCGGTAGCTCAGTGGATAGAGCGGCCCCCTCCTAAGGGGCAGGTCGGACGTTCGATTCGTCTTCGGGGCACCAGTATTTTCAAGATTCAACCGGTGCGAACGGCGGTCAGCCGTTCCGCCGTGCCGCGTCGTACAACGGGATCACGGCCGGCAGCAGGGATTCGATCTGCTGAATGCGGTTGGATTCCGCCGGATGGGTGCTGAGGAATTCCGGCGGGCGCCCGCCTTGATTGGCCTTGATCATTTTCTGCCACAGCGAAATTCCGGCGCGTGGATCGTAGCCCGCACGCGCGGTCAATTCAAGACCCATGCGATCGGCTTCGTTTTCATCCACGCGGCTGAATTTGGTCGCGATCAAGGCCTGATAAGCGGTGGAGGCAAGATTGGCGGAGCCTCCGCCCAGGCCGAGCAATACAGCGCCGACTTCGATGGCGGTTTGCGCGGCAATGGCCTGCGAAACCTGTTCGCGCGAATGTTCGCGCAGCGCATGCGAGATCTCGTGTCCCATCACAATGGCGATTTCCTGATCGCTCAGGCTGAGTTGCTTGATCAGGCCCGAGTAAAACGCAATTTTTCCGCCGGGCATGCAGAAAGCGTTGAGTTCATTGCTGTTGATAACATTCACCTCCCATTTCCAGCCGGGCGCGTCGCGCCTGAATACGGCGGTGTGCGGCTCGATGCGCGCGGCAATCGCGCGCACACGCTGGGTGAGAGCCGGATCGGTATTGAGCGCACCCTTTTTCGATGCGTCGGCCTGCAGCTTGGAATAACTTTGCGCCGCCATCTGTTCCAGTTGCGCCGAGGAGATCAGCAGCAGCTGTTTGCGTTCCGCGCCGACCGTACCGCCCGACGTCGTGCTGGCGCAGCCGACCAGGACAAGAGCGGCAGATGCCAGCAGCGCCGTTGCGAGCCTGCGCACGGCAACGCCGATCGGCGATGCTGGGCCGGTGATCAAACGATTGGGCAAGGAAGGCTCGGTCATCTGCACAAAGTCCAGGTGGTTTTGATTCGAGTAGCTTTCGTCCGCGGCCATCCTATGGAGCATCCGGCTGCCGGCTCGGCTGGGCGCCGATGAACGCATCCAGTTTCATGCACTCTGCGAAAATGCCCATGATAGTCGGATACGGCGCCAGGTCGCACTGGTAGCGCTGCGCGTTAAACACCTGCGGCACGAGGCAGCAATCTGCAATGGTGACCTGGTCGCGATAGCAGTATTTTCCGGATTTTTTGCAACTGACCAGAAAAGCCTCCAGCCCACCGAGTCCTTCGGCAATCCAGTGGCGGTACCAGACGTTGACGCCCTCGTCGTCGAGACGATAACTTTTCTTCACATAGCGCAGCGTGCGCAGGTTGTTGAGCGGGTGGATCTCGCAGGCGATGATCTGCGCCACCGCGCGCACGTAGGCGCGGTGTTCGGCGCCGGCGGGCAAGAGCGGCGGCTGCGGACGCGTCTCCTCCAGATACTCCATCATTGCCAGCGACTGCACGTAGATCTTGCCGCCGTCTTCCAGCGCCGGCACCAGACCCTGCGGATGCACCGCCAGATAGCTCGCGAGCTTGTGCTCGTCCTTGGGCAGGCTGACCACCTGCGGCTCGTAGGCGAGGCCCTTGCAGTTCAGTGCAATGCGCATGCGGAACGCGGCGGAAGAGCGGAAGAAGGTATACAGTTTCATCGGTCGTATCTCGCATAAAGTGAATGGCAGCGGCGATTTTGACACAATTCGGTATTGCCGCAGCGCGGCCTTTTTGACAAAATGAAGACGCGATGAGCAAGGGAAACCCTGATTGCGTCACGGACTTAATCAGAGCTTCCCTAACAACCGCGGCTCAGCCGTGGCGCAATTTCAGCGCCAACACCGTGCCAGTCAGCGCCAGGGTGACCACGTTCGCCACGATGATCGGCCAGGCGCCCAGGATCAAGCCATAGGCGAGCCAGAATACGACGCCGGTGGTGAAGACCAGGTACATGCCGAGTGAAATGTCGCGGGTGGATCGCGTCTTCCACACCCGCCATACCTGCGGCACGAACGCGATCGTGGTCAAGGTGCCGGCGATCATGCCGATCAGATCGCTCATTGTTTTCCCACCAGCGCCTTCTTGCGTTCCTCCTCCCGCAAGCGCAACACGCGCCGCTGCACCTTGCCGGTGGTGGTCATGGGCAGCGCGTCGATGAACTCGATTTCCTTCGGGTATTCGTAGGGCGCGAGCTTGCCGCGCACATGCGCCTGCAGCTCGGCTTCCAGCTCTGCGGAAGGCTGGTGCCCGGGCGTGAGCACGATGAAAGCCTTGACGATGTTGGTGCGCTCCGGATCGGGGCTGCCCACCACCGCGGCATTGGCGACCGCCGCATGCTGCAGCAGACAGTTCTCGATCTCGGAAGGCCCGATGCGGTAGCCCGCGCTCTTGAACACGTCGTCGGCGCGGCCCTGGTACCAGAGGTAACCGTCCTCGTCCTTTTTCGCCAGGTCGCCGGTGCGGCACCAGTTGCCGGTGTATTTATGCTGCGTCGCCTCCGGGTTCTTCCAGTACTCGAGGAAAAACACCGGGTCGGGCGTGCCGTGCATATCGGTGCGGTGCACCGCCACCTCACCCACCACGCCTGCCTCCACTTCATGGCCCGCGTCGTCGATGACGCCGACCTTGTGCCCCGGGTAAGGCCGCCCGATCGAGCCCGGCTTGGCCGGCCACAGGGTGTGCGAATTGCCGACGATGTAATTGATCTCGGTCTGGCCGAACATTTCGTTGATGGTGACGCCGAGCATTTCCCGGCTCCAGGCGAACACCGTCTCGCCCACGGATTCGCCGGCGCTCATGATGGAACGCAGCGTCACCTCGAAACGCCGCCTCGGCTCGGGCACCGCCTTCATCATCATTTTCAGCGCGGTCGGAAACAGAAAAGTGTTTCTGACCGCGTATTTCTCGATCAGATGGAAGGCTTTTTCCGGATCGAAGCGGCCGCGGTAACCGAGAATCGGATAGCCGTGATACAGCGTGGGCAGCAGCGCATCCATCAGGCCGCCGGTCCAGGCCCAGTCGGCGGGCGACCAGAACAGATCGCCAGCCTGGGGAAAAATATCGTGCGAGTGCGAAAACCCCGGCAGGTTGCCGATCAATACCCGCTGCGGTTTCAATGCGCCTTTGGGCGGACCGGTGGTGCCGCTGGTGTAGACGAGCAGCGCCGGCTCTTCCGCGGGGGTATCCAGGCAATCGAACTTGTGCCATGCCTGCTCAAGCAGCGTTTCCCAGGATAGCGTGCCGGACTCGCGCGCCCCATCGACGCCGATCACGTGCTTCAGCGCGGGCAGCCGGTCGCGGATCGGCCACAGCTTGGGCAGCGACGCATTATCGACCAGGGCGACGATGGTTTCGCTGTTCTGCAGCCGGTATTCGAGCGCGTCCGGTCCGAACAGGACCGACAGCGGCATCGCCACCACCCCCATCTGGTAACAGGCAATGTGGGCGATGACGGTCTCGGGACGCTGCGGCAGGATGATGGCTATGCGATCGCCGCGCTTTACCCCCAGCGCGGCCAGCGCGTTGGACAGGCGGTTCGCCTGCCGCTGGATATCCCAATAGGTGTAGGCCGCGGTGGCGCCGCCCTCGTCCTCCCAGTACAGCGCGAAGCGGTGGCGATCAACCGCGTGGCGGCCGCAGCAGGCCCAGGCCATGTTGAAGCGCTGCGGCACCTGCCACCGGTAGCCCTGATAGATTTCCTGGTAGCGATCCTGCATGTCCCCTCCTCACACTGCCTTTGATCAGTCGTAGTGATAGCGGCAGGCAATGACGACCAGATCGTCGCCGTCGACCCGATAGACCAGGCGGTTGGCTTCATCAATGCGGCGCGACCAAAAGCCGGCGAGGTTTTCCTTGAGGGGCTCGGGCTTGCCAATGCCGTCGAAGGGTTCGCGCAGGCAGTCCTTGATCAGATTGTTGATCCGCTTCATGGTCTTGCGATCCTGGCCCTGCCAGTACTGGTAGTCCTCCCAGGACGCCAGGGTCCAGGTAATACGACTAGGCATCGATCAGTTCGTGCTGAGTCAGCTTGCCCTCGCGGTATTGCTCGATGGATCGGGCCAGATGGGCTGCATTGGCAGGCGACTTCAGCAGATGGACGGTCTCCATCAGGCTGTTGAAGGTGTCGAGCGACATCATGACCGCATCAGGCGCATCGCGCCGGGCGATCACCGTGTAGTCGGCATCGTCGATGACCTGATCGATGACGGTTTTGAGGCTGTTGCGAGCCTCGGAGAAATTCACGATGCGCATGACATTTGACCTGTGCTGTTTATTGGACAAGTATAAGTCGTAACGCTTTCCTTTGCAATGCTTTGGCCAGCCGTAGCAGCCTGCGTCGTCGGCACGCTGACCGTGGAATCAAGCAGTTTTCTTCGTTCGGCGAGGGAACCTCGGGAACAGGTGGGGCCGAGATTACCGGGACAAGGGTTGAACCACCCAGTTTTCCAGTTGCAAGCCCTTGACTCTGGCAAACTCCCGCGTGTTATTGGTCACAAGCACGGCGCTCAAACTCAGCGCGTGCGCGGCAATCATGGTGTCTAGCGATCCAATCGATTCGCCGCGGCGCTCAAGTTCGACACGAAGTTCACCATAGGCCCAAACGGCGTGTTCGTCGAAAGGCACCATTTCCAAAGGGGCAAGAAACATTTCCAGCGCCCTGCGGTTGCGTTCGGAACCACTCTTGGCGACACCGTACGCAAGTTCCGCGGCAACCACACTGGAAAGCCCGATTTCACCGAGCCGAAACCGATGAAAGCGCGCCAATACCTCCGGTGGCTTGGCGTTGATGATGTAAATACAGATATTGGTATCGAGCAGAATCACGCTTCAATGTCCGCACGAATTTGCGGCTCCGGCTGTTCCCGAGTAATGACAAAGCCAGGCTCGAAAGATGAAAGCGCGGCTTCCAGCGTCGCCCATGGATCATCGACCGGAAGGAGCAGAACACCATTGCCGAAATGTCTGACGCCGACTTTTGTTCCAGCAAATCGGAACTCTTTCGGTAGGCGAACCGCCTGGCTACGGCCAGATTGAAAGAGGCGGGCAGTATCCATGTCGGGCTCCTGAATTAATGGTATCCATCAATGATAGCCATCACAAGAAATAATGCAAGTACCCCTTTGGTCCGGGCCAAGCCCCTTTGGTACCCTGTTTCCACCTCCAAAAATATCGCTTGACGATAATATCGCCACACGATAAAAAGCTGCCGAACCAGATTCAGTCCGTGGCGCGGCGCAAGTTGCGGATGGTGAACAACGCGCGGAAAATCGATGATCTGAGGATTCCCCCCAACAATCGGCTGGAAATGTTGATTGGAGACCGCGCCGGGCAATGGAGCATCCGCATCAACGATCAATGGCGCGTGTGTTTTGTCTGGAACGACGGTCATGCGGAACACGTCGAGATTTGCGATTATCACTGAGGAGTCGACATGAAAAAGCTCCCGAATATTCACCCGGGCGAAGTGCTCAGGGAGGAGTTCCTTCAGCCGCTGGGCATCAGCCAATACAAGCTGGCCAAAGCGATCAGCGTGCAGCCGATCCGCATTGGCGAGATTTGCGCAGGACGGCGCTCGATCACTGCCGACACGGCCTTGAGGCTCTCACGCGCTCTTGGCACCACGCCGGGGTTCTGGCTTGGCTTGCAGGCCGATTACGACACCGAAGAGGCCGAACGAGTATCGGGCGACATGCTGAATCGGATTCAACGCCTGGCCGCATGAAAAGATGAAAGCGCTGCGGCGTCTGCCACCGATAGCCCTGATCGATTTCCTGGTAGCGATCCTGCATATCCCCTGCTCATGGGAGAAATTTCGCGAGGAATTACCCCGTTGGCGCTTGGAAATCGGCTGATCGGCGGTTGAAAGCTTGGCGTAGTTGGCTTGGTCGAGAGTTGACGCATGAGCCGACCTCTGATTGCGTTGTCGAACGTGCTTCCTTAATTTTACCTTGCCGAAAAGGCGCTACCGTTCCACCAGCACCGTCAAACTGCGTTCGACGTAGCTTGGCGTGGCCGCCGCACCGGGACAGGTGGTGCCGCCGGCAGGGAAATTGCAGGCGACTGCCGTGATCCTGTAAATGCCCACCAGCCCGGCTTCCACGGCACCCCCCGTGGCAACCTCGCTGCACGTCACCGTCACTGCCACACCACCGACAGTGCCGATATTGGTGGTGGCAACACACGATGGCACCTTGACCGCCTGGTAGAGTCCCCACTCGGTGCCCGAGCGCGCCGCCTGGTAAGCGCGTGCGCCCAGGACATCGAGGGCCGAACCCATGTGTTGCGTCGTCGCCACCGTGGCGATAAAGCCGCCCAGCGCCGCGAGCACGACGAGAATGAAAATCGCCGAGACAATCGCAAAACCGCGCTGACGCTCACGGCACATTGTTGACATGGACCTCCTGATAGAGTTGCACCGATTCCCCGGACTGCGTCAGTACCAGCGTGATCGTCAGCAAGCCGTTGCGCGTCGAAACGGCCGGGGTGTAGCTGAAGGAACAGGAACTCACATTGCTTACCAGGACTGTGCCTGCCGCTGGACAAGCTGCGAGCGGCGTCGAGGAGATCGCCTGCGTTGAGCGAATCAGGTTGGCGCCGGAGCACGAATACGCTACAGAAAAATCGGGAATGACGTGAAAGCGTTTGCCGGGGGATTCAAACGGAAACTGGTTTGCGCCGGTCAGCGTGATAGGGTCGGCGGTCGAGGCACCGCTGATCTGGGCGCGGTTTTTGTCCGTCAGGTTATAGGCATCCGCGCCCGGAATGCCGAGGTTGTAAATCACCGCGTGGTAGGTGGCTGCGGCGAATCCCGGCGTCGGCGGCAAATTGGCATTGGCGAGGACATCGAACGTAGTGTCTGCGATGGAGAAATCGAGAATATCGCCGGTACCGGTACTGCTCAGTGCCGCGCGGTAGCGTCCGCCGCCAACCGCTGGCAGGAACTCAAAACAACTGCTGCTGGCAGGGCTGGTCGTCCGCAGGGAATTCGGCAGGGCCGTGCGCACGTCCCTTGCGATGCGCCGTAGGGCGGTGTCGGCGGCATCCGTCAGTTCGGCACGACGCACGCTGTCCACATAGCCTTCGACCGGCGCGCGGATGAATACGGCCACCACGGCGCCCAGGATGCCGGTGATGACGATAACCATCACCGCCTCCAAGAGCGTAAAGCCGCGGTAGCGATTCAAGACAGGTCGCGGATTATTCATAGTTGGTCCGAAACCCCACCAGACTGATCGACTCGGCGCCACCGACCACGGTTACCGTCACTTGTTTTGCGGCAACGGCGGGAGTGCCAAGCGTCGTGGTCGCCACCACAACGCTGACCGTATAGGTTCCAAGCACAGGCGCCAGAGTGCCATCCACCTGATAGACGCCCGTCTGGTTCCAGGTGTTGTAGTCATCCACATCGTTGTAGTTGGCGCGGTCGGATATCGTATTCAGGCTGCACCGGGGGGTGGTAGTCGGGGTGCACCCCAGGGTGGGACTCGCGTTGGTAGGATCGGCTGGATCATTCTGGTAATCCTTGGTCAGGATCTCCTCCATCATCGCCTCGGCCACCGCCAGTGCCTGCTTGCGTATCATCGGATCGGCGCTTTTCGCCACCGTCAGATTGAGCACCGAGAGGACGCCGACGATTGCCACCGAGACGATGACAATGAAGACGATCAACTCGATCAGCGACAGTCCGCTCTGCCGATTTCGCTGCCCCCGGCCCACCATGCCCTGCCGGCGGATCATTGAACGTACCCCGTTTCAGGCTGGATGGTGATATCAGCCTGGTTGGAGACGGTAAGATTTACGACCGCGGCCAGTACATTCGGAGCAGTCACCGACCTACCAAGCGGATCAAAAATCACGCTGCTTCCACCGAGCGTGACGCCGTTTGGCGCGCAGACCTCGTTCGTGGCAGCGCAGCCGCGTCCGGGGGAAGGAAGCGCAATAGCCGCCGTGCAGTTCACCGCAGCAACCGATTCGGGTGCCGTCGCATCCATGCGCAGCGCCACAACGCCCGCCGGGCCCGTGCCGGCAGTCACCGTCGCGCAGACAAAATGCCTGCTTGCGACCGCCACATGCCGGGCATGCTGGAGGGCGGCCTTTGCCGCATCGTGGAATCCCCGCTCATCGAAGGTGTGATCCAGCATGCGCGGAATCGCGACGACGGCCAAAATGCCAACCATGATCATTACCGTGATCAATTCGACCAGCGTGAACCCGGCCATCCGTGCGCTCGAACGACGGTTCATGCGACGGCCGGAGAAATAGCCGGGAATGATCGCTCGGCGATCCATCATCAATACATTTCCCTGCGGTGGATGACCGGGCCGGATTTGTATACGCCGAAGGTGGCGCGGGCCGCGGGGTTACCGACCGTACCTGTCCAGTTGTACTGCAACCAGGGCGCATTGGCCGTGGTGGCCGGCCCGCCGGGACCACCAACGACCGTGCATTGATTTCCCGATGCGGTCGCGCCAAGGTTCAGCGTGAGGTCCGTCCAGCCGGCGTTCCCGGCACCGGGCTTCGCCAGACTGATCGTGTAGTTGGGGGCAGAACCGCCGACGCTGACGGCTGTTTCGCAGGCGGCAAGCAGGTTGCCGGGATTGGCCGGAAAACTGAACGCGAAGTTGGCAGCGGCAATCGCGGTGCAGGTGTCCAGGGTATTGGTTTGCCAGCCGGTAGCTGCTCCCGCCCAATACTGCAGCGCCAAGTTCACCGGCAGATTCAACAGCTCCGAACCATTGGCGTTTTGCATCCGGAGCCGTCCGTAACGGAAAGCATTGCCAGAATTGAAAGCGATCCCGTTGCCGGCAGTCGCCGTGCCAAAGGATGCCGGATTCCCGGCAAAGGTTACACCGTCCGCGTCGATTACGTTGAGCGCCAGCGCTATATCCGCATTGAACGGTGCGTTGGGCGTGGTCGTGCTGCGGCTGAAGGCTAGCCCCGTTCCGGACCCGAACGTAAGCGTGCCCTGGCCCGCGCTAAATGTCCCGATCACCGGATCCACCGTCGTCGCCGGCAATCCGGAAGTGTCGAGCGCAGGAGTGGTCCCGCCACCGAGAGCATCGAAACGCGTATAGCGTCCGCCCTGCGTGTCGTACGGCGCCTGGTTGAGGCTAGTGCCGCTTGTGTTGGAGAGCTTCATGTACGACCCGGCATAGTCGCCCGTGGGCGCGTTGGTCAGCCCGTTGTTCGTGCCGTTGCGCGCGGTCACGGTCATGACCGGCGCGGTGCCATAGATAAACGTCTGCCCCACATAGGTGAATGTTCCTGCCGCGCACGCGGTGGCGAACTGCGGCGCATTGAACGTCACCAGGAAATTGTCCGGAATGAAGCGGCCGAAGCCGCTGGTGCCGACGGTGCGCGCTATGGCAATGCTGCCGAAGCTGCAGCCATACTTGCCGCCGACGAGCGTATTGGAAAAATCCGCGGTGCAATCGTTGGGCTGATCGACGGCGGTGAAAGCGGAATCGAAAATCGCATTGGCATTGAGACCGAAGTTGCCGACCTCGCTGTAAAAAAAGCCCGATCCCGTCGCCGCGCCCCCCGTCGCCGCGCTGAAGCCACCGCCTATCGCGCCGGCATTGGGGGTGTTGACCACTTTGGTGTTGTCGATGCTCGGCGTGCCATCGTAGCCGATGGTGATGGAGGTCGCCAGGTCGCTTCTGAGAGGCTGGGCCGTGATGCTGAAATTCGCGCCGGTCTTGATGGCGGGCGCGCCTGAGCTGTTGTTGTTGTTCGCGCTGGAGCCGATGGTGAATGCCGCCGGACGGATGCTGAAGCGGTCGGTCGAGCAGCCGATCAGGCCCGTGCCCGCCTGGGTGACGCGAATGCGCGCGTCGCGCACTGCCTGCGTCGGCGCGTTAATGGTGACGTTGACCCGCCCGCTGGTCCATCCAACTGGCGCGGCGACAGTCTGCGATTGCACGCTGGTCCAACCGGACCAGCAGTTGGTCGCGGCGCTGAAGGTCCCGGGCGTACCGCTGCTATTCATGATTTCGACCGTCAATTGATTGGTCGAAGGCGCGGCATTCCGGGCATTGTTCGAGACCGCAACGATCGACAGGGTGAAGCCGGTGCCGGCCAGCTTGGAGAAAATTCGTCCCAGTACTTGCGTGGTCGATGCGGTCGTTTCGAAAGCATTGAACGCGCCCGGGTTCGGATTGAACCCTGACAGAGGCGCGCCGATGGCGAAATCGCCGAAGCCGGTCTCGCCGTTTATCCGGCACTGGGTGGTGGTGCAGGCCGCATTCAGGGTGGTGGGAAACCAGGTGCTGCCGTCCCATTGCTCGATGACGTAGCTTCCCACCGACCCAGGGTTATCGAGATCGACGGGCGAGCCGTTGATGTAATTGAAGGTGGCGTTAAACACCGAAGTGGCGGGCACGCCGACCGGAGTCATCGTCCAATAGCGATTGACGCTGTTGGCGGAATTGATGCCGGATAAAGCAATCGAGGGGTGATCGCTGCCGGTGGTGCTGATGGTCAAACTGCCCGCCGTGAACCCAGCGGTACCTGCGATCACCACCGGCGTGTAATTTGTGCCGTCGCCCACCGGGAAGGTCAGCGTGCCGGCGGCAGCGTAATTCTTCTGCACCGCGCCCGCCACATGACTTGCGGTACTCCCGCCGGAAACCGTTCCTGCAGTTCCCAGCCCTAAATCGTTGGTACCCACGGTGGTAAACACGTGGCCGCTCGTCAAATTGAGTATGCCGTTCACTGTCGGTGAGAGCGCGGCCGAAGCGGAGTTGATTGTGACGGTATTCGTTGCCGCTGCCTTGTTGATCGTCAGATTTTGGAACGTGGTCGCCACGGATCCGCCCAGCGTCGCGGCCCCCGGGCCGACGAAGCTCACCGTACTCGTGCCGGTCGTATAAGCACCGTTGTTGGTCCAGTTTCCGATGCCGGGGATGGCGTTACCGGTCGCGTCGCCGACATTGATCGCAAACCCCCCGCCGATCAGCGTGTTGTTCGCCTGGATGGTAAGGCTGTTCAGGACGTTTACGGCGCTTCCGAGTGTATTGGACCGCGCTACCCCCGCGGCGTGTGTCAGGTTCCAAAGTCTTAATGTCCCACCGCCGCCGTTCGCGATGGCGAAGTTGTTCGCGGCCGTCGTTGCGCCGCTACCGATTTGCACGGTCCCGCCGCTGATGTTCTGCGTGCCGGACCGAACGTCCATATCCCAGGTCGCGTTGTCCCCGTTCACCAGCACGATGGTTCCACCCGACATGTTGAACGTGGTACCGCTTCCCAGAATAAAGGATGTGGGAGTTCCGGCGCTGATTGTCTGAACGTTGATCGTTCCTCCACTCATCGTGAAAGTGCCTGTCGAGCCGACGGCAGCACTACCGAGACCACCGGTCACCGTCAGCGCACCGCCGTCCATCTGGAACGTCGAGGCGTTGTTGAGGATTAGCCGCGTCGTGTTCGCGTTGCCGATCGTCATCGTGCCCGCGCTGATGCGGAACAATCCTGTGACGGACACATTGAATCCCGTGGTGGTTACGGTCGCCGCGCCGTTAAGCCAGAACCCGCCGCTCGCCGGGATGGTCACCGCCGCGGTCCAAGGCGTGATGTTCGACGTATTGGAATGCTTGTAGGTGCCGTTGGTGATGGTCAGGAATGGGGACGGTACGGTCATGGCGGACTGCATGTCCAGAACATTGGCGTTCGTCGCCCCCATGTTCAGAGTGATGCGATTGAATGTGTAGGCTCCGGCGCCGCTCACGGTCTGGTTGCCGTTCTTGTTGAACGTGACGTTGCACACGCGGGTTGCAGTGGGCCGGAGGTTGATCGTCCCGGTGTTGGTGATGTCCCCGCCCGCGATCAGGCTGTGCGTGGCAGCCGTGGCGCCGGTGCTCATCGTGCCGCTTACGGAAATATTGCCGGCCACGGTCAGGGTTCTGCCGGTGGCGTTGCTGCCGATGGTGAGCGTTCCGGCGACCGTCAGGCTGTTCAGGCTGGCGCTATTTGCGTTCAGGGTCACGGTGCGCGTGGCGCAGATCGTGACATCGTCGCCGGCGGCCGGAATGCCGCCCCCTGCAACCGCCGCGCATGACACGTTCGACCACGTCCCCGCAGCGGACCAAGTGCCGGTCGCCCTGGCGAAGCGGGTCGCTGCCTGAAGCGGCGCCGCGACCGAGATGGCGATAAAAAACAGCATGACCGTATAAATGGGGACAGGCCACGCAGTGAATAACGGGGACAGACCACGTTTTCCCCAAGCCGGAATGCCGTTCATTTTCCGCCTCCTTCGATACTCGCGGTAAAGCCGATGGGGCGTTTCTTCTTGGGTTCCAGCGGGGTCATGAGTTCGCGGATAGCATCGAAAACAGCTTTGAACTGGATGTCGTATTTCTTTTCAAGCGTGGACAGCCTGCGGGAAAGCTCGGCGTTGGAGGCAAGCATCTGCCGCAACCGCACGAAGGCGCGCATAATTTCAACGTTGACGTGAATTGCACGAGCACTGCGCAAAACGCTGGAGAGCATGGACACATCCTGCTCAGTAAAGGCATAGGGTGGGTAGCGCCGACCGCCCCATCTTAAGGTGTCAATTTGTGATCTTAAACTTGAGGTGCCAGATTGAAACCTCAAGTTAGCGAACTCGTCGGCTGAGAGTTGGAACATGAAGTCCTCTGGAAAGCGGTCAAGGTTGCGTTTAACCGCACGGTTCAACGCTTTGGTTTCCACCTCGTAGAGCGCGGCCAAATCCTCGTCCAGCATAACCTTCTGCCCACGGATAAGAAATATCTTCGATTCGACACGTTCGACAAAAGCAAGCGGTTGCTTACCTGTCATTGCTCATCTCCCTTTTCGTGGGAAACCGGGGTCGGAACCCATTTCTTCCGCATTGGCGACCACCAGCGGGTACAGCAGGTTTTGCACTTTGATTCCGCCTTGCCTGGCCAAGGCGGGGTTTTGAATCCACATCCGGATAAAAAATTCCCGCATTTGTTCGGACTGTGCCAAGCGGCTGAGTATCAGATATTCAGGGATTACCTCGCGTGAGAGGCCATCATATTCAGACATTCGTGTCTTCTCCACGCTTGATCTTCTCCAGTGCCACGATATAGTTCTTCTGCGGGGGTCAGACCCCAGTTCTTCCGCGAAAATAGGGGCAAATCTTAATAAAATTTCTCTCCCCCGCCTATTTGTCAAAAGATCGGACATCGCCTGCAACCCACTCCGCGAGTCGCACCCGCACCCGCGCCAATCGCTCATTCCCGATGGCTCCGATGCTGCCTGCCAGCAGCGCACCATCGAGTACTGCTAACCGGGACAAACGCAATATACTTGGAGCTTTCAGACCGCTGGCCGCAAAGTCGGCATCCGCAGAGGTAAGTATTTCATCGAAACCCGCCTCGGCTTGTTCCAACTGCGAGGACACCATGCATACCAGCCAGTCGCCATAGCGGGAAGCCGGCCGCAACATCAGAACGGGCCGCAACTTCGCTCCCGACAGATCGGTGTAGGGAAATGGGGTGAGAACGATCTGTCCCGCCTGCTTCACTGCCAGCGTTCCCGCAAATCGTCGCGCGTGTAGGCTACGGGGTCGTCTTCGATACCCCGCAGGGCTTGCTGCATCGCCATTGCGGAGAACTCGGCCTCTGTCCATTCTCCGTGATCGAGCGGTTTGCCGTCTGCAAACCCAAACCGGGCAGAGAGAAACTCGACAAAATCAAAAACTTCAGCTTGTTTTTCCCGTGGCAGAGCCTGCAGCCGTTCAATCAATTCAGCGTATCCCATGTCTTGCTCCTGTAGGTCAATAAATAGACCACGGTTTCATCGTTCGCATCGCTTGTTTCTTCACTTCACCGTGCCCGGGACAAGTCGGCGCACCCCAGGTGTACTTGCCTTGCGGCGCCAGCGGGACGGCGATTGTTCATTCCAGATTCTCCACCCTCTGTCGCAGCCGGCGAAATTCCTGCGCGCCATCGCTCACCATAGCGGCGTAGATTCTTGCAATCTCGCTGGGCAGATACTCATGGGCAATGCGGTTGCGCAGATCGCGCAGGGCAATCCAGTGTGCGGCGCTGGAAACAAGCCCGACTTTTTCTGCCCGCAGCAAGAGATCGCGCAAGGTGTCGGATGGTGCGGCTTCACGCAGGCGCTCCCACGTGCGAAACAATTTCAGCGCCGCTTCGAAGGCGCGCAGATAGCGGTCGGACATGGCATCGAGAGGCTCCCGCTCTTTTGGCGTATAGGTGTGTTCAGGATCGAAGCCCTGATAGTCGGCTACCGACGCGAGAAAAATATCCAGAGCGGCCAGCAATTGTCGCCGGGCGGCGTGCAGCAGGGCTTCCATGGTCAGGCGATCCTTACTTTGCCGATGCGGGCAAGAAAATCGCCCTGCTCGGGCGAGAGATGCGCGGGGTCGAGCACGACGACATCTATTTTCTCCTCGCAACAGGAAAAGAAGCGTGTAGCGATGGTGCGCGAGGTTTCGAAAGCCGGCTGATCAGTGAGCACCAGAATGTCGATGTCGCCGCCGCGGCGGGACGGCTCGGTTCTGGAACCGAACAACCAAACCTCACCCGGGACATCGCGCAAGGCTTCCGTCAGCGCTGCGACTTCCTCGGCATCCAGTCGGACCGACGCGTTGAACTCAAGCGCGATCCGCCCTGTGGTCTCGGCGTTTTGCAGATCAGCTTTCATCACCAAATCCTTTGCGGTGGGATGAAATAAATACGGGCCTCGCGCAGGGAACATAACGTCGCCCTCCACCCCCTATGTTTGAGGTCGCAATTTGCGACCTCAAAGCCTCACACTCTTCCGCCGTAAGCTGGAACATGAAATCTGCCGGGCAAACAATTCGCCCGCCACGAACGGACAGACCACGTTTTCCCCAAGCCAGAAGGCCGTTCATTTTTCGCTTCCTTCAATATCCGCCGTAAAACCGCTTGGGGAATCGGGAGAAATCACCGCATTGGCGGCCGCAAGCGGGGACAGCAGGTTTTGCACTTTGATTCCGCCTTGCCTGGCCAACGCGGGGTTTTGAAGCCACATCCGGATAAAAAATTCCCGCATTTGTTCAGACTGCGCCAAACGGCTGAGCATCAGATGTTCAGGGATTACCGCGCGTGAGAGGCTATCGGGTTCAGACATTCGGGTCTTCTCCACGCTTGATCTTCTCCAGCCAGATATCGATATCGGCACGAAAATATCTTCGACGACCCTATTCCGTGCCCAGGCTAGGGTGTCGCCCATCCCTGCATCGGCGGCTCTACCTGACGCTACTTCGCGAAGGACCGCCTGCGGCACCATGATCTGCTTCGCCAATTGTTCAAGCAAGTCGGTGCGGCCCAACTTGCCCAGCAGAATCGGGGGTGACGCATTGATCACCCAGGTTTCTTCAATCACTGCCCCAACTCCGCATCCAATTCGGGGATGTCAATCTGAATGGCCGCGACATGGCGACGACGCAATTCGTCCATAAATGCAACTCGGCTGATGCCCGCAATTTCAGCCGCTTTACCCTGAGATACGCGCCGTTCGCCATACCATTGGACGGCAGCCGCGATCCGCATTTCACGGGCAAATTCACGGGGTGCAAGCCGCAGAGCCGAAAAAACGTCTTCAGGCAAATCCATTGCAAGTTGTGTCATGGTGTTCCTCTTTGCGGCAGGTCTCATTGTTACCATCGTCCCATCATTTCCTTCTTGCCTCGACGTCAGCCGCATGGGTCACGGGGGTCAGAGCTCGGTTCTTCCTCAGAGGGTTTCCGGTTCATGGTTTCCTTGCTCGCTGCGAAGAAAAGGGAATCAGATCAGATTATACCGCTCCGGTCCCCCCGGATGCCTGCCGGCTCCGCTACGCGGCAGCACCTGGATTGTTGACACCCCGTGCCTCGTCCATCACACTTACGTTGTTGAAAGTTTCAACAATAAGAGAGGTTCGCATTATGAGCACCGTTAATTTCAGCGTTCCCGAGGACGTGAAACAAGCGTTCAACGAAACCTTTCAGGGTCAGAACAAGAGTGCGATCATCGCCGACCTCATGCGCGAGGCAGTAGAGCGGGCCAAGCGCAAGCAACGTCATCACCAAGCGATTGCGCGAATTTTCGATCGACACAAGATCGCACCCTCAGTGACCGAGGAGGACGTTCGCGCGGCGCGAGAAGAAGGACGTCCGTGATCCTGGTGGTGGATGCAAGCGTTGCGCTGAAATGGTTCTTGCATGTCGGCGACAGCGAGCCCGATCGCGACCGTGCGTTGACTCTCCTGGCCGGCGTCGACGATGAGAGCGTCCAATTGGTTCAGCCACCCCATTTCATCGCCGAGGTCGCCGCGGTGCTTGCGCGCGCAAAGCCGGGGGGCGCCGAAGATGACCTGCTGGATCTGCTGAACATCGAGCGCAGCACCATTGAAACGCCGGAAACCTATGCCACGGCGATCGAACTCTCCGTCCGCCACCAGCATCACCTGTTCGACACCCTTTATCACGCAGTGGCTCTGCATGTCCCAGGCGCCCGCCTGATCACAGCCGACCGGCGCTACTACGACAAGGCTGGCGGCGAGGGGCGGATTATCCTGCTGGCGGACTGGTCGCCCGACTGATGGTGTGAATTTTTCGTGCGCCGCCTCAGGAGTACTTGCTGCGCAAAGCTCGCGAGACGGAAGGAACGGAAAAACCGGCAGGCTAGCGCAGCGCCGTCAGCCTGCGATCGACAAAGCCCGCGAGTTCGGCGCTCAGGGTTCCGGTTTCCTTCGCGCGGCGAAAAGAATCGGCGGCTTCGGCGGCGCGCTGCTGCGCTTCCTGGGAAATACCCAGTCCCACCCACCACACGCCGGAAGCCGGCGCGACGCGCAGCGCCGCGCCGTACTCGTTCACCGCTTCGCCGTGCCGGCCGAGGCGCTGGTACAGGGCCGCGGCGAATGCATGATAGTCGGCATTGGCCGCGGCAGCGTTGGCGTGTTGTTGCAGCAGCGCAAGCGCCCCGCCGACGTCGTTGCGCTCCACCATGATCCGCGCCAGGAGCATCACAAAAGCGGCGTTCGCCGGATTGAGCGAGATTCCTTCCTGCAACAGACCCGCGGCCTCGTCCATGCGCTTGGCCTCGAGCAACAGCGCGACCTGCGTTTGCCGCGCGGCTTCGTAGGTGGGATCGAATGCGAGCGCGGCCCGCAACGTTTCCATGCCTTCGGCAATGCGGCCTTGATTGACGAAACTCACCGCGCGCCGGTACTCCGCCGCCGCGCGATCGCGCGGCGTGGCGCCGTCGCGCTTGGTGATCTGTCCGGCTGCCGGAGCGCCCGGCCGTGGTGACGCAAGCGCCGTTTCCAGTTTGATCGCCGCCTTGGCCAGTGGTTCCGGGTTCGGGACGGGCGCAAGACTGGCGCCGCGTTTCGGCGCCGGGCCCGGCGCGGCCTGCGTGCCGGCGGGGGCGCGCGCACCGCGTTCCTTGATCGGCGTGAGGATTTCCATCGCGAGCTTCAGTGTATCCGGGCGATCCGGCTCGGGTTTGGCGCCGTCAGCCTGGAGCACTGGCGTCGGGGACGGGGGCAAGGCCGCAGGCGCCGGCGCGGATGCAGCAGGTGGTGCCGCCGCTACCGGCGAGGATGCAGCAGCTGGTGCCGCCGCTACCGGCACCGGCGCGGCCCGGTTCGCGGACTGAAGCGCAAGTTCGGTCACACTGGCCCGCGGCGTCACCTGCCACGCCACCCAGGCAATCCAACCGATGGTAATGAGGATCAGGACGGCAACCAGGCGCCAGAACCATTCCGAGCCGACCATGGGAGTGGCGCCGCGAACCGGTTGCAGGCTCCGGTCCTGCACCAGACCGGGCGGGGTACCGGCGGACTGGGGGGCGTGGCGCCGGTCGAGTTCCTGCAGCATCTTGTTGATCAGGCTCATCGCAGCAGCATCCAGCCGATGCCCGAACCCGCAAAGCAGGCGAGCGCGAACCAAACCCATCTCGGGGCCCGCGAAAAAGCCGCCGGCGTGTCGCTCGCCGCCGCGCGCGCCTCGAGCCAGCCAACCCTGCGGCTGCCCCGGCCATAAGTGAGCATCATCGCCTTGTTGGCCAGAATGTTGATCAGGCGGGGCACGCCGCGGCTCGCGTGGTAAATGGACCCCACCGCGGCACCGGTAAACACGCGGTCTCCGTGATATCCCGCGACCGCAAGGCGGTGTGAAAGATAGTGCTCCGTTTCCTCCCGGGTAAACGCTCCCAGCCGGTGCTGGAACGTGATGCGCTGGCGCATCTGGCGGATGGAATCGTGCTCGAGCTTGCGGTCGAGTTCGGGCTGGCCGAACATGATCACTTGCAGCAGCTTGCGCTTTTCGGTCTCGATGTTGGTCAGGAGCCTCAGCGTCTCCAGCGTATCGAGCGGCATCGCCTGCGTCTCGTCGAGGCACAGAATGACGCGCTTGCGGTCCCGTGCGAAATCGAGCAGCGCCAGGTTCAGCGCCTTGATCAGGTGGTGCTGATCGAGCCCGTCTTCGATATGAACCCCCAGTTCATCGGCGAGCGCGAGCAGCAGCGTGCGCGGCTCTAGATTCGGATTCGGGATGTAGGCGCTGATCCAGTTTTCGTCGAGCGCGGCTAGGAATTTGCGGCACAGAAGCGTCTTGCCGGCGCCAACTTCACCGGTAATCTTGATAAAGCCCTCGCCGTTTGCGACCGCCACGAGCAGCACATTGAGCGTCTCCTGCGTGCTCCGGCAGGCATAGAAGAAACTCGTGTCCGGGGTAATCCCGAACGGCGGCTCCTTCAGGCCGAAATGCGACAGATAAATCATCCCTTATCTCCGCGACGGCGCAACGCCCGGTTCGCCCGAAGAACCGCCGCCCATGTTCAGTACCCGGTCGCGCGATTCGCCGAGGTCCGTCTCCCAGTCGCGGTCGCTTTGAATGACGGTCGGCTTGATCAGGATGACCAGTTCCTTCTTGACTGCGGTGCGCCGTTGACTGCCGAACAGACCTCCGAGCGTCGGGGCGTCCTGCAGCCCGGGCAGCCCGGAACGCCCGTCGGCGGTGTCGAGCTTCATCAGGCCGCCGATGGCGACGATATTGCTGTTGCGCACCCGCACGATGCTGTCGGTCTCGCTCACGGTGCTGCGCGCCAGCGGCAAGGTGATCTGGCCGCCGAAAACCGAGCCCAGATTGACCACTTTGTCGTCCTGCTGGACATGGCTCACCGAGGGATGAATGTGCAAGACGACGCTGGAGTCTTCATCGATCTGGGGCGTGATGTCCAGCGCGACGCCGGAAAAGAACGGCCGCATGGTCAGCGTCGGAAAACTCGTGGTGCCTCCAATGGTGCTGCCGGTGGTACCGCTGCCGCCGGCGATGTTGGTAATGAAAAACTGGTCCGTCCCCACTTTCAGCACCGCCATCTGGTTGTTGATGGTGGCGATGCGCGGACTCGACAGCACCTGCACCGATCCCTGCGATTCCAGAAAACTCAGCAGTGCGGAAAAGTTCGCCGTCTGAAACGCCAAGCCGAAAAGCGAGCCACCGGGCAGGCCCGGAATCAGCGCCGCCGCCGCCGCACCCGCCGCCGCCGCCGCCGAACCCGGTTGCGGACTGACGCTCAGATTGCCGCTGGTGTTCGCGCCGGTGGTCCCCAGCGTGGTGTTGGGCGTTATGAGTCCGAGCGAGGTGCGTCCCGAACTGGAGAACAGCGCCCAGTTGATCCCCGTCTGGTACTCGTCCGAAAGCGTCACTTCCACGATCTTGGCTTCCAGCATCACCTGCCGCTCGACCGAGAGCCGGATCGCGCGCAGATAAGACTCGATTTGCCGCAATTCTTCCGGCATGGCACGCACCACGACGAGTCCCGCCTGCGGGTTGACCACGACGTTGCGCCCGCCCTCCCGGCCGATGATCTGCGTGAGCGTCTGGCGCAGGTCCTCCCAGAAATCGTTGCGCACCGATGTCTGGACCCGGCTGCTGTCGCTCATCCCCGGCGACATCGCGGACGCGGCGCCGGTCTGGGTCGGCGCGGTGGGCAAGCCGGTGGTCCCGGGCACGCCGGGAATCCCCGCCCCGGAGGCACCCGGGGCATCGGCGATCGACCCGGAGGTCACGCGGATGTCGCTGCGCCCGAGCCGCTGCCCGATCAGGTAATTGACCCGGAACACGCGCGTGCGGATGCCGGTCGCCTGGATCAGGATGCGGGTACCGTCAAAGCGGTACTCGTAGCCGTAGAGGTCGCGCAGCGCATCGAGCGCTTCCAGCACCGTGACGTCTTTCAGATTGACGGTCACCGCGCCCTTCACGTCCGAATGCACCAGCATCGAGTAGCGCGTGCCCGACACGATGGACATGAACACCTGCGCGGCCGGGGCCTCGTTCACGGACAGGTCGAAGCGGGGCTCGATCGGCCTGCCGGCCGCGCCCGGCATCTCCAGCTTGAGTGGCGGTAGCAGCGCATCGCGGATGTCGCTCTCGGCCGGCTCCTTCCTGGGCGCGTTCGCCGCCTTGTTCAGCTCGGCCGCGATGCGGGGGTCGATTTTTGTCTGACGGGGGGAAGGTGCAGCGCATCCGGCAAGGACCGCGGCGAGCAATAGCAGCGCGAGTTGTCTCATTTTTGCCCTTTGGTGCGAGAAGTCCGGGGCGAGCCGCCTTTGGGAACCGCAGTGGTCTTTTGCGCATCCGGAGTGAGTCGGAGTACCTTGTTGCCGCCGGATTCGCGCAAGACGACCTCGGAACCCGAGATCGCGACCAGTTTCGCCTCGCCGACCTTGTCGCCGACAGTGTACGTCCTGCCGTCGATCAGCGCGAGTTTTCTCCCTCCCGAAACGATCACCGACTGCAATACCGGTCCCTGGGAAACGCGCGCTTCGCCCTCGCGCGCCGACTCGGAGAAGGACGGCGGCCGGGTCGGATCGCGCAGCGCCTGTGCAAAGGCCGTCGTTGCGGCCGCGGCCGCAACGAGCAGCAGCACGGCGCCGGATTTCACGCCGCTCATACCTGCATCCATGTTCTGTCCAGGCTGACCGTGTACAGGGTGACCCGCAGCATCGCGGTCGGATAATCGACCGCCGAGAGATCGAGCTTGTCCCAGTAGATTCTGACCGGCAGCGACTCGATCTCCTTCAGATAAGCGAGCAGATCGAGATAACTCCCGCGCACGGTCAGCTGGATGCCGTGCTTGTAAATGGAACTCGCCGGCGCTGCCTCGCCGCGCGGCTCCGCCGGCTTGGCCGGCTGGGCGGCTTTTTGCGCGTCGGCGGGCAGCCCGACCGCGGATTGCGGCAGCGTCTTCATCTGCATCAACTCCAGCCTCGGCCTGCGGGCAAGAATCTGCTGCAGCACGTCGCGCATGCGCTCGGGCGACATCAGCCGCGAGGATAGTTCCCTGGCATCGCGCTCCAGCGCCGCGAGCTTGCTGCGCGATTCGTTCAGGCGCAAGGCCGCGCCCGCGTCCGGGCCTTCGCTGCGGCTGCGCGCCAGGGTTTGCAGCGTCGCGGACACGGTCTTGATCTCGTTCTGCCTCTGGGCGTATCCGTCCATCGCCGCCTTGCGCCTTGCCTGAACCGGCGCAATGAGCAGCGTATCCATCGCCGTATACACAAGCAGCAGCGCCGCCGCGAGAATCATCGCGCGTTCCCGCAGATTCAGCTTATCGACGCGCTCGGAGAGAAGGTTCCAGTACTGGATCATTCGCTATCCGCCCGCATCGGCCGTGGCATCGGTGCCGATGGAAAATTCGACGTAGTCCTGTCGCCGGAGCTCGGGTGGCGAGGGCTCCGAACCCGGTTTCGGCGCGGCACCAACGGTTCCGAGGCCGGTGTTGGACGGGGTCTGCCGCGGTTGAATTATTTTCATGTCGCCGATCCGCCTCCCCCGCAGCGCCTGTTCGCGGCTGAGCAAGCGGATATAGCCGGGCAGCAGTTCGGGGCGAAGCACCCGGCCCTGAATGGTAAAGCCTCCGGCCGCGCCGCCGATGGCAACGTTGGTCAGCCATACCCCATCGGCATGCTCTCGCGCGAGCGCCTCGAGGAAGCCCGCGTGGCCCTCGGTGTTGCCGATGCCGGCCCCGCGCAGGCGTTCGAGCAGTTCCTGCCAGCCTTTCACGCGCGCGTCCACGCGCGCGATTTCATCCAGCAGCGCCTTGTCCGCGTCGCGCCGTGACTGCGATCCGGTGCTGGCCAATTGCGCCCGAAGCTCTGTCGCCCGGGAATCGGCGCTCACGCGCAGTGCCTCGGCCTGCGCGAGATCCCTCCGCGCAAGCTGTTGGTAGCCGAGCATGCCGGCCACCAGCACCGCAATGACCACGGCCATCGTGCCCGCCCCGAGTGGCGAGCGGCGTTGCCGCAACCCCGGGTCGAAAAGATTGATCTGCTGGCTCATTGGGCCTGGCTCATTGTGTCGCGGTCCCGCTTCTGAACGAGCAACCGATCAAGTGGAACATGCGCCACTGCGCGCCCGGGTCAAGCCGCTGGTCCCCAGGCACGTCGATGACCGTACGCAGATCCACCGCTTCAACCCTGGTGTCCAGATTCGCGATCAGGTGGGCCACCAACCCCGTATCTTCGGGTTCGGGACCAACCATCACCTTGTCGATCACGATAAAACTGAATTGGCGCTCGAAATTGTCCAGCGTGCGCTGCAGTTCCAGCAGCACCCGGTCAAACAGGTCCTTGCGCGCCTCGCCCTGCGACTCGCGCAATTGCGTCAAAGTGATGTCGAGCCGGCGCGACAGATAAAGCTCGCCGCCGAAGGTCACCGTAAGCAAGCCGCCCGACGCATCGAAATAAAGCCAGCCGACGCCACGGTCGTCGCTCTCGTACAGCGCGGCGACATTGCGCTGCGCCGTTTCCGGAATATCGATTACGCTGATCGGAATGCCCGCCTTGTCGAAACGGTCCACGCACGCCTTGAGCACTTGCTTCTTCGCCGCCACGGCATAGACCGAGTGTTTATGCGCGGGCCCGTGCCTGTCCGCGGGAAGATCGAGAATGTCGTAGCCCGCTTCCTCCACGGGGAAATCGATGACCTCCTTGAGGCGCCATTTCATGGCCGATTTGAGTTCCTGTGCGGAAACGTCCGGCGCTTCGACCAAATGAATCTGATAGTCGCTCGCGCCGAGCAGCGTCGCGCACTGCGCCGGGCGGGAAATTCGAAATTCCTTCACCGCCCGCGCCAGCCCCTGCCCGTCCCCGGTGAGTTCCGCCTCACCGAACGCAAACACGCAGGGCTTGCCCGTTGCGCTGCCCTGGACGTAGCGCAGTTGCTTCGCATCCGCGGCGAGTACCGTCCATCCTGCAGCCGAAGGAGATCGAGTAAATATCACGCGATAGCGTCCCAAAACGCAGTAACGTCGTTAAGATACGCAATTAACCCATTGTTGTCAATGAATTTTCTGTAAAATTCTGTGAAACATTTTGTCTGTTAGGCGGCACCGAATCGCTATCAGTCCGCGGCGCGTCTTGTCATCAGAAAAGTTCGTCGCAATAAAGACTTGAAATTTCGCGCGCCATGCCAAAATTTGTCGCTCGACAGGGACAGGAGAGCTGGGTGTTGGGTCACCCGGCCCCGTCAACACAAAGGACCGACCGCTGCGGCCGATCAACGCCATTTCGACTTAACACCCCGTGACATCAAGCGTCATCACCGGTGCCGCGTTGGCCACCGCCGCCGTGTAGGAGATCCGGCATTGGAGCGGTATCGATGCCCCCACGACATCGTAGGTTCTGGCGCTGGCGCCGCCCCCGGCGATGGTGAAGCCGTCCGAGGCCAACACCTGCGAGGCGAGGTCGATGCCGTCCAGCGTCGCCGCCGGATAACGATTCACCATTACAACCATCGCTCCGTCCATGTTCACAATCCCCGCCGACGAGGTGCAGACGCCAACGGCCCCGGTGCCGAGATCCGCCTCGCAGCGCGACTTGGCCAGCGCCGCCGCCGAGCGGATGGACCCGAAAATGGCCTGCGCTTTCGCGATCCTCGCATCGCGCTGCAAGTTGACAAAGCGCGGCAGCGCAACGGCGGCGAGGATGCCGACGATGGTAATGACGATGATAAGTTCGATCAGCGTGAATCCGGCCGCTCGGCGCCGCAGCCGTCTATCCAGAGGTGACTTCATCGAAACCTTCATCGAAAACTCCTTTTCCGCCCGAAATAACCATCGATGGCGAGTAACCCGCGCTCGAGTAACCCGCGCTCGAGTAACCCGCGCTCAAGACGCATTAGTCTAACAGATTTGCCCGCAAGAGCGTCCGCGGGGTTGAACGCTGCGGCCGCAAATCATGCTCGCTGCAATCTCAGCGCACATGCACTGCCGCAACCCAGTCGCCAACGATTCAGTCACCAACAATTCAGTCACCAACAATTGTCATTCTGAGCGAAGCGAAGAATCTGCTTTTCGTAGGGAGCAAGAAGCAGATTCTTCGGCCGGCGGCCTCAGAATGACAACTATTGGAGGTCCCCGTGCTATTCTTTCATCCTGCCTGCCAAAAAACCCGGCAGCGCCCTGGCACTAACGTTGGTGGAACACGAGGGCAGTTCGAAGAGATTTCAATATGACCATCGTCCAAGAAATGCTGCTGCGGTCTTTTCTCATCCTCCTCTGCGTAGGGAGCGTCGCCGGCGTTCTGCTCGGCGCCGGAATGCTGTGGAAGCCCGAGCGAATCGCGTTCTGGAATCAATATTTTTCCCGATGGGTCAGCCCCGACAAGATCGATGAGCAACTAAATCGTCCGCGCTGGATCGAGCGCTATTTCTACCGCCATCACCGCCTGGTGGGGGCTACGCTGTTGATCGGCGCGACTTTTGTTCTGTACGCTTTCCTGTTCGGCCACAACATGCGCAGAGTTTCCGCCGTCATGGCGTCCGGCGGCTGGGGACTGTGGGAGGCGCTGGTCGGGATACTGCTGATCGGCAGCGTGCTGGCCGCGTTTGTCGGCCTCATCGTGCTGACTAGGCCAAGCCTGCTGCGCGAGATCGAGAAATCGAGCAACCGCTGGATTTCCACCCAGGGCATGGTGAAGTTGTTCGACGGCATGCACTATTCTTTCGACCTGCAGTTCCTGCGCTACAGAAAGACGGCGGGCGTATTGATGATCCTCGGCGGCCTCTATATCCTGATTGTGCTGGTGCCGTTACTTTGGCGGGGCGGGTGGAAATTCTAGGTCCGGGCAAGCTTTTCGTGATTCTTGACCGGCGCGGAGGGTGCGAAACGGTTCGCTCGGGAAATTCATCTTGCGGAACATCTACTTGCAATTATTTTCTCATGTGGATATGATCACGGGGCTACTAGAGGGGGCCGCGGCTCCCATCATCGGGGCTGCGGCCTCTTTCAGCAGGAGAAGCGAAATGAAGAAGCAACAATCAGGCTTTACCTTGATCGAGTTGGTGGTGGTAATCGTGATTCTCGGGATACTGGCAGCGACGGCGTTGCCGAAGTATATTGACTTATCTAGTGAAGCCAAGCTGGCAAAGGCACAAGGCGTTTCCGGCGCAGTTGCCTCATCGGCGGCGATTCAGTATTCACTGTCGCTGGTGTCTACTGCGCAGACTTATGCCGCCACAACGGCGTGCGCAGCTACCGGTAACTACTTGCAAGGTGGTTCGTTACCGACTGGATGTACCGCTTCGGGTGGAACCTCTTGCGTTGTTGTCTGTGATGGTCAATCGGCTGCTGCAGTTACGCTTCCATAACCGATACGCAATTCGAACGAACAGTCGTAGGTGTAGATTCTTTTTTGGGGGCGGGGTTATTGGGCGGCATTTTTGAAAGGTAGCGTAGTACCAGACCCGATTTTCCGCTGCGCCCCGCCGACAGCAGTTAGCCTTGGCCTGCTCGCCGTGATGGTGAGCGGGCCATTTCTTTTGCCGTTCCATACCTTACCGATGTCCAGTTTCTGGAGCGAATGGTGGGCGGGTTCGCTGGGCCTGGCCGCCGCAGTTTTCGGGCTTCTTGCTTCCTGCAGTCGCTTATCGCCAGGCTCGCTGCCGCTCTCGCCGCTGCTTTTCATTCCAGCGATATTGTTATCGCTTCTGCTGTTGCAGTTCGCGCTCGGTCGTCTAGTTTTTCCACAACTCGGGCTGCTATACGCCGACTACTTGCTCTGGGCCGGTCTGTTGCTGATGTTGGGACGTAATCTCGCTGGCACCATCGGTCTTGCCCGTCTCGCCGATGTTCTGGCCGTGGCTATCGCGCTTGGCGCGCTGATTGGCGCCGCTGTGGCCCTGGTGCAGTGGATGGGTATTGCCGATTACGTGCCTTGGATATTTCCCCGCATGGGCGGCGCCGTCTATGGCAATCTGGCCCAGAGCAACCATCATGCGCATTTTTCCTGGTTGGGCATTGCCTCGGCGTTCTATTTGCGCGGACGGGAACAGCTGTCGCGCGGCCTGCTCTGGCTCCTGGTCCTGTCTATCGGATTTGGCAGCGTCCTCAGCGGCTCGCGAAGTGTGTTCTTATATATGCTGGTGATCCTGGCTGCGCTTGCATGGCAACGCCGCCAAGACCCGCACGGGCCCGTGGCCAAGTTGGTTACCGACGTCGCTCTGTTACTGCCGGTGCTTATCGCCCTGAATTTCATCGGCGCCTGGGCCTCACCGCGAGTTCCCGAGTTTTGGGTATGGCTCGGCAATCTATTGCCTTCGCTGGACCTTGGTGGCAATACCATCAAAGGCGGTTACTATTCCATGCCTGGTGTAAAGCTCTACGAATCGGTGTCCGGTCCGAGTGAGCGTCTTGCGATCCTGCGTACCGCCTGGTCGGCAATTGCCGAACATCCCTGGCTGGGGAATGGAGCCGGGAACTTTCGCTGGGCGAGTTTTGTAGCCTCTGCCAACCGAACTGACGATGATTACTTCTTCGTCGCAGAGCATGCGCACAATTTTGTTTTTCAGTTACTGACAGAATTCGGCGCGCTGGCGGTAGTGGCGATGATCCTGCTGCTGGTCTTCTGGGCCAAACAATTTCTTCGCCAGTCCTGGCGGCTGGAGCATTTCTGGTGTGCTTCGATTCTGGGGATAGGCGCGGTACATTCGCTGCTCGAATATCCGCTCTGGTACAGCTATTTTCTCGGGCCAACGGCATTGTTGCTGGGCGCGACAGAAAGCGGGAGGACAATCGCCCTGACTGGTCGACGGGTCGCCATTTATCTGGTTCTTGCGGCACTGGCGGGCGCTTTGATACTTGGCAACCTGCGCTCTGACTATTCGAAAATCGAGGCGGCTATCTACCATCCACTGGCGGCGCATCCGGATCGGGAACGTGCCTGGCGGATAACCATGGATCGCCTGCTCAAGTTGTATGATGAATCGCTGTTCTCTCCCTGGGTCCTGCGTGTATTCACGGTTTTGGCCGAGCCGAGCAGGCAGTTGGCAGAAGATCGCGCCGACCTGTGCGTACGTAGCATCCGATTTGACCCGGCACGTTCATCGATGACCCGTTGCGCCATGCACCTCGCCATAGCAGGGCGCGATAGCGATGCCAGGAGACTTGTGCTGGAGGTCTTGCGCGCTTTTCCGGGACAGCGGATGGCGACCGTTGAGGAACTGGCGAAATGGGCGCAGACATTTCCGGAGATTGAGCCCTTGCGGATGTTGAGCCAGTCGCCATAAAGAGCACGGTCGGGTGGTCGCCGCCTGAGTCAACACCGGTTTTCTCCCGCCGAACGTCCTGTCCCGGCCGCGATTGGAATTTAGCCACTGCGGTTCGAACGGTACCCGCGAAGGAACTTCCAAATAACGTCAAATTATTGGCTTCGAATTGTCTACTAGGCCGGGGCGATCCACGCGCCGGTTCGAGCGGGGAAAATAAAGCAGACAAACACGGGTTCAGGGTTCATAAGGGCGACATGGCCAATTCCAATACCGCCCGTACGCCACCAAGAGTACGGCGTTCTCCGTTCAGGTTCGTCCGAGCAACTGACTGCCGAAATAAATCACCATACCCAGGGCAGGAAACACGATGATCCAGCCGGCCGCCCGAGGAAAGGCGGCAACCCAGTTGTCGAGCGTAAGAATCATCTTGTCCGCGTCAGGAGCGACTTGCCGAGTCGAATGCCAATGGGACGCGCGTTTTTCGATGGCGCGCATGGCGTCCGGAAAAAAAACGAGCAGGATGCCGACCGCGATCGAAACGACGCAGCCGGCGATCAGAAACCATCGCGTCGCTTCGACGAGCCAGAGCACGAATAGCGGCGCGAGTTTCAGGTTGAGCATGGCCACGACTGCGGCATCATCGATCCGGGCGATCAGGCCATAGGCCGAATAGGCGGCGCCCGCTACGAAGATGGCCCCGATCGGGCGCCGGTATTTCCACACAAAGCTCCCGCTGTCGCGCGGCAGGGCCATCGGCTTGGAAGCATGGCGGGTCGACACCGTGTAGTTCATCAGGCCGAACAGCCGGAACACCCTGTCGCTGCTCACGATCAGGCCCACGCCAATCGCCAGGGCAAGGACACCGCCAATAAAGAAAAACAAGGTAAGCGATGGGAGGAGCAACTGATCGATCAGGTAGTTGTTGAAGTGTGGCACATGTCCCTCCTGCTTGATTCGAATTAAGCTTACTCTATCACCAAGTCGGTTGACGTCGATTGGTTAAGTTACCGTCCGGGGTTGATGCCATCTACTCACTGCGCATTACGCAGTCTCGACGCGCCACCGCCTATAGGGAAGACGATTTCATCCGGCTACTGACTATCGCATCTGATCACGACACCACTTACGGCAAGTAGTAGTCGCCGGCAGCCGACACAAGGTCTGCGCTTCATGGTTATACCATCCGAATAAGCAGTTTCTTTCCGCAGGCGTCCGCGTACCTGCGCAATGTCGCCAGAGAAGGAGAATGCCGCCGGCTGCCAAGACTCGATTCGATCCTGGCTAGTACCGGCTGGGAAACGCCCATCCGCGCCGCGACGTCGGCCTGGGTAAGGCCTGCATCCTTGCGCGCATTGAGCAGGGCGCCCAGCGCCGCGAACTCATCCTCCAGGGCGTCGTAGGCGGCCCGGAATTTCGGATCGGCTTTGCGCCGTTTCGCGGCATGGGCCTTGGGGTCGAACGCCACCGGCTGGTAACGATCTTCGGTCTGAGCGGTCTTAGCCACGTTGTACCTCTTTCAGTCGTTTGCGAGCAGTCTTCAATTCCTTGGGCGGGGTCTGTTGCGTCTTCTTGATAAAGCCATGCAGGACCACAATCCGCCGGCCTACCAAGGTGCAGAAGAACACCCGGCCTATTCCCTCTTCGCCCCTGGCTCGAATCTCGAACAACCCATCGCCGAAAGCTCGGGTGTAGGGCAGGCCGAGATTCGGCCCGGATTCCACCATCTGTTCCGCGATCCGGGTAAAGCTGGCGTTGATTCCCGCCGGCCATCCCTCAACCTCGGCCAGCACTGCCGCGTTGAAGAACTCGATGGAATAGATCATGGCCATAATATAGCATGCGTGCTATCTTGTTGCAACCCGGTTGCGCGGCCGGAAAGCCCTGCATCTGGCGATTGCCCGCAACAATGGCATCGAGGAAATCCTGACGCTCGATGACGGCCTGCTTTTCGCCGCCAGGAAACTCAAGGCAAGGCGCGGCATTCGAAGGTAATAGGGGTGCGCAAAAAGAGTCAGCCCCTTTTTGTCCGCTTGACATGACTTCTTATACGAACTAATGTTATAACATTGTTAAAACGTGAGATTGAAATGCTGGCCACCATTCGTCAGATCGGCAATTCCCGTGGTGTCATCCTTCCGGCCAAGCTGCTTGCGGAAGCAGGCATTGGCGAGCGCGTCGATATCCGAATCGACGCGGGCAAGCTCGTGATCGAACCGATCGCCGCTCCCCGGCAAGGCTGGTTTGCCGCTGTCCTCCCCGAGACCGCGGAAGACGATGCCTGGGATGCCATGTCCGACACGGGCCGCGAACTGGAGGATTGGGAATGGTGAAGCGCGGCGAAGTCTATTGGGTGCGCCTTGATCCGACCATAGGCACCGAGATCAGGAAAACCCGCCCCGCGCTGGTCGTTTCTCCCGATGACATGAATACTGCCTTACCACGCGTTATCGTGGCGCCGCTCACCAGCAAAGGGCAGCCCTTGGGCTGCCGCCCGGAAGTGGAATTTTCGGGCAAGAACGCGCGTATCTTGCTGGACCAGCTACGCTGTATCGATAAATCGAGGCTTGCCGGCAAAGCGGGGGAAATCGCCCACGAACGGTGGCAACCGGTACTGCTGGAAATGTTCGCGTAAAGGCTGCCGATACCGCTGTCCTGCCGGATGTCCTGGTGATCCCCCATAAACCGGAGCGCGATCTACAAATCTCCGCTACCGCCTCCGCCCGCTAGAACCACCGATATCGCGTCACCAGCACGAGCGACACATCTTCGACTTCACCGTTCTTCGCGCGCATGCCGCGCACGCGCCAACGGATCGCGGGTTCGGCGGCGCCCTCCCCGGCTGCCTCAATGGTCAAATGGAAACTAAGCCGCGGCAGGTAGCCGAATTCCCGCCGCTCGGCATCGAAGAACCAGCTTCCCGAGGGAAGCGATGCGACCTCATGGCTGGCGACTTCTCCGGCGTAACCGGGCGGTGGCTGCTCCAGCCAGCCCAGGGGATTTGCCTGCAGCATGTCCACGGTCTCGGCGCTGTGGCCGTGTATCATGCCCTCGGCAATCGCAAAGCGCATGCCTGATCGCACGTTCAGAACCGTCAGATCCACCGCGGTCTTTTCCGCCACTTCCTGGTAGTACAGCAGCGCGGCGAGCCAGCCGCCGCCAAGGACGGCGATCAGCGTCAAGGCGACGCAAAGTTCCAGCAGCGTAAATGCTTCCTGGGCGGACCTCGGCGGTCCGGGGATAGGGGGAACCATTCCCTTCGTTCGCCGGGTCAATGCTTGATCGCGGCTTTGCCGAGATCCCAGATCGGCAGGAAAATGCCGAGCGCGAGTATCAGGACCATGATCCCGAGGAAAACGATCAGGATAGGCTCGATCTGCTGGCCCAGGGTTTTCAGCTCGTACTCGACCTCGCTCTGGTACATGTCGGCGATCTCCTGCATCATGTCATCGAGTGCCCCGGATTCCTCGCCCACCGCGATCATCTGCAGCACCGCCGGCGTGAATACGCCGGTCGCAACCGCGGAGCGCCAGATGCTGTCTCCCCGCTCGACGCTCTCCCGCATTTTAACGATCTTGCTTTCAATGAAGGCGTTGTCCACCGTTTGCGCGACGATATTCATCGCCTGGACCACCGGAACACCGCTCTTGACCGCCAGGGCCAGGCTTCGCGCCAGGCGGGCCAGGGTTGCCTTTTGCACGATCGGGCCCGCGATCGGAATGTTCAGCTTGAATCGATCCCACTGGAGACGCCCTGAAGCGGTCGCGGTCCACGCGCGAAATGCCAGGAACGCTGCGATGGCGGCGAAGAACATCAGCCAGCCGTAAGCAAGCATGAAATCCGAGAACCCGATCAGGATTCTCGTCATCAGGGGCAGATCTGCCCCGAAGCCTTTAAACACCTTCGCGAACACCGGGATCACAAAGATATTGACCACCACCAGGGCCGTGACCATCGCCGCTACCACGAAACTCGGATAGCGCAGCGCAGACTTGACCTGATCGCGCATCAGCTTTTCGAATGCAAGGTGGTGAAACAGGCTGAGAAACACTTCCTCCAGCCGGCCGGTCAGCTCCGCCACTCGCACCATGGCTACATAAAAAGCCGTGAATACGGCCGGATAACGGGCAAGCGAGGCGGCAAGCTCGCGGCCGGAATCGAGGCTGGCGCGCAAGCCCTGCAACACCGCCTTCATTGCCGGATTGACGGCCGATTCCTGTAGCCCCAGCAGCGCGCGCATGATCGGCACGCCCGCCTTGAGCAGCGTGTAGAGCTGCCGGCTGAACAGCAGGATATCCACCTGCTGTACTTTTGGACCGAACAGGCCGCCCACGGAACTCGCCTCCCGCGGCTCCGCTCCTTGCGCCTGAACTATGTCGAGCGGCGTGATTCCCTGGCCGGAAAGCTGGTCCGCGACCGCGCCCGCGCTGGCCCCCTCCAGCACGCCCCGGACCATTTCGCCGCCTGAATTCCGTCCCTGATAGGAAAAGCTGGGCATCCCGGTCCGCTATTCAAACTCATTGCTCACACGCATCGCTTCCTGGATCGTGGTGCGGCCCGCGACGACGAGTCTCATGGCATCGCGGCGCAAGATGTTGCCGCCCATCTGTTCCCGCGCGACGTGAACGAACACGCCGGTATCGGGCTGATTCACCGCGTCCACCACCGCCTCGGTCATTTCGAGGGACTCATAGACGCCGGTTCGTCCCTGGTAGCCGGTCCCGTTGCAGATACTGCAGCCGGCACCGGCTGAATACTTGTGTGCTTGCGCCTGCTCACCCAGTTCGGTGGCGAGCCATGCGTGCTCGTTCGGCGCAGGCGTGTAGGGACGCGAGCAGTTTTCGCAAATCACGCGAACCAGGCGTTGGGCGATCACGAGCTGCAGCGAGAGCGCCACCATGTAGCGGGGGACGCCCATGTCAAGCAGCCGGATCGGGGTCGAAATCGTATCGTTCGTGTGCAAGGTCGAGAGCACCATGTGGCCGGTCATGGCGGCCCGCATGCCGATCTCCGCCGTCACGTTGTCGCGCATCTCGCCCACCAGTATGACGTCGGGGTCCTGGCGCAATGCCGAGCGCAACACGCGATCAAAAGTAAGCTCGATCTTTTCGTGCACCTGCACCTGGTTGATGTGGGGCAAGCGATATTCGACCGGGTCTTCGACGGTAATGATCTTGCGCGCCGGGGTGTTGAGTTCCGACAGCGCCGCGTACAGGGTCGTGGTCTTGCCGCTGCCCGTGGGGCCGGTCACCAAAACCATGCCGCTGGGCCGGTGAATCGCGCGGCGCAGCCGACCCAGAACCTCCGCCGGCATCCCGAGCATTTCCAGACCGAGCAGCCCGCCGGCCTGGTTGAGCAGCCGCATCACGATCGATTCGCCGTGCTGGGTCGGCATGGTCGAGATGCGAACGTCCACCGTCGCGTTTCGAACCTTGAAGTTGAAACGGCCGTCCTGCGGCAGGCGTTTCTCCGAAATATCGAGTCCCGCGATGAGCTTCAGCCGCAGGGCCACGGCCGACGCAACCTTGATGTCCGCGTCGGTCTGCACGTTCAGCACCCCGTCGATGCGGAAGCGAATTCGCAACTGCTTTTCCTGCGGCTCGACATGAATGTCCGATGCGCGCAGCTTGATGGCCTCGTCGAATACCGTCTGCAGCAGCTTGACGACCGGTGCATCTTCCTGCCCCGGGGCGACCCCGAACAGCTCGGCGAATTCCGCCGGTGCTTCGCCGAGCTCGGCGGTCAACTCCCTGGCGAAGTTGGTGATCTCGCCGGTGCGGCGGTACACGCGGTCGATCGCGGCGAGCAGCTCGGTGCCGAGCACCGCGGCGGGTTCGATTTCCCGTTTGAGGATCCGGCCGATCTCGTCATACGCCAGCAAATCGCTCGGATCCGCCATTCCGACCAGGAAGGCAATGCCGCGGTCTTCGAGGACAATCGCGCGGAAACGGCGCGCCTGCGCCTCGGGCAGGCGCTGTACCACGTCGGGCTTCAGATCGAAGGAGCGCAAATTGATGAAGGCGATGTCCAGCTGCCGGGCAAGCGCCTTGGACATCGCTTCCTCGGTGACGAACCCGCTGTCGATAAAAATACGGCCCAGCTTGCGCCCGGATTTCTTTTGCTGCGCCAGCGCCTCCCCGACCTGCTCTTCGGTGACGAGCTTCTGCTGAACCAGAATCTCACCGATGCGAACCTTTGCGGGCCTTGCCATGTGGAGACTTGTCGTCCTTTACACCAAAGTGCTACGAGTTTAACGCATCCTATTGAATTATATCCCGATCCCCGGGCTTCCGCATAAATCCAAATCCGGTCAATACAACGACGCAAGCCTGCTCCTCCCCCGTGGCGCTGACCTGCATCAAGGGCGACCGAGATGATTCAATCTTCAACAGAGCTCCGCCAACTGCCGATTGCAACATCCGGCTGGTATCATTGTGCACATGCTTTTGCTTCCCCTGCACCCGCCTCGATGAAATTCTGCTCCAACTGCGGCGCCCCAGTCAGCCTCAAGGTACCCGCCGGCGACACGCTGCCGCGCCACGTATGCGACGCCTGCAACACCATCCATTACTCCAACCCGAAAATGGTGGTCGGCTGCATCCCGGAGTGGGAAAACAAAATCCTGCTGTGCAAGCGCGCGATCGAGCCGCGCCGCGGCTACTGGACGCCGCCCGCGGGCTTCATGGAAAACGGCGAAACCACCAGCGAGGCGGCGCTGCGCGAGACGCTGGAAGAAGCCAGCGCGCGCATCGAGATAGGTGATCTGTTCAGCATGCTGTCGGTGCCGCAGGTCAATCAGGTGCACATCTTTTACCGCGCGCGTCTGCTCGATCTGGATTTCGCCCCGGGCACGGAAAGCCTGGAGGTCGCATTGTTCGAGGAGGCGGAGATCCCGTGGAAAGAGATTGCGTTTCGCACCATCTCGACCACCCTCAGGTATTACTACGAGGACCGAAAGCAGGGACGCTACGGCTGCCACTGCGGCGCCATTTTGCCCCTGAAATGACGCTGCTGCGCAAGACCCGCGTCAAATCTCCGGCGTCGCGTTGATCCTGTGAATCGAAAGATCGGCGCCGTTGAATTCCTCCTCCGCGTCCAGGCGCAGGCCGACCGTCGCCTTGAGCACGCCGTAGACCAGCGCCCCGCCCGCCAGCGCGACTCCGATGCCGAGCGCGGTGCCGGTCAGTTGCGACATGAAAGTGACCCCGCCCATGCCGCCCAGCGCCTTGACGCCGAAGATGCCCGCGGCGATCCCGCCCCAGGCGCCGCACAGCCCGTGCAGCGGCCACACGCCAAGCACGTCGTCGATTTTCCAGCGGTTCTGCGTCAGCGTGAACATGTTGACGAAAATGAAGCCCGCCACCGCACCCACCAGCAGCGAGCCGGCCGGATGCATCACGTCCGAGCCGGCGCACACTGCGACCAGGCCCGCGAGCGGACCGTTGTGCACGAAGCCCGGGTCGTTGCGTCCGGCCACGAGCGCGGCGAGCGTGCCCCCGGCCATCGCCATGAGCGAATTGATCGCCACCAGGCCGCTCACCTTGTCCAGGGTCTGCGCCGACATGACGTTGAAGCCGAACCAGCCGACCGAGAGGATCCATGCGCCCAGCGCCAGGAACGGAATGCTGGAGGGCGGATGCGCGGTCATGCCCTTGCCGTCCTTGCTGTAGCGGCCGCTGCGCGCGCCCAGGAACAGCACCGCCACCAGGCCGATCCAGCCGCCGACCGCATGCACGACAATGGAACCGGCAAAATCGTGGAACTCCTCGCCGAAGGCAGCTTTGATCCAGGCCTGTATCCCATAGTGCTGGTTCCAGGCGATGCCTTCAAAAAATGGATAGACGAAGCCGACCAGCAGGAAGGTCGCCGCAAGCTGCGGGTAGAACCGGGCGCGCTCGGCGATGCCGCCCGAGACGATGGCCGGAACCGCTCCGGCGAAAGTCAGCAGGAAAAAGAATCTCACCAGTTCGTAGCCGTTCTTCTGCG
>ERZ1292633.429-Hain-H41-02um-R1-429-length-50637-cov-8_pt1 | contig 50637 bp, 60 predicted proteins | sample MGYA00564406_ERZ1292633 | MGnify/ENA primary metagenome ERZ1292633 (study PRJEB36523, sample SAMEA6512639) | groundwater metagenome | collected 2019-01-08 | study: AquaDiva: Metagenomics assemblies of 32 groundwater samples | reverse complement strand
AAACCCGCTGAGGTCGTGCACGAGTGGTTTGTGATTGACGCGACCGACAAGGTCCTCGGACGAGTAGCCAGCGAAGTTGCTCTCCGTTTGCGCGGCAAACACAAGGCCATTTACACGCCTCACGTCGACACCGGTGACTTCATCGTCATCATCAATGCTGCCCAGCTCAAAGTGACTGGCACAAAGAGCCTCGACAAAGTGTATTACCGTCACTCGGGCTTTCCCGGCGGTATCACTGCAACGAACTTCCGCGACATGCAAGCCAAACACCCTGGCCGCGCACTCGAGAAGGCTGTCAAGGGCATGCTGCCCAAGGGCCCACTCGGTTACGCCATGATCAAGAAACTCAAGGTGTATGGTGGCGCTGAGCACCCACACACCGCCCAACAGCCTAAAGTGCTGGACATCTAAGGAGCCTTGAGATGATTGGTGAATGGAACAATGGCACAGGCCGTCGCAAATCCAGCGTCGCCCGCGTGTTTCTGAAAAAAGGCACTGGCAAGATCACGGTCAACGGCAAGGACATCCAAGCCTACTTTGGCCGCGAAACTTCGATCATGATCGCCAAGCAACCCCTCATGTTGACCAACCATGCCGAAACTTTCGACATCCAGATCAACGTGCACGGTGGTGGTGAATCCGGTCAAGCCGGCGCATCGCGCCACGGCATCACCCGCGCCCTGATTGACTACGACGCATCGCTCAAGCCCGTGCTGAGCCAAGCTGGTTTTGTCACCCGCGACGCCCGTGAAGTCGAACGTAAAAAGGTTGGCTTCCACTCTGCCCGCCGCCGCAAGCAGTTCTCCAAGCGTTAATCCGCTTTCCTGCTTCGTCAAAAAGCCGCACCGGTTCGCCGTGGCGGCTTTTTGTTTTGGAGTCGGGGCGAAATGCCCACAAGCCCAGTAGCGTTACTGCCCCGTTTGCGGCGGCAATTCCCGACTAGCGCGCTATACTATTTGGCATTGAACCGGAGAAACGCCATGAGTGCTGTTGCTGAGAATATCCAGACCGAAATGCCTGCCCCGATTGTCTTCACCGACAGTGCGGCCGCCAAGGTCGCTGACCTGATTGCCGAAGAAGGCAACCCGGATCTGAAGCTGCGGGTGTTTGTTCAAGGGGGGGGGTGCTCGGGTTTCCAGTACGGCTTCACCTTTGACGAAATCACCAACGAAGACGACACGACCATGAGTAAAAACGGCGTGTCGCTGCTGATCGATGCGATGAGCTACCAGTACCTGATTGGTGCCGAGATTGATTACAAAGAAGACCTGCAAGGCGCACAGTTCGTGATCAAAAACCCGAACGCCACATCCACTTGTGGCTGCGGTTCTTCTTTCTCGACTTGATTTGATGGCGTTGCGGGCAGGGCTTGTCCTGCGTCAACGGGGGTAGATGGCCCCCAACACACGGGCGCCTCTGGCGCCCGTGACGCTGGGCAGGCTGGCGGTTTCCCGTCGCATGGTTTTGAAGGCCAGCCAGGCAAAAGCCGCAGCTTCCACTTGCAGGGGCGGCAGGCCGCGTGCCGCGCTGCTGATGACTTGCAAATGCGGCAAGTGCTGGGCCAAGCGCTGCATCAGGTGCCCGTTCAGGGCTCCCCCACCACAAACGATCAATGTCGCCGCCTCGCTGGCGTGACGCTTCACGTCGTTCGCGCACGCCAACGCGGTGTATTCGGTCAACGTGGCCTGCACGTCTATGGCAGGCAAGCCGGTGTGGCCTTGGATGCGTTCGGTCAGCCACGCGGGGTTGAACAAGTCACGTCCGGTGCTTTTGGGCGGAGCACTGTGCAGGAAGGGTTCATCCAATAAGGTTGCCAACAAGCTGGCGTTGATTTGGCCCGCCGATGCCCATGCGCCATCCCGATCGAATGGCAGGCCCGTGTGCGTGGCGCACCAATGGTCCATCAGGGCATTGCCGGGGCCACAGTCCCACCCGGTCACCAAAGCGCCGGGCTGGAGCACGCTGAGATTGGCAATGCCGCCAATGTTGAGCACCGCCACGCACGCGTCGGTTTGAGCAAATACCCCGTGATGAAAGGCCGGCACCAGTGGCGCACCTTGGCCGCCCGCAGCCAGGTCGCGGCTGCGAAAGTCCGCCACCACATCGATGCCTGTGAGTTCAGCCAGTAAGGCGGGGTTGTTCAGCTGCAGCGTGTAACCCACGGCGGCTTGCTGTTTGGCCATGTCGCCATCAAACGCCAGTGGGCGGTGCCGCACCGTTTGCCCGTGCGCCCCAATGGCGTTGATGTCCACGGCTTGCAGGCCACTTTGCGCAAGCAAGGTGTGCACCACCTCGGCGTAGTGGCGTGCAATCTGGTTGCCTGCCAGGGCGCCGCGGTGCAATTCATCGGGGCCGCTTTGGTTGAGTGCCATCAACGTGGCTTTGAATGGGGCATCAAAAGCCACAAAAGCATGGGCCAAAACCTGCACTTGCCCGTTGGCATCAATCCGAGCCAAGACGCCATCGGCGCCGTCCAAAGAGGTGCCTGACATCAGGCCAATGAAATGCGCGGTCATGTGAGGAGGCGGAAATGAATGCGATCCCGTTGGGACCATGGGTGAAATTTGCGCCGTGTCGCCACGGCATCAAAAAAGGGCCTTGCGGCCCTGGGTGATCACTGAGTGTTGCCTTCTCGCATTTGCGCAGCGGCCTGCAGTTGCGCTTTGGCTTGCCCCGCCGCGGATTTGAAGCGTGCCATGGCCGCCGGGCTGAGTGGTGTGCTTTGGGCTTGCTGAATCACTTTTTGCGGGTCAACGTGTGTGCCGTTCACGCGGAATTCAAAGTGCAGATGAGGACCTGTGGACCAGCCTGTAGAACCGACCGCACCGATGGTTTGGCCCTTTTGAACGGTTTGCCCCTTGCGCACATGAATGCGGCTGAGGTGGGCATAAACCGTTGTGTGGCTGTTGCCATGGCGAACGATCACCATGTTGCCAAAACCACCTTGCACACCTGCAAAATCCACCACACCGTCGCCCACCGTCTGGGCCGGTGTGCCGGTTGGGGCCGCATAGTCAACGCCCAAGTGGGCTTTCATGGTGTGGAAGATGGGGTGCAGGCGCATGGCAAACCCGCTGGTCTTGCGTGAGAAGGCCACGGGCGACGCCAGGTAGGTGCGGCTCAGGCTCTTGCCATCCATGGTGTAGTAGTTGCCTTTTTGGCCTGGCTCCTGGTGCCATACGGCTTCGTAAGTTTTGTTGTCGTTGTTGAATTCGGCGGTGAGGACGCGGCCGGTACGCACAGGCTCCCCATCCGCTTCCAGGACTTCATAGACCACAGAAAAACGTGCGCCCTTGCGCAGGGTGCGGTGAAAGTCGATCTGGTTGGAGAAAATTTGGGTCAGCTGGCTGATGACGGCGTCAGGCAGGCGGGCTTCGTCGGCGGCATCGTAAAGGGAGCTGGCCACGGTGCCACCGGTCATGCGGAAGCTGGTGTTCATGGGCGAAGTTTCCTGGGCCGCATGCAGGCCCTGGGCGGTCCGCTTGATCACCAAACGCTGGAAAAAGGTGTCGGTTTCGTTGTTGAGCCAGCGGACATTGAGTTGGCGCAAGCGTTGTTGCCCGTCGGCTTCGGCCACAACGGACCGGCCGGCTTGTTTCAGTGCCTGTTTGGCCAAGGGGTTTTTGCGCAGGTAATTGGCGGCTTCGGGGTCCACCAGGCCCAAACGGCGCAGCAAGCTTTCGGCGGTGTCTGACGAGCGTGTGCTGTCGGTGCGCGTCAGGTTCATTTGGATCAGGTCCAGCGATGCGGCCTGTTCTTGCAGTTTGGCAATTTCAACGGGGACCGTGACCGTGACGACGGGCTGTTGTGCAATGTCAGGTCCCAGATTGGCGATGGCGAATGCACCACCACCACCCGCCAGCAAAACAGAGGCCAGCGTGGCACTGATGGTTTTGGGGTGACGGCTTAGCCAGCGGGCAAAAGCCTGCAGAGCCTGTGCCAGTTGGGGGTGTTGTCCGTCCAGCCAGGTCAGCGTGCGCTGGACGGCCATGAGGGCCGCGCCCAGCACGGCGGTGCAAAGGAACAGGAAGCCAACAAACAAAGACACCAGTCGAGACCGGATGGAAGCGAATAATTGCATCAATTTTGGGGGTGTTTCGCACCGATCATCGCCATGGGCAATGCGGGGCACGAGGGTCACAGTCAGGCCGCCTCTAAAATGGGCGACTTGGAGATAACGGACCATTGTAATGGTCTATACCCATTTGACTTTAGAAAAAACCCTTATGAATCAAGCGCTTGTTACAAAATTCCCGGTCACGGACAAGACCCTGAATGCTTTGGATGTCACCTTGCGGGGCTGTGATGAGCTGATTCCCAAGGAAGACTGGCTACAAAAGCTGGCCAAATCCGAAGCCACCGGCGTGCCGCTGCGCATCAAGCTCGGCCTGGACCCGACCGCGCCCGACATCCATATCGGCCACACGGTGGTGCTCAACAAGATGCGTCAGTTGCAGGACCTGGGCCACCAGGTGATCTTTCTGATTGGCGACTTCACCAGCCTGATTGGTGACCCCTCGGGCCGCAACAGCACCCGCCCGCCGCTCACGCCAGAACAGATCAAGCTCAACGCCGAAACCTATTACAAGCAGGCCAGCCTGGTGCTCGACCCGGCGAAAACCGAGATCCGCTACAACAGCGAATGGAGCCTGCCGCTGGGCAGCATGGGCATGATCCAGCTGGCCGCCAAGTACACCGTGGCCCGCATGATGGAGCGCAACGATTTCCATGACCGCTTCAAGGCCGGCACGCCCATCAGCGTGCACGAGTTCCTGTACCCGCTGATGCAGGGCTACGACTCGGTGGCGCTCAAAAGCGACCTGGAACTGGGCGGCACCGACCAGAAGTTCAACCTGCTCATGGGCCGCCACCTGCAGGCCGAATATGGGCAGGCGCAGCAATGCATCTTGACCATGCCACTGCTCGAGGGGCTGGACGGCGTGGACAAGATGTCCAAGTCCAAGAACAACTACATCGGTATCGCCGAAGAACCCAACACCATGTTCGCCAAGGTGCTGAGCATTTCCGACGTGCTGATGTGGCGTTGGTTCACTTTGTTGTCTTTTAAGTCGATGGCCGAGATCGAGGCGCTCAAAAAAGAAGTCGAGGGCGGTCGCAACCCCAAGGACGCCAAGGTCATGCTGGCCAAGGAAATCACGGCCCGTTTTCACAGCGCGGCCGCGGCCGACGCGGCCGAGCAGGACTTCATCAACCGCAGCAAGGGCGGCGTGCCCGATGACATTCCTGAAGTGTCCTTGTCGGGCGCCCCGTTGGGCATTGGTGCTTTGCTCAAGTCAGCAGGCTTGGCACCATCGACCACCGAAGCCGGGCGGCTGGTGGATGGCGGTGGCGTGCGTGTGGACTCTTGTGTGGTCAGCGACAAGGGGCTGAAACTGGCGGCGGGCACTTACATCGTGCAAGTGGGCAAGCGCAAGTTTGCCAAGGTGACACTGGCTTGACCGCATGAACCCCCTGGATGCCTGGATGACGCCCACACGCATGTTGTGGGCCTCGGTGGTGGTGGCGCTGGTCACCATTGGCCTGAAAACGCTGGCTTGGTGGCTGACCGATTCGGTGGGCTTGCTGTCTGACGCGATGGAGTCGCTGGTCAATCTGGCCAGTGCCATCTTTGGCTTGCTGATGGTCACGATCGCGGCGCGTCCGGCCGATGACGACCATCCCTACGGCCACCACAAGGCGGAGTATTTTTCTTCCGGCTTTGAGGGCATCCTGATTGTGGTGGCGGCACTGGGCATCATCTGGGCGGCGGGGCACCGCATTTTTGCGTTACAGCCGCTTGAGCAAGTGGGTCTGGGCCTGGCCTTGTCGGTGGGCAGTTCGGTCCTGAATGGCGTGCTGGCTTGGTTGATGTTTCGCGCCGCCCGCCAGCACCGGTCGTTGGCACTCGAGGCCGATGCCAGGCATTTGGTGACCGACGTCTGGACCTCGGTCGGGGTCATGGTGGGCATCGCCTTGGTCAGTGTGACGGGTTGGTTGTGGTTGGACGCTCTGGTGGCCATGGGCGTGGCCCTGAACATTTTGAAAGAAGGCGGGCACCTGATCTGGCGGTCCGCGCAAGGCTTGATGGACGAAGCCCTGGAGCCTGAGGTGCTGGCCGATGTTCAACGCGTGCTGGATGGTTTTGCGCACCAGCGCGGCGAGACAGCCATCATCCGCTTTGACCACTTGAACACCCGCAAGGCAGGCCAGCGCCGTTTTGTGGATGTGCACATGCACATGCCCGCCCACTGGACCTTGGGCCGGGCCGCTGCCTTACGTGGCAGCGTGGAGCAGGCCCTGATGAGCGAAGTGCCCGGCTTGCGTGCCACCATCCAGTTGTTGCCCAGCGATGTGGAAGCGCATTTTGACGATGCCCGGGATTTGAAATGATCGCTGTGCTGCAACGGGTGAGCGAAGCCAGTGTGCGGGTCGAGGGCGAGGTGATCGGTCAGATCGGCGCGGGACTGCTGGTGTTGCTGTGCGCTGAAAAAGGCGACACCGATGCGGTGGCTGACAAGATGCTGAGCAAGATCCTCAAGCTGCGCATCTTCAGCGACGGTGCGGGCAAGATGAACCTGAGCGTGCAGGATGTGGGCGGTGGTTTGCTGGTGGTGAGCCAGTTCACGCTGGCTGCCGATGTGGCGGGTGGCAACCGGCCCAGCTTCACCCAGGCCGCCGCGCCCGATGAAGGCCGGCGCTTGTACGCGCACTTTGTGGCGCAGGCGCACAAAGCGCATCCGGTGGTGCAAACCGGTCGCTTTGCGGCCGACATGCAAGTGGCCCTGGTCAACGACGGCCCCATCACCATTCCCCTGCGCATGACGGCTTGAGCCGCAGTGCAGGGCTTCGTGGGCGCCATGCCAACGATAATCCCCGCATGACTGCAACTTCTTCTGCCGGGACCCAGGTCCCGATGACTTCTCGCTTCGACCAGCTTCAGTTGGCCCCCGCCACCCTTCAAAACCTCGAGCAACTGGGCTACACCCAGATGACGCCCATCCAGGCGGCCAGCTTGCCAGTCACTTTGGCGGGGCACGATCTGATCGCTCAAGCCAGTACCGGCAGTGGCAAGACGGCCGCTTTTGGCTTGCCCTTGATCGAACGCCTGCAAAGCGCGGGCTCGCCCAGCGCGGCCATTCAGGCCGTGATCCTGTGCCCCACGCGCGAGTTGGCCGACCAGGTCACGCAGGAAATCCGGCGCTTGGCCCGTGCCCGCCAGAACGTGAAAGTGGTCACCCTGTGCGGTGGTGTGGCCCTGCGCGGACAGACGGTGAGTCTGGAGCACGGTGCCGATGTGGTGGTGGGCACGCCCGGCCGCATCCTGGACCACTTGGAGCGGGGCTCGCTGAGTTTGGCGGGCGTGAACACGCTGGTGCTGGACGAGGCCGATCGCATGCTGGACATGGGCTTTTTTGACGACATTGCCAAAGTCGTGCGCCAGTGCGCCAAAGACCGACAAACCTTGCTGTTCTCGGCCACCTACCCCGAAGGCATCGCCAAACTGGCCGCGCAGTTCATGCGGGCGCCACAAACCGTGAAAGTCGAGGCGCAGCACAGCGCCCACAAGATCCGGCAGGTCTTTTACGAAGTGAGCGAAAACCAGCGCCTGGATGCTGTGTCCAGATTGCTGGCGCATTTCCGTCCCGAGCGCACGCTGGCGTTTTGCAATACCAAGCAGCAGTGCCGTGATCTGGTGGCGGTGTTGCAGGCCCAGGGCTACAGCGCCTTGGCGCTGTTTGGCGAGCTGGAGCAGCGCGAACGCGATCAGGTGCTGGTGCAGTTTGCCAACCGCAGTTGCTCGGTGCTGGTGGCCACCGATGTGGCCTCGCGCGGTCTGGACGTGGAGGGCCTGGAAGCCGTCATCAACGTGGATGTGACGCCCGATCCGGAAATCCACATCCACCGCATTGGCCGCACTGGCCGGGGCGATGCCGAAGGGCTGGCGCTCACGCTGGCCAGCATGGACGAGATGGGTTCGGTCGGCAAGATCGAGGTGATGCAGGGCCGTGAATCGACCTGGGCGCCTGTGACTGATCTGACCCCGGCCCCCGGTGGTCCTTTGCAGCCCCCCATGCGCACCTTGCAAATCGTGGGCGGGCGCAAGGAAAAAATCCGTGCGGGCGATGTGATGGGTGCACTGGCGGGTGAGTGTGGCCTGACCCGCGAGCAGGTCGGCAAGATCAATGTCAACGAGTTTTCGACCTATGTGGCAGTGCAGGCCGCGCTGGCGCGCAAGGTGGAGGCGCAGTTGTCACACGGCAAGATCAAGGGCAAAACGGTCAAGGTTCGCTTGCTCTGATCGATGCGGGCTGTCGCCTGGTGGTTTTGGGGATGCGGCAGTGAAGCGCACCACGGTTTTGGCTTGGACTGGGCCGGGTGACGATTTCTGGTACCCCGGTATGAGGAAGCCGGCCCAGTCCAAGCCGGAACCTCACATCGCTTGAGTTACCGATACGGGTTACGCAAGCCCAAGCCGGCCAGAATTTCAACCTCGTAGGCTTCCATCTCCTCGGCATCGGCTTCGCTGGTTTCGTGGTCCCAGCCCTGGGCATGCAAGGTGCCGTGCACCAGCAGGTGCGCGTAGTGTGCTGCCAGCGTCTTGCCTTGCTCCTTGGCTTCACGCGCCACCACCGGGGCGCACAGCACCAGGTCGGCCATGACCACGGGTTCTTGTTCGTAGTCAAAGGTCAGCACGTTGGTGGCGTAGTCCTTTTTGCGGTAACTTTTGTTGAGCTCACGCCCTTCATCCTCACCCACGATACGCACGGTGATTTCGGCATCGTCCACCAAGGCGTGGCGAATCGCACGGGTCACCGCATGGCGGGGCAAGGCGGCGCGGTGGCGGGCGGCATAGGGGATGTCGCCAAATTGCAGCGACAGCTGGAGTTGTTTCAGGGCCATGGGGTGTTGTTGTGGGTGTTGAACGGGCTAAATGGGGGTGCGCTGCGGCTGTTCCGTCTGCGGTGTCAATCGTCGATGGCCAGGGGTTTGCGGCGGGTCGTGACACCGGCCCGCATGGCCGCGCTGCCTTGCGCATCGTAGGCGTCCACGATGCGGGCCACCAGCGGGTGGCGCACCACATCGGCACTGCTGAAGCGGGTAAAGGCAATTCCTTTGACGCGTTTGAGCACGCGCTCGGCATCGATCAGTCCACTCAGCTGACCCTTGGGCAGGTCAATCTGGCTCACGTCACCGGTGACCACCGCCTTGGCGCCAAAGCCGATGCGCGTCAAAAACATCTTCATCTGCTCGGTCGAGGTGTTCTGTGCTTCGTCCAGAATCACGAACGCGTTGTTCAGCGTGCGCCCGCGCATGAAGGCCAGCGGCGCGATCTCGATGGCGTTGCGCTCAAACGCCTTTTGCACCTTGTCGTAGCCCATCAGGTCGTACAGCGCGTCGTACAGCGGGCGCAGGTACGGGTCGACCTTTTGTGACAGGTCGCCCGGCAAAAATCCCAGGCGCTCACCCGCCTCGACCGCTGGCCGTGTCAGCACGATGCGCTGCACGCTGGCGCGCTCCAGCGCATCCACCGCACAGGCCACGGCCAGATAGGTCTTGCCGGTGCCCGCAGGGCCAATGCCGAAAGTGATGTCGTGTGCGGCAATGCTCTCCAGATACGCGGCCTGCACCGGGGTGCGGGCTTTCAGGTCGGCGCGGCGGGTTTGCAAACTGGGCAGGTCGGCACCTTCTTCGTCTGCGCTGTCACCCACCAGCATGAGCTGCACCATGTCGGGTGCAATCGGGCGGTCGGCACGTTCGTAAATCGCCTGCAAAATTTCCATCGCCCGCAAAGCCACCGCCTTGGGGCCATCCACCTTGAACTGTTCATGGCGGTGCGCAATGCTCACTTGCAGACCCGCTTCGATGGTGCGCAGGTGGGCATCCATGGGGCCACACAAGTGAGACAGGCGGGTGTTGTTGTGCGGGGTGAAGGTGTGTCTGACGATCAAGTGGATAATCCTGTCCGTGGGTGGTTTCGCTGGGTGGTTTGCAGGCCAAGGAGCCCCGATTCTCCTCCATCTCAATGCAACCCAAAGGCCCTCCATGATTGGCAAACTCACCGGCATCCTGAGCGACAAAAACCCACCCGAGGTGGTGGTGGATTGCCATGGCGTGGGCTACGAGGTCAACGTGCCCATGAGCACTTTTTACAATTTGCCCGCCACCGGTGAAAAAGTCAGTCTGGTCACGCACTTTGTGGTGCGTGAAGATGCCCAGATCCTGTACGGCTTTGCCACGCTGAGTGAGCGCGAAGCCTTTCGCCAGCTCATCAAGATTTCAGGGGTCGGTCCCCGCACGGCTTTGAGCGTGCTGTCGGGCATGAGCGTGGCTGATTTGGCGCAGGCCATCACGACCCAAGAGGTGGGGCGCTTGGTCAAGGTGCCGGGCATTGGCAAAAAAACCGCCGAACGCCTGTTGCTGGAACTCAAAGGCAAGCTGGGCGGCGACTTGGGTGGTTTGTTTGCCGTGCACACCAGCGATGCCCAAAGCGACATCCAGCAAGCCTTGCTGGCGCTGGGCTACAGCGACAAGGAAGCCGCCGCCGCCCTCAAGAGCCTGCCCGCCGATGTGGGGGTCAGCGAGGGCATCAAGCTGGCGCTCAAAGCGCTGAACAAATGAAGATGAATTGAGCCATGAGCATCCGCACCGACGATTTCGCCCCGCAACCCGAGCCTCGGGTCATTTCTGCGGCCCCTGTGTCCCATCAGGAAGAGGCCATTGAGCGCGCCCTGCGCCCCAAGCTGCTCGACGAATACGTCGGGCAAGCCAAGGTGCGCGAGCAGCTGGAAATTTTCATCAGCGCCGCCAAGATGCGCGAGGAGCCGCTGGACCATGTGTTGTTGTTTGGTCCGCCGGGTCTGGGCAAGACCACACTGAGCCACATCATCGCGGCCGAGTTGGGTGTCAACCTGCGCCAAACCAGCGGCCCGGTGCTCGAAAAGCCCAAGGACCTGGCGGCGCTGCTCACCAACCTGGAGCGCAACGATGTGCTCTTCATCGACGAGATCCACCGCCTGTCGCCCGTGGTGGAAGAAATTTTGTACCCCGCGCTGGAGGACTACCAGATCGACATCATGATCGGCGAGGGTCCGGCGGCGCGCAGCATCAAGCTCGACCTGCAGCCCTTCACCCTGGTGGGTGCCACCACCCGTGCGGGCATGTTGACCAATCCGCTGCGCGACCGCTTTGGCATCGTCTCGCGGCTGGAGTTTTACACCCCCGAAGAACTCACCCGCATCGTGACCCGCAGTGCGGGTCTGCTCAAGGCGCCCATTGACCCCGAGGGCTCTTTCGAGATCGCCCGCCGTTCACGCGGCACGCCGCGCATCGCCAACCGTTTGTTGCGTCGGGTGCGTGACTATGCCGACGTCAAGGGCGACGGCAGCATCCACAAGAGCATTGCCCAAAAAGCGCTCACCATGCTGGATGTGGACCCCGAAGGCTTCGACCTGATGGACCGCAAACTGCTGGAGGCGGTGATCCACCGCTTTGACGGCGGACCGGTGGGCCTGGACAACATTGCCGCCAGCATCGGCGAAGAGCGCGACACCATCGAAGATGTGATCGAGCCGTACCTGATCCAGCAAGGCTATTTGCAGCGCACGCCGCGCGGGCGCATGGCCACGTTGGCGGCTTTCCGGCATTTGGGGGTCACACCGCCCAAGACCTTTGGGCAGTGATGGGTGATGCTTGCGCTCTCGGCTCTCGTAGGTCAGAGCTTCAGCTCCGATGCTATTGGCCGACCATGAATGCATGTTGGGGCTGAAGCCGCCGACCTGCACATCCCGACCTGGATGATCAAACCGTCGTCTCGTCCTGGCCCAGCGCGTCCAGGTGCGAGGTGTCGCCCCAGCCCACCAGCGACAGCCCTTGTGGCGTCCACAGCAGCCGGTTGACGGCGGTGTTGGTCAGTGCCCAGGTGCGTGGTGCTTGCAAGGCCAGGCGGGTGGCGGCGCGGTACAAAATGTCCATCACGCCACCGTGCGCCACCAGCACGATTTGCTGTCCGGTGTGTCTGGCGGCCAGTTCATCCACGGTGTTCACAATGCGTTCGCGCAGCGCCAGCAGCGATTCGCCGCCGCCGGGGGGTGTCCATTCGGGGACGCGTTGGCGCCATTGCACCGCGTGCTCGGGCAGTTCGGCTTCGATCTCGGCAAAGGTGCGGCCTTGGAACGCACCAAAGTGCCGCTCGCGCAAGCCGGCATGTGCCGTCACCGGCTGGCCCACGGCCTGCGCAATCGCGCTGGCCGTGGTGTGGGCGCGAGACAGGTCGCTGGCATAAATCGCATCAATGGTGTCGCGTTGCACCAAGGCTTGGGCCAGGTGCCTGGCCTGGTGCAAGCCCACGGCGTTGAGCGGAATGTCCAGATGGCCTTGCAGGCGTGTGTCCACGTTCCAGGCGGTTTCTCCATGGCGAATCGCCAGAATGCGGGTGGCGTGCATAGGGGTCAACGGGGCAGCTCGATGTTCACCCGGCGCGGGCCTGCCGGCGGGTTGGGAAATTGCGCCAATGCGGCCTGAAACAGCGCGCCAAAAATAGGCCCGCTGTCGCTCCAGGGGCCAGAGTGGCTGGCGCGGGTTTCATACACCACCTGGCTTGACTTCAGGTCACGCATGATCAGGCTGACTTCACGCTGGTAATGCGTTGGGGGTGGAAAGCGCATGCCCACGCCCAGCCCAATGTGCGAGCCGATGCCCGAGCCAATGGCGATGCTGCCATAGGGCGTCCAGCCCGGCCCGATCGGTCGGCCCCAGGGATCGGCCAGGTACTGCGTGCCACTGAAGCCCACCATCACGCTCAACTGCGCCAGGGCATCGTTGCGCACCAGGCCCACGGCCGTCATGGCGGCTTGGGCTTGCTGTTCGGCCAGCCCGGCTTCGGGGTTGTTCACTTGCGAGGGCAGGCGCTCGAAGCGGTATGTGGCCCCTTGCAAGTTCATGCCGGGTGGCGCCGCGGCCACCGAGACCACATCGCTGTCCACCAAGCGCATCGCGGCGCAACCGGTCAGCAGGCTCAGGGCCAAACCCAGCCCGATCATTCCCAAACGCCGTGTTGTGTTGTGCACTGTCGTCTCCTGGTCGGTTTACATCGAGATCACCTGAATGCCCGGCAAGCTGGGTTCGGCGAAGGTTTCTTCATCAAAAGCCTTGTCGCCATCTTCGGATTCGATGCCGGTGATCTTGAGGTCTTTGAAGCCGTGCAGCTTGGCATCCATCAAATGCGAGGGCACCACATTCTGCAAGGCTGCAAACATGTTTTCAATGCGCCCGGGGTGCTTTTTCTGCCACTCGCGCAGCATGTTGCCCACTTGCAAGCGTTGCAGGTTTTCCTGGCTGCCGCACAGGGTGCAGGGGATGATGGGGAACTGTCGGTGCTCTGCCCAACGGATCAGGTCGGTCTCAGCCACATACGCCAGCGGACGGATCACCATGAACTCGCCGTTGTCGCTGACCAGTTTGGGCGGCATGCCTTTGAGCTTGCCGCCAAAGAACATGTTCAAAAAGAAGGTCTGGAGCATGTCGTCGCGGTGGTGGCCCAGGGCCAGTTTGTTGCACTTGAGCTCGCGCGCCACACGGTACAAAATGCCCCGGCGCAAGCGGCTGCACAGGCTGCACATGGTTTTGCCTTCGGGGATTTTGTCCTTCACGATCGAGTACGTGTCTTGTGTCTCGATGTGGTATTCCACGCCCAAGGCTTTCAGGTAAGCGGGCAGGATGTGATCGGGAAAGCCGGGCTGTTTTTGGTCCAAATTGACGGCCACCAGTTCGAAGTCCACCGGCGCGCGGGCTTTCATTTTCAGCAAGATATCGAGCATGCCGTAGCTGTCTTTGCCGCCCGACATGCAGACCATGATGCGGTCGCCCGCTTCGATCAGGTTGAAGTCGCTGATGGCCTGGCCCATTTGGCGGCACAGGCGTTTTTCGAGCTTGTGGGTTTCGCGTTCGATCTTGGCGGCTTTGGCTGCGTCGGACGCTTCGGTCTCGACCCAGGTGTTTTCAGTTGTTGTGTTCATGGGGTTCACCACTGTCCGGTTTCCATGCGAATGGCCACTTCGCAGTCTTCAAAAATTTCAAGTTTGGCAATCTTGACGCGCACGCCCAAAACGCCGGGCAACTGCATCAGGCGGTTGGAGAGTTTGCCAATCAGCGTCTCCAGCAGATTGACGTGTTCGGCCGTGCATTCATCGATGATGATCTTGCGCACCTTGCGGTAGTCCAGCACATGCAGGATGTCGTCGTCGCTGGGCAGCAGCGCTTGTGTGCCCAGATTCAGTTCGGCATCGACCTGGATCGGTTGCGGATCGGTTTTTTCGTGTTCGAGGATGCCCAGGTTGGCGTCAAAGCGCAAACCGGTCAGCTCCAGGGTTTGGTGTCCGGCAGGGGTTTTCATGGGGGAGATTGGATCTGGAAAATTTCAACCCCGACGCCATCGCAGTCCGGGTACACATCGGGTTTGCAGGTGGACAGGCGCACCGCCTGCACCTGCGGGTGCGCGATCAATTCGCGCATCAGGTCATCGCACAGGGTCTCTTGCAACACGATGTGGCCTTGTGCGACGCGCCGGGCGATCACTTGGCGGATGAAGTCATAGTCCAGCACTTCGGACAGATCGTCGTGCTGCGGGGTGGATGCGCTGTAGGGCACAAACAGTTCCACGTTGAAGATGATCCGCTGGGGGGCGAGCTTTTCATGCTCGTGTGCGCCAATGCGCACGTTCACTGTGTGGTTGCGCAGAAACAGGCGGCGGCAATCCAGTGCCAATCGGTTCAGGGCGTCGTTCATGCCTCGGCTTTCGTGGGGTCTGTGCCGACGGAAAACATCACATCACGCGCCAGGGGGACCAGGTGCTGGCCGTTGTCCACGCACACGGTGGTGCCGGTGATGCAGGGGTTTTGCGCCAAAAACAGGCAAGTCGCTGCCACCATCGCCGGGTCAATCGGTTCCCGCATCAGATTGATGCGGCTGGCCCGTTCAAAGTTGTCCTGCGTTTGTGGGCCACTCAAATACATCAGGCCCGGGGCCACGCCACAGACACGCACGGCAGGGGCCAGGGCTTGCGCCTGCAAGGCCACCGCGCGCTCCAGTGCCAGTTTGGACACGGTGTACGAAAAATAATCCGGGTTCAGGTTGAACACCTTTTGGTCCAGGATATGGATCACGCTGCGCTGGCCGGGCGTGGCATCGGGTGCGGCTTGTCTGGCCATGAACGAGGCCAAAGCCAGCGGGGCCATCAGGTTCACTTCCAGCTGAAGCCGGGTGCCGGGCAAGTCCATATCGGTGCCCGTGTCGGGCTCGAACAGGGAGGCATTGTTCACCAGGCAGTCGAGCGGGCCGTGGCTTTGCATGATGTGGGCCAGCATGCGCTCGACTTCGGCGGTTTGCGCCAGATCGGCTTGCACCCGTTCGACTTGCGCACCCGTGGCCTGCAGTTCGGATTGCAAGGCCAGGGCGGCGGCTTCGGAGCGCTGGTAATGGCACCACACGCGCCAGCCCGCCGCCGCGAATTGGCGAACGATCGCGGCGCCCAGGCGGTGAGCGCCGCCGGTGACCAGAACCTGTTTCATGAATGGTGGTGCGTCCGGGGTTGTGGGGCCACCCCGGACTCGATCCGGGGTTCATGGGGGGTGGATCCGGGGTGCCAGATTCAACCCGGCAGCACAGACCATCCCGTTCGGCAGGACGATTCGTCAGGCCGGACGCCAATTATCGGCGAAGCCACACATTCGGGCCTGGGCGCCCGGTCAAACCCCTGCACACCTTCGGCGACAATCACCGCGTGACCACGCCCAACGCCAATCCCTCTTTCGCCCCCTCCGAATTGACCCAGCGCATCCACCAGGCCATTGCCCAGGCGGGTGGCTGGCTGGGTTTTGACCGTTTCATGGCCATGGCGCTGTACGAACCGGGTCTGGGTTATTACACCAACGACCTGCAAAAGTTCGGTGCCATGCCTGCTTCGGGCAGCGATTTCGTGACCGCACCGGGCATGTCCCCCCTGTTTGGCCAGACCTTGGCCGTGCAGGTGCAGCAGGCGCTGGAAGTGACGGGCACCGATGAGGTGTGGGAATTCGGTGCGGGCACCGGGGCCCTGGCCCTGCAGTTGCTGGACAGCCTGGGCGACGCGGTTCGCCGCTACACCATCATCGACTTGTCGGGCACTTTGCGCGCACGCCAGGCCGAGACCTTGCGGAAGTACGCCGGCAAAGTGCGCTGGCTAGAGGCCTGGCCCGATGCCATCGAGGGCGTGGTGGTGGGCAACGAGGTGCTGGATGCCATGCCGGTGCAACTGTTGCAGCGCACGCAAGGGGTCTGGCACGAGCGCGGCGTGGTGACCGTGGTCGGGATGGAGGGGGTGGACTTCGCCTGGCAAGACCGTCCCACCGATTTGCGTCCGCCCCTTGAGATTGAGGGCGCACACGATTACCTGACTGAAATCCACCCGCAGGCCGAGGCCTTTGTGGCCAGTTTGGCCGAGCGCCTGAAAGCCGGGCGTGGGGGTGCGGCCTTTTTTCTGGATTACGGTTTTCCGGAAGGGGAGTACTTTCACCCGCAGCGCCACATGGGCACCGTCATGTGTCATCAGCTGCACCAGGCCGACGACAACCCGCTGCTGTCCGTGGGGCAAAAAGACATCACCGCGCACGTCAACTTCACCGGGGTGGCGTTGGCGGCACAAAACGCCGAGCTGGAGGTTTTGGGCTATGCCAGCCAGGCCTGGTTCTTGTTGAATCTGGGTTTGGCCGATCGCATGGCTGCGGCAACACTGGCCGAGCGCAGCCAGGCTCAGCGCCTGGTCAATGAGCACGAAATGGGCGAGTTGTTCAAGGTGATTGGTTTCGCCACATCTGCCGATTGGTCGGCCCAGGGCTTTGCCCGGGGCGACCGCTCGCATCGCCTGTAACGGGCACTGGAGCTTGGCATGTTGCGTTGGCTGATTGTGGTGTTGCTGGCCCTGATCATTTTCAGTGGCCTGCAGCCGTGGCTGCACAAATTGGGGTTTGGCCGTTTGCCCGGCGACTTCCGGTTCCGCTTGTTCGGGCGCGGCTGGTTTTTGCCCATCACCAGCACCTTGTTGCTGAGCATGGTGGCCAGCCTGATCGCCAAATGGTTGTGAGCCAGAAAGCTGGCCAAAGCACCCCCGCCGTGAACGTGGTACAGTGCGGCACGCCATTGGCGACTTATGCCCATCTCGCTCTTTCTGAGCCGATAGCGCATCCCGGCAGAGGGATGCCAGTCTTGTCCTCCACTGTGCACATCGCCCGCCATGCTCTTTGACAGAGCTGGGCCCAGACGATTTTTTAGCTTCCTTTTGACGCACCTCTGCACGGTGATGTTCTATGGCAGACCCCCGGGTCTGCATATCGGGGGCGTTTTTTGGCAGCAGGACATGCCAAGACCCGAGCCGCAACATGGCCCCCAAGAGGGCGAAAAAGCGGTTTGACCCCCTTCGTTAAAATACATGACCCTTCATTACTGTTCACACCAACCCATCTCCATGGGAAAATTCCGAATTCAACCGTGCTCCAGGGCTTTGCCCAATGGCGCATTTGGCGCGCAAGTGTCCGTGGCCAGTGGCCGCGGCAGCGCCAGCACCGACCGCGTGATGCGCTTTGTGCCCGAATTTGCAACGCCTGCCGCCGCCAGCCAATACGCCCTCGATGAAGGCATGTTGTGGGTGGAGCGCCAGACCTCCAAACCGATCCTGCTTTGAGAAAGACGTTTTAAATGGCTAAAGAAGAACTGATTGAACTGATGGGCGTGGTGAACGAAGTCTTGCCCGATACGCGCTTTCGCGTGACGCTGGACAACGGTCACCAATTGATCGCCTACTCCGCCGGCAAGATGCGCAAGAACCATATCCGCATTTTGGCGGGTGACCGCGTGACGCTGGAACTGTCGCCCTATGACCTGAGCAAGGGCCGCATCAGCTTCCGTCACCTGGCTGGCCGTGCCCCGATGGCACCACGCCGTCCACCGGCACGCTGACCTGGTTCTGTTCCTCACGTTGACCTGAGTCAACCCGCGAGGCCCTTGAATCGCAGAGCATGACCCCCAAGTGGTTTTCATCACGGGGGATTTCATGACGGTTTTAGCAGACGCCTTGCACATTGTTTGTCCGCATTGCCACACCACCAACCGGGTGCGTGTGGCCGATATGCGCAACGCACCCGATTGCGGACAATGCCACAAAACCCTTTTTGACGGTCATCCACTGGTCTTGGACGGGACCAGCTTTGACAAGCACATCGGGCGCAGCCATGTGCCCGTGTTGGTGGATTTCTGGGCCCCTTGGTGCGGCCCTTGCCGCATGATGGCCCCAGCTTACGAGCAGGCCGCCGGCCTCTTGGAGCCCCAGGTGCGGGTGGCCAAACTCAACACCGAAGACGCACAGGCCATTGCCGCCCGTTTCAACATCCGTAGTATTCCCACTTTGGCCCTGTTCGTCGGCGGCCAAGAAGTCGCCCGTCAGGCGGGGGCTTTTCGCTCGGCTGCCGATATCGCGGAATGGACACGCTCCCACTTGTGAGCGGCCAAGCCCCGGTCAGCGGCTGTGGTGGGGGTTGGCAAGAACGGTCGCGATGGCGTTTGTCCGTGCGACCGCGATCCGGTTGCCGATCTGTGGTCCTTGCAGGCCCTCTTGGGCTGCCTGCCCGGCGATGTCGGCGGTGGCCACGTCCTGTGCCGCATGCAAGGCCAGGGCCAGGCGTTGCGCTTGCGGGTAGGGGGTGTCCTGACAGCCCAGTCGCCCGCGCGCATCGGCCTCACAGGCTTGCAGCACCAGCGCAAAACGCTCAGGTTGGCGCAAGGCGTCACAGCGGGTGAGCAGGCGCATGACGGCCTCTGGCCCCAGCTCGGCGCTGCGGTGGATGTTGCCGTGCTCCCGTGCCACCACCTCGGCCAGTTCCTTGCAGTCGCTCGGCACGCGCAGGCGTGCGCACACCTTTTGCAGCAGTTTCACGCTGCGGCCTTCGTGGCCAATGTGGCGGGGCAACACATCCGCCGGCGTGTTGCCTTTGCCCAGGTCGTGCATCAAACAAGCCAGCCGCACCGGCAGTGGCGTGTTCAGCTGGGCAGCCATGTCCATCACCAGCATCATGTGCGCCCCCGTGTCCACTTCGGGGTGGTATTCGGCGCGTTGTGGCACGCCCCACAGCCGGTCCAGTTCGGGCAACAGCACTTTCAATGCGCCACAGGCGCGCAGCACGTCCAACATGCGCGACGGGTGTTCGCTCATCAGGCCCTTGGCCATCTCCTGCCACACGCGCTCGGGCACCAGGTGGTCCACCTCGCCGTTGGCGACCATGTCTTGCATCAGCGCCAAGGTTTCGGGGGCCACTTCAAAGCCGGAAAAGCGCGCTGCAAATCGCGCCACGCGCAAGATGCGCACCGGGTCTTCGGCAAAGGCGGGGGTCACGTGGCGCAGTTGTCTGGCGCGCAAGTCGGCCAAGCCGCCCCAGGGGTCGATGACTTCCGCCAGCCACGCCGGTGTGGGGTGGGTGTGGTCTGTGGGTGGGGCGCGCTGCAGGTCAGCCGCCACCGCCTCGGGCACGGCCATGGCGTTGATGGTCAGGTCGCGCCGGGCCAGGTCTTCTTCGAGCGTGACCCCGGGGTCGGCCTGGACCGCAAAGCCCTTGTAGCCCCGTGCGGTCTTGCGCTCGGTGCGGGCCAGGGCGTATTCCTCGCGGGTTTGGGGGTGCAAAAACACCGGGAAGTCTTTGCCCACCGGGGTGAAGCCTTGTGTGGTCATGGCCTCGGGCGTGCTGCCCACCACCACCCAGTCGCGGTCGTGTACGCGCTGGCCCAGCAGGGCATCGCGCACAGCACCACCGACAGCAAAAATCTTCATGCGCGGCTTCTCTGATTTCAGCGGGCCAGGCGGAAAGGCTCTTCAAAGTCGATGAAGTCTTTTTCGGCCAATGCGTCGTCCATCCAGGCGCGCACGCCAGGCAGGGCGCACACGCGGTCCATGTAGGCCTGCACATCTGCGGGCACAGGCAGGGCATAGGTTTTCAGGCGCATGACCACCGGGGCAAAGTAGGCGTCGGCGATGGTGAATGCGCCAAACAGCATGGGGCCACCGTGCGCTTGGAGCAAGCCGCTCCACAGGCTGCAGATGCGCGCCAGGTCCGCCCGCATCCCAGCGTTGTCGCGCAGGGCCAGTGCGCCGATCTCGGGCAGGTGTGCCTCGATGTTCATGGGGCAGGCGCTGCGCAAGGCCATGAAGCCGCTGTGCATTTCGGCGCAGATGCTGCGCGCCCGTGCGCGGGCCGCGCGGTCTGCGGGCCAGAGGGTTTTGTCCGGAAATTGTTCAGCCACGGTTTCGGCAATGGCCAGGGTGTCCCACACCGCCAGACCGTCGTGCACCAGCACCGGCACTTTGCCCACCGGGTTGATGTCTTTGAGCATGGCCTTGAACTGCGAGCCCGGTGCAAAGCTGTCAAAGCGGACATAGACCTCTTCAAAGTCAATGCCTGCCTGGCGCAGCAGCACCCAGGGGCGCATGGACCAGGACGAGTAGTTTTTGTTGGCGATGTAAAGCTGGAACATTTTTTCTCCCGTGATCAGCCATGGATGTTAACGGGACTTGGCGCATGGATGTGCTGCGTGCCCAGGCCCGCATGGGCCCGCAAGCATGGCTTTTTGCGAACGGGTGAGCAGTCGGTCAGCGACTTGCGCTGGCCCGCAAGTCGTCCAGTCGGCTGCGGGGGCCGCGATGGCCCAGGTAGGTGGGCGCCACACCTGCCGGGGCAGCGGGCGCGATGCCCAGCGCTTGCAAGCCGGGCAGTTGGCCTGTGGCGATGTTGTCTACTTTCATCGAGGCCAGGTTGTCGCGGCTCATCAACGGCTCGCCCGGGGCCATCTCCATCACCAGGGCCTGCAGCCAGCCCATCCACAGCGGCAAGCGGACCATGGGTCGGCCCCTGCCGTGGTTCACGCCGGCCCATTGGCCTGCCCGTTGGACCCATTCACCCAAAGTCAAAACATCCGGTCCGCACAGTTCATAGGTCTGGCCGATGGTGTCCGGTTTTTGCAGGCAAGTCACCACCGCGCGTGCCACGTCAGCCACCCAGACCGGTTGAAAGCGGGTGCCACTGCGCGCCAATGGCATGAAGGGGGCCACCACTTGCAGGTCGGCAAACAGGTTGAGGAATTTGTCTTCGGCACCAAAAATCACGCTGGGTCGCAAGACCGTGAGTTGCAGGCCGGCGTTGCGTAGCACGGTTTCGCCCCGTGCCTTGCTGCGTTGGTACATGGACGGGCCTTGTGGGTCGGCCCCCAGTGCGCTGATGTGCACCAGCCGCTGCACACCGGCCTGTTTCATGGCGCTGGCGATCTTGCCGGGCAGGTCGACATGCACTTGTTCGAAGTGCTGTTCGTCGCCGTGCAACACGGCCACCAGATTGACCACCGCATCGTGTCCGGGCATGAGCCGGGCCAGGTCGGCGGCGTTGTGCACCGAGGCTTCAATGACCGTGAGCCCCGGCAGGCATTGCACACTTTCGGCGTTGAGGGCGCGGCGGGTGGGCACCGTGATCTGCCAGCCCAGACGGGCCACTTGCTCACAGACATGGCGACCCACGAAGCCGCTGCCGCCCAAAACCAGAATGTTGGGGGTGCTCATGGTTTCACTCTTGGCTCAAGCCCGTGACCGCCTGGTGCATGGCCTCCATGGCTTGCGTGACGATCTGGTGACGCCATGCGTCGGTGTCCACATAAAACGCGTCCATCAGCGCTTGCTTGATCTGCTGGCGCAAAGCGGCCGGGGCTTGTGGGTGCAGTTGCAACCAGTGGTCACCGCGCAGGGCGTGCATCACTTGGTCCTGGGGCAGGGTGCCGTATTCCATGGCGATGCCGGTGTACTCGGCCTGCGGGCACTCCTGGTAGGCCGACATCCACATGAGGCCTGTCAACGGGTGAGAGGAGGAGGATCCGTCGTAAATCGAGGTGATGCCCTGGCCCCACCAGGTTTTGGCGCGTGCGTAGGCCGCCGCATCGTCGGCGCAGGCAAAGATGCGCTCGCCCACCCCGCTGGGTCCCAAGCCGGTGTGCAGGTCGATCCAGGCCAGTTTTTGGCACTGCTGGGCGTACTTTTGCAACACCTGGCGCAGGGTCTGGTTGCTCCAGGTGGGGGCTTGGCCACCAAAGAACAAACCTTCTGGAAACGCGTGCTGCCCCTTCGAGATGGCGGCTTGAAAAGCTTTCATGCCGCGTTCTGCGATGTACTGGTGGGTGGCCGCAGTGTTGGCCGCATCGGGCGGCCAGACTTCGGGCAACAGCAGGGGCTGGATTTCGTGGTAGGCCGGGTTGTCGGGCAGGGCTTGGCTGAAGTCCTGAAAATTGCGGTTGATGTCCACGTTTTCGTGGGTGACGCGCCGCACATGCGAAAACCCGTGCGGGTTGAGCGCGTGGATGTAGAGCACCGCCACGCCACTGGCTTGGACCGCTTGGCGCCAGGCCGCGTTGTGCAAGGCGTGGATTTGCACACCCGAGCCGCAATAGCCTTCCACGCCATGGCAAGCACTGCTGATGACCAAGAGGTGTGGGGCGTCGGGTGCGCCATCGAGCACCACGTCCATGGCCAGTTCTTCACCGTCGCGCCCAGGCAGAGGGTGGACGATTGAGTCCACCGACAGGCCGGCCGCTTGCGCCGCGTTCAGGAATTTCTGCCGCGCTTGCGCATAACTGGTGGAAAAACTGTTCTGGCGTTCGGTCATGGCGTGGCCCTGTCAGGTGGACTGGGTGGGGTTGGCCAGCCACTGTGTGGCCAATTCCACCCAATAGGTGCCACCCAGTGGAATCAGGTCGTCGTTGAAATCGTAGCTCGGGTTGTGCAGGGTGCAAGGACCGCCGCCGTGGCCCATTTCACGGTGGGTGCCATCGCCGTTCGCGATGAAGACATAGGCACCGGGCTTGGCTTGCAGCATGTACGAAAAGTCTTCGGCGCCCATGGTGGGCTCTTGGTCGATCACCTGCTCGGTGCCCACAATGCCATGCATCACCTGGCGCGCAAAGGCGGCTTCGGCTGTGCTGTTGATGGTGGGCGGGTAGTTGCGCTCGAATTCGAACTCACAGGTGGCGTCAAATGCGGCGCAAATCGATTCGGCCACCTGTTTCATGCGCGACTCGATCAAATCCAGCACTTCGATGCTGAAGGTGCGCACCGTGCCCTGCAACTCGCAAAAGTCTGGCACCACGTTGGTGGCTTCGCCCGCGTGGATCATGGTGACCGAGATCACACCCGCGTCCACCGGTTTCTTGTTGCGGGTGATGATGGTTTGAAAGCCCTGCACCATCTGGCAGGCGACGGGCACCGGGTCGATGCCGAGGTGGGGCAATGCGGCGTGGCTGCCCTTGCCGCGGATGACGATCTTGAACTCGTTGCTGGACGCCATGACCGGACCGGGACTGACGGCAAAAGTGCCCACGGCGGCACCGGGCCAGTTGTGCATGCCGAACACGGCTTGCATCGGGAATTTTTCGAACAACCCGTCCTTGATCATTTCGCGGGCACCGCCGCCGCCTTCTTCGGCGGGTTGGAAGATCAGGTACACCGTGCCATCAAAGTCACGGTGCTTGGTCAAGTGTTGGGCTGCCGCCAGCAGCATGGCGGTGTGGCCGTCGTGGCCGCAGGCGTGCATCTTGCCCTGGTGTTTGCTGGCGTGGGCAAAGGTGTTGAACTCTTGCATGGGCAGGGCGTCGATGTCGGCGCGCAGGCCAATGCCTCGCCCGCAGGCACCGCCATCGCGGCCGTGCACGATGCCCACCACCCCGGTGGTGCCCATGCCCCGGTGAATCGGGATGCCCCAATCGGTCAGCTGCTGGGCCACCACATCGGCCGTGCGCACTTCCTGAAAGCACAGCTCGGGGTGCATGTGGATGTCTTTGCGAATGGCCGCGATGCCGGCCGCCTCGGTGAGGATGGAATCGATGATTTTCATGAAGACAGTCTAGCGGGACTTGTGGGCCTTTGCCAGACCATATCCTCAAATGCCCTGGCGGTCAGCTGGGCGTCTTGCCCGCAGTGCAAAATCATGTGGTCATGAGCACATTTCCCATTTTCAAACCCGTGTATGCCGTGCTGAGTGGCATGGGCGTGCTGCTCTGCGCGCAGGCCGCAGCCGAGCCCAAGCTCACCTGCCTGGTGACTTATGCCGGTACCATGCACACGGTCGTGGCCCATCCGGTGGCCGACCCGTACCCGGTGCCTTCGGTGGACATCGCCGGGCGCTTCAAATTCAAGGCCGTCATGGTGGGCGATGCCGCCCGACTTGACCGCATCGTCTTGTACACCTATCTGAACGCCGATCCCCATCCGGTGCTGGTGCACCAAGCCAAATACCTGCCGCCTTTCCCCCGGTCTGTCCAGCCTTGGCCGCTCACGGGCCAGCACCATGTGTATGGCGGCGCACAGGAGCGGGAGTTGATGTACAGCTGCACGCTGGAAGGGCTGACGCCATGAAGACATGCTTGTGGGCTCTGGTCGCGCTGTGCTTTTGGGGACAGGCCTGGTCGCAGGCGATGCCCGCTGCCGGCCCATCGGTCAGCCTGGTGTTCGTCGGCGACACGGTGCTCGATGACGAGCCCGGCGCACTGATCGCGCGCGGGGGCGACCCTTTTGCCGACTTCGCCGCCCTCTTGGCCGGCGCCGATGTCCGCATGGCCAATCTCGAGTGCGTGGTGGCCACCAGCGGCAGTGCCGGGCAGAAGAATTTCACCTTCCGGGCGCATCCGCGTGTGTTGCCCGTGCTCAAGACCCATTTCGATGCCGTGGCCTTGGCCAACAACCACTCCGGCGATTTTGGCCGCGCGGCCTTTGCCGAAATGCTCGGCTTGTTGAAACAGTCGGGCCTGGCCTATGTGGGCGGTGGCCGCCATTTGTCGGAGGCCCATGCCCCGTGGCTTGTCGAACGCCATGGCCTGCGCATCGCGTTCCTGAGCTACAACGAATTCATGCCACGCAGTTTTGAGGCCGACCACGATGCCCCCGGGGTGGCCTGGAGCGAAGACGAGCAGGTGGTGGCGGACATCCGCCAAGCCCGGCAGGTTCACCGCGCCGATCTGGTGATCCCCATCATGCACTGGGGCTGGGAAAACGAGCTGGTGGCCAATGCCCGGCAACGGCAACTGGCCCGTTTGATGGTGGCGGCCGGAGCCGATGCCGTGATCGGTGGGCATCCCCATGTGACACAGGACATCGAGCACATCGATGGCAAGCCCGTCATTTACAGCGTGGGCAACTTCGTGATGAAAGAAACCGACAACGCCAACCAGCGCCGAGGCTGGGCGTTGCGCCTGGTGCTGGACAAACAGGGCGTGCAAAGCTTTGACACCCGGGTGGCCCAAATCCGCATGGACGGGGTGCCTGAGCGGGATGACCATGCGCCCAGCCCCTGCTGGCAGCGAGGCGATGCGGCGGTGGGGCAATGCGTGGCGGGGCAGCGGCCCGTGTCGCGACCCGTGTCTCGTTAACGGGCTGCGCGACAATCCCATTTCAAATGACGCAGGACACACACACCATGACCGACGTGACGCCCTCTACCCTTGTGCGGGGCGCCTGCCCGCACGACTGTCCCGACACCTGCGCTTTGCTGACGACGGTGGAAAACGGCCGTGCCATCAAGGTCCAGGGCAACCCTGCGCACGCCCTCACCGACGGCGTGCTGTGCACCAAGGTGTCGCGCTACACCGAGCGCACGTACCACCCCGAACGTTTGCTGCAACCGCTGCGCCGAGTCGGCCCCAAAGGCGCTGGCCAATTTGAGCCGGTGAGTTGGGACGAGGCGCTGGACGCCATCGCGGCCCGCTGGAAAAGCATCGCCACACGCGATCCGCAGGCCATCTTGCCCTACAGCTACGCAGGCACCATGGGTTGGGTGCAAGGCGAATCGATTGCTGCGCGGTTTTTTCACCAGCTGGGCGCTTCCCAGCTGGACCGCACGATTTGCGCATCGGCCGGGGCCGAAGCGCTGACCCAGACCCTGGGTCACAAGGTGGGCATGAAGGTCGGGTTTTTTGCCGAATCCAAGCTGATCGTGATCTGGGGCAGCAACTCGATTGGCAGCAACCTGCATTTTTGGCGCATCGCCCAAGCGGCCAAGCGCAATGGGGCCAAGCTGGTGTGCATTGACCCCCGGCGCAGCGAAACGGCCGAAAAATGCCACGAACACCTCGCCATCCGCCCGGGCACCGATGCCGCGCTGGCGCTGGCGCTGATGCACGAGTTGGTCGTGAACCACTGGCTTGATCAGGACTATATCGACCGCTACACCTTGGGCTGGGAGGGCCTGCGCGAGCGTGCCTTGCAGTGGCCGCCCGAGCGTGCCGCCGAGGTGTGCGGCGTGCCGGTGGAACAAATTCGGCAACTGGCCCGCGACTGGGGCACCACCCAGCCCGCGGCCATTCGCCTGAACTACGGCATGCAGCGCGTGCGCGGCGGTGGCAACGCGGTGCGGGCGGTGGCGTGCTTGCCCGCACTCACCGGGGCTTGGCGCCATCGGGCGGGCGGCTTGCTGCTCAGCAGCTCGGGGCATTTCCCGGTGCGGCGCGCGGATTTGCAGCGGCCTGATCTGCTGGGTGAACGGCGTCCCCGCACCCTCAACATGGCCACCATCGGTGACGACTTGTTGCGCCCGGCAGCGCCAGAATTTGGCCCAAAAATCGAGGCCCTGGTCGTTTACAACAGCAACCCGGTGGCCATCGCGCCCGAGTCGGGCAAGGTGGTGCAGGGCTTTGCGCGAGAAGACCTGTTCACCGTGGTGCTGGAGCATTTTCAAACCGACACCGCCGACTACGCCGACTTCATCCTGCCCGCAACCACGCAGCTGGAACACTGGGACATCCACACCAGCTACGGCCACACCGATGTGTTGCTGAACCGTCCCGCCATTGCGCCCGTGGGGCTCAGTCGGACCAACACCGACATCTTCCGGGCGCTGGCGCAACGCATGGGTTTCGACGACCCTTGTTTCGCCGAGAGCGACGAAAGCCTGTGCCGCAGTGCGATCGGCGATGCACACGACTTCGAGACCTTGCTGGCCAACGGCTTTGTTTCGTTGCCTCTGCCCGACGCCCCGTTTGCGCAAGGGGGTTTCCCCACGCCCTCGGGCCGGTGCGAGTTTTTCAGCCAGCGTCTGGCCGATCAGGGCCTGGATGGGCTGCCTGACCACGTGCCCAACTACGAACTGGCCACCCCCGGTGGCCGCTGGCCGCTGGCCATGATCTCGCCGCCTGCACGCAACTTTTTGAACTCCAGCTTTGTCAACGTCAAAAGCCTGCGCGACATCGAGGCCGAGCCGGTGCTGGAGATGCACCCGCAAGACGCCGCAGCGCGTGGCATTGCCGATGGCGCTGTCGTTCAGGTGTTCAATGACCGGGGCAGTTACCACTGCAAGGCGCGGCTGAACCAGCGTGCGCGGCCTGGCGTGGTCCACGGCTTGGGTGTTTGGTGGCGCAAGCTGGGTCTGAACGGCACCAACGTGAACGAGCTGACCAGCCAGAAGCTGACCGATCTGGGCCGTGCGCCCGTGTTTTATGACTGCTTGGTGGACGTGGCGCTGGCCACCCAAGTCACGGCCACGCCACCCCAGGAATCCTCACATGCCTGAGCTGAACATTGAACGTGAACACACTTTGGGTCTGGCTGGGGCCCGCGCCGTGGCCCAGCGCTGGCGCGAACAGGCCGAGCAGGAATGGGGCATGGCGTGCGAGTTCGAGCCCGGCGAGACCGAAGACCGGATGCGCTTTGCGCGCAGCGGTGTGAGCGGGGCGCTGACGGTGGGTGCGGCACGCTTTGATCTGCAGATCACGCTGGGCTTTTTGCTGGGCGCTTACAGCGGCAAGATCGAACAAAAGATCCAGGCCAATCTGGACGAATTGCTGGGGCCGGTGGCCTGAGGGGTTTGTGGTGTCCGGCAAGCCCTCAGGGCAGATCCTTGTTCACTTCGGCCAGGGGCGAGTTGCGCGGCCCGATGGCGCCCAGGCGTGATTTGAGCGACTGCGGCTGGCGTGTCAGGATGGCGGCGTAGTTGGTGGTGTTGGACAGCACTTTTTTCACGTAATCGCGTGTTTCCTGAAACGGGATGTTCTCGGCCCAGATCGCGGCTTCGAGCACGGGGCCGTTGCGCCAGTTGCGGGGGCGGCCAGGACCGGCGTTGTAGGCCGCTGTGGCCATGGGCATGGAGCCTTCAAAATCGTCCAGCACCAGTTTCAGGTAGCCCGTGCCAATGGCCACATTGATTTCGCGGTCGGTGATCTGGTCGGGGGTGAAGGTGGTCAAGCCGATCTTTTTGGCGGTCCACTTGGCGGTCGCAGGCATGACCTGCATCAGCCCTGATGCGCCCACATGCGAGCGCGCGTCCATGATGAAGCGGCTTTCCTGGCGGATGAGGCCGTAGACAAACGCCGGGTCGAGCCGGATGTCGCCCGCGCGGCGCACCACGATCTCGCGCAGCGGCATGGGATAGCGTTGGTCGAAGTCAATCACTTCTTTGGTGCGGTCGCTGGTGTTGATGCAGCGGTCCCACACCTGGCGTTGGCAGGCCAGGTCGGCTGCGGCCAGCAGTTCGCGGTCATTCATGCCGCCAGGGGTGTGCAGGTTGGTGCTGTAGTTCCACTCGCGGTTGCCTTCGGTGCGCAGGCCGATGGCGATGGCGTACAAGGCGCGTTGCAGTCCGGTGTGGCTCTGGGCGGTGGCTTTTTCTGGTGCGGTCAGGGCGCTGGGGCGCTCTGGCACGGTGATGGCCTGGCCCAGCTCCTCTTGCGCCAATTGCTCATAAAACCCCTTGACGCTGGCGATGCTGCGCCACAGGCCATCGGCTTCCTGCCGCTGGTGCGTGTCTTGCGCGGTGGCGCTCAGGGCGCGCGCGCGCCAGTAAACCCAGGCGGGGTCTTTCTGCGACTCGGGGCTCATGGCCTGGGTGGCCGTCAGCACTTGACGCCACTGGCCCTGGCGCAAGGCGGCACGCACTTTCCAGCCCAGTAATTCGTCGTTCAGGTCGCTGTCTTTTTGTACTTTGGCAAAGTAGCTGCTGGCGTTGTCTTGCAGCTTTTGCGCGGCCTGTTTGCCAATCACGCCCCAGGTCCAGTTGCGCTCTTCCTGGCTGAGTTGAATCGACCAGCGCTTGTCCAACAATTCTGCCGCCTTGTCTGGTTGGTTGGCGGCCAAGCGGATCAGGGCCAGCACCGCCAGTTCCTTGCGGTTCTTGGTGATGGCGATGATGCGTTTGTCCAGATAGCGTGCGGGGTCGGCATGGATCAGCGCCACTTGCTCGGACAGGCGTGGCGCTTCGATGTCCACTGCCGCCTGGGCCGAACGCGGCCGGTTGGCGTCCATGGCCAGGCGGGCCTTGCGCCACAAATCGAGGCCGTTGATCTGTTTGCCCGAGTGCAAATGCTCGGCCACATAGGTGCAGCCGTCGTCGGCTTCGCGCAGGGCGTACCACAGGCGTTTGGCCTCTTCGGCCACGTTGGCCTTGCTGTTCATGGCTTCGGTGGCCAGGGCGTAGCAACGCACTTCGCGGTCGTCGCGCATGCGGTAGCGTGGGTATTCGGCCGTGAAGTTGGCCCAGTCACGGCGTTTGCCCAGCTGCAGCAACCAGTCGGTGCGCAGGCGGTCTTCGTAATAGCTGCCCGCGTAGCTGCTCAAAAAGCTGCGGATTTCCGACTCGGGTGCCGTGTCCAGGCGGGCGCGCATTTCCCAGTAGGCGGCCAAAGGCTCCAGCACATGCCCGCGGGTCTGGGGCAGCAAGGCCGACAAGCGGTTTTTGTCGCCTTTTTTGAAGGCTTGGCCCATCTCCAGGATGACCTCGTCGCCCTTGTTTTGAGCCTGGGATGCGCTGCTCCAGAGGCCTGTCGTGGCCAGTGCACAAACCAGTGTCAGAATCTGTGTGAATTTCATGGGTCGATTATGGACAAAGCCGAAGCTAAAAAAGTCTTGAGAAAAGCCTTGATTGAAGAAAGGTTGAACCTGCCTGACCGTCTGTCGCGGGCAGAAGCCTTGCAGCGTGTCATGCGCATCTGGCTGTTTGACCGACCCGAAACCGTGATTGGCGCCTACTGGCCCATCAAGGGCGAATTTGACCCTTTGCCCGTCTTGCACCGCTGGAAGGAAGACGGCGAATTGAACGGTGAACCCCAGCGCCGCCGCATTGGCTTGCCCGTGGTCAACAAGCAGCACAAAACCCTCACGTTTCACACCTGGTACCCCGGCTGTGCCATGGAAGAAGACGCCTACGGCATCCCCAAACCCAAGGACACCGAAGTCATTGTGCCGTCCTTGTTGTTTGTGCCCTGTGTGGGCTATGGCACAGGGGGATTCAGATTGGGGTATGGCGGCGGTTTTTACGACCGCACGCTGGCCACACTGCAGCCCAAGCCGTTCACGGTGGGCTTGGGTTTCACCCATGGTTTTGTGGACGATCTGGAGCCCGAAGACCACGACGCACCACTGGACGCCATCTTGAACGACAACGGTGTGGTGTGGCCTCTTTGAGGACGTGAGGCTCGCCTCAGTCGAGTGAATCCAGGGTGTCCGGGTCGGGCACATCGCCAATGGCCTGCCGCGTCTCGGATGCCTGCTGGCGCAGCCAGTCACAAAAGGCCTGCACTTCGGGGCGTGTGCGGCTGCGAGGGGCGATCAGCAGCCAATAAGCCAGCGGGGAATTCAGCCGCATCGTGGGCAGCACCTCGACCAAACCTCCGTTGGCCAGGCTCTCGGCAACCAGCGGCAGGCGGGCCAGCGCCACGCCTTGGCCTGTCAAGGCGGCCTGCACGATCTGGTGTGCGTAGTTGAAGTACAACCAACGCGCCGGGGACGGGGGCAGTGCCTGGCTGCTTCGAGCATGCGGGCGCCCATGGGGCTGCCGGGGGTCAGTGTTGTGGGTCGGGCTGGTGGTGCCGTAGGCGTCCAGCCAGCGTTGCCAGCTGAGCCATTCCATGTGCTGTGTGCGGTAGGCGTCGCCCGCTTCGATCAGCGTGCATTGCATCAAATCGGTCACGTTCCGGATGGGCTGATGCTGCAACAGCCAGGGGCTGGCAACCACCGTCAGCTGTTCGCCGAACAAGCGCTCGGCCTCGTGGTGCTGGATGGGTGCGGCGTAGCGCAGGGCCAGATCGACATCGGTGTTGTGCATGTCGATGGCCGCATCGGTGGCGTCGATGCGGATGTCGATGTCAGGGTGTTCGCGCTGGAAGGCCTCCAGCCGGGGGATCAACCACATGCTGGCAAACGAGGCCCAGGTGGTGATCGAGACGCTCCGGCGTCCGGTGCTCTGGCGAATTTGCCGCACCGCTGAGTCAATGCGTTCCAGCGAAGCGCTGGCAAAGCGGTGCAGCAAGTTGCCCGCGCTGGTCAGCTCCACCGAGCGGGTGTGGCGCAAAAACAGCGCGGTGCCCACCTCGTGCTCCAGCGCCTGAATCTGCCGGCTGACCGCGCTTTGGGTCAGGGCCATCTCTTCGGCGGCCACCCGGAAGTTCAGGTGCCGGGCCACCGCGTCAAAGGCCCGCAGGTAGCTCATTGAGATGGGGCGGGTGCGGGCGGCGGGGGCAGAACGGGCGGGCATGGTGAGGCCAATGATACGGGGCTGGCGCATGTTCATTCATGCTTTTGGCGCATCAATGGGGCGTTGAGTTTTCATTGGACGGTGCCTGTTTGGGCTTGCATCATGGCTGCACCGACGCTGTTGTCGGTGGAGTTAACCCAGGAGATGGAGATGTCTGAACCCGATCTGTGTGCGTCTTTGCAAGACTGTCAACAACTGAAAACTGTGTGCTGGACCGGCACCTGGCGTCTGGCCCCCCAGCGCGCCATGCGTTTGTTGCCGCGCAAAAACAGCCAGCTGCTGATTGTGCAAGGAAGCGCATGGATCACCTGGCAAAAACCCATGCACCACTGGGCCCGAACCGATGGCGACCATTTCCTGGCGGCAGGGCAAATCATCGACGTGCCTGCCGGAGCCCGCTTGGTGATGGAAGCACGCCACGGCCACGAAGCACTGCACTTTGACTGGCGCGAAATGCCGCCCGGCAGGGTGCTGCAGGATGCGCCCCAGGTGGGCTTGTCGATGTTGCTGCGGCAGTGGGTGCTGGCCTGGGGGCAAGTGGGTCGGGCCACGGCCCGTCTGGTGTGGGGGATGCTGGGTGGGCTTCGGTGGTGGCTGGCCCGGGTCCATGGCCGCAAGGCCGGAGATTTGCCGGTCTGAGCCATGCGGCAACCGGGTTGACCGGTGGGCCTGAACGTGGCCAGTGGCCATGGCTGGCAGAATGCCGCCATGGCCCGACCCAAATCCGCAACCCACGACATCAAGCGCGACGCCATTTTGGACATCGCGGCGCAATGCTTTGCCCAGCGCAGCTACCCGGCGGCCAGCATGAACGAGATTGCCACCGCCTGCGGCACATCCAAGGCGCGGCTGTACCACTATTACGAGAGCAAAGAGGCCATTCTTTTTGATCTGCTGGACCGCCACACGCAGCGGCTGCTGGCGTTGATTGCACAGACCGAAGCCATTGCCCAACGCAAAAACCTGGACGAACGCGCCACGCTGCATGAGTTGGTGCGGGCGTTTTTGCAGGAATATGAAACCTCGGCCACCCGGCATGCAGCCCTGCTCAACGACACCCAGTTCTTGAGCGATGTGCCCGATGCCGCGCAGGGGGCCTTGTCCTTGTCACCCCGTGAGTTGATCCTGAACCGCCAGCGTGACATCGTGGCCGCCATGACCCGTTTTATGAAACGCGCTTACCCCGACCGCCTGACCTTGGCCAACCAGACCGCGCTGACCATGATGCTGCTCGGCATGATCAACTGGACCTTCACCTGGCTGCGCCCGGGCGGCCCGATCAGTTACGCCGCCTTTGCCGAAGAGGTCATCTTGATGCTGGAAAAGGGGCTGGGTTGAGCTTTGTAATTTACCAATCCGTAATGCATTTCGTTTAGGTAAAATCCAACCATTCATTGACCGGAGAGATTTCCATGTCCCAAGCCCCCACCAAAGCCTTCGCCAGCCAAGCCGACCTGAGCGAAAAGAACATCACCTTCGAGCAACTCAGCCCGCATTGCTGGGCCTACACCGCCGAGGGTGACCCCAATTCAGGCGTCATCATTGGTGACCGCTTCATCATGGTCAGCGACGCCACCGCGACGCCCGCCATGGCGCAAGACCTGATCAAGAAAATCCGCACCGTCAGCGACCTGCCCATCAAATACGTGTTGCTGACCCACTACCACGCGGTGCGCGTGCTGGGCGCTTACGCCTACGCCGCCGAAGGCGCGACCGAGATCATCGCCAGCCAAGGCACGCTCGACCTGATCCAAGAGCGTGGCGCGCAAGACATGAAAAGCGAGATGGAGCGCTTCCCGCGCCTGTTCCGCGGTGCAGACAGCATCCCTGGCCTGACCTGGCCCACCATGGTGGTCGGCGGTGGCAACCCGGTCCAGGGCGAAGTGCCCGGCAAGCTCAGCATCAACCTGGGTGGCGTGGTGGTGCAGATCTGGCACCCGGGCCCAGGCCATACCCGTGGCGACACCATTGCCTGGGTCGAGGAAGAAAAAGTGCTGTTCTCGGGCGATCTGGTCGAGTACGAAGCCGGTGTGTACACGGGCGATGCGCAATTGGAAGAGTGGCCTGCCACGCTGGAAGCCTTGCGCGATTTGAAGGCCGAGTTCATCGTGCCGGGTCGTGGCGAAGCCATGAAGGGCAATGACAACGTCAACAAAGCCCTGGACTACACCCAGCGTTGGGTCACCACCTTGTTCCAGGCGGGCAAGGAAGCCGTTGCGGGCCAGATGGATTTGAAAGCCGCCATGGCCCACACCCGCAAGAGCATGGACCCGATCTTTGGCCATGTGTTCATCTACGAGCATTGCCTGCCGTTTGACGTGACGCGTGCATACGACGAAGCCAGCGGCATCAAGAACCCCCGCATCTGGACCGCCGAGCGCGACATGGAGATGTGGAAAGCGCTGCAAAGCTGAAGCTTCGGGCCATTTCTGACGTCCAACCCCGCCCTGATTCGGCGGGGTTTTTGTTGGGGGATCAGGGTTTCGTCAGGTCGCGGATGTCGCGCACGTAGTTGCGCAAGACGCGTGCGGCACGCAGGCGTTGCTCGGGGCTGGTGGTGTTGTGCAACTGGGCCAGGTTGTCGCAGGCTTGCAGCGTCATTTTCTTGACCAGTGTGCGGCCCGCTTCGTCGGGGGGCATGAACCAGCGCTGCCAGACGCCCCACAGCTCGGCCTCGGCCTGGTCTGCGGGCATGTCGCTGCCGGACACGCGGCGCAACGTGGACAGCAGGTCTTGTTCGCGGCGCAGTCGGTCGTGCCGGCCCCACTCCGGGCTCCACACCGATTGGCCGACCTGGGTTTTCACCAGCGCCACTTGCGCTGTGTTCAGTTCGCCATAAAACGAGCGGTAGCGGTCCAACGTTTTGTCCAACCGCCTTTCCAGTCGGTCGGCCGCGCTGCCTTGCAGCCATTGTTCGTCCCAGTCTTCGTTCTTGCGCTCTTGGTGCCGGGCCAGGTGGCTCAGCTGGCGCGGTCCCAGCAGCTGCGCAACAGGGACGGCCTGGGCAATGACCACGCGCATGCTGCGGTCTATTTTGGCTTGCACTTCGGCCCAGGTGCTGCAGACCTGGCTGGCCTGCAGGTCGCTTGGACCCAGCTCGATCGTGCGTTGCAACAGGTCGGTGTAAGTGGCCAGTTCCTGACTGCGGTGCCAGCGGTGCACGTTGCCCAGGGCTTCTTTGACCCGGTCGTCCTGGGGGTCATTGAAAGAGATGGCGCTGTCCAGCCACCAGTAAGACAGCGTGGGCAGTTGTTGGTAGCCCAGCTTGATGGCGCTGCAGCCTTGCAGCAAAAGCAGAGCCAGGATGGCGGCAATCTGTCGAATCATGGAATCCTTCTGTGCGAGCGATCTGCGCACGCTGCAGTGGGGGTCAGGTGCCGCGATCATAGGCCCGATGCCGGGCGGCGATAATTGATTTGAATCTAAGAAACCGCCACCCATCGGTGACCATTTGAGAAAGTTTGATCGCATGCACACCCCCGTTCAACCCCAGATTGATGTCGTCGTGATGGCCGCCGGCAAAGGCACCCGCATGAAAAGCCGCTTGCCCAAAGTGCTGCAACGTCTGGCGGGTGTGCCGTTGGTGCAGCATGTGCTGAACACCGCAGCCCAGCTGAACGCCCGTTCGGCGGTGGTCATCACCGGACACGGTGCGGACCAGGTCGAGCCTTTGTTGCTGGCCCCCGGTCAGGCGTTGGCGGTGCAGTGCGTGCGCCAGGAACCCCAGCTGGGGACCGGCCATGCGGTGCAGCAAGCCCTTCCTGTGCTGGCCGACGATGGTGTGGTGGTGGTCTTGTCTGGCGATGTGCCGCTGACCCAGGCCGACACCTTGCAAGCCCTGATCGCGCAATGCGGTGGCGACAAGCTGGCGCTGCTCACCATCGACTTCGCGGACCCCACGGGTTACGGCCGCATCGTGCGAGGCAGTGAAGGCCAGGGCGATAGGGTCCTGGCCATCGTGGAGCACAAGGACGCCAGCGACGCCCAGCGTCAGATTCGAGAGGTGTACAGCGGCATCATGGCCGTGCCGGCACATTGGCTCAAAGCCTGGCTGGGCCGCATCGACAACCAGAACGCCCAGGGCGAGTACTACCTGACCGATGTGGTCAAGCTGGCCGTGGCCGATGGGGTGCCTGTGGTGGCGCACAAGTTGACCGACCCGCTGCAGGTGGCGGGCATCAACAGCCCGTTGCAATTGGCCGAGTTGGAGCGTGCCCACCAACTGCGCCAGGCGCAGCGCCTGATGGAGCAGGGCGTGCGTCTGAAAGACCCGGCACGCTTTGACCTGCGCGGTCAACTCGACTGCGGCCAAGACGTCGAGATCGACGTCAACTGCATCTTTGAAGGCCGTGTGAGCCTGGGCGACGGCGTGCGCGTGGGCGCCAACTGCGTGCTGGCCAACTGCACCATTGCGGCGGATGTGGTGATCCACCCATTCACCCACATCGACGGCGAAAAGCTGGGCGTGACGGTGGGCGAGGGCGCTTTGATCGGCCCGTTTGCCCGCCTGCGCCCGGGCGCACAGCTTGGGGCTGAAGTGCACATCGGCAACTTTGTCGAGGTCAAGAACACCACGATGGCCAAGGGCTCCAAAGCCAACCATCTGGCCTATTTGGGAGATGCCACCGTGGGCGAGCGCGTCAACTACGGCGCTGGCAGCATCACCGCCAACTACGACGGCGCCAACAAGCACCGCACCGTGATCGAGGCCGACGTGCACATCGGCAGCAACTGCGTGTTGATCGCCCCGGTGACCATTGGTGCCGGCGGCACGGTGGGCGGCGGCTCCACCATCAGCAAAAGCACCGAGCCCGGCGCTTTGAGCGTGGCGCGCGGCAAGCAAATCAGCATCGCCAACTGGGCACGGCCGCAGAAGAAGCCCAAAGCCAATTGATTGGCGCGAATCGAACGATTCGTGCTAAATAGGCGGCATGCAAACCTTTTCTGCCACCGAGGCCAAAACCCAGTTCGGGCATTTCATCGACACCGCGCAGCGCGAGCCGGTGCGCGTGGTGCGCCGCGATCGTGTGGTCGGCGTCATGGTCTCCGCGCAAGACTACGAGGCCATGTGCGAGTTTTACGCCAACCGCTTGCAGCACACCCTGGCCGATACGGCCGCACAGGCCGAGCGTGCCGGCATGACCCCCGAGTTGCTGGAAGACTTGCTGCGTGACGAGTCTTAGGCTGGTCATCGACACCCACGTCTTAATCAGTGTCGCGCTCTCTGCGCAGGGCGCCCCCGCCAGGTTGGTGCGTTGCGCATTGGCCCAGCACCGGCTGGTGTTTTCGCAAGCCACCTTCAATGAGTTGCGCACGCGGCTGTACCGCCCCAAGTTTGACCGTTACATCAGTCTGGAAAGTCGCGAGCGTTTGCTGCACGACTTCAATGCGGCCGCCCATTGGGTTGACGTCGGCGACCCCGCTTTCTATTGCCGCGACCGGGACGATGACCAACTCTTTGAGGCCGCACTGAAAGCCCAAGCCCACTACCTGGTGAGCGGCGACAACGATGTGTTGGAGGCGCCCGAGGTCGCGGGCTTGCACGTCATTTCAGCGCAGCAAGCGCTGGTGGTGCTGGGGCTTTAAGGCGTGGGGTGCACCGGCCAGGTGGTGGTGAACTTGGCCCGCTTGGTGGCAAAAAACGCCTTCACGTTGCGCACATTGGCGTCTTGGGTGAACAGTGCTTGGCTGATGGCCAGGTAATGCGGCATGTCGCGGGCCTGCACGGCCAGCATGAAGTCGGGGCCCGGCGAGACGCGCCAGCACTGTTGTACCGCGTCGTGCGCCACGGCACGGGCTTCAAACGCATCCAGGTGTTCGCTGCCTTGCCGGTCCAGTGACACCTCCACCAGCGCGGTCAGGCCATGTCCCAGGGTGGCGCCCAATTGGTCGGCGTTCAGCACCGCAATCTGCCGCTCGATCCAGCCGCCCTCGGTCAGGCGTTTGACGCGCCGCAGGCAGGTGGGCGGTGACACATTGACCTTGTTGGCCAAGGCCACATTGCTCAGGCTGGCGTCGTGCTGCAGGCTGTCCAGCAGCTGCAGATCGATGGCGTCGAGTTGGTTTAATTCCATGAAATGGATTTTATTGAAATTTAACTTCAATGGTAGTTTTTTGTGAAATTAAACACCATTTCGAACTGAAAATCGATCTGAAATTTTTCAAACCTGAGCCTAACATCGCCACACTTTTGTGCAAACACCCCCATCAGGAGCTTCAACATGTGTGGCATCGTCGGCGCCGTTTCTACCCGCAACATCGTTCCCGTGCTGGTGCAAGGCCTGCAGCGCCTGGAATACCGGGGCTATGACTCGTGCGGCGTGGCCGTGCACGCGGCCAGTTTGAACGGGGGCACGGGCGGCCTGCAGCGCGCGCGCAGCACATCGCGCGTGGCCGAGTTGATGGACCAAGTGACCTCCGACCATCTGGAAGGCGGCACCGGCATCGCCCACACCCGTTGGGCGACGCACGGCGCGCCGGCCGTGCACAACGCGCACCCACATTTCAGCCATGGCACGGGCACCGCCGATGCCAAGCCTGGCAAGGTCGCTTTGGTGCACAACGGCATCATCGAGAACCACGAAGAACTGCGCGCCGCTCTGCAAGCCAAGGGCTATGTGTTTTTGAGCCAGACCGACACCGAAGTCATCTCCCACTTGGTGGACAGCGTGTACGACGGCGACATTTTTGAAGCCGTCAAAACCGCCATCCGCCAGTTGCAAGGTGCGTATGCGATTGCCGTGTTCCACAAAGACGAACCACACCGTGTGATCGGCGCGCGCGCCGGCTCACCGCTCATCTTGGGTGTGGGCCAGGGCGAGACTTTCCTGGCCAGCGACGCGATGGCTTTGGCCGGTGTGACCGACCAGATTGTTTACCTGGAAGAGGGCGACGTGGTGGACATCCAGCTGGGCAAATACTGGGTGGTGGACCGCGAGCACAAGGCCGTGACCCGCGCCGTCAAAACCGTGCACGCGCACAGCGGTGCGGCCGAGCTGGGCCCGTACCGCCACTACATGCAAAAAGAAATTTTTGAACAACCGCGCGCCATTGCCGACACGCTCGAAGGTGTGGAAGGCATCACGCCCGAGCTGTTTGGCGACGGCGCTTACAGCACCTTCAAGGCGATTGACAAGGTGTTGATCCTGGCCTGCGGCACCAGCTACTACAGCGGCTGCGTGGCCAAGTACTGGATCGAGGCCATTGCCAAAGTGCCTTGCCAGGTGGAGATCGCCAGCGAATACCGCTACCGCGAATCGGTGCCCGACCCCCGCACGCTTATCGTCACCATCACCCAAAGCGGCGAAACCGCCGACACGCTGGCCGCCTTGCGCCACGCGCAAAGCCTGGGCATGACGCACACGCTGACGATTTGCAACGTGTCCACCAGCGCCATGGTGCGCGAATGCAAACACGCCTATGTGACGCGCGCTGGCGCTGAAATTGGCGTGGCCTCGACCAAGGCCTTCACCACCCAATTGGCAGGCTTGTTTTTGCTCACGCTGGCGCTGGCGCAAGTCAAAGGCCAGCTCAGCGATGCGCAAGAAGCCGAACACATCAAAGCCATGCGCCATCTGCCCGCTGCGCTGCAAGCCGTGTTGGCGCTGGAGCCGCAAATCATTGCCTGGTCGCAAGAATTTGCCAGCAAAGAAAACGCGCTCTTTCTGGGGCGCGGCACGCACTACCCCATTGCGCTGGAAGGCGCGCTCAAGCTCAAAGAGATCACCTATATCCACGCCGAAGCCTATGCCGCTGGCGAGCTGAAACATGGCCCGCTGGCCCTGGTGACCAGCGCCATGCCGGTGGTCACCGTGGCCCCCAACGACCAGCTGCTGGAAAAACTCAAAAGCAATATGCAGGAAGTGCGTGCGCGCGGCGGTGTGTTGTACGTGCTGGCCGATGGCGACACAAAGATCGAAAGCAGTGACGGCGTCAACGTCATCCGCATGCCCGAGCATTACGGCGTGTTGTCCCCCATCTTGCATGTGGTGCCGCTGCAATTGCTCAGCTACCACACGGCGTGCGCGCGGGGAACGGATGTGGACAAGCCACGCAACCTGGCCAAGTCCGTCACCGTGGAGTAGTTCAGCAAGTGAGTCATTTTGACGATCTGACCGCAGTGGTCATGGTCGTCAAAGTCAAAAGCAATGTGCTTTTCATTGGACCCTACTCAAGCAGTCAGCAACGGCTGTTTGACAGGGCCTCAGTCTCCAAACTCGATCTTTGGCAATTCGAGTTGACTTTTCAACTGTGGACACGCGTCAACTGCTGCTTGACGACCTTTTGCGCTCAGCGCGGCGCAGGCGCTTGCTTTTGCAACGCACCCGACAGCAAGACCACGGCGCGCTGGGCGGATGGCACGGTGGACAGCAGGGCTTGCGCGACTGCCGTTGCGGCAACGGGTTTGTAATTCGCGGGAATGAGCCAGCCCAGGCATTGGCTGAGCTTGAAGGCCAGCACTTCGCCGGATCGTACGGGCTGTCCCAGCTGATCGCGTTGGCCGACCAGCATCGACGGGCGGGCAATGACCATGCCTTCGAAGGGCAGCTTGGCCAGTGCGTCCTCCAGTTCGCCTTTGACTTGGCTGTAGAAGATTTTTGATGCGGCATCGGCACCCATCGCGCTCACCAGGCCGAGTTTTTTTGCGCCAGCAGCCAGCGCTGCCTGGGCCACGGCAAGGTTGGCGTCGCAGTCGATGGCCCGAAACGCGTTTTGGCTGCCGGCCACTTGGATGGTGGTGCCCAGGGCCAGATACACCTCGTGCGCCTGAGGCAGCTCGGGCAGCGCTGCAAAGTCGACGATGTGGGCCGTCAATTTAGGGTGCTGCTGCGCAGGTTTTCTGCGCCCCAAGACGTGCACGGCCGCCACCGTGTCGTCGTGCAGCAAGCCCTTGAGGATTTCCTGGCCCACAAGGCCTGTGGCACCGGCGAGGATGACGGTTCGTTGGTTTGTGGATGGGGTCATGAGAAATGATGGACTCAGTTGTTGGGGGGTGTTTTTTCAGGCCGTTGGATGTCGCTTCAAGGGTGCATTCACCGAGTCAGTATCATGCAGAAACAGCGGAGGCAACAGCATGATCACCCGATTGGCTATCATTTTTGGAACAGCAATTGCGTATTACCTGATGTTCTTATTGAACAATGCCGCCTTTTCAGGTTTGGGTTACTCAGAAGGTGTGAGTTGGGTTTATTTGCCCAGTGGGCTTCGCCTTGCCTTTGTGCTGATTTTTCTGGAATGGGGCGCTATCGGCATTGCGCTCGCATCGATTTGCATCAGCTACCAATACCAGTTCAACGGTGACTTGCTCACCATCCTCGGTGCGGGCGCGATCTCTGGCTTCGCGCCCTGGCTGGCCCGATTGGTGTGCATGGACAAACTCAAGTTGGACATGAATTTGAACCATCTGAGTGTGGCGACATTGCTCAAAGTGTCTGCGCTGTTTGCCGTCTTGAGCCCTGTGCTGCATCAACTTTGGTATGTCTGGCGTGGGCAGACCACAAACTTCATTGCCAGTACCAGTGTCATGGCCGTGGGCGATTTCGTGGGCACCATCCTGATGCTTTACATGGCGAAATTGCTGCTCAGTCTGCTTCCGGCAGGGGCGCTGAAACAATGAACGTCGGCCCTGCCATTTGTGTGCAGACTTCCGGTTTGCACGGCAAAGGTGTGTTTGCCACGCGCCACATGGCGCCGGGCGAAACGGTGATCGAGTACGTGGGTGAGGTCATCACCATGGCCGAGGCGATTCGTCGCCACCCGCACGACGCCAACCATCCCGACCACACGTTTTATTTTCACCTGGACGATGGCCGGGTGATTGATGCGCTGTATGGGGGCAACGATTCCAAATGGATCAACCATTCCTGTCGCCCCAATTGCGTACCCGATGAGGTCAAGGGGCGCATTTTCATCAAGACGCGCAGGCCGGTGTTCAGGGGTGAAGAGTTGACCTTTGACTATGGCCTGTTCAGCGACGAACCGATGACCGAGGCACTCAAGGTCCGTTACGCATGCCGTTGCGGGGCCAAGAAGTGCCGGGGCACGATGCTGGCGACAAGCCCAACGGGGTCAGCCACGGCCGTTTGACGGTCTTCAAGCCTGCGGCGGTGCGGGCGACTTGGCCGGCGGGGTGTTGCCCTGGCGTTGCGCAAGCAAGGCCGTCAGGCAGCGGCCCCAAAGTTCGGCCTTCAAGCTGGTGGCGGGGGCGGCACCAGGCCCATGGGCAGGAGGGCTGGCGCACACACGTTGGACCAGCAAAAGCCAAGCGGGTTGGCGCAAGGCTTGCAGGCACAGTGCACGCGATACCTGTAAGCGTTGCTCGGCAGACGGTGGTGTGTTCATGGTTCCTGACTTTGGCGCAAGGCCAGAATGTCCAGCGCGATTTGTTCTTTGAGTTTGTCAAATGGACGCGGCCGTTTGATCTGCCTGGCCCAGACCCAGCAGGCCAGCGACAAGACACCGCATGCCGCCGGTGCAAACCACATGACCCATGCACTGCGTGCATCGACCACGGGCAATGCACTCCACAACAGCAAAGACACGCCCGCCAGGAAGAGCCCAAGGAGTCCACTCAGCATGCACATGGCTTGGATCAGCCAACGGGTTTTCCAGAAGCACCGTTGCCGCGTCCATTCCTCAGAGGCCAGATCGGCATAGCCATGCACATGCATTTTGAGCAGGTCTGGCGGCAGCAGCAAAAGCTTGAGCAGCCGGGACATCAGTGGGTGCGTGAACGCAACAGCAAGTTCACCACAGTCGCTGCAGCGGCGCCTACACCGGCAGCAATGAACACAGATTTGAAGGGCGCGCAGTGGATGTAATGCTCGGCGGTCGAGGCAACTTGGTGTGTTTTTTGGCTCAGCAATTTTTGGGCATCGGCGGCAGCATCCCGGCTGTGGTGCGCCATGTCGTTGATGTTGTCATGTAGGGTGGTCATGTGAACTCGCTTTGAAGGTGGATGCAACACAGGTCTCCACCTTAAGCGCGCGCGCTGCGGGCGTCTGTTTGCTGACGCACCAGGCTTCAGCGGTCAGGCCTTTGTTGGCGTTTCTGGTCGCGCAGCATGAACAGGTACAGGCTTTCCACTTTGTCGCGCGCCCAAGGGGTCTTGCGGAGAAATTTCAGGCTGGAGCCCACGCTGGGCTCGTGCGTGAAGCAGCGAATCGGGATGCGGGCACCCAGGTCGGCCCAACCGTAATGGTCGGCCAAGCGGGTGACGATGACTTCGAGGGTCAAGCCATGCAGCGGGTTGCGCGCTTGTGGGGTGTCAGGGGTTGGAGCTTGCATGGGACGATTGTCTCTTGATTTCTTCTGGGTGGTGCAGCACACGGTCAGGCGCACAGCACCGCCCTAAATTGCAACGGCCACAAGTCGGCCATCACACCGAAGCGCATGCGCCATCTCAAGCACCAACCCGGTCGCGGAAGGCATGGCCGGTGGTGCTGCATCTTGTGGGTTGGATGGCCTCAACGTGCGTCTGTGGCGCTACCTGTTTTTGTGAATTTACTGGTTTAAACGTAGCTGGATTCACCAATTCAGAGGATCACCAAGCGCACCGCCTTGTCCTATTCTGTGTGCAACGCTGGGTGAATGATGGTCTTCTTGAGAACGGCCTTTTGCCTGAATAAATTTTGTAGAGGACGATTCCCATGTGCATTGATCTTGTGCTTGCCGATCCCTATCCAGTGATGCTGGAAGGTTTGACCCATGTGTTTCAAGACGCATCTGATTTTTCAGTCAAATCATGCGTGAGGGACGGCGATGCGGCTTTGCAGGCCCTGCTGCAGCATCAGCCGCACATTCTGGTGATGGACTTGTCTTTGTCTGCGCGCAGTGGTTTGGCGTTGTTGGAGGAAATCAAAACGCACAACTTGCAGACACGACCTGTCGTGTTCACGGGCGCGCCCATTGGTGAAGTGGTGCGGGCGCTTGACCTGGACGTGCCTGGCTTGGTGTCGAAAGAAAAGTCCAAGCATGTGTTGATGCGTTGCATCAAGTCCGTGCAAGACGGTGGCAAATGGTTGGACCGGGATTTGACGGTGAAGACGATGTCGTTGTTGCTCGAACAACAAAAGAAAAATGCACAGGCATCGCATCTGTTGACGCCGCGTGAAATGGCGGTGGCACGCATGGTGACCGAAGGTTGGCCGAACAAGAAGATTGCCAGCAAGTTGTTCATCAGTGAGGGCACAGCCAAGCTGCACCTGCACCACATTTACCAAAAGCTCAGTTGCCCTGGACGCATGTCTTTGCAGCGCTATATGCAAGAGCATGGCCTGGTTTGAAGGGCAGACGCTATTTCCATTTCGACACACCAACAACTGAAGAGGATTCGACATGACCCATGAAAATGAATTGCTGGAGACGGCTTTTGCGCAACAAATTGGCGAGCACTACCGACGTGCTTCCAATGAATTGCTGCATGCGTATCAGCGCAACAAGGAGGCCGCCAGGCACCATGAGTCGGGTGCTTTCAAGGCAGCTTTGCACCACGCCAAGTTGTCCAAGCACCACGCGTTCAATGCGCATGAGCATTTGAAAGAGGTGTTGCTCATCATTGAAAAGATGAACGACATGGGGGCTGCATTGCCTGTTCGTTCGGTGCCGTCCAGCAGTGCATTGCTTCAGTGAATGCGCATGCAATATTTTTATGAATTTGATCACTGTATGTGTCATTTCGCACAGTCAACGGGTGTGATCGTTGCGTAGACTGCATCCACAGCAGTCGATGCATCGGCGTTGTTTTCAGGGATGGGTGAAACAAAAGAATGAATGGTTTGACTTCGTAACTCAAGGGCCTTGTTGCCCGCACCTGGAAGGTTTGTCATGTCAATTCGCGTTTTGCTTTCTACCAAACACAAAGTCGTTTCTGAAGGCATCGCCGCCATCTTGCGCACACACCACGACATGAATGTGGTGGGCGTATCGGACAACGGGTTAGATACCCATGCCATGTGCGATGAGGTGGAACCCGATGTGGTGTTGATTGGCATGCATGCCCATGAGGCACAAGACATCCAGTTGATGCATGAGCTTGCGCACAACCAGCCGAGCGCCCACATGGTGGCGTTTTCTGGCGACTCAAACCGCAACGCGATCATCGAAATTCTGGATGCCGGGGCCAAAGCCTATGTCTCCACCACCAGCAGCATGGATGAATTGATGTCGGCGATCCGGGCGGCTGCAGCGGGGCGTGTGTATTTGTGTCAGACGGCTGCTTCCGAAATGATGGAAAGCGTGCGCAAGGCCCGGTCAGGGGATGCCATCGTGAAGGGGCATCTGGGCAGTCGGGAAGAGCAGGTGCTGCGCCTGATTGCCGATGGCTATTCCTCCAAGGAAATCGCCCGCAACCTGCAGATTGCACCGAGCACGGTGGAGGTGCATCGCCGCAACATCATGCGCAAGATCGGCTTGCACAAAGTGGCCGATCTGACGCGCTATGCCATTCGCAACCAGATGGTGTCGGTGTAATTGAACCGGCCCATGCCGCTGGGTCAGGCCGCAGACAAGAAGCGCTGGTATTCGTCGTTGATGACGTTGTAGCACTCGCAAGACTGCTCTTCCAGGGCTTGGCGGTTCAGCACCGTGATGTTGCCGCGGCTGTAGCGAATGGCGTTTTGTTGCATCAAGCGGTGTGCCGCTTGGGTCACGCCTTCGCGGCGAACCCCGAGCAAGTTGGCAAGCCGCTCATGGGTCAATGCGATCGTGTTGCTGTCTTGTCGGTCCAGGGTGAACAACAACATGCAGCACAGTTGCTGTTCAAGCGCATGGTGCCTGTGGCACACAGAACCTTGGGCCATTTGATTGAACAAGGTTTGCGTGTACCTCAGAAATATTTTTTGAACTTCGTCGCCATGGTTGAAGTGGGTGAGCACGTCACCCAATTGCAGGCGAATGGCCGACCCTGCTTTTTGGACCATGGCGCAGTTGAGCGTTTGCACGGCGCCCAGGAGCAAGTAAAGGCCCACCACGCCTTCTCGGCCGACCATGGCGACTTTGGTGGTGGCGCCGTTTTCCAGGATGCGAACCCAGGACACGATGGCCGTGAGCGGAAAGTACAGGTGTCTCAAGACACCGCCCGGCGCGTACAGCACCTGGCCCTGTTTCAACTCGACGTGCTCGAAATGAGGGGTCCATTCGTTGACGACAGAGGGCGGTAATAAAGCGATTATTTTGTTTAATCTGATATTTTTCTGCGTAAATCGCCAATTGACTTCTGTCAATCCAATTTATCAGAATTTGGCATTGCGTATGTTCGGTATCGAACGAATTATCTTCTCGGTGTGGTTTGTTTTGTCGGCTTGACAGCGGCCAATTTTTTGATCAGGTGCTGTGTCTGGCACCCATTTGACGCAAGCCCGGCGTGTCCAGGATGTCGAGAAAGCCTCTTTGGTAGCGGATCAATCCCCGCTCTTTCAGCTCGCCTGCCGCCAAGGTGATGCTGACGCGCCGGACCCCAAGCATTTTGGCCAGGTGCTCGTGCGTCAGTTGCAGGTGTGCCGTTTGCGCGCGATCGGCCGACAGCACCAACCAATGGGCCAGTCGGGTGGTGATGTCACCGAACTGAACCGATGCAGACAGCGTGGCCACATGGCCGGCCAATTGCCACAGGTACTGAGAGATCACCCACAGCATGCCAGGCCGTTGGTGCAACAGCAGCGCCAGATCGCTGCTGTTGACGGCCCAGGCACTGCCGCTGGTTTGAACAAGGCATTGCCAATGGCAGGGATCACTGTCCAGCACAGAACCCAAACCGATGACCCCTTCTGCGCCAACCAAACCCACCGCCAGGCTGTGCTGCGGTGGGTTTTCCATGAGCAGTGCCACGCAAGCACCGGTTAAAAAATAGACCTTGCAGTTTTCTGGTGGCCCAGGAGGGCAAAGCGTTTGCCCCGCAGTCAACTCCACCGGTTGGCAGATGCGCTGCAACCGGTTCTGATCTTCCTGGGCCAGTTGAAAGACGAGGCCGTTGGTCAAAAGCGTCACTTAAATTTACCTGATAGCAAGTCTGTTGAAGGTAGCCAATTTTTGAAAAAGAGTGGACAAGGTGAATAAAAACAATAAAAGTAAGAGTGGTTAAAAAATGTGGAAAGTATATGTTGCGTGCTTTTTTGGTAGTGGATCACAACCGCCATGAATTGGTGTGTTCGACAGAGAACATAAAATCCAGGAAAGCCCACACCGGGTGTCTGGAGCACGGCCATTAGTCCAAAGAAAAAATTGAAAATTCCTTGCTGAATTTGATGCTGGGCGATGGCGCTTTTCCGTCTGCCTTGCAGATGACGCAGGTTCAATTGCCGCCGGGCCCCTTGGCGGTTGATGCGTGCGGCGCTGACGCTTGCGCCTACTTCCCGGTGGATGCCTTGATCACCATCGGGCCAGAGGGTTCGGCGCAGGCTGCAGTGGCCCTGGTTGGGCGGCATGGTTGCGTCATCTGGCCTCAAGTGGGCCAGGCTGCCATGCAAGCGCAGGTCATGGTGCCGGGCTTGGCCTACCGCGTGAACTGGGCCGTGGTGCGCGATGATCCGACACGCTACACCAAATGGCTATGGCATGCCGCAGCCGCTACGCAAGGACTGGTCAAGCAAATGGCGCAATGGGCGTTTTGTGTGCAACACCACGCGCCCACGCAACGCTTGGCCAGTTGGTTGTTGTATTGCATGGCGCAGTCGTCTGTGGGCCAACTTCAACTGAGCCTGCATGCATTACCGACGTCCATGTGCCCATGCTTGGGTGGTGCTCAAGTCAGTGCCTGCAGCGCGCAGCAATTGCCCGGTGTTGAAGTGCGCGAGGGCATTTTGTCTGCCGTCGCGCCACAAGATCTGTTGGCGCGGGCCTGCACTTGCCACCAGAAGCTCGCGGTTCGTTCAGAGACCGTTCAGCCGCGTGCCTCAGACTGAAGACTTGCCGTCATTTGCCATGATGTGCCGGGCCAAGGATTCGGCCACTTTGATGCCGTCCACCCCCGCAGACAAAATGCCGCCGGCATAGCTGGCCCCTTCACCGGCCGGGTACAGGCCCTGTGTGTTGGTGCTTTGATGGTCATCACCACGCGGTATGCGCAGGGGCGATGAGGTGCGGGTTTCCACACCGGTCAGCACCGCATCGGCCATGTCGTAACCCCGGATCTTGCGGCCAAACACCGGCAGGGCTTCGCGCATGGCGGCCACAGCGTAGTCGGGCAGCACCTGGGCCAGGTCGGTCAGCTTCACGCCGGGTTGGTAGGACGGCCGCACATGGCCCCAGGTGGTGGACGGACGCTGCGCCAGAAAATCCCCCACCAATTGACCGGGTGCTTCGTAATTGTTGCCACCGATTTCAAAAGCGCGGGCTTCCAGTTGGCGTTGCAGCACGATGCCGGCCAGCGGGTGTGTGGCCGGGGGTGTTTGCGCGGCCAATGCGTGCGCTTCTTGCGCCAAGGGTGTGCCATCGTCGGTGCCAAATGCGGCCTGCCATGCGGCGGTGTTCAGCGGGAAATCGGAGGGCTCGATGGCCACCACCATGCCGGCATTGGCGTTCCGCTCGTTGCGCGAGTATTGGCTCATGCCGTTGGTGACCACGCGGCCCGGCTCACTGGTGGCGGCCACCACGGTGCCGCCGGGGCACATGCAAAAGCTGTAAACGGCGCGGCCATTTTGTGCGTGGTGGACCAGTTTGTAATCGGCTGCGCCCAGCAGGGGGTGGCCTGCATGGCGTCCCCAACGGGCTTGGTCGATCACGCTTTGCGGATGCTCGATGCGCACACCAATCGAAAAGGCTTTGGCCTGCATGGCCACGCCACGGCGGTGCAGCATGACAAAGGTGTCGCGTGCACTGTGGCCCAGTGCCAGCACGGCATGGCGTGTGTGCAGGCGCTGGCTTTGGCCGGTGCGCAGGTCTTGCACTTGCAGCCCGGTCAGCTGCTGACCGTCGCTGGCGGGTGACAGCAGCACATCGCTCACGCGTTGTTCAAAGCGGACCTCACCGCCCAAGGCGATGATTTGCGCGCGGATGTTCTCCACCACCTTGATCAGTTTGAAGGTGCCGATGTGCGGGTGCGCCGCGTACAAGATGTCCGCGGGTGCGCCGGCCTGGACGAACTCGGCCATCACTTTGCGGCCCAAATGGCGCGGGTCCTTGATCTGGCTGTAGAGCTTGCCGTCACTGAAAGTGCCTGCACCGCCTTCGCCAAACTGCACATTGCTTTCAGGGTTGAGCACCTTTTTGCGCCACAGCCCCCAGGTGTCTTTGGTCCGCTCACGCACCGGCTTGCCGCGCTCCAGCACGATGGGCCGAAAGCCCATTTGCGCCAAGCTCAGCGCGGCGAACATGCCGCAAGGCCCAAAGCCCACCACCACCGGGCGCGCGTCCTCTGCCAAGCCGAAATCCTTCGGGGCATGGCAGGGCGCATGCCAGGTCATGTCGGGTGTGGCTTGGATGTGTGGGTGGCTTGCGAACTGCAGCAGCAGGGCGCTTTCGGCGGGCGCATCCTGCAGCGCAATGTCCACGATGTACACCGCCAGCAGATCGGCCTTGCGGGCATCAAAACTGCGCTTGAACACCTGCAGGCTGGCGATGTCTGTTGTGGCGATGCCCAGCGCACTCGCGGCCAATTGGCGCAGTGCCGCTTCGGGGTGGGGTGGCGGGATGCGGTCTTCGTCGGTTTCAGAAGGCGCGTCGGCTGCGCGGCGCACTTCCACCGGCAGGGCCGAGAGCGGGAGTTTGAGTTCGGATATTCGGATCATGGTGGTGGCTTGTGGTTATCAAGCAAGAAGCCGTGATTATCCCCGCACAGAGCGCCGAAGCCCGCCGCGTTGGCGCTGAAGCGCCAACCTACTGGGGAGATGCGGCATTTTGTAGGTCGGTGGCTTCAGCCCCGACATGGTGGCTGGCTCAAGTCGGCAAGAAACCTTCAATCGACAAATAGCGCTCCCCGGTGTCGTAGTTGAAGCCCAGCACGGTGGCACCTGCGGGCAGCTCGGGCAGTTTTTGTGCGATGGCCGCCAGCGTAGCGCCCGACGAAATGCCCACCAGCATGCCTTCTTCTCGCGCTGAGCGGCGGGCGTATTCGCGGGCGGCTTCGGCCTCCACCTGGATCACGCCGTCCAGCACGCGGGTGTCCAGGTTTTGGGGGATGAAGCCAGCACCAATGCCCTGGATGGGGTGGGGGGCGGGCGCGCCGCCCGAGATCACGGGCGACGCGGCGGGTTCGACGGCAAACACTTTGAGATTCGGGAATTGGGCTTTGAGCACGCGGGCGGTGCCTGTCAAATGCCCGCCCGTGCCCACGCCGGTGATCAGCGCATCGATGCCTTCGGGGAAATCGGCCAGGATTTCCTGCGCGGTGGTGCGCACATGGACGTCGATGTTGGCCGGGTTTTCAAATTGCTGGGGCATCCAGGCACCGGGTGTACCGGCCACCAGTTCTTCGGCACGCGCGATGGCGCCTTTCATGCCTTTTTCGCGGGGTGTCAGGTCAAACGTCGCGCCATAGGCCAGCATCAGGCGGCGGCGCTCAATGCTCATGCTGTCGGGCATGACCAGCACCAGCTTGTAGTCTTTGACCGCGGCCACCATGGCCAGGCCAATGCCGGTGTTGCCTGAGGTGGGCTCGATGATGGTGCCGCCGGGCTTCAACGCGCCGGATTTCTCGGCGTCTTCGACCATGGCCAGGGCAATGCGGTCCTTGATCGAGCCGCCCGGGTTGCTGCGCTCGGACTTGATCCAGACGTTCGCGCCAGCGCCAAACAGACGCTGGATGCGCACATGGGGGGTGTGGCCGATGGTGTCGAGGATGGTGTGGGCTTTCATGGCGTTTCTCCAGTCTGAAAATTCGGGCAAGAAATCATTGTGCGTGAAAGTTCAGACCTTTTGCGGCATGAGCTTATGCCCGCAGGCGATAATCGCTGGGTGAAGCTCGCCAGACCGTCGCTGGTGCAAGACCCGAAAGGGTGCACTGGAGGAACGTCCGGACTGCACAGGACAGCGTAGGAGGCAACGCCTCTCCACCGTGAGGTGAGGATCAGAGCAACAGAGACGAGCCGATTCAGTTCGGGTGAAACGGGCAATCTCTACGCGCAGCAATACCAAGTAGGCC
>ERZ1292633.426-Hain-H41-02um-R1-426-length-50794-cov-6_pt1 | contig 50794 bp, 43 predicted proteins | sample MGYA00564406_ERZ1292633 | MGnify/ENA primary metagenome ERZ1292633 (study PRJEB36523, sample SAMEA6512639) | groundwater metagenome | collected 2019-01-08 | study: AquaDiva: Metagenomics assemblies of 32 groundwater samples | reverse complement strand
GCGGCGTGATGACGGCGAACTACGCCGAAACGGCATTTTACCACGGGCTGCTAGGTAGCGATCCGAAGTTGCTGTAAACTTAGAAAGGCCTATCCATAACACGATGCCGGAAGCACCTCCACTTCGGTTCGGCCCACTTTATTGATACATAATCATTTACATGTCAAATGTTTACGACGATATTGTGAAGAATTTCTCGGTTTCCCGGACCTTCGTTGTACAGTTGCGCGATGGCCGAGTACGATTCGGGCCGACGATCCGTAGTAGGTTCCCGACAGGCATTCGGTACGCTCTGGGCGCATGGACGGGCGATTCGGGAAACTCGCGAACGCGTAGGAACAGTTGATGCCGTTCGATTTCGATCCCTATGTCGCCATCGGCGTCACGATCCTCCTGGTGCTCGTCGTCATCGCCGGGATGTTGATCGTCGCGCACACGCTTGGACCGCGACGGTCCGGGCCGGTCAAGGACAGCCCGTATGAATCGGGCATGCCGATCCTGGCCGACACCCATCGCCGATTCAACATCCGGTTCTTCGTCGTCGCGATATTGTTCATGCTCTTCGACGTCGAGGTGATTTTTCTCTGGCCTTGGGCGACGCTTTTTCATCAGTCGGCGACCACCGGGGCGGCGATATCGATGGAAGGCGGAGACCCGGTCGGCAAGGGCTTTTTGCTGGCGGGCATGGCGGTCTTCTTCCTGCTGCTGTTGTTCGGGCTGATCTATGAGTGGAAGAAGGGAGCGTTTCGATGGGACTAGCGCTCGACACGATTCCGGCGTACCAGAGCAGCAAGGAAGAGTTCCTGCTCACACGACTCGAACACCTCATGGATTTGATTCGCAAGGGGATCAATTGGTCGCGAAAGAACTCGCTTTGGCCGATGCCGTTCGCCACCGCGTGCTGCGGGATCGAGCTGATGGCCACCGGGGCGAGCCGCTACGACATCGCCCGCTTCGGGGCGGAGGCGATGCGGTTCACGCCGAGGCAGTCCGACCTGTTGATTTGTGCCGGGCGCGTGGCCATCAAAAACATGCCGGTGTTACAGCGGATTTACAAACAGATGGCCGAACCCAAGTGGGTCATCAGCATGGGGGCGTGTGCGAGCACGGGCGGCGTGTTCGATACCTATGCGGTGGTGCAGGGGATCGATCAGTTTCTGCCGGTGGATGTATACGTGCCCGGCTGTCCGCCGCGACCGGAGACTTTGCTCGAGGGTGTGATGCTCATCCAGCGGATTGTGGACGCGGAGGGCATCAAGGGGAGCACGCTTCGCGGTCGCGGGCTTGGGTTGACGGTGCAGGCGCCGATCAAGATAAAGCTGGAAAAGACATGATTGTCGATTGACGATTCTCGATTGCCGATTTGAGGAGAAGCGCTGGCGAGTACCAATCGATCTTCTTCAATTTTAGATTTAAGATCTGAAATCCAAGATCGGCAATCCAGAATCGACGGTGCGCCAAGCGAGGATCATAGTGGACCATCCGGCCATCGCAGCATTAAATCAGCGGTTTCCGGCGATTGACTTCGCGCCGGGTCCGCTTCTGCCGGGGACGACGGGGGATCGTGCGCAGATGTCCGTGCGCGTTCCGCCCGACAAGCTGCTTGACGTGATGCGGTTTCTCAAGATCGACGATCGCTGCCGCTTCGAGCAGCTTTGCGATCTGACGTGCATCGATTACCTGAACTTTCCGAAAGCGAAAGACCGCTACGGCGTGACGTATTCGTTGCTTTCCTTGACGCATGGGCATCGGTTGTGGATCAAGTGCTTGGTCAACGATCCGTCGCCGGAAGTGCCGTCGGTCACATGCGTATGGAGGGGCGCCGATTGGCTCGAGCGCGAGGTGTGGGACATGTTCGGCGTGCGCTTTGCGGGGCATTCCGACCTGCGTCGGATTCTGACGTGGGAGGGGTTTGAGGCCCATCCGCTGCGCAAGGATTATCCGCTCCGCGGGCGCGGCGAACGGGAGAACTTCGAGGTCGTCACGCCTCAAAGCGCGTAACATCTTTGAGGGCAACGGGAGTTGAGTGCGACAATGGCAAGTTCTGCGACGGCATCGAGTATTGCTCGTTCGACGACGACGCAAAGACCCACCCGTTTTTTCGTTCGGCGACCCGTGCGAGGCAACCGGACAAACGTGCAATGAGGCGACGGACACCTGCGAGGGCGGCTGAACAAGAGAGTGTCAGGCCGACCGCTTGGCCCAGGTTTGGCCAACGTTGAGCTGATGACCCGATCGACCTTGCCTTCTTCTCAAAACGGCGGTGCTTACCTGTATGGAATCACGGTGGCGAATCGAAGTCTTCGGGCGAAAGCGGTCGTAGGCGACGACGCGCCAAAACGATGCGGATTGTTTGAGATTAGGGAGGGAGGAGGCGGGCACTGAGCGTGTCAGAATCGGTCGCCTTGTGAATCCGATACGGGTAGCCTCTCGAAAGTTTCGCTCGGCAGTCCACAAGGTTCGGGTCGAGCGATTCTACGTATTGGACACGGCGCCCAACCGGATCGAGCCGAGGATCCCGGTCGAGTTTGAATGTGTTGAGCGCCTTGAGGAGGGATTGGCGTCGCGACTTTCCCGCATCAAGGGGCAGGAAGTGAATTGGCAGCGCCGCTTCGACCTTGGTCATCGTTGTTATTTGGCGCTGCACAACGGGGAGCCGGTCGGGTTTGGATGGGTCTGCCCGGCGGGCTGGCTGATCGGCAATGAACAACCCGTTGGATCGCTCGCCCGTGATGTCGCATTCAGCTATGATGGAATTACTTGCGAGCCTTGGCGCGGGAACCGCATTGCATCGGCGAGGCTTGCGTACATTTTTCACGAAATGCAACGGCAGGGATTTGAGCGGAGTTGCCTTCTGATCGCGGATGAGAACCGGGCATCGCAGCGCAGCACCGCGCTGGTGGGTTATCGCAGGACGGAGAGCGTCGTTCGAATACACCGATGGATGATGATCCTTCGGACCATAGAGGGAGGACCGCCGGCGGAAGTCCTTTTGTAGAGGGCGTTCGGCCGGGCATTCCAATGATCGGGAGAGTTCGTCCGTCGGATCGGGCGGCGGACCGAATCGTTTTGTGCGGCTTGTTTTGAAAAGCTGAGCCGGCTTATGTCGAGCGGTGTTCGGGACAATACAACCGTCGCAGGCGCGACCTACGCTCCCGAGGAACCGGGCGGGGATGTGTGGGTGCTGAACCTCGGCCCGCAGCATCCGGCCACGCACACGACGCTGCGGCATGTGCTGGAGTTGGACGGCGAGCGCGTGCTGAGTTGCGTCGTACACATCGGCTACCTGCACAGTGGGTTCGAAAAGCTCGGCGAGCACCTCAACTACAACCAGTACGTCGTCGTCACCGACCGGATGAACTACGTCTCGCCGATGGCGAACAACATCGCCTGGCACCACGCGTGCGAGAAGTTGTTCGGGCTGGACCTGACGCCGCGGTGCAAGGTGATCCGCACGATCATCGCCGAACTGGCGAGGATTCAGGATCACCTATTGGGCGTCGGGGCGGCCGGACTGGACCTCGGCGGATACACGGCCTTCATGTACCCGTTCAACACCCGCGAGCCGATCTACGACCTCTTCGAGGAGATTTGCGGAGCGCGGTTCACGACGAGCTACACCCGCGTCGGGGGGCTGATGCAGGACATCACGCCGGGCTGGCCCGTGAAAGTGAGAGAGTATTGCACGACGACGCTGCCCAGGGCGCTCGACGATCTGGAAAAGCTCCTGACGCGGAACCGCATCTTCGTCGAACGGACGAAGGGGATCGGATGCCTTTCGCGCGAGGACGCGATCGACTGGGGCTGGACGGGTCCGTTGGCGCGGGCGAGCGGCGTGCGGCGTGATCTTCGTAAGGACGAGCCGTATCTGTGCTACGCCGCGAACTGGGACGGCAAAGGGAGTTCGCCGGTTCAGTTCAAGGTGGCCGTCGCATCGGGTGGAGACTGCTACTGCCGGTATCTGGTCCGGCTCGCCGAGATGCGCGAGGCGGTCAAGATCATTCTTCAACTTGTGGACAACATCCCCGAAGGCCCGGTGGATTTGCTTCCGGGAGAGAAGAAAACGCTTCCGGGCAAGGACGAGGTCTACTTCAGCATCGAGGGGTTGATCCACCACTTCGAGCAGATCATGACCAACCGCGGGTTCACGCCGCCGATCGGAGAGGCGTACGGCGCCAACGAGACGGCCAACGGGGAACTGGGCTTCTACCTGGTGAGCGACGGAGGCAACTGCGCTTACCGAGCGCGCTGCCGTCCGCCGTCATTTATCAACTACCAAGTATTTGAGAAGCTTGTCGTGGGCCATCAGGTGAGCGACGTGGTGGCGGTGCTGGGAAGTTTGAACATTATTGCGGCGGAGTTAGACCGTTGACGCAAACGAGGTAGAAAACATGAAGCTCAAGGTTGTCATCCATGACGCTGAGGAGGGTGGTTACTGGGCCGAGGTGCCCGCCATTCCCGGCTGCGCTACTCAAGGAGATTCGTTCGAGGAGCTGTTGAAGAACATCTATGAAGCCGTCGAAGCATGCCTCTCGGTTGAGATCAAACCGGCGAAGCGTACGGGCAAGCGGCGGGTGCTGGAAATCGCAGTGTGAAGCAAATCACCGGCAAGGCGATGATCCGGTTCCTGGAACGGCATGGTTGGAAGCTGCTGCGCGTTCACGGAAGCCACCATGTACTCGGCAAGAAGGGCAGCAATGTTCGATTGTCTGTTCCCGTGCATGGCAACAAGCCTCTCAAAACGGGGCTGGCCAAGCACCTGCTTAAAATGGCTGGTCTCGGAGAGAAGGACGTTTGACCGTTCTGCATCCCTCGGCGCCTTGCGAGACGCGGAATGAGCGGATTGGTGCTCCTTGCTTCTCGCTTATGAACTTCGGTATTCGGGTTTTGCGTATGTCCTGGCAGACTATCAATCGAAATGAGCCGGTCGTCGATCCCAAGGCCCCGCCGGTGTTGAGCGAGGCCGTGCGGGAGAAGATCCGATCGTTCTTTCCTCGCTATGAGACAAAACAAGCCGTACTGCTGCCGGCGTTGCACGTCGTACAGGATGCGCTGGGGCACGTCTCCTGGCCGGCGATGGTTGAGATCGCCGGACTCCTGGAGATTCATCCGTCGGACGTGATCGACACGATCTCCTTCTACACGCACTTTTGGACGCACCCCAAGGGCAAGAAGGTCATCACCGCCTGTCGAAGCGTCAGTTGCGAGGTCATGGGCGGCGCGGCGGTGTTGGAGGAGCTTAAGCGACGACTCGGCGTCGACGAACACGAGACGACGCCGGACGGAAACTATAGTCTTGTGACAGAGGAATGCCTCGCGGGCTGCGATCACGCGCCGTGCCTGCTCATCAACGAGCGGTTGCACAAGCGCGTCAAGCCGGAAGATGTGGCGAAGATTCTCGCCGACCCGGAAAACGATCGCATTCCGTATAAGCGAAGCGACCTCTTCGACGCCCCGAAGAACGGCCATGCGAAACGCGGCGCTGAAGACGGCGGTGTAGAGACCCTCGTTGAGACGACCTCGGATGTGCGCGAGATGCGCGAGGCCTAGAGAACTGAATTGTCGATTGACGATTGCTGACCACCATGCCCGGGCGCAGCCGGGAAAGTGGCGGACGTTTTTGGGCGCGGCGGCGGTGCTGATCGCGTTCGTCGTTCTTTGTCAGGCCAGGTTTTGGCGGCCCGACGAACTGTTTACGATCACGGAGAACATTCAGATCGGCGAGGCCCAGTCGTGGTGGATGGGCAGGCTCGATCTGCCGGAACGAAAATGGGACAGCGCGCTTTTCAAAGGCAGGGCGTACAGCCATTTTCCGCCGATGTTCTCGTTCATCGCCGCGACGGCGGTCCCGTTTTTCGACGGCGTTCCGCACTGGTTCATCGTGCTGGTCATCGTACTGCCGGTTCCGCTCCTCGCTTATGCGCTGTTCCTGCGGCGAACGGGGTCAGCGGCGTGGGGCGCGGTTCTCGCAATCGGGTTTGTGTGCGGAACATCCGTGCTACCGGTTTTGGACAAGACGCTGCGCGGCAGCGGACCGTATTTCGTCAATCAAACGCTGGCGACGGCGGGGATTCTGCTTTTCCTGTGCGAGTTCTTCGGACGACGTCGGGTGTGGCTGGCCGCGGTCGGTGTCGCAACCGCCGCTCTGTCGCGTCAGTTGTCCATCGCCTACCTGATCCCTTTGGGATGGTTGGCGCTGACGCCGGGCGACGCGGATCGAAATCCGAAGCCGGAGCGCAAGCGACGGGCCAAGACCCCGCGCTGGCGCTTGGGGTTCGGAGGGGGCGCGGCGGTCGTCCTGGGGATGTTCCTTGTGGTCGCGGCGGTTCCGATGACGCTCAATGCGCTCAAGTTCGGCCACCCGCTCGATTCGGGGTACATGCGCATCTACGAGGGCCGGGAGGACGATCCGTTTGTCCGCGACGCCCGCGCCTTCGGATTGTTTTCGCCGCATTATCTGGCGAGGAATCTTCGATACGCCAACATCGGCGTGCCCGAGGTACACGACATCGAGATGGCGGGTCGCCGCGAGGTCTACCTTCGGCCGAACCCGTGGGGAACCGGCATCTGGTGGACGACGCCGCTGTTGCTGTTTTTGTTCGTCGATGCCCGCCGCCTGCTGGGCGACCGGTCGAACCAAGTCTTGCTCGTTGCGGCGGGGATCATTTATCTTGCGTTGATGCTGTATCACAGCACGGGATACGAGCAGCGCGGTTTCAACCGGTACTCGCTCGACTACGTTCCGGCGCTGCTTGCGCTGATCGCGCCGGGTTGTTTGGAGACGCTGTGGCGTCGATGGTTGACGGCCGGCGTCGTGGCGTGGAGCGTGCTGTATTTTGCGGTACTGTTGCCGCGGCCTAACATTCGGATTTGGTGAGCGACGAAAGAACACGCTATGGCGGCGTTTGAACCGATCCTCCTTCGCAATGTCGGCGTAAAGCACTCGCAGACCCTCAAAGTCTACGAGTCGCGCGGCGGTTATCAGGCCGTGCGCAAAGCGCTCAAAATGACGCCCGATGAAGTGGTCGAGGTGGTCAAGAAGGCCAACCTTCGCGGACGGGGCGGCGCGGGTTTCCCCGCGGGCGTGAAATGGACCTTTCTGCCCAAGGACCGGACGCGGACGCTGTTGTGCGTGAACGCCGACGAATCCGAGCCGCCGACGTTCTGCAACCGCGTCTTGATGGAAAACGACCCGCACCAGCTTATCGAAGGGTCGATCATCGCGGCCTACGCGACGAAATCTCAGGTCGCTTATATCTACATGCGCGTCGAGTTTCACGAGCAGTTCCACGTTTTGCAGAAGGCGATCGACGAAGCCTATGCCGCGGGCTACCTCGGAAAGAAAGTTTTCGGCAGCGACTACGCGCTGGAGATGTACATCCACCGCGGCGCGGGGGCGTATGTTTGCGGCGAGGAAACGGGGCTGATCGAATCGCTCGAGGGCAAGCGCGGCTGGCCGAGAATCAAGCCCCCGTTCCCGGCGATTGAGGGGCTGTTCCGCCGCCCGACCGTGGTCAACAACGTCGAGACGCTTTCGTGCGTGCCGCACATCATCGAGCGTGGGGCGGCCTGGTTCGCCAGCATCGGTCCGCCGCATAGCACAGGTCCCAAGCTCTTTTGCATCAGCGGGCCGGTTAAGCGCCCGGGCTGCTACGAAGCCCCGATGACCATCACCGTCCGCGAACTCATCGAGCGTGACGACATGGGCGGGGGGATGTTGCCGGGCAAGAAAGTCAAAGGCGTACTGCCCGGCGGGGTGTCGATGGGCATCCTCACCGCCGGCGAACTGGACATGAAGATGGATTTCGAGGACCCGCGAAAGTACGGGCTTCTCGGCTTGGGCACGGCCGCCGCGGTGGTGATCGACGACGCGACGGACATGCGCGTGGTGCTGCGGAACATGGCCCGGTTTTACGGCACGGAGTCGTGCGGGCAGTGTACGCAGTGCCGCGAGGGAACGGGCTGGATGCACAAGATCGCGACGCGCATCGCGATGGGCGCGGGGCGGATTGAGGATCTCGACTTGCTGCTCGAAACGGCCCGCAATATGGGTATGATGCCGGGCTTGAGTATCTGCGGTCTTCCCGACGGGGCGACCTATCCGATCGAGACGATCGTGAAGAAGTTTCGCGGGGAGCTGGAGGCGGCGATCAAAGCACAACCGCCGGATCGGGCGAAAAAGGTGCTCAGCGTATTGAACTGATCGGGTGCGCCAGAGGAATCCGTAATGGAGTCTTCGCCAGATAGATGAATCACGGAAGTGCGTAATCCACAAGCGAATGATTGAGGTACCCCGGATGACCAGAACAGCCATCAAGAATGCGTTCCGGAGGCTCGACGCGGTCGAGCAGGCCGACGTGTTAAAGGAACTGGCGGCAGCCCTCGCGGAGTCGTTATCCGAGGAGGACCGGACTGACGTTCAGGTCTTCGAACAACGACGACACGAGGAACCCGAAGTACGACCGTGGTCGCAAGTTCGTGCGAGAATCAACGTGCGACACGCGTGAAAACGATCGACCGACCGATGAAGTACTCGGTTATTGTGCTTCCGTCGGCGGAGCGGCGTCCCCTGCATCCTCCCTCGTGAAGGGGGAAAGTAAGAATGCCTAAGATCATCATCGACAACAAGGAAATCGCATGTCGCGATGGGATTCCCGTCCTCCAGGCCGCGCTGGAGGCCGGCTGGGACGTGCCGCACTATTGCTACCATCCGGGACTTTCGATCGTCGCGTCGTGCCGCCTGTGCCTCATGGAAATGATGATGCCCAACCCCAAGACGCAGGAGCTTTCGTGGTCGCCGAAGCTCGCCCCATCGTGCCAGACGCCGGTCAAGGACGGGTTGGTTTGTCGTTTCAATTCGGAAATCGTGCGTAAGAATCAAAAGGCCTGCATGGAGTATTTCCTGCTCAACCATCCGCTGGACTGCCCGGTGTGCGATCAGGCCGGCGAGTGCTACCTGCAGGACTACAGCTACAAGTTCGGCAACCCCGCGTCGCGGATGGTCGATCAAAAGCTGAAGAACCCCAAAAAGGACATCGGCCCCAAAACGCTGCTCTATCAGGACCGCTGCGTCCTCTGCACGCGGTGCGTGCGTTTCGCCGACGAGATTTCCGGCACGCACGAGTTGTGCGTGGTCAATCGCGGATCGCGGGGCGAGATCGACGTGTTTCCCGGCCTGCCGCTGGATAATCCTTTGCAGGGCAACGTCGTGGACATCTGCCCGGTCGGTTCACTGCTCGATAAGGACTTTCTCTTCAAGCGCCGTGTGTGGGAACTACGGGGGACGGATTCGATCTGCCCCGGTTGCGCGACAGGCTGCTCGATTCGCGTGGATCACGCTGACGACAAGGTCTTCCGCCTCAAGCCGCGCTACAACCCCAAAGTCAACCAGTGGTGGATGTGCGACGAAGGCCGGTTCGGATGGAAATACATTCACGACAAGAAGCGCATCGCCGCGCCGATCGTTCGTCGAGGCGCCGAAAGTACGACGCCGAACTGGGAGGACTTACCTGATATTCTGCGCTTCCGGTTCGAGGAGCTTGTGCGGGAAAAGGGCGACGACAAGGTTGCGGGCATGCTCTCACCGTTCATGGCCTGCGAAGAGGCGTGGCTGCTGATCCGCTTTTTGCGCGAAGTCGCGCCGAAGTGTGCGTTGGCGATGGGTCCGGTTCCGATCGAAGGCGACGATCAACGCTTCCCCGTCGGTGCGTCCGGCGACAAGGTGAAGTTCACGATTCTCAAGGAAAAGTGCCCGAATCGCCGCGGCATTGAGATGTTGTTGAAAGCCGCCGGCGGGACGACTCTGACGACGAAGGAGTTTGTCGACCGGGCGATCAAGGGCGACTTTTCGGCGGCGTGGATCGTCGGCGGATATCCGAAACCCTGGGTGGACAAGGAGACGGCCAAGATCGCCGGGAAGATGGAACTGTTCGTCGTGCAGGACCTCTTCGAAAACGAATTGACCCGCGAGGCACGGATCGTGCTGCCCGCGTGTACGTGGACCGAGCGCGAAGGGAGCTTCGTCAACGCGGGCGGATTCGTGCAACCGTTCGATCGCGCCATCGACGCCCCCGACGGAGCGAAGCGGGACGGACAATACTTGTATGAAATCGCGGGTTTCACGGGGCTGTACAGCGCCGACTGCGTTCGCGAAATGATGGCCGAGACGATTACGGATTTTGCAAATGTTTGCGCGATGCCGACCGTGCCGGCACCCGCGCATTGACGAAGAATGGTGCGTCCGGGACGCATCCTACCTATGCGAGAATTCCTGACCAGTCAGTTTGGCGTGAGCGTGGTGCTCGCCGTCGTCGTCTTCGCGGCGATGAACGGCGTAGTCGCCTATTGCATCTACTACGAACGCAAGATCGCCGCCTGGACGCAGGACCGCCCCGGTCCCAACCGCGTCGGCCCGTGGGGACTCCTTCAGCCCATCGCCGACGGACTCAAGTTCGTTTTCAAGGAAGACGTGATTCCCGGCCACGTGGACAAGCCGCTCTATGTACTAGCTCCCGCGGCCATCTTTCTCGTCGGCTTTATCGGTTTCGCGGCGATTCCCTGGGGCGGCAAGCTCAGCCTCGGCGACAGGCTCGTCGAAGTGCAGGTTGCCAATCCCGATATCGGCCTGCTCTACATTCTCGGTGTCGCGTCGATGGGCGTCTACGGCGTGGTGCTCGGCGGCTGGGCGAGCAACAACAAGTATTCGTTCTACGGCGGGATCCGCGCCACCGCCCAAATGCTAAGCTACGAGATTCCGATGGGCCTTTGCATTCTCGTCGTCGTGCTGACGATGGGCACGTTGCGCCTGGAGGAAATCACCGCCCTGCAGACCGGCTACTGGCTGGGTTGGATTCCGCAGTGGAACGTTGTTCTGCATCCATTCGCGTTTCTCATCCTGTTTGTCACAGCGCTGGCGGAGTCCAACCGCACGCCGTTCGACCTCGCCGAAGCCGAGCAGGAACTCGTCGGCGGCTATCATACCGAATACAGCGCGCTGAAGTTCGGTATGTTCTTCCTGGCCGAATACGCCCACATGATTACCGGCAGCGCCTTCATCGCCGTTCTATTTCTCGGCGGGTGGCACTTCCCGTGGTTCGCCTGGACCCAGCCGGAAGCGACGCAGTGGTACGCCGTACTGGCCAAGATCGTCGTGATCTCGGTGAAGATCGCCGCGTTCCTTTTCGTCATGATGTGGATTCGCTGGACGCTGCCGCGATTTCGCTTCGATCAATTGATGCGCCTCGCGTGGAAGGGGTTGATTCCGATCACGCTGGCGTTGTTCATGCTCGCAGCCGGACTGCTGTACTTCGGAAAGCATCGTTCGCCCGCGTGGGCGCTGGCCGGAAACGCAATGATTCTCGCGGGGGTGATGGTCTCCGCCGCCCTGTCGCGAACGGCCGTCACGGGGCGACAGACCAACCTTCCGCCGGTTTCCTTGCTGGCGGGTCGGGTCGGCGTAGGCGTAGGGTGCGTCCCGGACGCACCATTGTAGGTCGGGTTAGCGACCCGACGATCAGAGCCGCGACCGTAAGGGAGCGGGCAGCGACAATCTGAAATCATGATGAAAGACGAGGACATTCTCATCGTCGATCAACCGGACCTGGGTCCGGCCGAGCGTCTCTATCTGCCGCAGATTCTCGACGGCATGAAGACGACCATCGGCCACCTCGCCCGCAGCATCACGGGCAGGACGCTGACGGTTCAATACCCGGAGCAGAAGCGCGAGCTGCGCAAGGAGAATTATCGCGGCGTCCACCGCCTCAACCGCGACGCGGACGGTCGTGTCGCGTGCGTGGCATGTTACATGTGCTCGACGGCGTGTCCGGCCCACTGCATCCACATCGAAGCCGGCGAGTCACCCTGGCCCGACCGCGAGAAATATCCGGTCAAGTTCGACATTGACGAATTGCGCTGCATTTATTGCGGCATGTGCGAGGAGGCCTGCCCCGTCGACGCGATCGAACTCACCCACGAATACGACCTCGTCGGTCGCACGCGCGAGGAGATGATCCTCGACAAGGAGGAGTTGCTGGCCATCTACGACGAAACCAAAGACGTCACCCCGCGCAAGAATCCGAAAATTACGGGCTACCCGCGATCGGGCGATCCCTCGCATCATGCTCAGCAAACCGAGCTGGAGCACGGAGCACCCGTGGAGTAGGCTTTGAACGAGTCCACCGCGTACATCCTTTACCTTCTCTTCGCGTTGGGCGGGGCGGCCGTGTACTTTCTGATGCCGCGAACCGAGCGAAATTGGACCCTCGTCGGATCGGTGTTCGGGGTGGCCGCCGTCATCGGATTCCTTGTCCTGCTTGCGACTCGCGTCGTCGCGTCCGACGGGTCGAGGTGGTACTTCTGCCTTTTTGCGGCGATTGCGCTGCTCGGTGCGTCGCGGGTCATCACCCATCCCAGGCCGGTTTATAGTGCGATCTATTTTGTGATGGTCGTCGTCGCGACGGCGGCCTTGCTTGTGCTACAGTCCGCCGAGTTCCTCGCCGTCGCTCTCATCATCATCTACGCCGGCGCGATTCTGGTGACCTACTTGTTCGTCATCATGCTCGCCCAGCAGCCCGGTTCGCCGGTTTACGACCGCCGCGCACGCGAACCGTTCGCCGCGGTCGTCGCGGGGTTTGTACTCATGGGCGCGATCGCCGGTCGGGCGGGCGACCTGCCGACTCCGCCGAGCCACGCGACGCGCGTCGCCGATGTGACGGCCGCGGACGGCGACGCGAACGGTTCGCCGACGCTGCTTGCGACCGGTAACACGCTGGCCGTTGGGCAGGTGGTCATGACGAAGTACGTCGTCGCCCTCGAAATCGCGGGCGTGCTGTTGCTCGTTTCGATGGTCGGAGCGATCGCCATGTCGCGGAAGCGCGTCGCGGACGACGGCTGGCGCGGTCCGCCGCGTCCGCTCGGCGAGGTCGGGAAAGGGGCGGAGCCGTTCTGATGCCCGGTATCACGGAATACGTTATCCTCGGCGCGGTGTTGTTTGCGATGGGGCTTGTGGGTTTCCTGGCGCGGCGAAACCTCATCGTCATTTTCCTCTCGACGGAGTTGATGTTTCAGGGCGTGGTGGTGGCGGCGGTCGCCTTCGCCCGCCTGCATCAAAACCTTGAGGGGCAGGCGTTTGCGCTGTTTTTGCTGGTGATCGCAGCCGTGGAGGCTGGGCTGGCGCTCGGCATGGTTGTGTTGCTCTTCCGTCGCAAGGGAACGCTCGACGCCGAGGCGTGGTCGATGATGCGCGGGTGAGACCGCGGCGCATCCGAACCCGGAGCGCAAGCGACGGGTCGATGTAGGGTGCGTCCTTGACGCACCGAGGTATTCGAACAATGAACGTATGATCGTCGGCAGCAATGTCCGTTGAAACCCTGAAACTCTGCGGGATCGTGATCCTCCTCGCGCCGTTGGCGGCGGCGGTGCTGTGCGGCGCACTGGGACCGAAGCTCCTGCGCGGCGGCACGCACTGGCTGTCGATTCTCGGCGTCGGAGCGGCCTTTGCGGGCGCCGTGACGCTGTTTACGCAGGTCTTCCAGGCCCCCGCCGGCGCGACGACCGCTCACATTCCGATCTATGATTGGATTGCCAACGGAACGGCCTCCGTGTTTCGCGTCGAGTTCCTGATCGACCCGCTCACCGCTGTCATGCTCGTTACGGTCACGGGCATTTCACTACTTGTAGTGATCTACTCGCGCGACTACATGCGCAATCACGGCCAACCGGAGCGCGGCTACGAACGTTTCTTCGCCTTCCTCGCCTTGTTCGTCTTTTCGATGTGCGCTCTCGTTCTCGGCGGCAACTTTCTGATGCTCTACCTGGGCTGGGAGGCGGTCGGCCTCTGCAGCTATCTGCTCATCGGCTTCCATTATGACAGGCCCTCCGCCGCCGACGCCGCCAAGAAGGCGTTTTTGGTCAATCGCGTCGGCGATTTCGGTTTCGGACTGGGCATCCTGTTGATCTACCTCAACTTCGGCACCCTCGAATACGCGGCGGTCTTCGACATGGTCCAACGCGGGGTGCTCGCCTCGGGCGCGCCGATGAGCGAAGGTCTGGTCACGGCGATTGCGCTTCTGCTTCTTTGCGGCGCGTGCGGCAAGAGCGCCCAGCTTCCGCTGCACGTCTGGCTGCCCGACGCGATGGAAGGCCCGTCACCCGTGTCCGCCCTGATCCACGCCGCCACGATGGTCACCGCCGGCATCTACATGATCGCCCGCTGCGGCGCGATCTTTACGGCCTCGTCAGCCGCCATGGCCGCCGTCGCCGCGATCGGCGCGACCACCGCCCTCTTCGCCGCCACCATCGCCCTCGTCCAGACCGACGTGAAACGCGTACTCGCCTACTCGACCATCAGCCAACTCGGTTACATGGTTCTAGGCGTGGGCGTCTACGCCGCCGATTCGGCGATCTTTCACCTGTTCACCCACGCGTTCTTCAAGGCCCTGCTCTTCCTCGGCGCGGGCAGCGTGATGCACGCGATGGGCGGAATCATCGACGTGCGAAACTTCGGCGGCCTGCGAAAAGTTCTCCCGTGGACGTGCCTGACGTTCGTCATCGGTTCGCTTGCCCTCGCGGGCTTCCCGATGCTCAGCGGATTTTTCAGCAAGGACGAGATCATCCACCACGCGCTCGGCGCCAACCGCGTGCTCGGCGTGATGGCGATCGGCACCGCTGCCCTCACCGCGTTCTACACCTTCCGCATCGTGTTTCTGACGTTTTGGGGCCCGCTTCGCGTTCCTGAAGGCGTACACGCGCACGAATCCGGCGCGTGGATGCTTCTCCCGCTCTTTATCCTGAGCCTCGGCGCGATCGGCGCGGGCTACGTCGGCGTCGAAGCAACGGGCGACGGTTTCCACCGATTCCTTTCGCCGGTCTTCGCGACGACCTTCGTCGCCAACAATCCCGAGCTCGCCTCCGGAGCGGCCCATGCCGCGGCCGCGCACGTGACCTTCTGGTCGCAGTACGGACTCCTGGTTCTTTCGGGCGCAATTGCGATTCTCGGCATTCTCGCCGCTTACGTCGTGTACGTCCGCGAGCCGTGGTTCGCCGGACTGGTCAAGGCCACGGGGCCCGCCGCCTACGACGCGCTTTGGAACAAATACTATGTCGACGAGGCCTACGACGAGGCGATCGTTGGACCGCTCCGTCAGACCGGGCGCATCTGCGTCGGCCTCGACGATTACTTCATCGATGGCTTGGTGTGGTTGGTGACCGCGATCCCGCGGGCCTTCGCGTACCTGCTCCGCGGCCTGCAAACAGGCTTCGTGCAGGGCTACGCGATGACGATGGTCGCGGGCGTCGCAATCATCGTGCTGTTGGTGTTTTGGATGTAGCAGCCCGTTGAAAAACACCGAGGGCTCTTGTTTCGATGTAGCGCCACCCCTTGTGGGTGGCGCAGAACGCATACGTCGTCGCCCACAAGGGGCGACGCTACAGTTTTTCGACAGGCTGGAAGGGTGCATCTTGATGCACCTTTGTTGACGCGGGTGTCGCCCGCGCCCATGAGTGGAAGCATAAAAGTGGGAAGCTGGATACTCACCGTCATCATTCTATCGCCGCTGATCGGCGTGGTCCTGCTGGCGATGCCGCCGCGCGGAAACGAAATCTCCGTGCGCCGCACGGCCTTCGCGTTCTCGCTAATTACCCTCGCCCTGTCGGTCTACGCCGTCGTGCGTTTTTATCAGAGCGCCCCCTACGCCGGCTCGGAGGCAACTGGCCATTACGTCCTTGTGCAGCACGTCCCCTGGCTCGTCAGCGACGAGACCGTGCCCGTGATCCGCGACGGCGAAAGGGTCGAGGCCCCGACGATCGACATCGCCTACTGCGTCGGCGTCGACGGGATCAGCATCTGGCTGCTCGCCCTCACCGCGCTGCTCATGCCCCTTGCGATCTGGTCGAGCTTCACCGCCGTCCGTGAGCGCGTCCGCGAGTACTACTGCCTGCTCCTACTGTTGCAGGTCGGCCTGCTCGGCGTCTTCTGCGCCATGGACCTGTTGCTCTTCTACGTTTTCTTCGAGTTCACCCTTATCCCGCTCTTCTTCCTGATCGGCATCTGGGGCGGGTCCGAGCGCCGCCGCGCCGCCGCCAAGTTTTTCCTTTTCACGCTGGCCGGCAGCGTCCTGACCTTCGCCGGCATCGTTTATCTCGCGTACTATTCCTTCACAACGCTCGGTCGCATCACGCTCAGTATTCCCGATCTGATCGAACTGGGCCGCTCGGGCTTTCTGCCGGTGAACCTCCAGTGGTGGCTTTTCCTCGCTTTCGCCGCCGGTTTTGCCATCAAGGTCCCGCTCTTCCCCGTGCACACGTGGCTGCCGCTCGCCCACACCGAAGCCCCGACCGCGGGCAGCGTGATCCTCGCGGGCGTCCTGCTCAAGCTCGGCACCTACGGCTTCTGCCGCCTGAGCATCCCGATGCTCCCGGACGCAACGCAGCAATGGGCCCCGTTCATCGCCGTGCTCGCCATCATCGGCATCATCTACGCCGCCCTCGCCGCCTGGGTCCAGACCGACGTCAAAAAGCTCGTCGCGTACTCATCCGTCTCGCACCTGGGCTTCTGCATGCTCGGTCTGTTCAGCCTCAAGCTCGCCGGCGTCTCCGGCGGCGTCCTCTACATGATCAACCACGGTCTCTCGACCGGCGCACTTTTCCTCATCGTCGGCTACATCTACGAGCGCTATCACACCCGCGACATCCACGCTATCGGCGGCCTCGCGCGACGCATGCCCTGGTTGGCGTTCTTCCTCATATTTTTCACGCTCAGCAGCATCGGCCTGCCGGGGCTCAACGGTTTCGTCGGAGAGTTCCTCGTCCTGCTCGGCACCGCGACTTCCGGCACGACCTTCGACGGCCGCGCCGCCGGCCCGCTCGGATACGCCTACGTCATCCCCGCGGCTTCGGGCATCGTCCTCGGCGCGGTCTACATGCTCTGGATGTGCCGCCGCGTGCTCTTCGGCCCGCTCACCGAACCGCCGCACACGCCGGATACCTCGAAGGGACTGACGACCGACCTCACCGGACGCGAAATCGCAATCCTCGTCCCCCTCGCCCTCGCGTGCGTCCTGATCGGCGTCTACCCCAAACCGCTCCTGGAATCGTTTGAAACCGCCGCCCGGCAACACATTCTGTTGGAACCCGCTCCCTTGAGTATCACGGATTCCTCTATGTCGCGTGAAACCGGTCATTCATTGCCGGCGATTTCGTCATCGACAGGATCTGTAGAGCGTGACGGGCCTGCCTCGACCGATCGCGCTTCGCGCTCAATGACCAAATCACCAGATTACCAAATCACCAAATCCATCGGGGGTGCCGCACCATGACACTCACCAGCATCCTCACCGCTCTCGCCCCCGAGTGGATCCTGCTCCTCGGCGCCTGCGTCGTCCTCATGCTCGGCGTCGTCGGACGATCGCCCGGTCGATTCGTCGCCCCGTTCGCACTGCTGACCGTCGCCGCTGCTCTTGTCGCGTCGCTCCTCGTGGATTACCCGACCGGCGAAGTCCTGCCCGGCCTGTGGCTCAATCCCCTCACGTACTTCGCTCGCCTCATCGCGCTTTCCATCGGCCTGCTCATTCTCCTCGTCAACTGGCGGCAGTCCGCCGACGGCGAACACGGCGAGTACTCGGCGATGATCCTCTTCTCCCTGCTCGGCGTACTCCTCACCGCGTCGGCTAATGACTGGGTCGTCCTGTTCTTCGCCATCGAACTCGTCAGCGTCCCGACTTACGTCCTGATAGCCCTCAGCCGCGACGACCCCCGTGCATCCGAGTCCGCGATCAAATACTTTTTCCTCGGCGCTCTTTCGGCGGCCATCCTCGTGTTCGGCCTCGTTTTCCTGTACGGCGCGTCCGGCACCACGACAATTCACCGACTTACCGGAACGACCGTGACCTCGGCGCTGAGTATCGGGATCCCCTTCGGCTCGACCACCACGATCGGCCTGCTGCTCGTCTTCGCAGGTCTCGCCTTCAAGATCGCCGCCGTCCCCTTCCACGTGTACGCCGCCGACGTGTACGAAGGCGCGGCCTCACCCGTCACCGGTCTGCTCGGTTTCGTCCCCAAGTTCGCCGGATTCCTCGCCCTCATCAAAGTCCTTACCGCCATCGGCTGGAGCCTGCCGACCGAGCTATGCTGGCTCATTTGGATCGTCGCCGCCGCCACCATGACGATCGGCAATACGCTCGCCCTCTTGCAGAAAAACGTCAAACGCATGCTCGCCTATTCGAGCGTCGCCCACACCGGATACATGCTCGTGGCGCTGCTCGTCGGTCCCGTCGCGGGCCAGGGCCCCATGCGCGACGGCGTCGCAGCTCTGCTCTTCTACATCGCCGTCTACGGCGTGATGAACCTCGGCGCATTCGCCTTGCTCGGCGCGTTCCGCATCGGGCAGCGTGACGCCGAAACCCTCGACGACATCGCCGGAATCGCCCGCCGCGCACCCGCCGCCGCGCTCGCCCTGTCGATCTGCGTCTTCAGCCTCATGGGCTTCCCGCCCACTGCGGGCTTTCTCGCCAAGGTCTACATCTTCAGCAGCGCTTTCTCCCTGCCGGGCAGCCATCCGATGCAGCACGCCCTGATCGTGCTCGCCGTCATCGGCGTCATCAACTCCGCCATCGCCGCCGCCTACTATCTCCGCATCGTCGCCACCGCCTACGCGGGCGCGGAGGTCGATGAACCGTCGCCGGTCGGCGGCGCGTCGATTCGCGTTGGACTTGTACTTTGCGCGGTCCCCTTGCTTATTCTCTTCGCCTGGCCGACCGCCCTCACCCGTCAGGCCCGCGATGCCACGGTCGTCCTGCGAAAGTCCGTTCATGCAGACGCCCCCCGCGTCACCACGGCCTATCCGCCCCCACCACAAGACGTCACCGGCACGTCGCATTGATAGCGTCCCGGGGGCCCAATCACCAAATCACCAAATCACCAGATCGCCAAATCTGCCGTCGGTTTCCGTCCGGGCAGGCTTCGTCCCGCCTCGCCCAATGCCTACAATACCGGTATGGCCATCGTCCTTTCCCGCGACCAGGTACGCCGCATCGACGATCTCGCGACCAACGGGTACGGCGTCGCCGGAATCGTTCTGATGGAAAACGCCGGGCGCGGCGCCGCCGAAGTCATCGACCGCGCCTACGGCCCCCACGGCAGCGCCTTCATCGCCTGCGGAACCGGAAACAACGGTGGCGACGGCTTCGTGATCGCCCGCCACTTGCACAACACCGGCTGGTCCGTCCGCGTGATGATCGCGGGCGACGCCTCGAAGCTCTCCCCCGACGCCGCGACCAACGACCGCATCATTCAGGCCATGAGTATCGAGCGAATCGTCGCCGCAGACGGTGCAGCGCAACAAGACCTTGCGAAATCCATTCACCCTCACGAAGTCGTAATCGACGCCCTGCTCGGCACCGGCTTTCAGGGCCGCGTCCGAAGCCCTCTCGCGGAGTTCATCGCCGCACTGAACGTCGCGGCCAAGCGCGCGATGGTCGCCGTCGATGTGCCATCCGGTCTTGACTGCGACACCGGCGAGCCCGGCGGCGTCGCCATCCACGCCGACCTCACGATCACCTTCGTCGCGTTGAAGAAGGGTTTCCTCGCCGAACACGCCCGCCCCTACGTCGGTCGCTGCGAGGTCGTCGATATCGGCGCTCCGCAAGAACTCATTCGCCGCGTGGCGTCGGAGGCGCAACAATGTTCGTGACTTGCGTTCATCGCAGTAGCCTTTTCGCTCTGGCCGCGCTGTCCGGCCCCGCGCTTCTGCACGCCGCGCCCGAACCGCCCCCGCGAGATGAGCCGACCGTCGAGAAACTCCTCACGCTGGGCAAAGATCGCTTCCGCGTCCACGACACCGACCATTTCACCATCGTTTACGATGCGCCCTATGAGACCATCCGCCCGCTCACCGCCCGGCTCGAAGGAATCCACGATGCCATCATGCGCTTCTGCGATGCGATGAAGCTTCCGGTCAAACCACCCCCGACCCGCCTGCCGATTCTGCTCTTCGACCGCTTCGACGACTTCACCGCCTACGCCGGGAAGGCTGGCCTCTCGCCGGGAGCAGCCGCCGGCTTCTACGATCAGTCCACCAACGTCGCCGCGTTCGCCAACGTCCTCAACAGCCCGACTCTCGCCCCCGTCCGCCGTGAAATTGAATCGCTCACCGCCCGCCTTCGGGCCGTCTCCACGCACGCACCCAATTCAAACGCCGCCGCCCAGCGCCGCGACGACCTCCTCAATCACATCAACGCCTTGCGATCCCGACAGGACGCCTTCGTCGAGCGCTTCAACCGCCTCGTCCTCCAGCACGAAGCCGCCCATCAGGTCTTCTTCAACATCGGCGTACATGTGCGCGGCGCGGACAATCCCGTCTGGCTCGTCGAGGGCCTCGCCTGCCAGTTTGAAGTCCCCCAATCCGACCTCGGCGGCGACCTCAAACGGATCAATCAAATGCGCCTCGGCGACCTCCGCGACGCCCTGCATGCCGCGCCCGACGTCCATGACGAAACCAAGGTCGATTGGCGCGCCGCCTTCCACGCCGGCCCGCTGATCCCCTTCGCCGATCTCGTCATCGCCGATTCGCTCGCCGGCGGAGATTCCGCCGTCGCCGCCGCCCGATACGCCCAAGTGTGGTCGCTGCTCTACTTCCTGCAACGTGAACGCCGCGACGCCCTCTCCGCCTACCTCGGACGACTTGCCCGCCGCGCGGATGTCCCAGAACCCCGACATTCATGTCGGGCGGTGTCCACCCCGCATGAATGCGGGGGCTCGGAGGAGTCCGCGGAGTTCCAGGCCCTCTTCGGCCGGCTCGACGACTCTTTCACTCGCGATTGGGCGCGATTCACCCTCCGCCTCCGACACGAACCGAATGGACAGTAATCCCCCCACTCGCGGTTGACGCCGCGACGCACTTCCGCCATAATGACCGGGCTATCGACAGCGAGAGCGTTTTGAGGGATTTTCCGGTATGATCAAGGCCGTCGACCTACGCAAGGGCAAGACCATCATCTACGAGAACGACCTGTGGGTCGTGCACGAGTGCGCCCACGTCGCCAAGGGCAACAAGCGCAGCTACATGCAGGCCAAAGTCAAGAATCTCAAGAACGGCAACATGTCCGACGTCCGCTTCAGCGTCGACGACCGCCTCGAGGTCCCCTACGTCGAGTCCAAGGATTACGATTATCTTTACAAGGAAGGCGACAAGTACGTCGTCATGGACTCCGAGTCGTTTGACCAGATTCCGGTCAGCGCCGACATCGTCGCCGACGCCGCCCAGTTCCTCGTCCCCAACACCAAGGTCACCTGCGAAATCTACAACGGCCTGATGATCTCCTTCACCCTGCCCAACACCGTGATCCTCACCGTGACCGACACCCCCCCGGTGGTGAAGGGTTCCACCGCGACCAACCAGCCCAAGGACGCCGTCCTCGAAACCGGCGCCCGCGTTCGCGTACCGGCTTTCGTCGAACCCGGCGAACGCATCGCCATCGACACCCGCACCGGTCAGTACCTCGAACGCGCCAAGTAGGGCAGGTCTCTTGACCTGCCGTGAGAACTGGAGAATGACCAATGCGAATCAGCCGGATTGTTTCACTTGCCGGGATCGTGTTCGTTTGTTGCATTTCGGTCTGGCGAACAAGCGGCGACGAGCCGGCGAAACCGAAGACGTGGAACTTCGACAAGGACAAGGTCGGGGAGATCGCGCCCGGGTTCACCGGCGAGGTCGGCGAATGGAAAGTGGTCGCGGACGAGACGGCGCCCGGCAAGGGTCAGGTGCTGGCACAGCTCGCCAAGAATGAAGACTCTGTTCTTAATCTTGCGCTGGTCAAGGATTCGTCGGCGAAGCAGGTGGATGTCAGCGTGAAGTTCAAGGCCGTCGCGGGCAAGGAGGATCAGGGCGGCGGCGTGGTCTGGCGGGCGAAAGACGCGAAAAACTATTACCTCTGCCGCTACAATCCGCTGGAGGAAAATCTTCGCGTGTACAAAGTGGTGGACGGCAAGCGGACGGTCCTCGAATCAATCGACATCGAACACAAAGACGGCTGGCACACCCTACGCGCGCAGATGAGGAACGAGCGGATCACTGTTTTCTACGACGAGGAGGCGAAAACGTCGGTCCTCAACGATACGTTCATGGATGCGGGCATGGTCGGACTGTGGACCAAGGCCGATGCTCAAACGTATTTTGACGATTTCGCGTATGTCCCGCTGTAATAACCGGCCTCGTCGTCGGCGCGCTTGCGTCGCAACCGGACGACGCCGACAATCGCGCCCATGAGCCTCGCCGATGACGAAACCATTTCGCAGCTCATCGCCCTCGCCAAGCGCGAAGACCTCGGCGCCGGCGACCTCACCTCCGGATTGCTGCCGCGGGCCGGCGCCGTCGCGGACTTCCGATTCCTCGCCAGGCAACGCGGCGTCTTCGCCGGATGCGAGATCGCGCCGCGCGTATTGCACGCCTACGATCCTTCGATCCTGATCGAGTGGAGTGCGGCCGGAACGGATGGAGCGCGGATCGAGTCGCCGCCGACGGAGCTGGCGATGATCCGCGGGCCGCTCGGGGCCGTATTATCCGCCGAGCGCGTGATGCTCAACTTCCTCCAGCGGCTTTGCGGCGTGGCGACGTTAGCGCAGGCGTTTGTGGACGCCGTGAGCGGGACGGGGGCGAAGATTCTGGACACGCGCAAGACGACGCCGGGATGGCGGACGCTGGAGAAGTACGCCGTTCGCTGCGGCGGGGGGCGCAACCATCGCGCCGGACTTTTCGACGCCGTGCTCATCAAAGACAACCACCTCATCGGGATCGAAACGTATCGACTGGCGGGCGCGGTGTTTGAAATGCTCAACGCATTATCCGCGTCGGGCGCGAGGCCCGCGTTTATCGAGGTCGAGGCGACCGACGTCGCGCAGGTCGAGGAACTGCTGAAAGTCGTGGGGATCGACACGATTCTGCTGGACAACTTCTCGATCGAGGCGATGCGCGAAGCCGTCAGACTCCGCGACGACGTGGGTCTTCGCGGGAAGGTTTCGCTCGAAGCGTCGGGCGGGGTGACGCTTCGCACGGTTCGGGCGATCGCCGAGACGGGCGTGGAGCGGATATCGGTCGGCGCGCTGACGCACTCGGCCACGGCGATCGACCTTTCGCTGGAACGCATCTGATGCTCACTTCGGGCGTGTTCGGGTATTTGTTCGACTATATTCTCTGGTGGATGCTGTTTTTTTCGCTTGCCCTTCACACCTGGTGTTTTTTTCGATTTTTCCCGCGCCCGAAGTTTCGCAAGACGGGGCTTGTCGTCGGGAACCTGCTCGTGTTTCTCTGCCTGATCGGCGTCGTCGCGCTGGCCGGGGAAAGCTACTTTCGATTCGCCGCCGTCGAGACGGATTCGTTCGGCGTTTCGCTTCCGGCGCGGCGGTGGTTCGCGCTGCATGCGAAGCTGAACTCGACGGGCTGTCGCGACAAGGAATGGACCACGGACAAGCCTTCCGGCGTACGCCGAATCGCATTCGTCGGCGATTCCTTCACCTACGGCTGGGGAATCAAGCAACCGGAGGATCGCTTCACCGATCTCATTCAGGCGCGGTTCGACGCGCGTTCGCGCGGCGTGGTCGAGGTAATGAACGTCGCGAAGCCCGGATGGGGCACGGACGGAGAAATCCAGCCCGTTCGCGACATTATTGATGTATTTCACGTTGATGACGTGGTGTTGTGTCATGTTCTCAATGACCTCGAGGAACTGCTGCCGGTCGATGCGGCGTTCAATCCCACGCGCCCGCCGGAGCCGGGCTTTTTCAACATTGATTCATCGTGTCTGCTCGACTACCTGTACCGGCGCGTTTACCTCCCGCGGCTGGCGCCACTGCGAGGGTATCAGGACTGGCTCGCAAGTGGATATGCAAACCGCAAGATCATGGAAACGCACGAGGATAACCTGGCCGCGATCGCGGGTGCCTGTCGTGAGCGCGGCATCACACTGCGCGTCGTCCTCGTTCCTTTCGTAAAGACGACGGGAGCCGGGCTCGATCAGGCGGCGATCCACCGACGACTGCGGCAGTTCTTGGAGGCGCGGGGTGTGCCGGTCGTGGATCTTCTGCCCGCGCTGGACGAGCATCCACTGGACGAGTTGGTCGTCAATGCCAATGACGCCCATCCGAACGAGGCGGCACACGCGCTATTCGCAACTGCCATATGGAATGCATTTTTTGCTCAGTGAACGTCGGGCGGTCGGCGGTCGCGACGCTCGTAGATGAGCAAAGGCTCGCCCCATACCTTCCCGAGCGCGGCGATTTCCACATATTCATGGAGAAACTGCGAATCGTCCCTGAACAGATGGGCGAGGTACGCCCGCGAGTTCACAACGTAGTCCGGGCGAAGCTCCACGATCATCGCCGTCGGAACGAACGTCTCGGCCTTGCTGTACAATTGTCCGTCCGCCCGCCATACGTCCGCCGGCGGGGGCGGATAGAACTCCAAGGCCTCGGGCGAACACAGCCCGACCGTATCCAAGACCTCGCCTCTGTAGAAGAATCCGAACACGCCGACCTCAGTGATGAGGGCCGTTGCATCCCGATCCGACCGGGCATTGAGCAATTCGGCTGCGGAGCGGTACTGATAGTAGCGCTGATCCTCCCACAATTCCCATAGTTTGCCAAATGGATGCCGAGCAAAGAGCACTCCCTTCGCAGCGTAGTCGTATTGACCCTCGTTAATTCCATACCGATCGGCCGAGAGCAGCATCAAAGCAACGGCAAGAACGGACGCCGGTTGGAAATGGGAGAGCCGGAAAGTGGGATGTCGAGATGCGAAAACGGGAAAGAACCACTCGATCGCCCGGAACCATCCCGCGCATACGGCAATGAGTGATGTAGTTACAAAGGATGGGTAGTACCAGGGTTTTGTGTAGGCGAGTAAGGCGAACAGGATCAGAAAAAACGGCGGAAACAGCACATAGACAAGGCGGTTCGCCCGCTCGCGCAGCGCGAAGCCGACGGCCAGTAGGCCGCCCGCGATCACGAAGGCGTAGCGAACACCGGACAGCAATCCGGGCGACGGGTCTTTCCACATTCCATGAACGAGCAGGGGTCCGGCGGGGTCTTGCCACAGATGCAGCACATGACTGAGAAGGCCGGGCAGACGCTCCAGCACGGCGACGGAACCGTCCTGATAGGGATAGTAGATGGCCGGGAAACATTTCATGGCCAAGAGCGAATGAGGAATCGGCGATCCGTAGTAGAGGGTCGCAAAGACCATCCAGAGAAGAGGAAGCAGCAGAAATAGTGGAACCAGGGTCAGCCGGCAGCGACGTTGGAACAGCAGGACGCTCCAGACCAGTCCGGAGACGAGAACGCCCTCCGGGCGAATCAGCGACGCCAGAGAGGCGAGGAGAATCGCGAGGCGACTCGCGCCGACGCGCGCGAGGTACAGTCCCGCCAACATGACGGCTGTGAACATCGCGTTCTCGAATCCCTGGGCGAAGATCACGAGATTGACGCTGTTGACGCCGACGAGGGTCGATCCCACGAGCGCGGCGAACACGCCGCACCCGAAGTCACGAAGGATCAAGAATGCGAAGACGACGATCAGCACGTGAAAGGCGCCGTTGATCCCCAGTGCGATCCAGGCGAGGTTTGCCGAACCGAAGAAAAAAGCCGGACCGGCCAGAGCGAACATGTATCCCGGCGTAGTGGATCCGAGAACCGGCGCTCCGTGGAGGTTCCAGCTCGGACGCCCGTGCTCAATCAGGTTACGCACATGGCGGAAGGTGATGTAGGCGTCATCGCAGGGCTGGGGGCGCTGCGATATCAGAAACCCGCCGGACGCGACCGCGACGATCAGAACAAGCAGAAATACGCGTGCAGAGCCGAACGGTCGGGACAAGAGCGCGATCACGCGTCGAGCGGGCGTCGGCATGAACACATCGTAACCGGGTCGTTGCGGATGTGAAGGTTGCGATCGGTCCGGCCCGCGCGACAGCCTTTCGTTCTCGTTCGTCGATTGCGCGTGGACCGCGCCCTCTTACCGTTGCAACTCGAGGATTCCTCCTCCGGGGTGGACCGGCGGCGCGTCGTCGTCATGCGGCGCGTCCTCGCCATGAGGACATTCGAGCCGGAAGATGTTGCGGAAGGGTTCCCGCGTGCACGGGCCGAGAGGCTCGAGCGCACTGGCGACGTAGATCGGTCGGTCCGGGAACTTTCGGGCGAGTTGAATCCACGCGACGGGATCGGCGGTGATGATGTGCAGGTCCGTGCGGTGGTGGAGAACGCACTGCGCGTAGCGCAGGGGGACGGATTTGGTCCAGTTAGCGATGATCACGGCCTGTTGGGGGAACGTGGCCAAATCGACGGCCTCGACGAACGGCGCCGCATCGGCGCCCGACGCCCCGGACGCTCGTCGGGGAAGGTCGCGAACGAGGAGCGCGAACGTGAGAACGGCGAGCAGACATGCGACGGCGCGGCGGCGGATCGAACCATTCATCGGAAAAAGCGTCGAACCTGCGACGCCCATGAGCACGGCTCCGGCGAAGACGAACGGGAGCAGGTCGGCCGCCTGTCCGTGCACGCGATAGACGCTAACAAACGCCAGGCAATGGACGATCAGGCCGGTCAGCAGCCAAGCGCTCACGCGGCAACGCCGAAACGCAACGTAGAGCCCGATCGCGGCAAGCAGGACGAGCATGATCACGTCGGCGCTCGCGAACCACTGGCCGGCCGGAGGCTCCAGCCCCAGCGTCACATAGACGAAGACGACGGCGTCGGTGACCGGTCCGCCGTAGTTGAGCTGCGAGCGAATCCATCGCCACTTGCCGACGACGCCGCGCCAGTCGTCGCCCATGTACACGCGGAATTGCTGACCGCTGAGGTGCCAGTAGGCGCGCTGCAGTTTCGCGCTCAACCCGTCGGTGCTTTCTGGAAGCACGTGGTTGACCTCGTTGTGGTCGTCGATGTAGTTGTAGCAGGCTTGCGGGCGGTCGCGGACGATGATGTAGACGAGGGAATACACGCAAGGCAACAAAGCCAGCGCGGCGACGAGCGAAAGCGACGCGACGCCCTGACGCCACGTCGTCTCCCAGCGCTGCCGGGCGAACCACCAGCCGATGACGAAAAAAGGAACCACGAACAGCACCGGCGGCCGGTTGCCGAGCGCGACGCCGAAAGCCAATGCCGCGAGATAAAGGTCGCGGCGCCGACCGACCCGCGCGTAACGCAGCAGCAAATAGGCCGATACGACCGTGAACGCGAGCGTCGGCATGTACACTTCGGGCGAGCGGAGGTTGAGCCAGAATCGCGGATGCCACACGAGCAAGGCGGCGATCGCACACGCAAACCAGGCGTCCGCCCCGAGTCGTATCTGGATCAAGACGCACCCCAGAAGAGCGATCAAACCGCAGGCCAGACATGCAAGCGAGACGACGTAGGCGGGATCGACGGTCGAAAAACGCGTAATCAGATATCCGATCGTGGTGTAACCCGCGTAGCCGGGTGGATGTTCGATTCCGAGCGTCGCCGAGGCGAGTTGGAGATCGCCGGCGTCGTCGAAGCAGATGCCGGGCGGAAGACGCGGAATCGTGAGCACCGCGACAAGGACGAGCAGTCCGATGATGGCGAAAAGGTCCGATCGTCGCAGCGCCGGCCACGCCGCCGGATGCGGATCGGCATTGCGCGGCGACCCCTTGCCCGGCGGTCCATTCTCGTTTCCGGTGAGTTCTTGCGCCGGCCCCACGACCCCTCTGAAATCTGAAATCTCAAACGTTCCCGGAATCCGACGGCGCGGCGACGCCGGCGCCGCGGTCGGAGCGTGGGAAAGGCTACTTCATCCTGTACTTGCCGTCCGCGAGGACGATGTCGACGCCGGCCTCCTCCAGGCTGTTGAGATAACGGAAAATAGTCCGCCGGGAGGCGGCGGTGGTCTTCATCATCTCCTCGATCGTTGAACCCTTCTTCAGGAGGCTGGTGAGCAGTTGGTGGCGACCGCTGACGGACTTGGCGCCCTTCATGTCCTTGACGAGCGTGGCGGCGGTCTTCTTCTGACTCGCGTCGCCGCCGAACCCGCCCCTGGCCAGCGCAAACTCCAGCGCCCGAAGAATCGTCTGCGTCTGTTGAAAGCTTGTCTTTTGCACGAGAAGATCTCCAATCTCGCTGTCAGAGCCGGACGGATACATGCGTCCGTAAGACGCGAATCGTACCCCAAACCCGACAGGCCGCAAACCGCCAGCCGGGAACCGCCTTCTCCCGTGCCACCGCGAGGCACACGAAGGACGCCGCTCGGAGCGACACGCGCGTGGCACTGACGCCCGGTCAAGGCTTAAACCGCCAAAATCATGAGCAAGCGTAGCGCCGCCATGACTGGTCTAGGCAGGTTGCCGCCGACGTCGGGGGTTTGGGCAAGACGCCCTCAGCCCTTTTTCAGATGCTTGTCGAAGAACTTCGCCATCTCCTTGTAGTACAGCAGGCGGTTGTCCTCTTTGGCGAAGCCGTGGCCCTCGTCGGGGAAGTACAACTCTGCGACCTCCATCCCGCGCTTCTTGAGGGCGACGGCGATTTGCATGGCCTCGCCAACCGGCACGCGCGGATCGTTCAGCCCATGCGCGATCATCAGCGGCGTGGTGATCCGGTCGACCTTGTAAATCGGCGAGATCGACTTGAGAAATTCGCGATCGGTCAGCGGCCCATACTCGGCCTCGCGTAACGCCCGGCGATAGTCCTTCGTCTGTTCGAGAAACGTCTCGAAGTTCACCACGCCGACGATGTTGCAGGCCGCCCCGAAAAGCTCCGGCGCCTCGGTAATGACGGCCATGACCATGAAGCCGCCGTAGCTGCCGCCCCAGGCGGCCAGCATGCGTTTGTCGGTGTAACCCTGGTCGATGATGTGCTTCGCCGCCCAGATGCCGTCCTTGACGCTCTTGTCGCGGTTCTTGTAGTTGTCGGCTTCGATGAACGCCTTGCCGTATCCGCTGCTGCCGCGAACGTTGGGGGCGATCACGCCGTAGCCCCGCGAGACGAAATACTGAAACGAACGATTGAACGACGGGCGATACTGGCCCTCCGGCCCGCCGTGATACTGCACGATGAACGGAATCTTCTTGCTCTTCTGATAATCCGCGGGCAGATACACAAACGCCGGAATCTTCTTTCCGTCAAATGACTCGTAGTGCACCAATTCCGGCAGTCGGAACTTTGACACGTCGATCCCCTGCGTGTCGGCCTCGGTCAGTACGACGCCTTTGTCGCCGGGCTTGTTCAAATCCCATTTGTAGACCAGTCCCGGCGTGTTCGCGTTGTCCAGTGAGTAGAGCATGTACTTTCCGCGGAATGCGATATTTCCGACGATCCCGCTGGGGAGTTGCGGTCCCGCGACCGAGGTGAAGTCGCCCGCCCGCCGCAGGTGCAGCGTGCGATAGCCGTCCTCGTTGACGCCCACCGCGAGCACCGTGCGATCCTCGTTGAGCACGCCGAAATCAACCTCCTTGCCCGACAGATCGGACAGCACCGGCTTGAGCTCACCGGTCCGCAGATCGATCGTGTGGATGGCAAGCAGGTCGCTCTTGTAGTTCGTGTTGACGATGAACTGGCGATCGTCCGCGGAATATCCCGCCGGCTCGAACGACCATTCCTCGCCCTTGGGCGTGATCTCCCGCGACTCGCCGCCGGCGAGGTCCACCTCGAAGAGTTGTGAGAAGGAGGCCGAGTTGTACTTGCTCACTACGAGCTTTGTTCCGTCGCGATTGAAATCCGCGGCGTCGTGGTGGCCCTTGCCCGCATAGGCCTTCTTGTGGGTGCGCGATTCGAGGTCGTAGATATAGACGTGAAAATCCGCCGAGGACTCGTCATTGGCCCGGTACGCGAACGCCTTCGAGTCCCGCCGCCAGACGGGTCCGGCGTACACGACCTTGGGATCCGTAAAAAGCGGATCGATCTTGCCGGAGGCGGAGTCGAGAAGATACAGGCTGAACTGCTCGCTGCCCCCGATCGCAGCCGTGATCGTGATCCACCGCCCGTCATCGCTCAAATCGTATCCGCCAATCCCGTCGGGGAACGTCGTGAGCTTTACGGCGTCCTTTTGAGTCTTGCCCGGCGCGACTTTGTAGAGTTGGTTGATTCCGTCCGGGTTGTAGATGAAGTAGAGGGTCCCGTCCGGGGCAAGGTTTGCCGATCCCGGCCAGCGCATCTTGATGAACGGTTCGATGCCCGCGTCGTCGCGCGGTCCGACCGCCCGAACGTGGGTTGACCCGGCCGAAAAGACAGCGACGCCCAATACCGAAATCGTGAATATCCTGCGAAGTGTTCCCGTCGAATGCGCCATCATCTCGATCTCCAAAAAAACGGTCGGTTTGCTCGCGACGCGAGTATAGCCGTCACTTGCCGTTGTGCCCACGTTCCGATGTAGATGAGTTGCGACTGCGGTGTATGACCGACGGCGTCGCGGGACAGGAGCCGAACCTGTCGTCGATCGAACCCAAGCCTCCGTCGGCAGCCCGTTGAAAAAGTGTAATCCCGGCGCGTCGGGACCCCTGGTGGGCGGCGCAAAACGCCGTTCCGCGTCACCCACAAGGGGTGACGCTATATTTGAATGGGCTACCGGGTCTGGGAAGCGAGAATCCCGAAAAACCGCGAAAAAATCACTTGACTACGATTGGAGTACGGAGTATACTCCTATTGTAGTACAAATGGAGCCGTTGGATGGGCCGAAAAGAGCGGGTCTCGCCAGCCCGGGTCACCCTGAAGATCCCCCGCGAGCTCTATGACAACGTGCAGCGCATGATCGAGGGAACCGGTTTTCGCAGCGTGAACGACTTTACGGTTCACGTTCTTCGCGACGTGATCGCGAGCGGAAAGTTGGAAACCGATTCATCGGGTCTTTCGCCGCGCGAAGTCGAGCTCATTCGTCAGCGCCTGCGGTCGCTGGGGTATCTGGAATAACCGAATCGAACCGAGCGCAACAAGCCGCGCGGTCGGCAGGGGGAGGGTCTGCGCACGTTCCGACACGGATCGGACCAGCTCACTCGGACATTCACTGGAAGGACTGGAATCAAACAAGAAGGCAGAAGTGGGAGCAAGAGATGTCAATCGTCGATCAGAAACCGAAAGTTCTCGCCACGATCGGTGGAATCCCGCTGCGGCTCATCGTGTGGATGGTCGGCGTTTCCTGTGTCGTGGCCCTGCTTTCCATCGGGTTGATCTGGCCGGAAGTCCAGTTCGCTCCGTGGTTCGTCGTACCGCTCGGTCCCGGGACCACACTTTTTGTGTTCGCGGCGGCACTGAGCTGCGAATACATCGACTCGACTTTGGGAATGGGATACGGGACGACGCTCACGCCGCTTCTTCTCTTAGCGGGATTTGAGCCGATGCAGATCGTTCCCGCCGTCCTCTTATCCGAGTTCGTCACGGGTCTAGCAGCCGGAGTCCTCCACCAGCGGGACGGGAACGTCGACTTTCTGCGCGACCGTCGCGTACAACGAACCGCGGTGCAATTGAGCATCCTGAGCGTCATCGGCGCGCTTGCCGGCGTCGCTCTGGCCTTGCAAATCTCGAAATATTGGTTGACGGCCATTATCGCCACGATCGTATTTTCCGTCGGAATCCTCATTCTTTTGACCGTGCGACGTCAACTTCGCTATCGCCCGGGACACATCATTGCCTTGGGCGGAATCGCCGCCTTCAACAAAGCCCTCAGCGGCGGCGGATACGGACCGTTGGTGACTGGCGGACAGGTGGTATCAGGAATTTCGGGCAAGAGCGCGGTTGCGATTACATCTCTGGCCGAATCATTGACCTGCCTGATCGGACTGACCGCCTATCTTCTCGCCGCCCAATCGCTCTACTGGCCGCTCGCGGTTCCGCTTGTGGGCGGGGCGCTGCTTTCGGTCCCGGTGGCTACGCTCACGATCCGACAAATCCCAGAGAGGTTTGTCCGCGGAAGTGTCGGCGTCGCCACCTGCTTGCTCGGCTTATTGATGTTCGTCAAACTGTTGGCATAACGCCGCCGTGCGATGCGCAGGCGGCCTGCATGGTGTACGGGTGCGGTGCCTCAGCCGATGAATGTGATGCGCGCATTTGCCGGACCACGCGTCGCTCCGAAAGAAGATGCGCGGAGAGGGAGGCATCGGTCGTCCACACTTTTGGATACGGGCCGTGAGCTGCTAGAATCTCCTATCAATGATGCGAAACAAATCGGCGCAACCGTCCACTTTCGACGATGCGATGATTCATCGCCCGCCGACCTTTGCCGAGGCGTTTCGCTTCTGGCTCAAGCTTGGTCTCATCAGTTTCGGCGGACCCACCGGTCAGATTGCCATCATGCACGCTGAATTGGTGGGCAAGAAACGCTGGATCAGCGAATCGCGGTTTCTGCACGCACTGAATTATTGCATGTTGCTTCCCGGCCCGGAAGCCCAGCAGCTGGCTACCTACGTCGGCTGGCTGCTTCACGGGACCGCGGGCGCCCTGGTCGCCGGGTCGCTTTTCGTCATTCCTTCGGCCATTCTTCTGTGGATCCTTTCCTACGTTTACGTGAGTTTCGAAAATGTGCCGTTGATTGCGGCCGTCTTTTACGGCCTCAAGCCGGCCGTGATGGCCATCGTCGCTCACGCGGTCCTGCGGATCGGCAAACGCGCATTGCGCAACCCCGTGATGTGGACGATCGCCGGGCTGGCGTTCGTTGCCATCTTTTTTCTGAAGGCGCCCTTTCCGCTCATCATCTTCTCCGCGGCCCTGATCGGGCTACTCGGATCACGGATCGCACCGAGTTCGTTTCAGGTGCTCAAGTCGCACGCCCCGACCGACGGCGCTCCGACTTCGGTCCTCGACGATCATCACGAAACGCCCGCCCACGCACGATTCTCCGCGAGCCGCGCGGTAAGAGTTCTCATCGTATCCCTGCTGCTTTGGTGGACTCCGGTCTTGCTGGCGGGCGCCACGCTCGGTTGGACTCATTCGGTCGCTCAGGAAGGACTGTTCTTCAGCAAAGCGGCCATGGTCACGTTCGGCGGTGCGTATGCCGTTCTCCCCTATGTCGCCCAGCAGGCCGTCGAGCGCTTTTCATGGCTCGGTCCGGCGCAGATGCTCGACGGATTGGGTCTGGCCGAAACCACGCCCGGACCGCTCATCATGGTCTTGCAGTTCGTCGGCTTCGTCGGCGGCTGGAACCATCCCGGCCCGCTAGCGCCGCTGCTCGCTGCTACGCTCGGCGCGATGATGACGACCTGGGTCACGTTTGTTCCGTGCTTTCTATGGATTCTTCTGGGAGCGCCGTACATCGAATCGCTTCGGGGCCGGAACCGACTTTCGGCGGCGCTATCGTCGATCACGGCCGCCGTCGTCGGCGTCGTGCTCAACCTTGCGGTATGGTTTGGCTTGCATGTCCTTTTCCCCGGCGAGAATCAGATCGACTGGTACGCCGCGGGGGTCGCTACCCTCGGCTTCCTGGTTTTGACAGGTACGAAAACCGGAGTTGTCACGGTGGTCCTCGCGGGCGGACTGCTCGGATTATTGGGACATATGTTCGGCGCTATCGCCTGACCGTTGAAAACACGATTTCCTGGGTGTTCGGCGCCGAGCCGTCGATCACAATGGATTCGCAATGGCCTCTTGGACAGGGTTTGGAGATTGATCGACCTGACAGGAATAGGTGATTGCCGTGGATTGCCGGGCAAGAACGTTACGAATGGTCTGGAATCGAAACTCGTTCAATAGTCGCACGACCTTCTCGGCCACGCCGCGTCGTCCAAACCCTGGTGCATCCGCACACGCCACGGAATCGCAACGCCAAGCTCGCGCAGCTCATTCGACGCGAATTCATACGGATGAATGTACAAGACCGCCGCCTCACCCGCGTCGTTCATTCGTTGAACCGCCCTCCGCGTCACCGCGTAAGGCCACATCCGCAGATATCCCCCGCCGCCCGTGGGAAGGCGCAATACGCCGATCCGCAGGCTGCAAACCGGCACTTCGGTCAATTCATGTCCGCGCGGTGTGACGAGGCGATGCACAGACCATAGCGCGTCCGCGACGCATGAACCTGTTCCAGCACCCCGACGAACCGCTCCCCCAGCATGTCGCGCGAAAACTCCGCCTCTGCCAGCATCCGCGCCCGCCGACCCATCTCACGAATCTCGTCTCGGTTTTGTAGGAGTTTCAACACCGCGTCGGCAAAGGCCTTCGCGTCGTCAGGCCGGACCGCCGCGCCGCAGCGATGCTCCTCGATCAACCCCGCCAGCCAGCCTGGATAGTTGTTCAGCACCGGCAGTCCGCTCGCGATGTAATCGAAAAACTTGTTCGGCGACGTCCCGTAATAGAACGCCGGCACATTCTTGAGGATCATCATCCCCGCATTCATCCGCGGCAGAATCCGCGCCAGCTCCTCTTTCGGCATCGACTTCACCCAGCAGGTCAGTTCATCCAAGCCCTCGCGCCGACTCCGCTCCAACAACGGCTCTCGCCGACCGCCGTCTCCGATAAACACGAACCGCACGCCGCGAACGCCCCGCCGCTTCAATTCCGCCGCCGCGTCCAGCACCGCCTCCAACCCGTTCGCCCGCCCGTGAGCCCCGGTGAACACCAGACGAAAATCATCCGCCGCCCCGAATCGTGCGTCGTCCAGCGGTTCGTCGCTCGGAACGAACAAATCCAGATCGCAACTGTTCGGGATCATCGAAATGCGATCCGCCCGATACCCGGTCGCCGCAACTCCCTCCTTGATGCCCGGCGCCAGTGCGATGATGTGCGAAGCCGCGAAGTAAATCCGCCGTTCCATCCGCCGCAAATACCACTTCAGCAGCGGATTGCGGACCACGCCCATGGCAATCGCCAGTTCAGGCCAAAGATCGCGCACCTCGAACACAAAAGGCACGCCCAACCGCCGCGCCCCCTTCATCCCCGGAATCCCCGCCGTCAGCGGCGTAGACGTCGCGAAGACGAGGTCGGCGTCCAATCGGACCACCAGCTTTTCCGCCGCCCGCGCGAAGCGCCCGAAGGCCATCACCCTTCGCGCAAATCCCATTCGATTCGCGTACGGCTCATTCACGCGAAGTACGCGAATGCCGTCCACTTCGCTCTCACTGACCGCTCCCGTGGCCGATCCCGCTCCGCCCGTGTCGCTGAGCTCGTACGCCCCGCAGATCATCGTTACGCGATGCCCCGCGCCGATCAGCCGCCGACTCATCTCATACGAACGAGTCCCCGTCGCCCCGCGCTTCGTCGAGAAATGTTGATGGATATACGCGACGTGCATTGCTACTCCCTCTCCATTTCAGGGAGAGGGCCGGGGTGAGGGTAAAGACCAATGTCGAATGACGAATGAAGAATGCAGAAAGACAATGGCAGAGTAGACTTCATCATCTCGTTCTTCGCCATTCTGAATTCGCCATTCATCGTTTATGCTCACTTCGAAACCATTCCATAAACCGCGCCAATCCATCCGCCAATTCCGTCCTCGGCTCGTATCCCAATTCCCGCCACGCCAAAGTCACATCCGCAAACGTCCGATTCACATCCCCCGGCTGCATCGGCAACCGCTCGATCTTCGCCTTCTTCCCCAGCGCCTTCTCCAGGGCCGCAATCAGTTCGCCCACCGACACCGGCCTCGATTCGCCGAGATTGTAGATCGCAAAGCCGCTGCACCGCTCGATCGCCCGCGTCACGCCATCGATGATGTCGTCGATGTATGTGAAGTCGCGCATCATGCTCCCGTCACCGAATACGGGAATCGACCGCCCCGCCTCGATCAACCGTGTGAACTTGTGAATCGCCAGGTCGGGCCGCTGCCTCGGCCCGTACACCGTAAAGAAACGCAGGCATGTAATCGCCATGCCGTAAAGATGATGGTAGGTCCGACAGAGCAATTCCACGGCCCGCTTGGTGGCCGCATACGGAGAAATCGGCGCATCAACATTGTCGCTCTCCGCAAACGGCACTTTCTCGTTATTTCCGTAAACGCTCGAACTGCTCCCGAAAATAAACCGACATCCGGAAATCCTCCGGCACGCTTCCAACAAGACCATCGTCCCGCGGACGTTTACTTCCTCATACAACAGCGGCTGCTCGATCGACGGCCTGACCCCCGCCCGCGCCGCGAGATGAACAACCGCGTCCGCTCCGCAACTCAGTGCACGTTGTACATCTTCCGGCCGACGAATGTCTCCCTCGACCAGCTTGAACCGTGGATTGCCGAGCGAATGCTCAAGATTCCGCCTCTTCACAGTCGGATCATAAAACTCGTCGAAGTTGTCAAGGGCGACCACCCCATGTCCGGCGCGCAGCAACGCCTCGCACAAGTGCGATCCGATGAACCCCGCCCCGCCGGTTACCACAATTTTCGCCAATTGCCGACTCTCCGGGCGAGCTCAATCCGAACCCGGAACGCAAGCGACGGGCCCCAGTGAATCACCCATTCCAGGTATCAGAATGCAAAAGCCCTTCTCAATGCGCAGGAGCCAATCAAGACGAATTCCATTGGGAAATCCGCCATCGGCAGTCCGTCAATCACCAAATCATCAATTCGCCGCCCTCATCGGTCTTCCGACGCAATAGTAGCTGAATCCCCGCTTCGCCATCCCCGCCGGATCGTACAGGTTCCGTCCGTCAAAAATCACCTTGGTTCGCAGCTTCGAGAAAATCAAATCAAAATCCGGCGTGCGAAATTGCGGCCAGTCCGTGAAAATCACCAGCGCGTCCGCCCCCTCCAGCGCCGTGTACGCGTCGGCGCACATCGCCACGCCGCCGCCCAGCTCCGCCGCCGCGTTGCCCATCGCCTCCGGATCGTGCGCACGCACCTTCATCCCGCGCTCCAGAAACATCTTGATCCCCGCGATCGCCGGCGACTCCCGCACGTCGTCCGTCCACGCCTTGAACGCCAGCCCCCACGCCGCAACCGTCGTCTTCGCGCACGCGCTTCCGAAATGGTCGATCACCCGCTGGGCGAATCGCAGTCGCTGCCGCACGTTCACTTCGCGGGTCGCCGCCGCCAGCGTCGCCGGAAAGTCCATCGCTTCCCCCATCGCCACCAGCGCGCTCACGTCCTTCGGAAAGCACGACCCGCCGTATCCCACTCCCGGATACAAAAACGCGCTCCCGATCCGCGAGTCCGAACCCACCCCGCGGCGCACGCTCTCCACGTCCGCCCCGTATTTCTCGCACAAACCGGAAATCTCGTTGATGAACGAAATCCGCAGCGCCAGCATCGCGTTGGCCGCGTACTTGGTCATCTCCGCGCTCGCCGGGTCCATCACCAAAATCCGCTCGTCCCGACGCATGAACGGCGCGTACATCTCGCGCATGATCTCCGCCGCCGCCGGATTCGTCGTCCCGATCACCACGCGGTCGGGCCTCGTAAAGTCCTCGACCGCCGTCCCCTCCTTCAGAAATTCCGGATTGCTCACGTAATCGAACGGATGTTTCGTCTCGGCCGCAATCGCCTCCGACACCTTGCGATGCGTCCCCACCGGCACCGTGCTCTTCATCACCACGATCCGGTAGCCGTCCATCAGCTTTCCGATCGTGGACGCCACTGCCAGAATCGCCGACAAATCCGCCTCGCCGTTCGCACCCTCCGGCGTCCCCACGGCGATGAAGATCATCCGCCCGTGTCTGATCGCCGCTTCCAGATCGGTCGAAAACACCAGCCGACCGGCCCGCTTGTTCCGCGCCACAATCTCCGCAAGCCCCGGCTCGAAGATCGGAATCTCGCCCGCGTTCAAGCGGCGAATCTTCGATTCGTCGCAGTCCACGCAGACCACGCGATGCCCGCTGTCCGAAAAGCACGCACCGGCCACCAGACCCACATAACCCGTCCCGACTACGGAAATGTTCATGACTGCGCTCCCGTCGGGAGGGCGAGCCTCCCGGCAAGCAAGACCGCCACGATCCGCTCCGCCGCCTTCCCGTCCCAAAGATCAGGCCGCCTGCCCGCGGTCCCGGCGCGCCGGGACTCGCGAACCTCACGATACGCCTTGAGAATACCGTCCGTCGTGCTTCCGGCCAGCCGGTTCGTTCCCTGCGTGATGGTGATGGGCCGCTCGGTGTTCTCTCGCAACGTCAGACACGGCACGCCCAGGATTGTCGTCTCCTCCTGAATCCCGCCCGAATCCGTCAGCACCACCGCCGAGTCCGCCGTCAGCTTCAGGAAGTCGAGATAGCCCAGCGGCTCGACCATCTTCAACGTCGTAATGGCGTTCGCCCGCCGTTCCAACCCCATCGTCGCCAGATTCTTCCGCGACCGCGGATGTACCGGAAACACGATCGGCATGTCCGCCGCGATTCGCTCCAGCGCCCCCAGGATCGCCGAAAAGTTCTCCACGCTGTCTACGTTGCTCGGCCGGTGCAGGGTCAACACCGCGTAGCTCTTCGGCGAAAGGCCGAGGTCGCCGAGAATCGTCGATTGCTCCGCCCGCGACCGGCTTCGCAGCAGCGTGTCGATCATCACATTGCCGACGAAGTGAATCTTCTCGTCGGCGATTCCCTCACGGCGAAGGTTCTCGGCCCCGCTCGGTTCCGTCACAAACAGCCGATCGCTGATTGCGTCGGTCAGAACGCGGTTGATTTCCTCCGGCATGGTCCGGTCGAAGCTCCGCAGACCGGCTTCGACGTGCGCAACCTTGATCCCCAACTTCACGGCTACCAGCGCGCAGGCAATCGTGCTGTTCACGTCCCCGACCACGACCACCCAGTCGGGGCGGCGCTCCATGCACACCGGCTCAAACCGCCTCATCACCTCCGCCGTCTGCACCGCGTGCGACCCGCTTCCGACTTCGAGGTTCACATCCGGTTTGGGAATCCTCAGGTCCCCGAAAAACAGCTTGCTCATCCGCTCGTCGTAATGCTGACCTGTATGAACGAGAATCGGCTGCACCCCGCGCGCCCGCGACAACGCCTCCACCAGCGGCGCGATCTTCATGAAGTTAGGCCGCGCCCCGCAAACGCAAAGAACTTTCAACATCCGTTCCGTTCCAATCGAGCCGGTCTATCCGAGCCGGGAGCGTCAGCGACCGGTCCGCCTCCCCCTTTGCCAAGGGGGGACACAGGGGGGTCGCGCCTCCCCCCTTGCCAAGGGGGGCTGAGGGCGACCAAAGTGGGAGCCCGAAGGGGGTCCACGTCGCCCGTGCCCAGCCCGCCCCCTCTCCCTTGCAGGGAGAGGGCTGGGGTAAGGGTGCATCTTGATGCACCTTCCTAACGGCGACGCGCCGCCCACGCACGTCCTATCCCACATTATCGACCCCACGAGACCCGATCTGCAACCTGCGGTCGCCTCCGATCCCGTCACCCGGTTGCGACATCTGACCAAAAGATTGTCAAGTCCCCTTGATTCTCCCACCAGGACTTGGTAAGGGAGACCGAGTTGTGTGTCCCTTCCGACGGTAGGACGGATGCGAATCCGTTACTCCGTCCTCGCATCTCCCCGACGCGCGACTGTAGTCGGTTTGGTCCCTCTTTCTCCCAATGGAGGTGTTCCATGCGTTCGATGCTCATTCGTCCGAGTCTGGTATTTCTGATTTCCGCCGTTTTCGCCCGGGCCGCACCTCCGACGCCGCTTGCGGATCCAAGCGGGATCGACAAATCCCGGTTCATTTCGTTCTCGATCCCCACGTCGGAGGTGGTTGCGATTCGGGTTAAATTGGTGTCGCTCCACCATGTGAACCCACCCTACAGCGCCGGACCCTTCGTGCCCTTTACGACCTTCGAGGGTCAGGACCGTTGGGTCGGTCCGCCGACGCAATACGTTGAATCCGTCTCAAGCGGCACGTTGTTCTACGCGTCGAAACTGCAGTGCGCGCCGCACTATCAGGATTGGAGCACGGTGGGGTTGCTGCACGTCACGGGCAGCGAGATCGTTCCGAGCTCGAGCTACGAGGTCGAGAATCTCGCGGCGAACTGTGCAGGCAACGAGGGGGGCTGCTCCGCTGTTTCGGTTCCGCTGCAGATTGCGACGACGCGCTGGGGCGACGTGGTGAGTGCGTTCCAGCTTCCGACTCCTCCGGCTACGCAGCCGGACTTCACGGACATCGGGGCGATGGTGAACAAGTTCAAGAGCGCGCCGGGCGCTCCGATCAAGGCCCGGGCGATGCTCGCCGGCTACGGTCTGAGGGGCTTGATCAACATCACGCCGGACCTGGGCTTCGGCCACATTTCGGCGTGCGTCGACGCCTTTAAGGGGCTGCCGTATTGGTACGCCGGGCCGGCGGGTAACGAAACCATCGCCAACGTTTTGCAGATGCTGGGCGCGATGAACGACGACCTTGCGGGCGGGACGACTCCGCTGGAAACATTTGGGGCGGAACCGAAGATTGGGGTTCCGACGGTCGCCACCACGGCGAACGACATCGTTGCGGTCGGGACCATCGACTTTTTCCAGGGATACGACGTCGTCGCATCCGGAACCAGCACCGTCACGGTTGACTTCTGCACCGGTGAGGTCAGCCTCGAAACCGTTGTCTCCGACGGCGCGACCACCTGGACACTTGTCCAAAGCGTATCCTTGAACGCGGACATTTTGAGCTTGTGGGGGTTCGTCCAAGTGAACGGAGGCGCGATGCTCCCGGGCGGGTGGGACTACTCGACGGCGACCGGGGCGGTATTGAATCCCGGGTCCGATCCCGCCTTCGCCGGGGAAGTGGAGTCGATGTTCCAGATCGCCCCGGGCAGCACGGCGGCCGCGACTCTAAGCGCGGGGGCCGTCGCAGGCGCTGTGAGCAGCATTCTGCAGATGATCATCAATTACATCAAGGACCAATCGATCCCCTACACGCCGCCGGTGTCGTGCCTGGGACCGAAGATTCTGAACGGCAGCGGCCAAAGCTGCGCCGGCGTGAACATCCTCTGCGCCAATCGGCTGGCCGAGATGTGCACTAGCATCAACGACCTCCCGAACGTGTCCATCGCCTTCAAGAAGTGCATGAAAGGCCGCTGCGGTTGCGGCGGGTCGAATCACAAGCGGTTGGAGGTTGCCTGCGACTTCGTGGGGGACTGCGGGGTCTGCCCGTCGTACGCTGACGGGTGCAACCTGCCCGGTGGCTCACGCATGTCCTACTGTGAGGATATGCGGTATGGATGTACGTGCGCCAATCTGATCTTTCACGAGATGTCCCACGGATGCGGAACCAACGACCGAAAGGACGGCAGTGCGTATGACGCCTACCGGATTGGAACATGGTTTCAAGAAGAATACAGAGACCGATTCCCGGGTGCGTGCCCGGTTGGAATCGCCGGACCCTGAGCGCTCCGATTGCGCATTTCGCCTCACCGTGGAGGAGATTACGTTATGAACCGTGCTCGAACGTTGAAAAACCCGGTATACAGGGTTAGGCTCGGATTGGCGGCACTTGCCGGAGGTTACGCCTTCGCGGTTTTTCTAGGGACCGGCTGCTGGTTGACTCCGTGTGGAAGCTTCTTTGCAAAGCGTACGTTTCGCGGTGTTGTCCTCCGCGCGGATTCACTTGCGGGATTAAACGGCGCAATGGTTTCAGCGATAGCTTATGCGGACGGGCAAATGACCGGGGGGGGGGGCATCTCAACGATTTTTGGAGACAATCCGCTGGACGAAACAGGTAAGTTCGAGTTCAAATTGTACTCCAATGAGCTTGGCGGCTCCGGTGGGCGTTGCGGGGCACCGCCGTTCTTTCCTCCGCCCGATCAGCTTGAGATCATCGTCGAGCACGACGGATGCGAGCACCGCGTCATTATCGACGTAAACGCGGATACGGTGGTCGATCCCGACATCCCGGACGTGTTCGCTTCGGGCTTTGCCGAGCATGTGATTGAACTGAAGGACCCGATTCTCGTCCCCCCGTGCGAACCGTAGTCCCTCGTCGGAGTCGTCATTATGCGATGCGTTTCAGAATCCCTCCCGCCCCGCTTCGCCCTCATGTTGCCGTGCGTCGTCCTTGTGGGTTGGTCAACCGGCTGTTGGCCGCTTTTGGATCCCATGTGCTATCGCCATTTCTGGGAAGACCCACGGAGCTTTCCGGATTATGAAACGAGACTGGCGCAGGTGCGCGCCGACGCCGTCGAAACGGAATGCGATCCTCGGCTGTTCGTATCGACCGGCCTCTGCGAAGACGGTGACACTCTCTTCGTCAGCCGTGGAGACGGCTTCACGTCCCGGACCGATTACTTTAATTCCGACGGCGTTTTTGTCGCCCTTACGGAGACCCAGGACCTTGCCTCCTTGCCCTGCCTCGGACGGCGAGATTGGCCGAAGACCGTTGAGTGCGGCGAGTCAACCGTTACGGAGGTCATCTGCGGAGCGAATTGACACGGCGGCGCGAATCAACCTCCGAGCGGCGCCCGCCCCGGTAAAAAGACGAACGGAAGATGTCGCCGTGGCGTGCAACACCTTCCGTCCCGTCGTTTCTGCCGTGCCCGTCCGGCGCTCGCACTGGACTGACCGACTGCCGTGGCGTGAGTCGGTCCGTCGTCCGGCGTTCATCACGCCGACAGGCCGTGCAACACAAACCTACTTCTTCTTTGCGGCCTTCTTGGCTTTCTTCTTCGAGGCCTTGGCTGCTTTACGTTTCTTTGCCATGAGCGTCACCTCCTTTCTGAACAAAATCCTACACGCTCGCCGCACGCTGTCAAAAGAAATCTTGACGACGACGCGTAATCAAGACGCCCATGCGAACATCGTAGCGCTGTCGGCTTGGGCGTCCGAAAACAACACCGATACCCAGCGACACGGCGTGGCACAAACCCGACGACCCTGCGCCGACAAGCGCGCACGCGTCGCGCGGCGTCATTGCGCGACAGCCGTGCGTCGGCGCGGCGTCGAGCGCGCATCAACCGCGAATCGAATTCGATAAACACCGACTCCGATCGCTCGTGCGACACACCGCTTCGCCGCGCAAGCAGCCCCGATGCATTCGGAATCCCCGAAAAATCCGCAAAAAACTCGCCCTCGATCACCCGCCGTCGCGCCGCACTGCGAGTCGACCGGTCCCCCGACGCCCGCCGCCGCGCCGTTGCCCGTCCGCAAGGATACGATGCAGACCCGGTCGGATTTCGGCCCGCCCCGATCAGGGTGGACAATCCGTATCTCGATGAACGATCGGAAGTTGCGCGACGCGCGCGAACGGTCGCCGACGGCGGTCCGACTCCTGCCGTCACGACGCGATCCCGGCGTCGGTTCGGTGTTCAAAAAATTTTCAAAATTTTTTGATTTTCCTCTTGCCAAGCCTGGTCGAAGCGTCCGGTTTGAAGAAATTCCGCGCTCGCGCGTCACCGATGCGGCGCGCGGCGCACACGCCCGATGCGCGCCGCGCGCGCTCAGTTTTCTTCACGTCGCGCGCTACGGCAGTCGCGCGCCGTTGTATTCGTCGAGGTTCCCCGCGCCGTTGAGGATGTCGATGAATTGCAGGATGTCCGCCGGAGCGGCCAGTCCGGATCGGTCGATGTCCGTCGACCAGATCGGCCGCGGCGCGCCTGCGCCGTTGAGGAAGTCGATCAAATCAAGAATGTCCGCCGGCGCGCTCGTCCGATCGGCGTTCACATCGCCCGGCAGGAATCCCCATCGAACGCTTGTTCCGCTCGCGACGTGGGTCATCGTCGTCCACGCCCGCGGTTCGATCGGTCGGTCGAGCGTGATCGTCAGTTGATCCGCGCCCGCCGGTTCAACGTTGGCGATCGCCGGCGCGGCCTGCACGCCGCCCTGTTGAGTCACGGAGAAGTCTTCCTTTTGCAGGCATCCGACGAAGCCGTCGAACCCAAGCAGCGCCTCCCGCCACCCCACGGGACTTACACCGTCCTTGGCCAGCGGCGTCCGCGCGTCGATGGCCCCGTTCGGAGGATCGGAGTCCATGATTCGGGTGGCCGTTCTGCCGGCCGGAACGATCTTGAACACCTCGCCGCCGCTTCGATCACAAATGTAGATCTCGCCGAACGCGTCCCGCCCGAACGACGAAATCGAGGCGATGCTGAGGGGCGCCGCCGGCGCGAGCTCAGCCGTGCGATCGACGACCCGCGCCGTTACGCCGTCGTAACGCAGGCTCCAGATCCGGTTGCTGCAGTAATCGGCGAAGAAATAGGTTCCGGCCAGGCCGGGAATCGCACACCCACGATACACCTCACCGCCGGTGATCGAGCACGCGGGCGGCGATCCGCCGTGCGGGTATTCGTGGATCGGCGGCGCCGTCGCCAGCGGGTTGCAGTCGCATCCGCCGAACGACGTGCAGTGCATCCCCTCGAAGCAAGACCAACCGTAGTTCTCGCCGCCGGCGCTCGCCGCCGGTTGAAAGTCGATCTCTTCCCAATCGCTTTCGCCGACGTCGGCGATCCACAGGTCGCCCGTTTCACTGTCGAACGCGCACCGCCACGGATTGCGAAGCCCATACGCCCAAATCTCATCCTCGCCCGCGCGCCCCACGAACGGGTTGCCCGGCGGGATGGCGTAGTCGCGGTTCGGATCGTTGGGAAAGTCGTCGCCGTTCACGTCGATCCGCAGGATGTTGCCCAGCAGGTCGCCGGTGATTGACTGGCCTCGACCATCCGGATCGGCCTGTCCGCCGCAGTCGCCGGTGGCGACGTACAGGTAGCCGTCCGGCCCGAAGCCCAGCCAGCCGCCGTTGTGGTTCGAGTGCGGTTGATCAAACGTGAGGACGATGTCGCCGTTGGTGTCGGCGATGTCCGGGTTGGAAGAAACGGTGTACATCGCCACCACGGTGTCATCCACGTTGTTGGTGTAGTTGATGTAAAACCGTTTGTTCACCGCGAAGTGCGGATGAAGCGCGAGTCCAAGGAGGCCGCGCTCGCCGACGGAGTTCAAAAGCGTCGAAACGTTGAGAAACACGGGGCTGAGGACCTGGCCGTTCTTGAGGATCTTGATGCGTCCGCCCTGCTCGACGATGAAGACGCGATCGAAATCGCCGGGCGCGTGAGTGACGAGAAGAGGGCTGGAAAGTCCCGACGCGATGCGCACGGTGGTGAGCGGCGTTTCGCCCGCCCGCGCGAATACCGAACCGGCAGGCGGGGAACACGCAAACATCGCGCCCGAAAACAAAGCAGCGGCAATCGCTGGATGCGAAACGGCACTACTTTTCAGCATCGGTTCATCTCCCTGATCCGGTCGCCCGTGCGGGGCCGCCGCCCTGCGACATCGTAGCATGTTCGGCGAACCGTTTGTACGAGCCTGCGACATCGGCCCGATAAGAGCCGGCTGACCGCCTGGGCGATTCGGTGTTCCGGCGTTCGGACCGAATCGCGCCGCCTACATTAATAACATGAGGGGCGCGCTATGGTCGGTGAGAAAACTGCGATCACCGGGAAGCCGGAATCGTCACAAAGCGTTGCTTGAATCGGGCGAGGGAGGGTAGGATTGGGTCATGGCCATTCTTCCGGACGCGAAAACGCAACCCTGTCCGCAAACGGTGCTCGACCTGATCGAGCGATTCGAGCTGCACGCCGACGCCTACCGCCGGGACTCCTACAACGAGACCCAGGTCCGCCGGGAATTCATCGACCTGCTGTTTGGGGCGCTGGGCTGGGACGTGGACAATGCGGCCGGCCACGCCGAGGCCTACAAGGACGTGATCCACGAAGACGCGATCAAAGTCGGCGGCTCGACCAAGGCCCCGGACGATTGTTTTCGCATCGGCGGGGTCCGCAAGTTTTTCGTGGAAGCGAAAAAGCCGTCGGACCAGACCGCCATCCAGCATCAAACCGACGCCACCGACCGGCAGATCGAACAGCTCGTCTACGAACTGTACGGCCTGACCGACGAGGAAATAAAGATCGTTGAAGAGGCGACGAAAGGATAGGAAAGACCAAGACGCGAAGCGATGATATCCACAGAGGACACGGATTGACACAGAAAATAATAGGCAGAGTCTTTTTTTTGACCGGCGCTGTTCATCTGTGCGCATCCGTGTAATCTTTGGATTGAACGAAGTATCCACAGATGACACAGAGGGACACAGAGAACAAAGCTCCGCGGACGAAGGCTGTTCGATGGATACAACATCTGTGCACATCTGTGTAATCTGTGGATTGAAGATTGAGGATTGAACGAAGTATCCCCAGCTGGAAAACGGGTTGATCGGTACTGTCTACCTTGGGTTACTCTCCGGCCGGTTCGAGCGCTCGTCCGATATGCGGACGTCAAACGGCTTGTTCGCCCAGCTGATCGGCGTCGCGCGGTCCAGCCCTTCCCATATGCCGGTCTCACAAAGAAGCAGGGCACGCGCGTCCGTCAGACTCGGCAGGCCGGCGTCGATCGAGCGGAGGGCAAGCCACGGGTGTTGCGGATGGGGCTGCGTCGTCTGCTCGGTTGATTGCAGGAGCATCACCTCGTATCGGAGGAAGTTGAGCGGAGGGCAGCCGTAGGGTGCGGGTTCCGCAATGACGGACACAAGTGGTTCGGCGCCGGATACGACTGCGTTTGCGCTCGACGTACGAATTCGTTCGGCTAGGACCAGGCGAGAGGCGTGATCGGTCGTATCGGCGTGGAAGTTGCGGAGGTACCCGCCGCCGAAGGCCGCGAGCCATGCGATTACAAACGCGGGAAACGCCAGGCGCAAGAACCAGTGTCGCATCAGGAGTCGCACATTGAGTAAGCACGCTGCGGCGACGGCGAGGGCGGCGTTGGGAAAGATGCCGAAGCGGCCGTACTCGGCGGGCTTGCCCGCGCCGATGGCGACGAACTGGAGGAAGAAGACGGCGGCCGGCACGACCAGCACCCAAACCGTCGGATCGGTGCGGCGGTGCTTTCGCACAAGGGCGGCGACGAGCGCGGTCAGGCCGAGAACAAGGATGGGTAGCGTCGCGCCTTCGATCGTTAATTCGACTGCGCGAATGAAACCCTCGCCGATGCGCGCGATCTGGTACATCGCCAGCGAATTGCCGAAATTGCTGCGAAGCACGGCGCGGTTGACGAAGGCGTTAATGAGGACGTAGGGATTGGTGATGAAATAGACCCCGACGGCGAGAAGAAGACCTTTCGCGGCGCGGGCCGCGGCATGGCGACTCCTGCCTTCCCCCTTACCGAGCGCGGACCCGTAGCCTCCCCCCTTGCCGAGCGCGGACCCGTAGCCTCCCCCCTTACGAAGGGGGGATTCAGGGGGGTCTAGGTGTATCCACGCAACGAGCGGAATCAGCACGCAGATCGGCCACGACGACAACACCATGCCGACCGCCGCGCCGCAGCAGAGACATAGGAACGAAAAATTTCGTGCCCTGACCGAATCCGCAGCGCAAGCGACTGGCGGGGGTAGGTTGTTCGAGGGACCGCCCCGCGCCGGCGCTTGGGGTTCGGATTGTGGCGCGGTCTTCCTACCGGAATCTTCGGTTCGGGAATGAACGGAGCGCATAGCGAAGTAGACGGCGGCGAGCATGAGGACCGCGCCGGGCAGGTGCGGCTTGCCCTCGTGCGACATGCAAACGACGACCGGCATGAGCGTGAACAGGAGTGCGGCGAGCAATCCCGCGCGATGGGATCGGTCAGAACCGCGAGCGTCAGCGAGCGGAGTCGCCGTAGGGTGCGTCCCGGACGTACCGTATGACCGCCTCTCGCTAGCGCTCGGGGGTCGGAGCGTCGAGCGTGCGAGTCGACTCGCGATGGCGTACACGAGAATCACGCCGAGTAGGCCCCACGCGGACGAGTAGGCGCGGGCGACGATGTAGAACTTGCCGAACTCGTCGGGATGGTCGAGGTAGTAGACCACGTCGCTGCGCACGTCGATCAGGCCGAGCAGGCCGCAGAGCTTAATGAGCGCCCCGACGGGGTAGATGAACAGTCCGCCATACTGGTAGAGTCGGGGGTCGAGTTCGAGGCGCGACGGCCGCATGCCCGCCAGGGCCATCATGGTAATCATCTCGTCGGGTTGATACGTGTAGAGACGGTAGCGAAGGTAGATTTTGGCGATGTCCTCGTCGGTCGCAGTGAGCGGAATCGGCTCGTCGATCTTCTCGCTCCCTTTCAACGGATCGACATCGACATCGGCCCCGGTCCGCGAAGCCCGATCCTGCGAGAGTTTTTCGCCCGCGTTTGCCAGACGATAAATCTTCTCGCCGCTCCAGACCTCGCCGCCGCCGAACAGGTACTTGTCGATCTTCCGACTCGGCAGACCCCAAGAGATGCCAACGCATGACACGACGAGGTATAGAATTGCGATGACCGAGAGCCCGAAAAAAGTGGTCAACCGGGGATTGGCTGGTCTTGGGATCGGCATTCGAATCAGGCGAGTCAGGCGCGTTCGGTACGCACCGGCTTAACTCGCTCCGGTAACAAGGTGCGTCCGGGAGGCACCCAACGCCAGTCGATCAACCCATCAGCTCGAAAAGCGTCGCCACGCCCTGGCCGACGCCGACGCACATGGTGGCGAGGCCCCGACGAGCCCCGCGACGCTTCATCTCGTGCAGTAGCGTCGTGGCGATGCGCGCGCCGCTGCAACCCAAGGGGTGGCCGAGTGCGATTGCTCCGCCGTTGACGTTGACCCGCGCGGGGTCCATGCCCAGTTCACGGATGCAGGGAATCGACTGCGCGGCGAAGGCTTCGTTTAGTTCGATCAACTCGATCTGCTCAATGGCAAGCCCCGCGCGGGCGAGCGTTTTCTTCGTCGCGGGGATCGGACCCAGCCCCATGCACGACGGATCGACGCCCGCCGTCGACGACGGTCCGACGATCGCCAGAATCGGCAGCCCCAGCCGTCGCGCTGTACCCTCCTCGGCGAGCAGCAGCGCGGACGCGCCGTCGTTGATCCCTGACGAATTGCCCGCAGTCACCGTCCCATCCTTCGCAAAGGCAGGCGGCAACTTGGCGAGCTTGTCCATCGTGGTGTCGGGCCGCGGATGTTCGTCGCGATCGACGACGATCGGCGGACCCTTTCGCTGCGGAATCTCGACCGGCACGATCTCCTCGGCGAAGCGTCCGGCCTCCGTCGCGGCCTTGCACTTCATCTGCGACTCGAACGCGAAGCGGTCCTGCTCCTCGCGGGAGAGCTTGTACTTTCGCGCGACGTTTTCGGCCGTTTCGCCCATCGAGAACGGATGATACGCTGCCGCGAGTTTGGGATTGGTGAACCGCCAGCCGATCGTGGTGTCGAAGATCGCGGCCTCGCGGCTGAACGCCTCGGTCGCCTTGGCCATCACGAATGGGGCCCGCGACATGCTCTCCACGCCGCCGGCGATCATCACGTCGCCGTGGTTGGCTTCGATCATCCGCGCGGCGATGTTGATCGCGTCGAGGCTCGACGCACAGAGACGATTGATTGTCGAACCCGGCACCGAGTCGGGCAAACCCGCAAGCAGCGCGGCCATGCGCGCAACGTTGCGGTTGTCCTCGCCCGCTTGATTCGCCGCTCCGAAATACACATCGTCGATGAGTTTCGCGTCGATGCCCGTCCGCGCAACGAGCTTGCGAATGACCAGCGCCGCGAGGTCATCTGGACGGACGGCGCTCAGCGCACCGCCATAGCGCCCCACAGGCGTCCGAGCGGCATCAATGACAACGGCTTTTCGCATCAAGTAGCGTGCGTCCCGAACGCACCATCCTATCTACGTGTTGAACAATCTCGCCGGATCCTATCTCCCTGGCGCGACGGTCTCGCTAAGTCCCTTGAGCAGTCCGCGTACGGTTCGCGGCCCGATCTCATCGGTCCAGGCCAGCGGCCCCTTAGGGTAGTTCGTGCCCTTCTGCATCGCAATATCGATGTCTTCGCGCGACGCGACGCCCTCGTCCAGCGCAAGCGCCGCTTCGTTGAGGATCGCACTCAGGATTCGCGCGAACACGTACTGCTCCGTGCTGCCCGCGTTGCGAGCGCCGGCCCGCTCGGCAAACGCCCGCACCGCGCCGGAAAGAAGCGGCGCAAGCTGGAAGCTCCGCCGATCGACCGGATACGCCGACACGGGCGGCGCGCCCGTCTCATAGGCATAGAATCCGCGACCGGTCTTGCGGCCAAGGCGGCCCTGCTCGACAAGCTTTTGCTGAATCTCGTGCGGCGTGAAGCGCGGATGTCGGTCCATTTGCTCCCACACTGACGTGCTGACGGCGAGATTCACGTCCAGCCCGACGAGGTCCATCAGCTCGAACGGACCCATCTTGAATCCGCCGTGTACGCGACACACGTTGTCGATTTCGTCGATCCCGGCGACGCCCTCACCGAGCAACCGCAGAGCTTCAAGGTAGTAGCCTCGCGCGACGCGATTGACGATGAATCCCGGTGTGTCCGCTGCGCGGACGGCTGTCTTTCCCCACGCCGTGGCAACCGCAAACCCCGCCTCCACAGCCGCAGCGTCGCTCTTTTCCCCGGCGATGATCTCGACCAGCGGCATGATCGGCGCGGGGTTGAAGAAGTGCATGCCGATGACGCGACCGGGGTTCTTCACGACTTCGGCGATTCTCGTGACGGAGAGAGACGATGTGTTCGTGGCCAGCACGGCCGACGGCGGTGTGGCCGCTTCGAGGTCGCGGAAGACCCGCTGTTTGATCGCCAGGTTCTCGACCACGGCCTCGATCGCCAGCTCAACATCTTTCAGGTTGTCGATCTCCCCGCGCGTATGAATACGGGCCGACGTGGCATCGCGATCGGGCGCGGCCATGCGCCCTTTCTCGACCGTGCGATCGAGGTTTTTCTTGATTGCATCAAGGCCGTGCCGAAGCACATCGGCGTTGACATCAATGAGGTGGACCGTGCACCCGTGCGTCGCCGCGAGCTGGGCAATGCCCGCTCCCATGGTACCCGCGCCGATAACGGCGATGGAATGGACGGGTTGCTTGGTCATAGGGCCGATTCTAGCACTACAGCGCCACATAGGCTCGCGTAATCATGCAGCGTAGGCCGATGGAGTTCCCCAAGTGCTTGTCATGGGAGGACTTACGGCATGGACGCAGAGCAAATCGCCTCGT